>Ga0210383_10005555_pt1 | contig 11057 bp, 9 predicted proteins | sample IncBWC14OmetaG_FD_160072 | JGI IMG/M metagenome (GOLD analysis project Ga0210383, IMG submission 160072) | Forest soil microbial communities from Barre Woods Harvard Forest LTER site, Petersham, Massachusetts, United States - Inc-BW-C-14-O ...
CGGATCTGCGAAATAAAGTTGTGGTGCTCAATTTCTGGGCTAGCTGGTGTGGGCCGTGCGTGGAAGAAATACCGAGCCTGATCGCGTTGCAGCAGCGCATCGCTTCGCGCAACGGCGTGGTTCTCGGCGTCAGCGTGGACGAGGATCCCGGTGCCTACCACAAATTTATCCGAGACCAGCACCTGAATTATCCGACGTACCTCGATCCCTCCAAGAAAATCGCCACGGATTACGGCACTTCCATGTGGCCGGAGACGTACATCATCGATCGCAAGGGTGTGATTGTCCGCAAGATTATCGGGCCGCAGGATTGGAACTCCCCGGAACTGCTGGCTTATTTTGACGCGATCCTCGGCCAGACCTAGCCGGATTCGTTCAGGCGTTCTACAAACTCTTCAACCACTCCGCTGATGTGGACATTTTTGCTCCCGCCTTCTTCAATTCTTCCAGAACCTTTGCCGTTTCCGACGGTTGGACCGCGCGAATCAGATCGGTCAAAACCACAGTGTCAAAACCGGATTGCAGGCCGTCCATGGCTGTAGCGAGAACGCAATATTCGGTCGCAATGCCGCCGACAGCGACGCGATCCACATTTGCTTTCCGCAGGCAATTTTCCAGGCCCGTCAACTCGAAGCCCGAATAGCCCGCGCCGTCTGCCTGAACGCCCTTGTGCACCACGATTTCGTCCGTGCCGGCCTGGAGTGGAGGCATGAGTTCAGCACCAAAAGTGCCGGTGACACAATGAACCGGCCACCGGCCGCCGTTAGGCTGGAATGAACTGTGATTTTGCGGGTGCCAATCTTTCGTGTAAACAATCACGGCATTTGCCTGGCGCGCCGCCTCGATGCACTGCTTCAGCGGAGCCAGCAAAGAAAGTGTGTCCGCAGCGGCCAACGCTCCGCCTTCGCAGAAGTCTCGCTGTACGTCCACCACGATCAGCGCCGCGTTCTCCATAGTGTCCTTGTCGATTTAGCTTTCGTGGTAATCCATCAGAATCAAGCCAATGATGATGAAGCACACGGGCCAGACCCACGCCAGATATTTGCGCGTGTGATTCTCTTCCGGCAGGCGCAATTCCAGCCAGCGCGACCATCCCGCCACGATTCCGAATACCGCCAACGGCGTGTGACTCAACTCCGCAAGCAATTCTTCTTTGATATTGGTGACCGCGTGCGTGTGCGTCAGCAGCACGACTCCACCCAAAGCGCAGACCGCGGGAAACACCATCGCAGCGGCCATGGACTTTACGCGTTTCGTCTCCACGCGATATTGAAATACGGCGAAAGCAATGATCAAAATGACCGCCATGCGATGCTGCAAAACGTCCGTCTGCGCAAAGCTCTCCCAGAATCCATTCGGGCCGAGTGGCCAATTCTCGGGATCGGCCCTGAGAAACAGAAATACGGCTAGCAGCAAAAACGACAACGGCCAGATTTTGGCCCACGAAAAATAGCGGCTGCGGGAAAGAAGCGCCAAAATTCCCATCAGGAAAACCACCAGGCCAGACCAATTGTGGTTGTATTCGGACCATGCAATATCCGCGGAAGTGTTGGTGTCGAAACCGGAATCGCCGGGAACGAAGGACGCCGCCACTTTATGTCCCGACGCAACCGCTTGTTTCGTCAACTGCTCGGTTGACTCGGAAATTTGAGCTAGTGGCGGGCTGGAGAAACGCGGCATGCGCGGGCCAAAGCGTTCGGCAATTTCGTGAAGACTTACGCGGTCGTCGGGAAGGTCCACACTCGGCGGTTGCGCGGTCATCGAGGCGGCGGTGAGAATAACCGTGAGACCAATGCCAATTTCCGCTTCGCCAAAGCGCAACAAACTCCGGGCGCCCGTGCCCTGATCGTTCTCGATTCCACGAACGATGAAATAATTCGCTGCGCCCAAAAGCAGCAGCACTAGGAACATGGCAATTTTTGCGCCAAGCATCACGCCATACGCGGTGCCGTACATCGCGTTCCACGAGCCCACGTAAACCCAAGCCATCGCAAATCCCGCCAGGAACAGCACGGCTACGCTGATCTGCGCCAAGCGCGAAAAATTGCGCATAATCTGACTTTTAACTTCGGGATCGATCGAGCGCTTCGCCGATAGCAACAGGTACGGCAGTCCACCGATCCAGGTTGCAGTCGCCAAGTAGTGGAGCGCAGTCATGCTGACCAGCATCAGGCGGCCATCGATGCGCGAGGCGGAATGGCTGGTCATTACCGTGGAAGCCAGGATCAGCGCCGCGGGCAGCATAACCAGCGGATGAACACTTTTCTTCAGCCCTTCAGGCCAAAAAACCAGCGCCAATGAAGCCAGAATGGCCACGACGCCAGCCCAGACAAAATTCGCGCCCAGCACCGCTTGCAGTGGAATATCCGTGGAAGAGGTGAGTACCAGTGAATTGGCGATCACAAAAAGCAGTTGCGATATGGCCAACGCCAGCGCGGCGCCGCGAATCAACTTCCAGGCCGAGCGCAATAGCTCTTCGCTGCGCAGTTCGGCGGAATGCGTGACGATAGTCAAAAACACAATTCCGCCGATGGCCACGGTCTGAAAACACAAGATCGCGGCTCGCAGCAGCACCACCAAAAATCCAAACATGCCTAACAGTTGAACCATGCGTCTCGCTTAAGAACCTGTCACAGTGAACGGAACCGCGCCCCGGGTAATGTGTCCGTCGGGCGCCAACACTTGCCAGCGTATCGTATATGCGCCTGGTTTCAGGCCTGTGGCCGTGGTGTTTACAGTGTCCGGCGAACTTTGCGCTCCGATCTTTAGATCGCTGACGGAATTGTCTGGATGCAGCAACTGGATCTTTGACAGCTTGGCATCAATGCGCACGTTGTACTTCAACATGATGGGCACATCCGGCCCTTTTACTTTGCTATTCGCCACCGGGCTGGATTCCTTCAAGACCGCGTGCCCTTCGATGACACCGGCAACCAGAAAAAGCACTCCGATTATGGCGATGCCGGAAAGAACGCGAAAAGCTGTCAGCCTGCTCCGCTTCATTGTTCCTCTCGATCACGGGATTCTGCTCCGCGCTACGAAGCATTCTTACAAATATAGCAGGATGGCCGCAAAGAAGCAGAAATTGCGGGGATACGCAGGGAAAAACCAGCTGTCGAGGCGACTTCGCCTCACTCGTAGCGGAGCGCTTCGACGGGATCGAGTTTCGCGGCTTGCATTGCGGGTAGCCAGCCGCTGATTACGCCAACGACGATCAGAATCAAGGTCGACAAGAGAAGTGTTGTGGTGGAGAGCGCCAGGTGAATGTCGACTTTGCCGCTGTCGTCTTCGTAAGCAGGACCGAGAAAGGGCAGCGTGCCGATCAGGGACGTCAAGCACCAGGAAATGAGCATTCCGATTGCGCCAGCAGCCAATGTGAGCACCAGCGCTTCCATTAGGAATTGCCAGCGGATATGCCATTTGCGCGCACCGAGGGCCCTACGCAGGCCAATTTCGCGCACGCGCTCTTCCACGGACACCAGCATGATATTCATCACGCCAACGCCGCCGATTCCCAGCGTCATGGCGCCGATGATGAAGAGCAAGCCTTCGATTCCCAAGGTAATGCCGTCGTAGATGGGCTTGAATTCCTGGCGCCCGAACATAGTGATGGCTCGTTTGTCGTTTGGCGAGAAATGCTGGCGGTTAGCAACGGCCGTGCGGAATTGCTGCATGGACTGCGCCTCGAACTGCGGCGCCACCGGCTCATAGACCATCACGCTGGCATAGCGCGCATCCCATATTTCCGCTGCCGCAGTGTAAGGAATGAAGGCGGACTCATCGTCACAGTTGAAATAGCAACTGTCGGAGAACTTCATGTCCATGGTGCCGATGACGGTGAAACGGACGCCGTTGATGCGCACGGTTTCGTCGACGGCCGGTTCCCCGCTGAATAGTTTCTTCTTCAGGCGTGCGCCCAGGACCACTACGCGGCGGCGCTCCTCCAGATCTTCCGGCGAAATCCAGCGGCCCTCGGATGGAACCTCGTTGCGCATTTCCCCGTATTCCGGGAACACGCCGCGAGTTGCAGACTCCGAAAGCCGCTCATCATGAGAAATTCCTTCGAAGCGCACGGTTTCCAGCGTGACGCGTTTGATCAACGGCGACTGTGCCTTAACCCAATCGGCGTCTTCCTGCTCGAAGTGCACTTCCTTGCCTGCGCGCTCGCCACCAGCCTGTTCGCTGGTGGTCCCAGGCCAGCAAATCACCGCAGCCTTGCCAAACACCTCAAATGTGTAGAGCAGAACGCTGCGAAAACCTGCGCCGTAACTTAGTAGCAGCGTCACAGCGACGATTCCCCAAGAGATCCCAGTCATGGTCAACAAACTGCGAACGCGATTGCGCCCCAGTGCCACCCACGCTTCTTTGAAGATTTCTCCCAGCATCAGCCACCGGCCTCGAAGCGTAGCGCCTCTATTGGATCGACGGAGGCGGCGCGATTTGCGGGATAAAGCGCGGAAAGAACAGCGATGATTCCGAGCAGGCTTATCGTTAGAGCTGCCAGTTTCCAGCTTGCGTCCAAACCATCGAAGTAAGGGATTTTGGGCAGCAGGTTGACCAGCCCGCACAGGCCATAGGAAATGATCAAGCCCACTCCGCCGCTGATGAAGACCACGAAGATGGTCTCCAGAAAAAATTGCCGCAGGATGGATTGCCTGGTTGCGCCCAAAGCCTTGCGCACTCCAATCTCACGGGTACGCTCACGAACGCTGACCAGCATTACGTTCATCACGCCGAGTCCGCCAAGGAAAATGGTCGCCACACCCACCGCGCCCATGAAAACTTCCATGCCCACAAAAATCATGCGGTTCGCCTGAGCATTTTTCACGGTGTCCCAGATGCTCGCGGCTTCTTCATCACGTGGATCGAAATTGTGCAGCCGTCCTAGAGTGCGGCGGATCTGGCGCACGCAATCAGGGTGAGTTTCGAGTGACCAGGGAGCCGCAAGGATGCGGTCAACGGAGTGTTCGACAGCTGGCGGCTTGTTGGGAAAATCGCGCTTCATGGAATTGAAGGGGATGAAAATTTTGCGGATGTCGACGCCGTCATAACTGGAATTCTGGTCCTTGGTCTTCATCACGCCGATCACGGTGTAGGGAATGCCGTTCAACTCGATGGTCTGGCCCAAAGCTTCGCGTTCAGCGAAGAGCTGCTTTTTCGCGTCGCTGCCCAGAAAAGCTACCCGGCGGCCCTGCTCGTTGTCTTCGTAATTGTAGAAACGTCCCTGAGCGACGGCGATGCTGCGAATTTCGGTGAATGGCGGGAGTGAGCCGACCGTATCGAGGTCGCCGCTATTGAATGCGCTGTGAACCTTAACGTTGTTGCCCAATTCCGGCATCACGTATTTGCAGGCCGGCGATTCCTTGGCAACTTCTTTGTAGTCGTCTTCCATCCAGTGCACGGCGCGGCCGGAGCGGGTGCCTCCCGCTTGCATGCTGGTGCGGCCGGCGAAAACGATCATGACATCTTTGCCGAAATTTTCCTGCTGCTTCTGGATGCCGCGGCCAAGGCCCTCTCCGGCAGCGACCATCAGCGTGATCGAGATAATGCCCCAGGCAATACCGAACATGGTCAGCATGGTGCGCCGCTTGTGCGCCCAGAGCGTCGCGATGGTGTCGCGCAAGAGATCGCGAAAGGTCATAAAGCCCCGTTATTGGAGGACGACTTGCTGCTTTTCGTTCAGCCCCGAAACGATTTCCGTTTTTACGCCGTTGGAGATTCCCAGCTTCACGGGAATTTTCTTCCGGCCGTTCTCTGCCTTGGGATCGGGCAATTCCACGGAGGCCTTACGATCCTTGTCATAGATCAACGACGCCTCCGGCACCATCAACACGTTCTTCTTTTCCTCGAGAATGATTTCGGCGTTCGCGGTCATGTTGGCTTTAAGTTCTCCGGAGGGATTGGAGATGGAGACGCGCACTTCGAACGTGGTCACGTTGTCCTTTTCCTTGCCAAAGGGAGAAATGCGCGTCACCTTGCCAGTAAACTTTTTGTCCTTGAAAGATTCCACGACAATGCGCGCGGGCTGGCCGAGATAAACCTTGCCGATGTCCGCCTCATCCACTTTTCCCTGCACATACACTTCGCTGGTGTCGCCTAGAGTCATAACCAACGTTGCTTGCGAACCCAAAATAAGAATGGAGCTGACGCCGTCCCCCACGCTGACGTCGCGGGAAAGAACCAGGCCGTCGATGGGGCTGACAATCGTGGAGTTCCGCAAATCTTCTTCCGCGTTGTCGAGCGCGGCCTTGGCCTGGGCGACTTGCGCATTGGCTTTGGCAATCTCTGCCTGGGATACAATCAGGTTTCGTTGCGCGCTCACCTGTTTATTCAAAGCCATTTGATAATTCTTTTCCGCGTCTTCGACGAAGCTCTTGGACATGACCTTGTCCGTGTACATTTGCTGGGCGCGCTCCATGTTGAGCTTAAGGAAAGGCACATCCGGACCTTCGGCGTCCACCTTGTTGCGTTCGAGTTGCGCTTTGGCGGATTCAAGCGCGGCTTGCGCAGCCTGATAATTCGCCTGCTCTTCACGGACCACGGCTTCCAACTGCACTTTGTCGAGTTCCACGAGGGTTTGGCCCGGCTTGACCTTATCGTCATAATCGACGTAGAGCTTCTTGACCATGCCGCTGGCCTTGGATTTCACTTCTACTTTGGATTTGGGCTGAATTTTTCCCGTGGCCACGACCACGCGAGCGAGATCGCCGCGTTCCACAGAAGCTAATTTTGAAGCATCAATGTCGTGGCTGGGGCGCAATGCCGCATAGACGCCATATCCTCCGCCCACTAGGACCACTGCGGCCACCGCAGCGATGATGATTCTCCGGCGGCGCTTCTTGGCCTTGCCGTTTGTTAAGCCATTCCCGTTACTGGACATACTCGACCCCCGCGTTATGGACGGTTCTCACACTCACCATTTGATACGAACCTCGTCGTAACAAAGTTCCCACTGCTCCTGTCGTAATAGACGATATGGACGGGTCAACGGTCAGCTAAGTGACGAGCGAGAGTCAGAGTTGTGCGCGGCGGAGGCGGAGGGCATTGGCGATCACCGAAACTGAACTGAAGCTCATGGCCGCACTGGCGACCATCGGGCTAAGCAGCCAGCCGAAAATCGGGTAAAAAATACCCGCGGCGATGGGAATCCCGAGAAGATTGTAAACGAAGGCGAAGACCAGGTTCTGCTTAATGTTGCCCACGGTCGCTTGCGCGAGGCGCCTGACTCGGACCAAGCCGCGCAAATCGCCTTTGACCAGAGTGATTCCGGCGTTCTGGATGGCCACGTCGGTTCCAGTGCCCATGGCGATCCCCACATCGGCGGCGGCAAGCGCCGGCGCGTCGTTGATGCCATCGCCAGCCATGGCTATGATGCGGCCTTCGCTTCGCAGCTTTTTTACCACTTCGCCTTTTTCCTGTGGCAGGACTTCGGCTCTAACTTCGTCGATTCCTAATTCGGCGGCCACCTTTTGGGCTGGCTCGCGCCGGTCGCCGGTCAACATGACAACCCGCAGGCCTTGCGCGCGAAGTTCACGAATGGCTTCGGGTGTGGAGCGTTTTATTTCGTCGGTGAGCGTAATGGCTCCCGCCAACTCACCGTTGATCGCCACAAAAATTACCGTGACAACCTGCGTGCGCGTCAAACCCGCGGAGAAAGCAAGCACCTCTTCCGATGCAATTCCCTGTTGCTGCAGAAAAAGAGCTGTACCTGCAATCACCGGCTTGCCTTGCACCTGGCCGCGTACTCCTCCGCCGGGGCTGGCCTGAAAATTTGTGACAGGTACCAGGAGTAGATTGCGTTCTTCCGCGGCGCGAACGACTGCGCGCGCGAGGGGATGCTCACTGGAACGCTCGAGGCTAGCGGCGAGGGCGAGAAGTTCACTCTGTGAAAGTGTGGAAACACGGGTGACCTTGAGCTCGTGAACAGAGGGCTTACCTTCGGTGAGCGTGCCGGTTTTGTCCACCACTAGCGTGTCCACGCGTGCCAACGTTTCCAGTGCTTCCGCATTTCGCACCAGCACACCCGCGGAAGCGCCACGGCCGACAGCGACCATGATCGACATGGGCGTGGCAAGACCGAGGGCGCAGGGGCACGCGATGATCAGCACAGAGACAGCGGCCAGCAGTGCGTGCGCGAATCTCGGCTCTGGTCCCCAAATGCCCCAGCCGATAAACGCCAGGATCGCCGCGATGACCACGCCGGGGACGAAGTATCCCGCGACACGATCTGCCAGCCGCTGCATAGGAGCACGGCTGCGCTGGGCTTCGCTGACTACTTTTACGATTTGCGCGAGGAGCGTGTCGCTACCGATTCGCTCCGCCAGCATGACGAAACTGCCGTTCGAGTTCAGGGTACCGCCGGTCACTTTGTCGCCTATGCTCTTGTCTACTGGCAGGGGCTCGCCGGTGATCATGGATTCATCGACGGCGCTAGCACCTTCCTGCACTGTGCCGTCAACGGGAATGCGTTCGCCGGGGCGTACGCGCAACAAATCGCCTTGGCGCGCCTGATCCAATGCAATCTCGGCATCGCCACCGCCCGTGGATACGCGGTGCGCGGTCTGCGGTGTGAGGTGCAACAATTCGCGGATGGCTCCGCTGGTGCGTTGGCGCGCGCGTATTTCCAGGACTTGGCCGAGCAGGACCAGCGTGGTGATTACGGCCGCGGCTTCGAAATAAACTGCTACTCCACCGTGCATATCGCGGAACGAAGGCGGAAAGAATTGGGGGAATAATGTAGCGGCGACGCTGTAAAGGTAGGCCGCACCAGTGCCGAGGCCGATCAGCGTGAACATGTTCGGACTGCGATTTACCAGCGAAGCCCAGAAGCGCTGGAAGAAGGGCCAACCGCCCCACATCACCACGGGCGTTGCCAGCAAAAACTCAACGGCGTTCCTGCTGCTGCTTTGCCAGCGCAGGCCTAGTACTTCGCCGAGCATGGACAGGATCAACAGCGGCAGGGAGAGCGCGACGCTTACCCAGAAGCGCTTGCGCATGGAATCGTATTCGGGATCGGGCTGCTCCTCGGCGACGATGTCCATAGGTTCCAACGTCATTCCACAAGTCGGGCACGAGCCAGGGCCGATCTGCACGATTTCGGGATGCATCGGACATGTGTAGCGGACATTTTTTGGTTTTGGCGCGGCGGGCATGGCAGGTTGTTGCGCATGGGAAAACTGTTCCATCCCCGCACTACCGGGGGCCGATAGAAATTTTTCGGGTTCATTGCGAAATCGCTCGGCGCATCGTGGCGAGCAGAAATGATAGGTTTTGCCAGCGTGTGCCACTTTGCCAGCCGACTTCCTCGTATCGACCATCATTCCGCAAACGGGATCTTCTTCTTTCGGCGCTTCGGGCAAGATGGGCAGACTGGAGAGTTCAGGATTCGACATAATGATTCGCTTGGATAGCTTACTATGTTAGATGTTTCGTAGTTAGATTCGGGCACGCCGCGGCAGCATGGAAGGCTGGTATAATCGTTGTTATGACACTCCTCGAAATCACCTACGAACTGCAATCGCCCTTGAGCATGGCGCAATTAAGCCGGCTCGGTGAATTCGCGAATACCTATGGCTTGCGCAAATTTCGCGTGGACAGCCAGAACCGGCTCACGTTTGAATATGACGGGTCGCGCCTGCGGGACACGCAGGTCGCTCATGTGCTTGGGCAGGCCGGCATCGCCGTGACGCGCAAGATAAATTAAATTCCACCGTTTTGAACCCACGGCCGGAGAGGAGCTAGTCTGAGAGTTCTCCGCCTCATTGTGCTGCTCCTCGTACTTCCGTAATCCCCAGAGATAATCTGCGTTTCGCGCGACAAGCAACCGCTGCGCTGAGGCGCTCATCCACTCAAAGACGAAAAGATTGATGCGGCATCCTGGGAGAAATGCATTCGTGCGAAAAGATAGTTTGCGGCGGTGCGGTTTATTTATTTGGCTGGTTTCATTGGTAATTTTCGTTGCGCTGCCGGTGGGAGCGACGGACAAAACCGTCACGTTCAAAATTCCGCCGACGAAGATTCCGGTCAACGTGAAAGATCAGCACATCACGATGGTGGCATCCGGATTGATCACTTTGACGGCGAAGGCGCAGGGACTGAACATTTTGAACCTGCAACTGACCGCCGACATGTCTGACCTGCAACAAAACATGACGGAACTGCTCGGCGCACAACTGGATAAAGACGATCACTGCGGCGACCGCATAACCATTCAGCGCGCCACGTTGACTCCCGCCGAGCCCGCGAGCCTGGCGGTAGTGCAACTTCATTATGAGCGTTGGGCATGCGCAAAAGTGCTCGGGAAGGAGCAGGCAAAACGCGTGGTCGGCGGAAACGCGGTCATTCAAATGACGCTCACGCCCGCCGTGGAGGAAGACAGCACGGAACTTCGACTGGTGCCGGAGGTTGGCCCGATTCAGGCGGATGGATCATTGGGGGCGCTGCTGCGCTCCGGGACGCTGGGCGATATGCTGAGGGAGAAAATACGAATCGCTATCCTGTCTGCCATGCAAAAAGGAACGGACCTTAGCGCAACGCTGCCGCCAGCGGTGCAGGGTTACGCAAAGATCAAGGATGCGCGATTCAAGGATGGCGGTGACGGGCGTTTGCTGATGCTGCTTGATGGAGAAATCAAAATCACGAACGAACAGATACAAGCGCTGTCGAAACAGGTGAAGGAACGAGTGGCGGCACAATAGGCTTCCGCGTAACCAAGGAGTGGAATAAAGATCTATCGGGAGCCCCGGAAGGCGCGTTTCGTCGAGCGTCATCGCCGCGAGCTGCTGCTCCGCGGTTACCGCATGCTCGGCTCCTTGCCGGACGCCGAGGACGGGCAGGAGACGTTGCTTCGTGCCTGGCGGTATCGCGGCAGCGGCAAGGAAGGCGCGCCGTTGCGCCCATGGCTCTACCGAGTGGCTACGAACGCCTGCCTCGAAAGTATCTTTGTGGCGTGGTTCCAAGCATCGTCCGAAACATTTCAATGAAGGCGCTTACACTGTCGTAGCCGACTGCGATAGCGACCTCCGTGACAGAATTGCTTTGCGCCAGCATCTCGAGGG
>Ga0210383_10005557_pt1 | contig 11056 bp, 7 predicted proteins | sample IncBWC14OmetaG_FD_160072 | JGI IMG/M metagenome (GOLD analysis project Ga0210383, IMG submission 160072) | Forest soil microbial communities from Barre Woods Harvard Forest LTER site, Petersham, Massachusetts, United States - Inc-BW-C-14-O ...
TCCAGCACTATATACGTTTGTGCTTATTTACCAAGCTTATAGGGACTGTTACCTAATCACATTCCCTAGCTTATTACTTGTCACTACTCCTGCATCCCTTTGCTATATACATTGGTTGTGTGCATTGGGAGTTGTGATCTAAGTACTGAGCGACATTACCCAGGAATCCTTTACAGGTGGTGAGTGTTGGTTTGCCTGTATTTGGTTGTTTGTTGAATGTTGAACCCAATGTGATCAGGTCACGTGACTCCAAACGCGCGTCGCGTCCGAGTGTTATGCTAAACAGTCACGCGTATTGGGGGAAGGGAAATGCATTATTTTCCTATTATATAGTACTACCTACCGTATAGATTCAATGCCCTTGTGCCAGTGGTCAAGGGGTTTCAGCACAACCAATGATGTAGCATTGATTACCTGATGAAGAATGTGGACTGGGTTCAATTCCCCTTACCTGCAATATTTTTTCTTAGGTAAGCAACTGACAAAGGATGCCTAAAGAAGTCCTGATGGAGTCCTGGTGGAGTCCTTGTGGACCACTCCTGGTGCACTCCAGATGGAGTCCTGGTGGACTCCCTGGCATTTACAGGCAACCTCCTGCTCTGGTGTGCAGGAGTCCTTGTGGAGTCCTTGTGGAGTCCCTAGGATGGACTGGACTGGAGGTGGACTCCATGAGGACTGGATAAGGACTGAAAATTGGCCATTTGGTGATGACTCCTTGTTGAGTCCACCTGCAGTCCACCTGCAGTCCTTGGTCATTCCTTGCCCAGTCCTTGCCCAGTCCTGACACAGTCCTAGTAGAGTCCTCCTATAGTCCATGGACTCCTTGTGGACTCCCACAGGATCCCCGGCTTAGTGACAAGCGCTCGTGCAAGGGGCACAACCTTAAATAGAATATTTGATGGATAACATCAAGCCAGCTGTGAATAAGCCTAGATAAGACTAATGAGAATACAGTGGAGTTCTGGTGGAGTCCATGTGGAAATCAATGTGGTGCCCAATACAGAGTCCTATACAGAGTTCCATGATAATTGACCTTCAGTCCTTGTGGAGTCCTTACAGAGTCCATGTGGAGTCCTTGCAGAGTCCACATGGAGTCCTTTAGAGTCCCATCCAGTAAATCATCCTTAAAAAGTCCCCGTGGAGTCCATGTGGAGTCCCTGAGGAGTCCTTGTGGAGTCCATGTGGTGAGTGCTATGATAATCCACCTTCAGTCCTTGTGGAGTCCCTGTGGAGTCCCTGCAGAGTTCAGGTGGAGTCCATCAGAGGACCATCTGGTAATCATCCTTAAAAAGTCCCTGTGGAGTCCCTATGGAGTCCTTGTAGAGTCCTTGTAAAGTCCCTCTGATGTTCCATATGATATTCCTCCTTATGGAGTCCATGTGGACTCCATGTGGATGGGGACTGGAGTGGATGAGGACTAGGGAAGGACTAGGGAAGGACTAGGGAAGGACTAGGGAAGGACTGAAGGTGGACTGGACCAGGAGTGGAAGGACTGGAGGTGGACTCCACAAGGATTCCATGGACTATAGGTGGACTCCACAAGGACTCCACAAGGATCCCCGGGGGAGTGATAAATACACGTCTTTATCCAACCTGTATTTTGCTGTATTCTCAACCAGGTCTCCTGATTGGAATGTCACCAATAGTTTCATGTAAAATATTATGACATGCACTCACTGGCCTCTTCATAGTCATATAATTCATTCATGTCACAAAGGTTTGGTGCAGAAAATTCCACTTTATTCACTACTTAGTATTATAGGTTCCTGATTTTTGCAGACATAATTTGTTCCTGAAATTCTCCATTGGCAGTCATACTTTTACTGTTAGTTCTGTTGTAGGCTGTGCTTGCTTGTGGGTTGTCATAGTGTTCCGCTCATTCCGTAGATGCCTATGTGTTTCATATCCATTACAATATTTTCATTAAATCAGTATGTTATTATTTGGCAATTTGTGCACTCGGTCTAGGTGTTAATATGATATCCTCATTTACTTTCCTTAAACTCACTCAATATTTCAGCCTTTTACAAGGCAGAGCCACAGATTATGCTGATGCTGCACATTGAGCATTGGAGCCGAACCCCTGAGTAATTTTAAAGTTTACCTGTAGTTAGAAATATCATTGTGGTTACATTGCATTGCAAGATTCTATGACGTTCCATGCATGTACAAGATCTCAGGCCCCTGATTTGACGGTTAGTGTTCTTCCTTCATATTTGGTTGAGTGAATTATGTTTCCCACATTATAATTCAAGTCCGCAATAGAAGCCTTTTATTTTTAATGAGTTGTAACTAGATGTAAGTTCCCCTTTATTCAGTCTGATTGTTCTTTGACTTAAGCAACCTATTTATTATTCATACTATTTTTCACCCTGTGTCTTATTTATTTTCTTTCTAGACTTTGTGCTTTTCTGTGCTATTCACTGTGCTCTTGTTATCGAGTTAATTCAGTTACTATGCAATATAATTTAATGCAGTTTATTTTACATTATGTTAGTCCCCCATCTGCTGTTTTTTTTCTTCTTCTTCAGTTGATATTGGATAACTTGTCATCTGTTTTACTAATTTTAACTAGGTTAATATTGTGGGTTGCCATGACATTGTGCCTTCATCGATATAGGATCACTAGTTTAATTAGATGTTTCTTCCTGGTCTAGTGATACATTTGGTTCCATGTTCTTCATTTTATGTCAAGGCTATGGGGAATCCCCAATTAATCCCTGGATGGGCTTTTAAGTGATATATAAGTTCCACCCTGCTCCAGCCCACCATATTTAAAGTGTCTGTCTTTCAGCTTTGGTTTCTCACCTCCATTTCATACATCCATGTCCTTTTGTAAAATGAGTACTCGTTCATCTGGCTTCATTGCTTGTGTTGATAGTGAAGAGTCCAGTGGCGGTTCCAACAATGACAACAAAAAGTGTGTTCTGTTCATTTATATCCTCATTCATCTAGACTGTGGTATTTATCATGAGTTCCAGCTTTGTCACTGATGGTTCAGACATGGAAAGGTTTGTTTGTCTTGTGTACCTTCCTGATCCTGCTCATCAATTGCATGTTTCCCTAGTCCATGCATATGACTTAGTTGATACTATTTATTGTCTATTCAATCACTTTCTCCCTTTGTCTCTGTATCCCCACAGGGTTCCTGCTACCCCATCAAAAAGGGAAACCTACCCATGTGTATGTTTTTACCTCATATTGGTATTTGGTTGCATAACTTCTCATATGTGTTGATTTAACAGTGTGGTGCCTACCACACCTTCACCCTCAAAGTCCACTTGGTATGTCACATCTACACTTTTGTTTTATTGCAGCTCATATTTTCTTATAGGGGCACTAAAAGGGGCGTGAAGCAGGTTGTGGATTCTGACATGGAAAGCGTCTTTATGCTGAGATGAGTTGATCAGTAATTTGAGATGGAAATGTCACTGATAATTTTCATTGTATTTTTAACACCCCTACAACTGACAGTCCTAAAAAACCAAGGACAGATTTGCCAGGGAAAGGAAAAGCCCCAGTGTCATCAGTAAAAAACACATTGTATGTTTACATCTTTCTGTCATTAGTCCATTTTGATTGTTCACTGTCCTTTTATCTAATGAGCACTCCAGGGACAAGGGTGACATAGATAACTCGTGAGCATTCGTCATGATGTTCTTTTTTTTTTTTACTGCCTCTAACATATTATGGTATATGTAATAGGTTGGATGATGAGCTTATCATGACCAGTCCCAGGCATAAGGGCATCACCCATGAGGAAATAGGGTGTGCCTTTATCCTCTGTTTCCTGTGCCTTTTGTTTCATTTCCAATGCATGCATTGATCTTCATTCGTTCCATGTAGAAGCATCCTCCCAGGGAAAGGGGGTATTCAGTCAATCCATAATTGATCCACTCATGTTTGCATTTATATCTCTCATTTTAACGACTATTAATTACTTCTCGCTTTTGTTTAGTGTTAAACCAAAGGTGTTCAATTGATGGAGTGATCACCAGTAAGTAACTCTTTTGCCTTATCTCTGAATGACATCCGTTTTACATTTCCTTTTTATAACTGCAGAATGAAGGGGATCATCAAACCCAGTCAAATATCTGATGACATCTTCCAGACCAGGTATGTCTTGCTTAATTAAATGTTATCATCATAATGTCTAGTTTTGTGTATCTAGTCCGTCAAAGTCTGGGTTAAAGAGTGTCAATAGAGGTGTTGTTAAAGGGTAAGTTTGTGTGATGCTTGTGTGACATTGAACTCCAGCTCACTATGTTTAGGCCCTCTATGTCTAGGATGAAGCATGCATTGACGGAATGTCAGACGTGAGTTGTGTTGTATTCTTATGCAATTTTATTTTAACTGCAATATTATGTAGGGCTAAGGATGATGAAGGTGAAAAAAGTGACAGGTATGTATTTTGTTTATATGTTTTACACACTCTCAGTAAATTTTACTATACAGTCTGGCTGTGTATGAAAAGGACTTGGATCCTGTCACAGTGTGGGTTTTTGTTATGCTGACCTATAACTTCAGTAATTCTCATCCATAATTATTCTGTACAGTCTTCCAAAGCTGGTGAAGTGCCAAGTGTACCACAATTTCCTGGTCAACCCCATGCTAAAGTCTTCCTATAAAAAACTGGTCAATTTGCCAGGGTATGTTTGTTATTACCAAATATGTATTTTATTTCTTATCTCTATTACTTCACATCCTCAAAATGCACTGTCTCCAGATTGACCAAGGCATTCATACTCTCCCAGCAGGACATAAAATATATCAACCTCTCCTGAGCAAACACAGCAGAGCTCCTGACCAAGTCCCATATGGCTGGGTTGCCCATTCTTATGATTCACCAAAGACTGGAGAACACCCACCTGCTACCTGGGTTTCCATAATTGTAGTTTTGGAATCCCACTTAGGATCTCCTAAGCTTGTGAGGGCAGAATATTGCAAGATCATCATGGGGGTCTTCCACTCTCTCAAATACGAGAGAATGGTATCAGCAATTTGGGTCATCTATGGCAAGGAATTCTATCACAGCCAAATCCTTGAAAATGCCACTTCGTTCACAACCTATAGTGGAGATTATAGTTTGTTGTTTATTTATGTTTACAAACTTATTGCTGATATATTTTTTGGGTTTTCTTTATAAGATGGCAGACTGTCTTCTTCCATAGTCAAGAGAGCTGGTCTCTATTCTAGTCAGGCTTTCAAGCCTAAATTCTCTTCTTTTGCAACCAGCCTTGACGTAACGATGTTGGTAAGCAATCTTTATTTTTATTTTACTGGCACATTGTAGAATCATTATTTTTTTTACAGTTCCTGTATTTAACACTAGGGGAAAAAACCTGTTCATCCTTCCTACCGATGTTCAAGGTATCTCAGATATCCTTCTGGCATTCAATGGGGAGCCTCCCAAGGAATCCATTGTTCAAGTTGGTATCCAGTAAATTCATATAAGGGTGGCAAGAACCCAGAGGATCTGAACATCAGTCTTAACCTCCTTTTTGTTATTGTCCTTGCTACAGATGGCAAAACTATTCTGTTAGTGTCATATTCTTTACATTATTTTATCTATCTGATTGGTTTATGTAGCGAATAGTCACTACTGCATGAATTTTTTTTTTTTTTGTTTACAACCTGTTTGTCATGATGGGTGCAACTATGGAACAAATGGAGTAACATTGCTGTCTTTTCCTTTCTTTCCCATGTATTTTATTTTGTCCACATTGCTTGTTTTGGCCATTGGCTATTGTGTCATGTTATTTCCAGTCTTGATGATTCCCTATGTTATCCAACTAGCATAGTTCCGTTATTCAACTGATGGATCACATAAAATGATATACCATGAATCATCTGCTATGGGTTTTGATATATGGGAAATTTTCAAGTTACAAATGGCAAGTATAGTATATAGATAGATGGTCTACATTCTTTGTTCCAGATATCTATCAGACATCCACTTGGTGCAATGACATTCATCAACCCAGCTGATCTTTTCTAGCTGAAGCCGGTTAAGAATGTTATTCCGCATGAAATGAGTGTAGCATATTCTTTCTCCATCCTTCCAATGGTTGACTGCATGATTGAAAAGTTTACCACAAATTGCTATTGCAGTGGCAGGAGTGCATTCAAAAGATATGCCAATATCATGCACTTCAAAATATGCTTCTTTGTAGCTTCTGGCAGCCACTAACAAATCTTATCATTCATAGCATGCACCTGGATCACGGTGTTCTAGCGATTTCCTGTTGACGATCACGCAGATTCCAGAGAATGCACATGGCCAACTGCCAACATTTGCATGAGCTTGTTCACAGACCTTGAGGAGTTGGATAGCTGTGGAAGCAGATTGGTAGAGGTGTGGTGCAATCAGTGAGAATATAGTGTCCACATTATGTTCAGTCTCAGTGATTCCTGCCAACCATGCTGTCACATCTTCCTTCTTGAGCAATGAGGATGTTTTCAACTCATCCTGAAGTCTCTGTAAAGCCGTATATCAGTCAACCAATCTGTCATAGAAAGCAAACATCAAATCACCTCTCGCTGTGATGCAAACCAACCTGGCAAAAACTCTACAGATCCAGGTTCAAACTTTGCTTCTTCTGGAAAAACAAAAGTATTTTGATTGACCTGCCACATCAGTGTTTCTTCTTTTTTCTGTATCAGACTTTGGCAGAGAAGCCAGTCTATGTCTTTGGTTGCCGTCCCGATATCTTCCTGTGATGTCTTACATGTCAGTAATGTGTGCATTAAGAGTAATCATAAAAATTATACATACCACTCTTGGACTCCATATTCCTGGTAAATACCAGAGCAATATTTTTCCATAAAGATCCAAGATGGTGGTGGGGGTGTCGATCTTCCCTAATGTTGTATGCTTGAAATAGTTTGCAGCATTTTTTTCTTTCTCAGACATCGTCCTGGCAATGTTAATTGCTTTGACAAAGTCTGTATAACAGTCTGCATCCCACGGCAACTATACTATTAAACATTTCAGTATTTGAAAGTGCTGATACTAGACAAATGTTGACTTTACTTGGATTCCTAAGAGCAGTTGCAATGGTTGTAATGATTCTTCTAACCATATCTTCAGATTCAGTGGTTTCCAATTTCTGTTTCAAATCTGCCCTTGTTGGTTGGTATGAGGCTCAGATCGATGAATGCTTATTATAACTTTGACTTACAGAATTCTCTGAGGCTCTGCATGTTTAGATTTAGGTGGGTATCTTCCAGGCCTATTGTAGTATCAGGTAACCTCATTGAGTAGTGCTGCAAGTCAAATATGTGCTGGATGTCTTTAACAAATGAGTTGTATCAGTCATCTCTTTTGATGGGAGCTCACTCTTTATTTGATGGCTCATGTTCATCCCCCCTCCATCAGTGTTTGTGATTTGCTGGCAAGGGTGTGTGATGGTTCATGTTGTGTTGAGGTGGCCATGAGGTCTGCATGAGGCCCAACTACTTAAATGGCACGTGATTCAAGGCATTATTAATAGTGAGTAACTATTGTTTTGAATGCGATACTCACTGCTGAGCAACATTTAGTTTTGTAGGTGCTAAATTTTCTAGCAAGCAATATGGCTGGCTGGAGTTGGATGGTGTGAGCAATAAATGTGAGGATATGATCTCCATTGGCTTTGTCAGGACAGAAGAGGGTGACATGCTCTGCATATCATTGGAAATCTTGTCCACCTTCAGACCCAATTGTGTATGTACCACCTGTGGATGCTTCACTTGTGGGCCTGGTAACTGAGCAGGATCCTTGTGATCTGGGGTAGGTTTACATTTATGTCTCAGCTCTGGGATGTGACCACTTATGTTCAGGGTTGGGAGAGCATATGTGAGAGCAGATTCACCAGCATATTGCTGCCTGACCCCCAGGTGTGTATGTTAGGTGATGTATTTGCTTTGTAGTTTATTTTCTTCAAGTCTGCTAGAAGAAAAATACTTTGCTGACTTTGAGCATCTTCAGTCTCGATCCAAGGAATATTAATTCATCCTAACAACCTTTGCCATCACTGAATATTTATTCAACATGGGTTAGTTAGCTATTTTCCAGCTTGCATCAGCAACTAACCTTTTGTAATACAGTTTTATTCTTTATTTGCTTAATTATCTATTATTCTCTTGGCCTGGTGCCACATTCCTTAGGGAATGAGCTGTGAGTAGCTACCACAGTTTGTTCTCAGAGGAATTTTGACCTAAAATAATCTTCTTGCCATTATATTGATTGCAAATATGTCGGACAAGTAAATATGTCAAGCAACATGATGCTGCTTAAGTTATGCCACATGTTCTAACCTTAACCACAGATGTACTGATGTGATTCAAAACCACTACCATCACAACTCTAAGGTGCCAAAAGATGGCTTTGTCAAGAACTACTGTAGTAAGAAGGAGTACAGTCATTTCAACCAGGTCAGATTTCTTCCTTAATGCCAAATTGACTCATAGGTTTCATAATTTATGTGCTATATTCAGTTTGCATCTATACAATACATAATATATAATATACAACTCCTTTGTGTTTTGATGTAGACAAGGAAGTAATGGTTTATATAGGCCACCTGCAATTCTTATAGTAGTGAAGGCCTCCAAATTGAACCTGTCAACATTCAATTTATTACTACTCAAATGTGAATTTCAATTTAGTTCCTTCCATTAAAATGCACTCCACTGTCAAGTTACTGACACTGCCTCCTAAACAAAATTCAGCATTGATGGACCAGTTGATGCCACCAATGATGATGATGACATCTCCTCCCCTGACCTCTCTGAATTCTTCTATTCTTCTATCAATGACTTTTATGCTTGCCACCAGACCATCTTATTATGTTTTATTCATATTATAATGTCACTACTAAAGGCATGGATTTTTACCAGTCATCTCAAACATCTGTACTATTCCTGTTTACTTCCAACACCAACTTTTCCTTCAATACATTAGGGTTAGGGTTAACCACTGAATTTTTCTTATAAGTCCTAAACAGATCAGCCAAAGTCCTCTCCAGCTATGAGTAGTTAGTAATCCAAGCAGCAGCAAAAGAAAAAACTTTCTATTTTGCTTTGTCAGTTGCAGTTGAATTCAAAAAGAATAAACAAAATACCTTTAATTGACAGTAATAGTCAGTGATGGTAAGCAGTAGCAAAACCTTGTTTTAGCAAAAGCCACTCTAAAGCATATTTGGCACTATGTTCCTTCTTCATAAAACTAGCATTAACCCATCTCCACTAATATCCCTTCAACATAGAATACCCTGAAAGTTCCTGGTCTAGTCTTTTGTTCAGACATTCCCAGTTTATACTGTTAAAAATATTAAAAGTATATCCCAGAACCATCTTTCATGATAAAGCATCTATATTTGTAATATACTACTTCATTTATCATCAATTCAAACATATGAGAACAGATTGATATCATGTGACCTGATTCATTACATTCATAACAAATTTTCTCTTCTCTGACAATCCATTAGTTATTCAGTTATGATACACATATGCTAGGTGTGACTTGAGCAAGTTCATTTCATGTTTTGCATTTGAAGCATTCTCAGTTGTTGTTCCAGCAATCATAGATCCAGAATGGGGCCAAATTGAATAAAATCAGGATACTAGTAAATACAAGTGGATGATGAGATTGTTGAGAATGCAGTTCCACCTACTGACCCTAGTAGCAAAAGAGAACCTTGAAAATTTGCTGCCAGTGCACATCTTCAAATTGACTTGGGGCTGAAATTTTTTCAGTAACCAGTACATGATCAGATTACATATGTATCATACAACTAATATGCTGATAAGGTTTAAGTTGCTGATTGGCAAGTCAGAGATAAGCTTCAGCCATAAGAGCAACAGAGCTGCTTGCCCTCATTCTTTTATCCCTTGTTCTACTACTCACCTACTAAAATTGCAGGGGAAACCTCCTGCCACTATGTGGAGCCATTTTTCTGTGGTGCTTATGTCACTTGCAGCACACTGAGATATCATTTATCATATTCATCTTACATTGCCTTATATATGTGGAAAGGAATAAAAATATATACTGAAAAAGTAATACACTACTAAGAAATTAAATTCTCCATCCTATAGCACTCAAGCACAATGATAAACCACCTGAGCTACTGAGGCACTGAAAGCCAACAATATTTAGCCAATATGATGCCAACATGCCTGACATCTGCCAAATAAGGAACACCTGCACAGGATATGTGTAAATTGAGACTCTGCTTCCCTAATATGTGTTTGAAAGCCTACTATCTGGAATGATAGTCAAAAAAGTGTGTCTGCAAATTTTATAAATATTAATTACTTATTAAAAGGAAAGTGTAAGTTACTAACCTTATTGACATCCAACACATGTTTCTTTATTAACTGTAAATACTCTAATACAGCTGTAGACAAGGTCAATGGAGGCACTGAGATTGAGGACAGTTGCAGCTTTTGTGTACAACTTGAGATATATGTTTAATTATATTGTAAGGCTATGAAGTGCTTTGGAAACATTTAGAGATAGTTGCTGGATATTCAGGAGTGGCTGCTTGTGGGTTGGGAACTCCTGTTGCATCCAACATAGAATTGTCCCCTGTACATAAATATTGGACATGGATACAGCTGGGGCAGCCAACAATACATAAGATTGGTAGAGTGTTTGCTGGGATTGAGACACTGGGTGGGCTACTAATAGTACATAGGAAGAGATGTCCCAGGAATAGGATTTCTCCAATTCTGTAAAGAGTCTTATGAAACCATATATAAAACAATTTATAGATTATATTACGTATATAGTATAGAATCAATTTAGATTTAAATAAATGAAATCAGTAGATAGATGGTTGAAAACAAATATGATTTTGTTTTCACCACATCTATTTTAATTAATTTGTTAAATTAACATGTCTGACATGTAAAGTTACCAACTTCAATTGTCATATCTTTCTTCTACAGCTTCTATTTAAACACCTCTTATAGTCCATAACTATATCAATATTTATAACAGATATAGTTCTGATATGTTATTATCAATGCATTGAGGGTAAGTGAAATGGAACCAGAGAGGCAGCTT
>Ga0210383_10005558_pt1 | contig 11055 bp, 12 predicted proteins | sample IncBWC14OmetaG_FD_160072 | JGI IMG/M metagenome (GOLD analysis project Ga0210383, IMG submission 160072) | Forest soil microbial communities from Barre Woods Harvard Forest LTER site, Petersham, Massachusetts, United States - Inc-BW-C-14-O ...
CGGAGAATTGCACAAACGGGGGATGCCCCTGACGGTCATCGCGGCGCGGGGAAATCGAATCGACTACCCCGAATTAGAAGCGGCGATCACCGATGAAACGCGATTAGTTGCGGTATCGCTGGTTTCTAGCGCTACGGGCTATACCCACGACCTGAAGACGGTCTGCGACATCGCTCATCGCAAGGGAGCCTGGGTCTATGCAGACATTATCCAAGCCGTGGGCGCGATTCCTGTCGACGTGAAAGCGACCGGGGTCGATTTTTGTTGCGCCGGTACCTACAAATGGCTGATGGGCGACTTCGGCACAGCCTTTCTTTATGTGAGACCCGAACGCCTACCGAGCCTCAAGCGGGTGCAGCTCGGGTGGCGGGGTATCAAGGCGCAAACCTCACATTTTCTCCCCTTCGATCCCCCGGGCGCGCTCACCGTTGATTGGGAATTGGGCACCGACACTGCAAGCATATTCGAAGTAAGTACGCCAAATTGGTCGGCGCTCGCAACCATTGTCGGCTCCATCAATTACATCAATGACATCGGAGTTGTGGCGATCCGCCGTCATTGCGATCCGATGCTGAGGCGACTACAGGAAGAGCTGCCACGGCAAGGTTTCGCGCAGCTCACGCCACCCGAGTTTCAAGGCCCGTATGTGGTTTTCGCCTCGCAGGGCATTGGCGAGCGTGTTCGCAAACTCCTGAAGGAGGCAAACATTCACATTACGGTCTACAAGAATGTGCTTCGCATTTCCCCGTCCGTGTACAACGAGATGGGCGACATTGACCGGCTTCTTAGGATTCTCCGCGCGTAGTTGTTGCCGGCAGGAGACCCTGCGGCCTGCGAGGCATTTGGCGCTGGCTCAGGTATGGATGAGCCGTCCACCAGCAAATGCCCAGTTTTCCCACGACGTTTCCTTGAAACAGACCAGAACGTTCTCGGTGTCAATGCCTGCTTGAGCAAGAGTCCTCATCAGCTCTTCGAGAAGTTTCCTTTTGACCTTAACGCTGCGCCCAACCGACCACAGGATCTCGATCAGAGCAAATTGGTCGTTTCTCTCGGTCTTGACATCAGGGTACGTCGGATCGAAGCGGAAGTCTTCCGCCTCCAGCTCAATGACCCGTTGGAACCTGTCCGTCGCCGGCACGCCAGAGGAGACCAGCGCGGCATGCACGGCATCTAGCATCGTAGTTTTGAACGCGCTCGACTTTGGTCTACGGACAGTGAGTGTAACGAGTGGCATGACGACTCCTCAGGTGCATGAACTCTTGACTAGCCGTACTCATATCACGAACGCAATGGGGTTAGGCACTTGAACTGAGGCCCGCTCTAATTGCGCTGTGCTCGTAGGAGGTGACTTCGAAGGGATTTCCGTCGGGGTCTTCGAAGTACAGTGACCAGGAAAACCGATGGTCGACTGGTTCGAGCTTGCGACCAAGCGCCGACTCCAGATGCCTGAGCCATGACAGGAATTCCGCGCCGCTGGCTCCAAGGGCAATAACCGACCGGCAGTTCTGAGGTGGCCTCTCGAAGAGAGCCAGATGAACCCGGTCCGATTCGTCGGCGATCGTAAGTGGCCCGCCGCCTGCGGCCCATGACTCGAGTGCGGGTGCGCGCGCCAGCCCGAGGACGCGGCGGTACCAGTCTTCAGCGGCCACCCGGTCGGACACGAACACGTGTATATGATCAATGCCAGTGAGCTTTGGAGCCATGGGGGCCTCCCTGTGCCGCGACGATCGCGACGTTCATCAGCAATAATGCCGCGCCGACACTCTCGGTCCAGATCGTTACGTTCATCATCGAAGAGTGATGGGTAAGCGCTGCCCGAGTGTAGTGAAGCAGGCCGCCGAAACCGAGAACTGCGTACGAGGCCAAAAACGTCAGACCGGCTGCACGATTGCCGTGGAGGTAGAGCAGATAGCCGACGACGCCCAGCGTTGTGATGCAGCACCATGCGATGTAAATGTCGGCGCGCGACCATGAAGACGGCAGGTTCGGGTACTGCGCCAGGTACTCGGCATTGTGTACGAAGTGCAAAAGGCTCGCTGCAGCGCAAATTATCAAGAGTCGGGGTAGAGCCCGCCGCGCGCGTTCATTGCCGCTGACTGTCATTGGCATGCCGCGTAACTAATAATTGGCCGACACTGCTGATGTAACCATCGCTACATTATCGCACACCGTTTCCGCCCTATTCCCTGCTGGAGGTTGGGCTCCCGGCTAGACCGATGCCGAGTCGCGCCGTGTCACGAAGATCTGTCCGGAACAGCCGCAAGCGCTTTGTAGAGAGTGTCACGAAGCGCGCGTGGGCGGCTCCACGCATGCCGCAGTACTTCGCGCATGAACTCAAGCGCCGGCAGCACAGTCGCCCGGTCACTCTGAGTTAGCACTCCGCGCTGCGACTCGTCGTACAATCGCATCAAGTCGCCGCTGAGCCGGTCGACAAGTGTGCTGACGGTGAAATGGATTTCCGCGTCGCCATTTTGAGCGGCAGTTTCGGCTCTCGCCAGCAGTTCTGCCAGTCGCGACCTATAAATGGCGAGCGTCCGCGCTGCGGGTGTCGCCTCAGCCGAACTGCTCGTTCCGATTGTTCCGGTCAGCACTCCCACCTTCCCTGGTGTCCACACCGAATCCCTAGCTTCGCCCGGCACTTATTCTTACCCGCAACGCCGACGGATGTCAGTTCGTTGCCGAACATTGTGCGCGGCAAGCGCCGGGCAGATTATAGACCCACCGCACCGCCGTCGCGCGCCTATTGACACGCGCCCGCGCTTCTTTGATACTTCACTAAATTGGAAACTATTGGCAACCAAAGGGGTCTGCTCATGCGAATAAAAAAACGAACCATGATCGCACCGGGACTTTGCGGACTGGCTTGGCTGCTGACTGCCACCGGGTCGGCCGGCACCGATGCTACGAAGCCCGCTTATCCGAGCATGGCGCCTATCCAGCAATACCGGGTGGCAAACGCCGCCGAAGAGATCGCACTGGCGCGCAGTGCCGCGCCGACCTCGATTTCAGGCGATGCCAGCGTTCTGACGCTCGGCAGTCGAGGATACGAAACGGCGGCGAAGGGCAAGAACGGCTTTGTCTGCCTTGTATGGCGGTCCTGGACCGCCGGCTTTGAGGATGTCGAGTTCTGGAATCCGAAGCTTCGTGCACCCATATGCTTGAACCCCGCCGCTGTGCGGTCCGTTCTTCCCGCTTATCTTGAAAGAACCGAGTGGGCGCTCGCCGGCACCTCAAAGGCCGAGATGATCGTGCGTACCAGGGCTGCGCTTGCCGCGAACCGCATCGCAGTGCCGGAGCCCGGCGCGATGGCTTTTATGATGTCGAAGCAGGGATACCTGTCTGACGCCGATGGTCACTGGCATCCGCATCTGATGTTTTTCCTCGCCCACACCGATGGCGCCGACTGGGGCGCGAATCTTCACGGCTCGCCGGTATTTGCGGCGCAGGGCGATCCGGAGCCCATCACGACGTTCTTCGTTCCGGTGACCAAGTGGTCCGACGGAACGCCGGCGGTCATGGCGCCTAGCTAGGGCGGACCGCGACCGCGATTCGAGCCGGCCACCGGCAGCTCTTCGGCGTTCAAAGCTCGACGGAAGCGCGATCAAATGCAAAGATACCAGCAGTTGCGTCCAAGATTCCCATGCCGTTTCTTACCTGCTGCTTATGAAAATATACAACGTGGTTGGTTTTGTAGCGCTTGCGTTTCAGGTTCTATTGTCGGCTTATCTGGCACCGCCTTGGCTCGGACCTTTGTGGGGAATCGCGATCGGAGTCGGGTATTTATTGATTTCCTGGTTCCTCGGCGGACTTTATCTTTCCGACATGATCCATCTGGGCATCGCGCACCGAGCCTTGGACTATAAGGGGTGGTTCATCAAAACGGTGACCCTCATCAACAATACGGTGGGCGTCTACGTCGATCCCGTCAGCTGGGTTAATCGGCACCGGCTTCATCATAGGTTTGCGGACCATGCCGGCGATCCCAATAAGCTCGGGGCCGACGGATTTTGGAAAACGCTGTATCTATGCCTGTTTCCCTATCCTTGCACAGCCGACGTGGCAAACGACACCATCCTGAAAACCTGGCCGTTCCGGTTGGTTTCTCATCGCCTGTTTATGCTTATCTCTCCGATCTTAAGCTGCGGCCTTCTCTGGTGTTTCGTTCGAGATTGGAAATTTGCGATTGGAGTTTGGCTCGGCGTCCGGATATTCGCGCTTTGGGTGAATATGATTCAGAACTATTGGACCCACGACCGCCGATTTGGCACTCGGCGTTATGACGATGCGGGCGACAACGCGATGAACATTGGCGACTGGCTCCCGGTGATGGCTACGTTTAGCGCCTGCTGGCAAAACAACCATCATCACTATCCCCATCTCCTGCGCACCACACACGATTCCGCCGAATTCGATTTCGGCTATATCACCGTCAGAGTCATGAGCGCGTTCGGTCTGGTGGCGCCTTCAAAGACGGGCACAGACAGGCCCGGCGATCTGGCCATCGCGCAAGTCACGCTCTGACGGCGGCTTACTTCCGCGCGAACGGTGCGATGAACTGGGCAAAAAAGCCTGGGGGGACCGAACTGTTGATCAAGCCGTAGCGCTGCGGCCAGGCGTCCTTCGGAAGATAGTAAGTCCCGAACAGACGGTCGATGAAGGGCCAATGGATGGCGAAGTTGACGTCGGCCGCCTCGGGATGCGCGGCGTGATGCCAATGGTGATAGCGCACGGTCACAAAATAGGGCTCCAGCCACACCGGACGAGGACCAAAATCCGTATGGCAGAACGTGGCGTGGAAGGAGACAAACACCAGATACCCCGCCATTGCGCTTTGCGAGAACCCGCACAAGGTCATCGGAATGAGAATCAAGCTGCGGGTAAGCAGGATATCGACGAAGTGCGAGCGCGAGCCGGCGACCCAGTCCATCGTTTGAATGGAATGATGAATGGAGTGAAAACGCCACAGGAATGGGATCTTGTGGAACGCCCGATGCGTGGCGTACTGAGCAAGATCCGCCACGACAATCGCCAGCGGCAGCTGGACGATGAAAGGCAAGCCGCCGACGGTCTTTAAGAGCCACGGGATTGCCAGCCATTTCAAGGCGAGGGTGGCCGGTATTAGCATCAAGAAGGTGATCAATTGCGCGGGTAGATGCGTGGCCACGAAATAAAAGTAGTCGGTGCTCCACTCAGGCCGGAAGGTCTTCTGCTGCGGATGAAGCGGCCAAAACCGCTCCACCGGAACGAAGACGATGGTCATCACCAACAGGTCCAGGAGAAACCAGTCGAATCCGAGGCCGACGGACGACCTGATTTCCTCCGGCAGCGGAGTGCTTCCGCCTCCGAGCAGCGCAGCGGCCAGGCCGAGAGCGACGCCGGTCAGCGCCAGGACTTTGCGCTGACGCAAGATGGCGGAGATGGCGCCCAGCACAAGAGCGGCCACGATGATGGCCTGAATCAGCAGTCGAATGATGGTTATCGGATAGTGCGCCCGGGCATCGGGAAGTGTAAGAAGCGCCGGATAATGCAGGCAAAGAACGCCGCCAAGGCCGAGTATTCCGAAGAAAACGGATGACACCCCGCTGACCCAGCCGCTGCCTAGGTGGGTCGGCTCCGTATCCCCGAATAATTTTTCGAAGAATGCGTCGGACATGCCCATTGTCTCCAGAACGATGCGCTGATGATTCTTTCAGAAAGAGTTTGCGAGCGGCGCCACATTATCCAGGAGCGGCAAAATCCAAAGTGCGAAGATCACAGTTTAGGACAACTCCCGTGGGTGATCAGTGAGGGACCAGCGCTTCCAGCACGCCCTGGCTCTGATGTTCTCGCTCTGTATTTTGGGGGATATAATTTAATGTACAATACAAGATAAACACCGTAAATAATTGTTTTTACAATATTTATTGAGGTTATTTTTGGCCGTAGCTTTGATACACCTGCAGCGCCGGCGCTTGCGGCTGGAACGCCCTCCTCATCCCTGCCAATCGAAACGGAACACCGCCCCGTTCCATTTATCGTTTGCCACATCCAGTTCTTGGATGTTCGCAGCTTGTGAGGCGCCGCAGATGGTCTTGCGCCAGAACTCATGGGCATTGACGTTTTTGCGCGCCACCGCGACTTCCCACGACCCCGGCTGTTGGCAAAAAATAGCTTCAGCTGCGCGCCGGCCGACTCCTTGCCCGCGATGCTTTCTCAGGATGAAGAATTCGCCGACGTTATGATCGACTGGCTGACCGGAGTGGGCCTCATCGTTTGTCAGGACAAAACCAGCAAGAACTGTATCGCTTAAGATGAATGCGGCGGACCATCCGGGTCGAGACCAGTAGTCGTCCATTGGGTAGGGATCGAAGCGCCCGTCGCTTCCAAGTTCCCCCCGCGCCGTGCCCGCCCAAAATTCAGAGAAATCGTGCGTATATAGCTGCACCATGTTTTGAATGATCGACTCCTGCGCGCGCAGGGCCTGAGTCACTATTACGTTCATGGTCAATGTTATAGCGGGATTTGCAGAAAATCAGAAGCTTAGGCGTTTGCGTTGCCTTTCTCCCACAATTGCCATCGCTTCAGCTGGCTGGATCCATAGCACCAAGTCGCTCATACTATCCGCGGTCAAGTTAGTGGATTCGCAGCGCTCCTGTGAAGGCGCCGAGGATCAAAAATGAAACTGATACGCGGCCTTTTGATGATTGTGTGCGTGATGAGCGGCTGCACCACTACCGGCACAACCGATTCAACCGATTCCCCGGCGCCGTCCGATGCCGGTCCGGCACTATGTCATGACGGTACTCCGCCGCCGTGTACGATCCGGGAGTAGCCCCGCAAAACAGGGCTTAGTCGCTCGCTTTCGTCTCGGGGGGAACGAAAATCGCCCTTCCCTTCGCAGTTTTTTTGATTACGCCCAACGACCCGCCTGCAGCCACGCTGATCGAACCATTGTGCGTATACGAATCAGATCCCACGCTTGTGCCCAGCGATAACCCCTGCTCGTCGGAAAAATCCTCCAGGAGCAGACCGTTGGCCCCCAACAGTGCCGCCTGACTCTTCATGCCGGCAATCATTTTCTGTATGGCACGCTCTCCGTCGGCGCTGGAAATGCTTCGCCGCGATGCGCTGAGAACCGCGATCTCCTCGAAATTCGCGGGAGCGAGCGTGTAGACCCGCACTTCAGCCGTGGCAATCGGCGCTCTGAGCGCGCCGGTGACCATCTGTGAGGAGCTCGCGCAGGCGGCGGCCAATACCGCCAGCGAGAAGGCGAATATGCAGCGAATCGATGGATTCCACGCTATTTTGGCGGAGCCGCGGGCGGGGCATTGGGAGCGGCCGGCGGCGCCGTTGGCGTTACATCGCTCTTGGTCATGCGTTTGGTGAATCGCCAACCGTCCTTGGTCTTGACGAGACTGTCGGTGTACGCACCAGTCATCAGGATGCTGGGGGGCTTGGTGCTCAAATCGACGAGCATCAGATAAGTAGTCGCGCTGGCCTCCTTGGAGTTTCCGGTAACCTGTAAATTATTGTTCCAGTGCTTCCGTGTCGCGCCGTTCAGTTTTTCACGCCATGTCTTTATGAACCCGACCAATGCATCGTGACCGCTGAACGTGTTGAAGACACCGTCCGGCGTAAACGTCGCAGCCCAGCCCTCAGCGTCGCCGCTATCGATCGCAATGTTGTATCTGGCGTAAAGCTGTTGAATCTCAAAATAATCCTGGGCGCTCAGTGTATCGGCCGCCCATGATGTACCGACCAACAAGGCGGCTGCGGCCGCGATCGCGAGAATTCGTTTCGTCATTTTTCCCACCGTTTGTATTTGTGCCAGGCTGCATCACTTCTTTGGATCGACAAGCGCCTGATAAGTCAATGCGCGCGTTAAATTCTCTACATCCGGCCCACCGCTCAATAGCCAGCGCTGAATCATACCGACGAAAATCACATCGTTGCTCGGATCGATCCAGAACCAGGTGCCCGCAACCCCGTCCCAGAGAAAGGTGCCCTTTCCCGCCGTACTGCCCAGCTTGAGCGGGTCTTCCAGAATCGCGAAGTCATAACCGAATCCAAGACCCGGCTGCATGTGGTAGTAGCCGATGCCGAACTTATTGGCGTTTTTCACGGCGTCCGGTACGTGATTCGTGCGCATGAGCTCGATGGAGCTCGGCGCCACAAGACGGACGCCATTTAACTCGCCGCCGTTCAAGACCATCTGAGTGAATCGCAAATAATCGCGCGCCGTCGAGTAAAGTCCACCGCCGCCGGACGGCAGCCCAGGAGGCTTCGAAATCTCCGGATCGCGCGGCATGGCAGAGAGCCCGGCGGCGCCACCTTGATAAATCGTCGCAACACGCCCGAGTTTTTCTTCCGGCACATAGAAGGCCGTATCTTTCATGCCCAGCGGCTCGAAAATCCGTTCACGCAGAAACTCCGGAAACGGTTTGCCGGAAAGTTTCTCGACCAAGTAGCCCTGAATGTCCACCGAGATGCTGTACACCCAGCCTTCGCCCGGTTGATACAGCAGCGGCAGCTTGGAAACCCGATCGATGAAATCCTTCAATGACGGCGCAGCCAGCAGTTGCGCTTCTTGGTACATTTTATCGACCGGAGTGGCGCCAAATACCCCATAGGTAAAGCCGGCGGTGTGCGACATCAACTCGCCCATCGTCGGGGCATGGCCGGGCGCATCCAAGGTCGGCTTGCCATCCTTGTCGACGCCGGAAAATACCTTGAGATCGCGAAACTCCGGGATGTAACGCGAGATGGGATCGCTCGGTTTCCACTTTCCTTCTTCGTACAACATCATCATCGCAATGCCGGTAATCGGCTTGGTCATCGAAAAAATGCGGAAGATGGCATCCTTCTGCATCGGCTTCTGGCTTGCCAGATCGGCATTGCCGTACGATTTTTCATCGACAATCTTTCCATGACGCGCGACCGCCCACACCACACCGGCGAGTTGCTTGCCGTCGACCAGTGACTTCAGATTGCCGTCAAGCATCGCAAGACGTTCGGAGGAGAAACCCACCACCTCGGGCTTGGTTTCGGTGATTTCGCTGTTTGCAGGGGATGTGGCGCGTTGCGACTTCGCAGTCTGCGCGCCGGCTTGAGCGGCACCGATCAACGTCAATGAAACCGCCGCTATGAGACTTCTGCAGTGCATTGTTCCCCCTTTCTTTTATCGCAGTGGCCGGCCCGTGCGCCGCGCGTCCGGCTTCGATGATGCCACGAGGCTACTTCAAGGGGTAGCATTATCCAGAACGTGAACATTCGTCTAGAATAGCCGCAAAGACCAGTCGTTCGAGGGTCTCGAAGGACTATCCGGGATGGTTCATGCCCCGGCGCGTCTCACGTACGGCGACTACTAGGGGTGTAGCGCATGTGTGAGAAAAAGCGATCGGGGTCGCCGAAAAGACCCACGCTGCGGAGAGTTGAATTGCTCGCTCGGGGCTACGGCTCGAGCGTGGGGAGTATCAGTGGCTGAGACCGCGGGAACGGATAAAACAGCGCTGCTGAATCAGCTGCGCATCGATCGCAGCGAGCCGCCGGATTCCGCGGGGGGACATGCCAAGTGGTGGGCCGCCGGCATTGCCGTTGCGATCGTCGCCGCGTCCGGCGTCTGGTACCTGCTGCGCCCAACCGGCGTGATTGTGAAGGCGGCGGTAGCACAAGCGGCATCGACAGGCGGTTCTGCATCGATCGGCGGCGCATCGCTGCTCGATGCTTCCGGTTACATCGTCGCACGCCGTCGTGCCACCGTGTCCTCGAAAATCACCGGCAAGGTAGTCGAAGTACACCTTGAGGAAGGCCAGCGCGTCGAGGCGGGCGAAGTGATCGCCCGTCTGGATGATTCAAACTGGAAGGCGGCATTGGCGCAAAGCAACGCACAGCTGCAGCAGGCGCAGGCCAATCTCGCGTCCGCGCAAACCGCCTACGATGACGCAAAGCCGATTTTCGAACGCAATGAGCAGCAGAAGTCAGCCGCGGTCATCAGTCTGCAAAGTTTCGATGAGGCGAAGGCACAATACAACGTCGCACGAAACAATCTGCTCATCGCCCAGAGTGCGCTTGATTCGGCTCGAGCCGGCGTGCTGGTCGCGCAGCGCAGCCTCGATGATACGGTGATACGCGCGCCCTTCTCCGGCATAGTTACCGAGAAGGCCGCGCAACCCGGCGAAATGGTGTCGCCGGTATCCGCCGGCGGCGGCTTTACACGAACCGGCATCGGCACCATCGTCGACATGGACTCGCTCGAGGTGGAAGTGGACGTCAGCGAGAATTTCATCAACCGCGTCCGACCGCAGCAGCCGGTAGTCATCAAACTGAATGCGTATCCCGACTGGGATATTCCCGGCTCCGTGATTGCGATGATCCCCACGGCGGATCGAGCCAAGGCAACCGTCAAAGTGCGTATCGCGATCAAACAGAAGGATCCGCGCATCATTCCCGAGATGGGCGCGCGCGTATCGTTTCTGACCGAAAAGGAACCGCAGGCGCCCGGAGCTGAAAAAACACCGGCGGCACCTGGAGTGATCATACCTGCCGAGGCGGTCGCCACCAGTGGCGAGAGCAGCATCGTGTATGTGATTCATGACTCGACCGTGGAGCGTCGCGCGGTGCGTCTCGGCGCCAAGACCGCCGCCGGCCAGGTCGTCATTGCCGGGCTGGTCAACGGCGACGCCGTGGCGCTGGGCGACCTGGCGAAACTGGGCGACGGCGTTCGCATACGAGTCGAAAAATAGTAGATTGCATAACGATTAATCCGCATCTTCAATGGAGCATCCATGAGCACTCTAGTTTCCCTGCAGAACGTCGTGAAGCGCTATCAGCGCGGCAAACAATCGGTGGAAGTGCTGCATGGGGTGAATCTCAGCATCGAACAGGGAGAGTTTCTCGCGCTCATGGGTCCTTCGGGCTCGGGCAAGACCACGCTTCTCAATCTCATCGCGGGATTGGACCAGCCGACCGAGGGTGAGGTCACGGTCGCCGGCGAGCGCATCGATCGTCTGTCCGGCGGCAAGCTCGCGAAGTGGCGCGCCCGCCATATCGGTTTCGTGTTTCAGTTCTACAATTTGC
>Ga0210383_10005561_pt1 | contig 11053 bp, 10 predicted proteins | sample IncBWC14OmetaG_FD_160072 | JGI IMG/M metagenome (GOLD analysis project Ga0210383, IMG submission 160072) | Forest soil microbial communities from Barre Woods Harvard Forest LTER site, Petersham, Massachusetts, United States - Inc-BW-C-14-O ...
CCAGTCGTGGTTGTTGGCCAGCCGCTCCTTCAGCACGTGGTTGTGGTAGATCCAGCATCCGGCCCGCAGGTCGAAGGCGTGGAGGCCGGAGAGGTCGTCGCCCTGTCGCGGCTGCAAGTGATCCTGGGTAGCAAAACTGAGGCCCGACAAGCCCATGAGGGCCGCGGCCACGCTGAACTTGAGCAAAGTGCGTGTGGTCATGGGTTCTCCAATGGTATGCCAGTGGGGTAATCCGCCCATCTTAGCAGACGTCAAAAGTGGAGCTAAGCAAGCGAGAGCCAGTTTTCTGCATCGGCGGTGCGGCTGGTGGTGGACACGGGGCTGCACTCAGAGGGGTGGACCCGGGAACAGGCTGTCGCGTTCTTCCGCAAGGAAGATTGCATTGACGAGCCGATGATACAGGCCGAGGTGGACCGGTACATTGACACTCCGGCGCAGGCGCTGAGCTACAAGCTGGGGCAGTTGAGAGCTGCGGGCGCGCTCACAACAAGAACTTGGGACGAGGTTTGACGTGCGCACGTTTCATGACGAGATGCTTAGCGGGGAAAGGCTGCCATTGGACATGCTGGATGCGCGGACGAACAGCTGGATTATGGAGAAGAAGGCGGCACGATGAGGCCGACGATGATCACGTCCTAAATCAGTGAAACCTGAGTGCTGTGATGCCATTCAATCGAATTTTGAATCGACCTTTTCTTTATCCCGTTGTAGGCTTCGGGAGCGAGCAGCACCCTTTTTGTGGCCTACTCTTTCCTAGCCGGGCTAGGGAAGTGTGTGTGGGCGGTGATCTAAGCATAACTGTCGCCGACCCCAGAACCTGCGCGATCGCGGGAATTTTGGGCATCGAGACTTAGGCATTCGACGCAGGAAGAGACGAAACCAATAGACAAAAGAAATTCTCACATTTTCTGTGGTACTCTTTCGCCACCTACGGTGGCCGATTTTGAACCTTGACGGTCAACTTAACTAGCGAAAGCACCGCGTGGCCCGCGGGAAACAAAGATTGGGGAATGACGAACGATGACGCACTACCGCTGCAACCGTAGAGAGTTCCTTAACCTAAGTGGGGCCTGCATTGCCGGGGTCGTCAGTGGGCCGTGGTTAGGGGCCGCAATGGCAGCTCCTGCACAGGAAGCCGCCGGCACACCACGGGATCCGGATCTCGTGGTCCTCAACGCCAGGGTATCCACGGTCGATTCCCGTGTGCCGAAGGCTGAGGCGTTCGCAGTGAAGGATGGACGGTTCGTCGCAGTAGGACGCAGTGACGAGATCAAGGGGCTGGTTGGCAAGAAGACCCAGACGTACGACGCCAAGCAGATGACGATTGTGCCCGGATTTATCGACACCCACAATCACGGTCGCGGCGAAGGCCTTCTCTATAACGTGCTTGTCGGCAACCCCTACGATGTCGAGTTCGTGACCATCCAGAGCATCATCGATAAGTTGCGCGCACGTGCCGCGACGACACCTCCGGGCACCTGGGTTGAGGGCTATTTCTTCGACGACACGAAGTTGAAGGACAATCGTGGGCTGAACGCGCAGGATCTGGACAAGGTGTCGACTGAGCACCCGGTCGTCGTCCGTCATCGCGGCGGCCACACCGGGTTTTATAACACCGTGGCGTTCCAGAGGGCGGGCATCACGAAGGACACTCCCAATCCCTATGGCGGAACCTATGACAAAAATGAGAAGGGCGAACTCAACGGCCGGGTGACCGATCTGGCGATGGCCACACTCGCCAAGGCGGGACCGCTGGAGAGCTTTTCCCCCGCGGAGAAGGAGAAGCGCGTATCGAACGGCGTCGCGTTTATCTCCAAAAAGTTTGTGGAGTATGGCCTGACGACCGTGCACCATAATGAGCCGGGCGTTCTGGCTGCCATGCAGGAGCAGCGGGTGCGCGGAGGTCTATTGCACCGGGTGAGCTACGAGCCTGCGGGAGACCTTCTGGAGGCGATGATTCAGAACGGCATCGAGAGCGGTTTCGGTGACGAGTGGATCCGGTTGGGAGCCACCTATGAGCACACGGTCGATGGGTCCTTCTCCGAGCGCACGATGGCGATCAGCAAACCCTATATCGGCATCTCGCCGCCCTACCACGGCAACCTGACCGAAACTCAGGAAGACCTCAATGCGTGGGCCGAGCGCGTACACCGCGCGGGCATCCGGCTAAATTGCCACGCCAATGGAGATGTCGCTATCGACCGGGTGTTGACGGCGTATGAGCGGGCCTTGAAGTTGTATCCCCACGGTGATGTACGGCCCAAGATCACCCATTGCAGCCTTATCAATGATGATCTGGTGCGGCGCATGAAGGCGCTCAACGTCGTGCCGGCTGAGTTCAGTACTTATGCGTATTACAACTCCGACAAGTTCCACTTCTATGGCGAAGAGATGATGAGCCATATGACGGCCTTCCGTACATTGATCGATGCCGGGATTGTGCCTTCTGCCGGTTCGGACTTCAGTCCAGGGCCATTCTCGCCCTTGATGGCTATTCAAGGCATGGTGACGCGCACGGGGTGGAATGGAGAGACCTGGGGCGCTAACCAGCGGATAAGCATGGAAGAGGCGCTGAGGGTCAACACGATCAATGGCGCCTACAACTCGTGTGAGGAAGCGATCAAGGGATCCATCACAGCGGGCAAACTGGCGGACTTCGTCGTCCTGGCGGACGATCTTCATACGGTGGATAAAGGAAAGATCAAGGATATCCAGATCGTCCGCACGGTAGCGGGCGGCTCCACGGTCTACCAAGCATAACGGATTCCGCTCGTAGGACTGGTTTCGGGCGACTTCGCCACCACATGGCAGCGCGTCGGCCCCAACGTACCCTTCCGCGAGCCGCTTGCCTATTTCACTGCCTTCATCGAGCTCGCTGCCGGACTTGCCCTCCTCTGGCGCCGAACTGCTCGCGCCGGCGCCCTCACGCTCACCATCGTCTACTCCGTATTCACACTAGTGTGGGTGCCCAAAATTCTCGAAGGCCTGAACGGCTACGACCCCACCGGCAACTTCTTTGAGGAGTTCTCGCTCGTGGCCGCCGGAGCTGTCCTTTCCGCACGATTCTCACCGGCCAGTTCGCCGATCTCGCGCCGTGAGTCCCTGTTTGCCCGTGTCTCGGGCCTCTCCGCAATCTCCTTCGGCATTGTCGACATTTACGATATGCCCGGCCTGTTGCCTTGGATCCCCAAATGGATTCCGCCTTCGCAGATGTTCTGGGCCTACGCTACTACCATCGGCTTTTTCCTCGCCGCCACGGCCATCCTTTCGGGCATCATGGCTCCGCTTGCCTCGCGTCTGCTCACCGCTGAGATCGTCGGCTTCGAAATACTGGTCTGGATTCCCAAGCTCATCGCCGGCCCTCATGACCATTTCAACTGGGCGGGCAATGCCATTTGCGTCGCCATCGCCGTTGCAGTATGGGCCGTCTCCGACTCCATTTGCCGGATCGCCAAAGGTGCCGCTACTCACACAGAATCCGTCACCGAAATCAGCACCTCCGCCTGAGAGCAAACGGTCTTCGACCCCAACGGGCTCCTCTCTATTCTCTGTCTTTGTGTCTCGAATCACCACCAACGAACTTGAAAATCGGGAATATGGCCGGATCGCGCAATCTGCTCCGAACTCTAGCTGGCGTCATTGCATAATGGGACGCGAGGACCGCAGTGTAGGCGACGCTCCTCTCGCTCCCCAGGATTCGATTCTCGCGATGCCAGTGATCGGGATCCAGACATCGTTGATGATTTCTGGATACCTACTGTCGATGCGGACAAGGATGAACGCGGGTCGAAGGCCGAGGGGGGTCTTTGCTGCATCGCCAGCGACTACCTTGTTAAGTAGGTGTCGGGGTTGTTGGCGAATCAGCGGCGATACTTCCGTGGCTGGCGCTCACTCTGCGGCACCGCCGCCGGCTCGAATGGTTCGTTCTCGGATTTAGTCTGCCCGGCCTCATAACCTTAACTTCGAGGCTCGTAAGATTCGCCATTCCGGCGGCCCTACGCGGTCCTATAGAACACCGTTACTGTTGAGCATTGCTGGTGCTCATCGGGCAATCGGCCTTCACGTGAAATATGGCCTACGTCAAATAACTCTTTTGTAGGCGTCGGCAACCTTTTGAGCCGCCAATTTGGCCACAGAGGTTGCCGTGTCTCCTGCATCGAGCACGTGCCTCAGCGCCGATCTCCTTCGCGCTCCACTGTGTTCTATGGGGACGGTGTCAATGCCACCACCGAAAATCGTGTGCGTTTCTTCGAGCCGGTCAATCGCCGAATTCAACTCCGCGACGACCGCGTCGCTTTCCTCGGAAAAGACGATTAATTCTAGATCGATTTTTTGATACTTCATAGATTTCGCCCCTTCTACGATTCTATGGCCCCGGCCCGTTACAGCACTCCGGCAAGGTGCAATCACGCCCGCAAACGTTGCTAGCCTCCCTCTTGGAGGGAGCAGAGGAGAGCTTGTCTCTTGACATCCCCTCTCCAAAAACTTTCTATCAAGCTTGAGTTTCCACGACATGGAATCCGAGCTTGGCGGCCCTTTTTCGGAGTAATTGGATCTGCCGTTGGCGAAGTCTCTCCTCGTAATACTCAGTCCCTTTGTCGACGTAGGTTTGACCGTATTTCAGCATGCGATAAACAAGTCGGGCGAGTCTGTGGGCCATTGCGGTGATAGCCTTGGGGCACCAAGTTTGGTACGCAGGCGGCGGTACTGGGCGCCGAGGTAGCTGCGACTGCGGATTAGGGTGTTGGCGGCTTGTCGCAGAGCAGTGGCGGCACGGTTGACCACATGACGCGTCCCTTTGCCCTTCCGCGACGTGGCCGAGGTGCGTCGGCGCGAGTTCAACCAGAAAGGCGTGATCATCCCTTCCTCGGCCGGCGGCACCCGCACCATCCGCACTTTCTCCATCGAGTCCCGGCCCGACGGGGAAATTCGTCCTCGCCTGCGAAGCGCCCTCTCGTCCCGGACCGTCCATTCTTTTGGCAGGCTCGTCCGTTTCAGATCGCACAATCTGGGGGATCGAGATCATGTCGGGGTCCAGACTTCGGACAATCTCCTTCACACTGCCGGTCATAGAAGCCCGCCGGAACAGCGGCTAAGGTCGTCACAGGCTCCGGGAGTATCACCCGCATAGCCGATAATTCGCTTTTGCGAGGTCCGCTTGTGACCCAAATCGGGGACGGCTACTCGCATCGCAAGGCTGCCATTGGATCTACCCTGGTCGCGTGTTGCGCTGGAAGTGTACACGCAAGTCCGGATACTAAGCCCAACAGAACCGTGCCTGCCAGGAGAATGAATGGATCACGCGTATTTCCTTCGGCCCACCTGGCTAGAACCGAGTTCAACCCGATGGAAAGGGCAATACCTGCCGTAATCCCGCCGCCCACACTCACCATCGTAGATGTATAGACCAACCGCAGAACGTGTCCACGCGGGGCTCCCAGCGCCATGCGAATCCCAAACTCGTTAGTCCGCTGCGCTACCGTATAGGAAACCACGCTATACAGGCCGATTGCTGCCAGCACCAGGGCGAGACCGGCAAAGATGCCGAAGATCCAGGCCGTAAGGTGCTCGTTCTGCCACTCCTGCGTCTCCGTGATCCAGGCACTCAGGTCCTCAGTGCCGGCGAAGGTCTGCTGTTCGGGATTCACCGAATGCACCTGCGCGAGTATTGGCCGAATCATCGTGGCAGCCGGGCCTTGGGTCCGCACCAGAATCTGAGTGAAGTTAACCAGCCAAAGTGTGTAGGGCACGAAGGCTGCAGGTCGGACAGGTTTTCGCAAGCCACTGTTGAGGTTGTCCTCAACAATACCCACGATCTGCAACCACGATTGGGCGGCGTTTTCGGCGGCGTAGCTCAGCGGTGGATTATTCTCAATGGTCGGAAACTTTATGGAGTGGCCGATGCCATCCCCATTGGGAAAATAGAGCTTTGCCATGGTCCGGTTGATGACGGCCAGGTGTGCGCCATTATGATTCTCGGTCGCATCCCAGATTCGCCCTTGCAATAGAGGTATACGCAACGTGGCGAAGAACTCCGGGCTCACCAGTTCGATCAGTGCCAGTTGTTCCTCGCTAGCAGGCCTGCCAAGAATTTCAAATCGTCCATTCCAATCATTCTCCGGCGGCGTGGCGCTGGTGGAGATAGCAGCCGAGGCTACGCCGGGCATCTCGGCGATCCTGGCGCGAAGCTGCTCAAAATATGCACCGCGTCCGGCCCAGGAAGGATAGGCATTCTCGTGCAAAGGCAGTCCAGCGGCCACGACATTATGGGGGTCGTAGCCCAACGGCTCGTGCAGCAGCCGGGTAAAACCCTTCATTGCCGAGCCCGCTGCCGTGAGCAGCAGCAGGGTGAGGGCGATCTGCCCCGCGACCAGAACGGCGTGTGCCCGTCGCCCGTGAACACTACCCGCCACTCGGCGTGCGTTCGATTGCATAGCTTGCCCGGCCTGGGTGCGGGACAGTTGCAACGCAGGCCACAGCCCGAACAGAACTCCGGTGGCCAGTGCGACCACGACACTGAACAGGAGCACCGGAAAATCAATGCGAATGACCACCTCCGGAGCGAAGGCATAGCGAGGCAGCAGGACCTTGATGCCAGCAAGGATTCCATAGGAGGTCGCCACGCCGAGTGCAGCGCCAATCGAGGCAAGCAACAGCGCCTCAGTCAGCAATTGGCGCACTATTCGCCATCGCTGAGCGCCCACGGCGGAGCGGACTGCCAGTTCATGGTGGCGTCCGGTTCCTCGTGCCAACAGCAAGATGGACACGTTTCCGCAGCCAATCGTCAGCAAGAGCGCGACCGACCCGAAGAGGAGATACAACGTTCCGCCCATGCTTTTGACAACCCAATCATTTAGCCCCTGTACCTGCACTTTGAATTTCTCTGGAAAGTGGTTGGGCATGTCCCGGGCGATCTGTTCGAACAGGGGCTGCAGCGCTGCGTTCGCTGCCTCGCGAGTCACTCCCGGCTTAAGGCGCACATCGACGATCAGCATCATGTCCCGGTTTTGCGTGAGCTTGAGCGGCATCCAAACGTCAGCGTTGTACCAGGTGAATCGCGGCGCGGCGACACCGACGATGGTATAGCTCCGGTGATCGAGTTCAAGCACTTTGCCCAGCACGTCCGGGCTGGCCGAAAAATGTTTCTGCCAGAACTTGTAAGAAAGAACCACGACGGGTGCGGGATCACTCCCCTCGACTGCATCCGATGGCAGGATTCCCCGGCCTAGCACCGGCGGTATGCCCAGATCATTGAAACCGTTCGCGATGAGTCCAACCTCGTTGATATTTTCCTGGACCGCGCTCCCAGTCAGGGTGAAGCGATGGTAGTCCATTGCCAGCACGTTCTGAATGATCGGTAATTCCCGCAGTTGCCGAACTTGTGGACCATTCAACTCGGCCCAAAAGTCTGGCGAAGACTTGCTGGTCAAGGTCATCCGCACGATGCGGTCCGCCGCCGGGTAGGGGTATGGGTTCAACAGCGCGGCATATATTACGCTGAAAACCGCCGTGGTGGCTCCGATGCCAAGCGCAAGCGAGACTACTGCCGTCAGCATGAAGCCCGGATTCCTAATCAGTTGCCGAATGGCGTAGCGGAGATCGGAGAACACTGTGCGCATGACACGCTCCAGACGGTGCGACGCATGCCGATAATGATCTCACGGAGCAGAGAGAATTGGCATTGTTCTTGAGTGGGCTAAATGGAGGGCTCAGAGGGAGCGGGGTGCACGTTAGTGGAAAAAGACCGCCGACCACGAACCGGCTTCGCCAAGCCTTAACGTACGTAAATTTCCCTTTCTTGAGGTGTCCGCTGCTGGACCAGGCAAAGAACGGAGAGAGATAAGTCGCATGAGGCTGACTACTGCGTCGTACACGCGGTTACCAAGTCCTTGTAAACTTCCTCGGCATGATCGTACGCTGCACGCGCGGCCCCTTGCTCGGCCGGGGAGATTCGCGGCGCCTTCTGTGTCCACAACTGATGAACTGCATCCAGGTCCCATTGCGCGCTCGCACGGGACGCACAAATTGGCTTCTTGCCCACGATGACGAATATGGGATTCGTATGCGCCGCCGGCAATATGCGCATGGTGACCCAACTGCTCTCGGCAATCGGCAAATCGAACGAAACGCTGCGGATATTTCCATCTGCGAGGATCTTCTTTTGGGCGAACACCTTGCCGTTGACCACGAGTTCCAGTGGCACTTCTCGTGAGTCCCCAATCCGGGCCCGTTCAATCGCCCAATACGGCTTCTTGTCATAAGACAACGTTTTGATATCCGGATTTGGCACTGCATCGAGCAGAGCGGAAACGCGTACCGAAGCGTGAACTGTTCCCGCCGACGATAAATTTACCTCGCTCGCGTGCGTGCCTACCTCAATCCCATCGATCGTATAGTCCAGCAGATGGGCCCGGCCTTCAGACACATAACTGCGTCCCGACCTTATTCCTTCAATCCAGTTTTCGTAAGACAGCGGACCATCACCTTTTACATAACTACGGGCTTCCCCGACACGCGCGTCGTCGATACAAGGGAAGTCTGTTTCGCCCGCGATTTTGGTGCGAAATCCAACGTTCAATGTGTGATACCAGATGCTGAGCTCCCACACATCCGGAGTGTCGCCGGCGGAAATAAAGTCGACCGCATTCGGCTCTGTGACGTCTACGATGTATTCATTCGCCCCGATACCGTCAAAAGCAGGCATCTGAAAGCTGGGTACCTGGTCATCGGCAACCTCCAGTCCCCATCCCGAATGCGCGAAACCGACCACCGCATCCTGGCTCTTAGCCCATTTAAGAATTGGCATATCCCACGTGGGCCAGTCTTCGATCCTCTTGGTATTCGGGTAGTCCTGATTCTTAAGTCCCAACAGAACAAGATGGCCGGCGTGGCTGGATGGGAATCCCGAAACCTCCAGGTCGTAGTGCATTCTGGACTTGCTCTGCGACAGCGGATCGTCGTGGCCCGAAAAGAACTGTTTCTGGTAGTAGTAGTCAGGTCCCCAGGTAAGGACCGCGCCAATGTTGAGTTTCTCACCCTGTATCTGCCTCATCATGTCCTTCGGCAGTACGCCCTCGGCTGGGTTCTGATAGTGAGAACATCCTGCGGCATGGACGTGGCTATCACCCGAATACCAGCCAAACTCTGCTGGATCCACCCAGCGATCTAACTTGAAGCTTAGCTCCTGAGGTTTTGTGGAATCGACCGAAACCTGCGCCACTTGCGCGCGGTACTCCGGACCACCTGTACTTACAATGGTGTAGTCACCAGCAGGCAAAGAGATCGACTCGCCATCGGAACGATAGATTTGAGGCTGAAAAAAGAAATCCGGCGCCAGGCGTTTGGAAGGGTTAGGGTACACGCGATTGGAACGATCGCGGATGGTCAACGACGCCATGGTCGGACGGCCCGTTTCGTCAACGATGTGTAGTTTAATTTCGTGTTCAGGCTCGGCGTGAAAGAGGACCAGAATGTCGTTGCGAAACCCTATGTCCTGTGTGCCTTGTCCCACATTGAAGCTAATTTCGGCCGACCGTTTGCCTGCGTCGCGGCTGTACACCTCCAGCAGCTGATATTCCACCGGAAGACCGGAGAGTTGCTTCTGCATCGGAGGAGTTTTAACAATGGAAATGTTTGCCCATAGATCGCGCACATCACTTTCCGTCAACGACATTGGTGGAGAGGGATTACCTGTCGAACGAATATAGACGTCCCCGCTGTTTGGGCTGGTTGCGAAAAGGGGTGACGTAACCCCAGCCCGATTGATAACCTTCACCAAGAAAAAGCGCGACCCACCCTGGACAAGGGCAGCGTCCGCCGGACCACGCTGTACCTTGACCCGGCTTTCCGCGTTGATGTCGACAATCGCGAGTACAAACGGATCTAACGCTAGCTGCAGCGAGTTTGCGGCCGCCTGATCCTCATGTTCCGACAGCGCCTTGTTGACCGCACCCTGTGTGCTCTTGGGGAACGGCTGGCCCAGAAATTCAAGTGCTTCCTGGAGGCGTCGCGCTTGTTGCGCCAACGGCTGGATCGGCACCGCTGGTAGATCGTCTCCTAATGGGCCTTCTGTTGCAGGTGACGGCTGTTGCTCCGCCGAAGTATTGATAGGAGAATATACTCCGAACTCCCGTGCACGAATCTGTTCGTCCGGACCGGATGTCTGTGCATAGGCACCCGTCAGCAGCGCAACGGCGAAAATAAAAGCGAGCAGGGCGGAATGGACAAAACAAACTGAGGCAGTCCTGGCTTTTGCATTCATTGAATCCGGGATTCTCTCCCCCTCCGACTGGGCCGGCAACGAAGGCTCTGTTGATGACGGCTCATCGATTTTACCTTCCGGAAGGCCGCGGGCAAAAGGTATCAGCGAGGCCGACGCCCGATGTTCAGACGCTGGATAAGAGGCACCGGTTCAGCTAAGGGGGGATTTCCCGGCGCGATATGCTAATTAACCGGGCGGCTTTTCAATAAGGACCATCCTGACACTGGCGGTAATGCGATCGAGCATTTCACCGGTGCTTCGAACCAGCTCTCGCATATCTTCGGACAGATCCGAATGGGTGCCGAGGAGATGAATGGTAAAGGTCAGAGCGGTCAGAGGGTTGACGCCGTGGGGCGCATAGTCGACAGACAGGATGTCTATTCCGCACCTCCGCCAAGTACCTGGACCGGCCTGCCGCCGCGGACATAGCGTTCTGTGTCGCCGCTTATGCCAATGGCATGACGGAGGACCGTATCGAACGCGCCCTCGATGACGACTATTTATCCCGCGATCCCAGCCCTTCAAAGCGAGCCGCCTACATCCGGAGGACCATGGAGAAGGCGAGGAGGTGGGCGGAGCGATAACATCACTGCTCCGAATCGCCATAACATTCTCCCTGTGAGAGTTGCGAGTGACCACTTTGGGTTCATGAGCTGGCTTTTGTTGCTCGCGCCATGAGTGAAGGGGCGTTGAACAGCGCGGCTCCTTTCCGGTTTGCCTTTCTGTCTGCGTTCAGCGTGCCGCGCTCAGAACACCCCCGCCCTTCGGACCCACGCTCTCCTTTTTCGAAAT
>Ga0210383_10005562_pt1 | contig 11052 bp, 9 predicted proteins | sample IncBWC14OmetaG_FD_160072 | JGI IMG/M metagenome (GOLD analysis project Ga0210383, IMG submission 160072) | Forest soil microbial communities from Barre Woods Harvard Forest LTER site, Petersham, Massachusetts, United States - Inc-BW-C-14-O ...
CCGGATCGGCGCGGCGATCGCCGAGCGGGTCGTCGGCCCGCAGGCGACGTCGCGCCCGCGGCCGTCCGCCCAGTCCCCAGGCGAGCGCTGGTTCGCCGAGGACCGGCCGATCCGCGTGGTACACAGCGATTCGGCGATGTTCATCGGCGGGATCCGGGCCCTGCTCCTGCAGTCGCTGCACCCGCTGGCCATGGCCGCCGTGGCCGAGCACTCCGATTACCGCGGCGATCCGTGGGGCCGACTGCAGCGCACCAGTCATTTCGTGGGGGTGACCACGTTCGGCCGGACCGTGGAGGTACAGCAGGCGATCGCGCGGGTCCGGGCCATCCATCAGCGGGTCACCGGGACCGCTCCCGACGGGCGGCCGTACGCGGCGTCCGACCCGCACCTGCTGACCTGGGTCCATATCGCCGAGGCGGACAGCTTCCTGCGGGCCCACGCGTGCTTCGGCACCCGACCCCTGGACCAGGCCGGCCGCGACGAGTACGTGGTCGACATGGCCAGGATCGGCATCGAGCTCGGCGTCCCCGACCCGCCGCGCACCGAGGCCGAGCTGGCCGAGCGGATCCGGGCCTACCGGCCGGAGCTAGCCGCCACCGCCGAGGCTCGCGAGGCGGCCCGGTTCCTGCTGCTGCGCCCGCCGCTCCCGGTGCTCGCCCGGGCCCCGTACGGAGTGCTGGCGGCGGCCGCGGTCTCGCTGCTGCCCGGATGGGCCCGGCGGCCGCTCTACCTGCCCAGACTGCCGGTGACCGAGACCGTGCTGGTCCGCCCGGCCGGGCAGGCCATGGTGCACGCGATCCACTGGGCCATCACGGCCCCCCGCTCCGCGCCGGCGGCTTAGTCGCCCCATGAGCCACATATCGTACGCAGAAAATTACGCATATAGTCCAGATGCCGGGACCGACGCAGGAGAAACAACGATGTTCAGCGCAGATTTTCCTGATAATCAAGAGAAAACGAGCCTTCCTGAGCTAGCCGCCTGGGTCCGCGAGATCGCGAAGCTGACCAAGCCGGACGCTGTGGTCTGGTGCGATGGCTCGCCGGAGGAATGGAACCGGCTGACTACCCTGCTGGTGGACAACGGGACGTTCACCAGGCTCAATCCGGAGCTGCGCCCGAACAGCTTCTGGTGCGTGTCGGATCCCGGTGATGTGGCCCGGGTCGAGGACCGGACGTTTATCTGTTCCGAGCGGGAGCAAGACGCGGGGCCGACCAACAACTGGGTCGCGCCGGCCGAGATGCGCGAGACGTTCGCGGAGATCTTCGACGGGTCCATGCGCGGCCGGACTATGTACGTGATCCCGTTTTGCATGGGGCCTCTCGGCAGCAGCATCTCCCAGCTCGGAGTGGAGATCACCGACTCGCCGTACGTGGCGGTCTCGATGCGGATCATGACCCGGATGGGGACGCCCGCGCTGCGATCGATCGAGGAGAGCGGGTCGTTCGTCAAGGCGGTGCATTCGGTCGGGGCGCCGCTTTCGCCCGGTCAGGCGGACGTGCCGTGGCCCTGCAACTCGCTCAAGTACATCTCGCACTTCCCCGAGACCAGGGAGATCTGGTCCTATGGCTCCGGCTACGGCGGGAACGCGCTGCTGGGCAAGAAGTGCTACGCGCTGCGGATCGCCTCGGTGATGGCACGGGACGAGGGCTGGCTGGCCGAGCACATGCTCATCCTCAAGCTCACTCCCCCGTCCGGCCCGGCGCGGTACGTGGCGGCGGCGTTCCCGTCCGCGTGCGGCAAGACGAACCTGGCCATGCTGCAGCCCACCATCCCCGGTTGGAAGGCCGAGACCATCGGGGATGACATCGCCTGGATGCGGTTCGGCCCGGACGGGCAGCTGTACGCGATCAATCCGGAGGCCGGCTTCTTCGGCGTCGCCCCGGGTACGGGCATGAAGACCAACGCCAACGCGGTCGCGGCCATGTGGGGCAACAGCATCTTCACCAACGTGGCCCTGACCGACGACGGCGACGTGTGGTGGGAGGGCCTGACCGACGAGCCGCCCGCGCACCTGACCGACTGGAAGGGCCGGGACTGGACCCCGGACTCGCCCGAGCCGGCCGCGCACCCCAACTCCCGGTTCACCACCCCGGCCGACCAGTGCCCGATCATCGCGCCGGAGTGGGATGACCCGGCGGGGGTGCCGATCTCGGCGATCCTGTTCGGGGGGCGGCGGGCTACGACGGTGCCGCTGGTGATCGAGTCGTTCGGCTGGGATCACGGGGTGTTCCTCGGGGCGAACGTGGCCTCGGAGAAGACCGCCGCGGCCGAGGGGACAGTGGGCGAGCTGCGCCGGGACCCGTTCGCGATGCTGCCGTTCTGCGGTTACAACATGGGCGACTACTTCGGTCACTGGCTTGCGCTCGGCGCTGCCGCCCCGGACCCGGGCAAGCTGCCGCGGCTGTTCTACGTCAACTGGTTCCGCAAGGACGCTGACGGCCGGTTCGTGTGGCCCGGCTTCGGCGAGAACAGCCGGGTGCTGAAGTGGATCGTCGAGCGGCTGTCCGGCGACGCGGCAGCGGTGGAGACGCCGGTCGGGAACCTCCCGGCGCCGGGCGCGCTCGACCTGGACGGCCTGCGGATCAGTCAGGCCGACCTGGACCTGCTGCTCACCGTGGACCCCCAGGACTGGAAGCTGGAGGCGGACCGGATGCCCGAGTTCTTCGCGATGTTCGGCGAGCATCTGCCCGAGCGGCTGTGGGAGCTGCACCAGGACCTGATCGACCGGCTCAGCTCGAGCTGAGGCCTTGCCTCGCGGTAACCGCTAATTCTGGTCTGATTGATCGAGATTAGGCTATGGTCTGAGTGGATACGTACCAGCGAGGCCAGATCCGTTCTCCCGGGGAGGAACTGTGAGCAGCACCGACACCTTCGTGGCCAACTCCGAGCGGTACGCCGCGAGCTTCGACAAGGGAGACCTGCCGCTGCCGCCCGCCGCTCGCACCCTGGTCGTGGCCTGCATGGACGCCCGGCTCAACCCCTACGGCGTCCTCGGCCTGTCCGAGGGCGACGCGCACGTGGTCCGCAACGCGGGCGGGGTGGTGACCGACGACGTGATCCGGTCCATCACCATCTCTCAGCGGCTGCTGGGCACCAACGAGATCATTCTCATCCACCACACCGATTGCGGCATGCTCACCTTCCACGACGACGACGTGAAGGCCCAGATCGAAGCCGAGACGGGTATCCGGCCGCCGTTCGCCCTGGAGGCGTTCCCCGACCTGGACCGCGATGTGCGCCAGTCCATCGCCCGGATCAAGGCCAGCCCCTTCATCCCGAAAACGGACTCGGTGCGGGGCTTCGTCTACGAAGTGGAGACCGGTCGGCTGCGCGAGGTCAAAGACTGACCCGTCTTCTCGTACGATGCTGTCGTGGAGGAGTTCGCGGTAACTGAAGTGACGGCCGATGACCACGTCCTCGGCCGGGCTGACGCGCCGGTGACGGTCCTGGAGTACGGCGACTACGAGTGCCCGTACTGCCGGGGCGCGGCCCGGGATGTACACGAGATGCTGGATCGGTATCCCGACACGGTCCGGTTCGTGTTCCGGAACTTCCCCATCGTCCAGCTGCATCCGCACGCGGAGCAGGCCGCCGAGGCGGCCGAGGCGGCCGGAGCGCAGGGGAAGTTCTGGGGGATGTACGAGCGGCTGCTGCAGCCCGCGTCCCGTCTCGACCTGGACTCGCTGCTGGACTGCGCCGCGGACCTGGGCCTGGACGTCGGCCGGTTCCGCGCCGAGGTCACCGGCCGGGCGTACGCCGCGAAGATCGAGCGCGATGTGCAGGAGGGGGTCCGCGACGGCGTGAACGCCACCCCTAAGTTCTACGTCGACGGCGAGCGCATCGACGGAAAGCTCCCGTTGGAGGGGCTCGAGGACGCGATCCGGGCCGCGGTGCGAGCCGCATCGGGGGCCTCGGCCGGCTGACGTCCCCTGGTCCACACCCGGACGTGGGCTGGCTCCAGCGCCGTCTGCACCACGGTGGCCAGGTCGGCGCGGACGGTGTCCAGGTCGACCGCGTCCTTGAGCCGGGCGGCGAACGCGGCGACGGTCTGGTCCGCGTCATAGCGCGCCCGGTTGAAGCGCCGGTCGACCCGGCGCTGCACCCGGCGCCGCACGGGGTTGAACAGGGCGGCAGCGGCCAGGGTGGCGGCGGCCACCGTTACCGCGCCGTGGATCCCGAGCACCTGGGTGGCCAGCAGCACCAGGCCCGCGTAGATCCCGATCAGCAGGCCGGTAACGATCGCGTAGGCCAGGGTCCGGGAGATGATCCGGTCGATGTCGTACAGCCGGTAGCGCAGAACGGCGATCCCGATGGCCAGCGGGACCAACCCGATGGCGCCGGTGCTTATCGCGTTCTGGAGGTTGGTGGCCGCGGTGCCCGTGCCCATGATCTTCTGGACCAGTACCTCGGCGACCATCGCCGCCACGATCAGGGCGCCTGCGTAGACCAGCCACTTCAGCTGCGCGCGTTCGGCCGTCCCAGCGCGCCGGTAACGGACCGCCAGGGACGCGATGGCGGCCAGGCCGGTGACGGCGATCAGGAGCGCGCCGCCCGCCGCCACGACGTAGAGGAGGTCCCCGGCCGGCCTGGGCACGCCGACCGGGTTCGGCGGCGACGGGCTGTCCGTGAAGATGGTGGGGGCGAACGAGGCGCCTACCGCCCACCCGGCCAGGCCCGCCCCGGCGGCCCAGGCCACCGGCCGCCAGCGGCGCGAGGGCAGGTGCCCGGTGGGAAACAGCAGCACGACGAACACGCACAGCCCGATGCCCAGCAGGAAGGTCCAGCCCAGCCAGCTGGCCAGGGTCAGGGTCCGGTGAAAGTGCAACAGCAATACGTTGAGGGCGCCTGCGGCGTAGGCCAGGCCGGTCGCCGATAGCAGCCATCCGATGGGGTTTCCCGGCCGCTTCCACGCCAGCAGCGCGCCGACCGTGGCGAAGGCGGCGATGAACACGCCCCCGACCACCCCATTCAGCCCGCTCCCGGCCTGGCTGGCCAGGTTCGCGGGCAGCGGGTACAGGACGTTGGACACGAGCGCGGCCGCGGACGTCGCCACCGTGACAGCCCAGATCGACCACGCGCGCCAGAACGCTGCCATCGGTCACCTCTCGGGCCTTCATCTGCTCCGAGAGCCACGTTACGGTCTGACCGTTCCCGCATCGTTACGGCGGTGGCGCTATTTGATAGCCACCGCGTTGGCGGGTGAGCCGATTCCCCCGGGAGCGTTGAGCGGCGCGCTGACCAAGAACATCTCGTAGACGCCGTCGGCGGCGCAGTCGCGGGCCAGGTCAGCCAGCCACCACAGCTCGCCCAGGGCCATGCCGAACAGGCCGATAAGCACGTGGTGCAGGAAGCCGAACGGATGCGCCGCCGGGCCGTAGTCGGCCGGGAAGACCTCGACCGCGAAGTTGTCCGCGGCGATGGCCGCCGCGTGGCTGTTCCACAGGTACTCGCAGATCGCCTCGGTGTGCGCGACGCCGGGCGCGATGACGTTGCCGTGCAGCCGGCGCTTGACCTGGTCGGGCTGCTCGACGTACCAGGCGGCGAAGCCGGTGTGCAGCAAGATGATGTCGCCCGGCGCGTATTCCACCCCCGCCTGGCGCCGGGCCAGCTCCAGGTCCTCGACGTTTAGGGCGATGGGGCCGCCAGGATCGTAAGGCCGTCCGGCGGCCCGCAGGGCCCGCTCGACGTCCAGCAGGACCGCGCGGCCGGCCAGCCCGTGCCGGGCCCAGTGGTCGATGGTGTTCCGGGTGCCGGCCAGCACCTCGGCCTCGGTGGCACCGTTGTACAGCTGGTCCGGCGCGTAGCCGTAGTGGGCCAGAGAATCCCACTGGCTGGAGGCTTGCGGGTAGAAGTTGTCGTAGACGTCGTCGAAGCCGGCCGTCCCGGGCGTGTGCAGCACGTGGTGCCGGGGCGGCCCGCGGAACGTGGCCAGCGCCGGGGAGATGCTGCCGAGCGGCATGTCCAGGCAGAACACCTGCCCTCGCCGGACCAGCCGGGCGGCGGCCGCGATCCGGTCCGCAGTCATCAGGTTGACCAGGCCCAGGTTGTCGTCGGCGCCGAACAGGCCCCAGGCGGACCGGCCGCCATGCGCGGCGGCCGGCAGGTCGGCGTAGTCCGGCAGCCCGGTACCCTCATCGGTCATTTACAGACTGTAAGGCCATGGCGGGTGCGGATGCAGTTGGTATCGTGAGCCGGTGACGGCCGTAGCGGAAACGAACGAACCAGGCGGGGATGCCACCGCCCGGTCCGCGCGGCTGCGGCACCTGATCGTGACCGTCTACGGGCTCTACGCCCGGTCCGACGGCGGCTGGCTGTCGGTGGCGACGCTCATCCGGCTGCTCGCCGACCTAGGAGTGGACGAGCCTGCGGTGCGTTCGGCCATCTCCCGGCTGAAGCGGCGGGGCATCCTGGAAGCACGGCGCCAGGAGGGATCGGCGGGCTACCAGCTGTCCGCCGAGGCGCTGGCCATCCTGCGGGAAGGTGACGCGCGGATCTTCCGGCGACGGCGGGCAGTGCTCGCGGACGGCTGGCTGCTGGCCGTTTTCTCGGTGCCGGAAGCGGAGCGCCACCGGCGGCACGTACTGCGGTCCGAGCTGACCCGGCTGGGGTTCGGGATGGTCGCGCCGGGGGTGTGGATCGTGCCCGCCCATCCGGACGACGCGACCGCCGAGACGCTGCAGCGGCTCGGGCTGGACGCCTACGCCGACCTGTTCCACGCGGATCACTTGGCCTTCGGCGACCCGGCGGACAAGGTCGGCCGGTGGTGGGACCTGGACGAGCTCCAAGGCCGATACTTCGCGTTCAGCCAGGCATACGAGCCGGTTCTGGCGCGGCTTCAACGCAACGGCCCGTGCCGCGACGGGGAAGCCTTCGCCCAGTACGTGCGGGTGCTCACCGACTGGCGGCAGCTCCCCTACCTGGACCCCGGCCTGCCGGCCGAGCTGCTGCCTGCGGGGTGGATCGGGATCCGCGCCGCTGAGGAGTTCTTCGCCTTGCGGTCGATGCTCGAGGAACCAGCGCGGGCCTACGTAACAAGCGTCATAGCCGGCTGAGCGGGCACCGCCGGCGGCGGCTCCTGGCGGTCAGGGGCTGAGCGTCGCGATGCCCTGGATCTCCACCAGGGCCTCGAGGTCCCACAGCCGGGTCACGCCCACGCCCGCCATGGCCGGATACTCCGCGCCGGCCAGCCGGCGCCAGACCGCGCCTATCTCTTTGCCGTGCGCCTGGTAGTCCGCTAGGTCAACGATGTAGATGGTCGCGCTGACCAGGTCGGCTGGCTGGCCGCCCGCCGCAGTCAGCGCGGTAAGCAGGTTGGCTAGGGCCTGCTCGAACTGGGCCACCACGCCGCCGCCGACCAGCTTCCCGTCCCGATCCATGCCGACCTGGCCGGCCAGGAACACCGTCCGGCCCCCGGTCACGGCCACGGCATGGGAGAAGCCTGAGGGCCGGGCGAGCTCGGCCGGATTGATCCGTTCCACGTTCATAAGTGCACCCTATTGAGGGGTACATGCCCCGGGAGACGGGGCGGTGGCACACGGGCGGCAAGTCGTTCATCCGGGTAGCTCCTATGGTGGCTCCTCGCGGCCTGGAGACCGATGAGCTTTGGCTGCGCGAACCGTCTACGCAGCATCATGTAGCCCAACCGGAGGTGTTGAGCGTGCGCAAGGTCGTCGTGTACGAACTGCTGTCTCTCGACGGCGTCGCCGAGGGTCCCGACTCCTTCATTACCGACTGGGACGACGTGATGGACGCCAACCTCGCTGCTGTCATCGCAGCACAGGACGCGGTCATCCTCGGTCATCGCAGCTACGACGAGTGGGCTGAGTTCTGGCCGGGCAGCAATATCGAGCCATTTGCGACGTTCATCAACGGGGTCGCGAAGTTTGTCGCGACATCCGCACCGCTCCAGCGGGAGTGGGCCAATGCGAGTGTGGTCGACGGCGGGCTGGTCGAATTCGTCCGTGACCTGAAGGTCCAGCCTGGAGGCGACATCGGAGTCCACGCCAGTATCTCGGTGGCCCAGGCACTGCTTGCTGCAGACGTGGTCGACGAGCTCAGGCTCGTCATCGCACCGAGGATCGCTGGCAGCGGACGAAGGCTACTCGACGGGTTGCCGTCGATTCAGCTCGAATCGATCCGAAGCTCCACCTCACCGAGTGGCCATCTGCTTGTCGACTACCGCGTCATCCGGTAGCTGGCCCTGTTCGCGACGACAGCCGACCAGGGAACCTCAAGCTGTGGACAGACGTATCCCGCGCAGCGCAGATGATGCGGGCGTTGTAGGTGGTCCCGGCACCGTCAGGTCAGGGTGGCAGCGTCGAGGTTCACGCGTACGGTCTGGGTCATCGGGTGATCGGGCCCGAGATACCGCTCGCAGTCGGTCAGGACACGCTGCAGGATCATGACGACGTCGGTCAGGCGGCCGATCATGTAGTACGCCGAGGCGAGGTTGCACCGGGTGGTCAGCGTCTCGATGTCGCCGGGCCCGCGCATCCGCTCGCTGTCGGCCAGCGCGTGCTTGTAGGCCGGGATGGCTTCCGTCAGCCTGCGCGCCAGCTGGTAGCACGCGGCCAGGTTGGCCCGCGCGGCCAGGGTGTCCTGGTGATCGAGTCCCTGGACGCGCTCCCGGTCGGCGAGGGTCCGCTCGTAGGCCGGGACGGCCTCCCGCAGCCGTCCCGCGCTGCGGTAGGCGAAGGCCAGGTTGGCGCGGGCCACGATGGTGTCGAGGTGGTCTGGGCCCCGGATCCGCTCCCGGTCGGCAAGGACCCGCTCGTACTGCCCGATGGCGTTCTTCATCTTCCCCGCCATACGCAGCGCCGCGGCCAGGGCGGCCCGGGCCATGATGGTGTCCGGGTGATCAGGTCCGTGCATCCGCTCCTGGTCGGCCAGCGCCCGCTCGTACTGCCCGATCGCGCTCTTGTGCCGCCTGCTGGCCACGTAGGCGCCGAGGCGGGTCCATGGCGGCTGGACGGCGGCCACCCCCTCAGGGATGCCAGCGACGGCGGCATCCAGCTCCGCGTAGGTCCGCGACGCGAGCACCTGGCCCACCCGCACGTCAAACTCGTCCTTGGCCAGCCGTCCCTGCACGAACGCGGCCTTGAGCAGCTCGACCACCTGCTCGCGGTCGGCGTCCGACGTCCGCAGGCGACTGCGGCCGCCCGCGCCCGCTGCCATCTCGTCTCCAGGCCCTGCCATCACTAGCGCCTCTCCGCGCATGACGCACCGAAAGCCTAGCGCGGTTGACTTCTGCTGAACCATCCTCGGCCCGCTTACCGCGCGCGGCAGCGCGATACCTGGAAGGGCGAATATTGCGTTCTGTTGACGACCGTAGAAGATCCGGCATAACATCGGGGCTTAGGGAGCGGGGGCGACAGCACGGAAGGAGTGAGTACCGTGCGGATCGCGGTCCTGGGCGGCGGCCCGGGCGGGCTGTACTTCGCGGCGCTGGCCAAACAGCTCGACGCCCGGCATGACATCACCGTCTGGGAGCGCAACGCCGCCGACGACACGTTCGGCTTCGGCGTGGTCTTCTCCGACGAGACCCTGGGCGGCATCGAGCATGCCGACCTCGAGATCTTCCAGGCCATGCGCCACGAGTTTGCCCGCTGGGACGACATCGACGTGCACTTCCGGGGTACGACGTTCACCTCGGGCGGGCATGGCTTTGCCGCGATGAGCCGCAAGCGGCTGCTGGCCATCCTGCAGGCCCGCTGCGCGGAGCTCGGCGTGCGGGTCCTGTTCCACACCGAGGCGCCGGACGTGGCGGCCCTGGCCGCCGGCTACGACCTGGTGGTGGCCGCCGACGGAGCGAACTCGCTGACCCGGGCGACGTACGCCGCTACGTTCGGACCAAATCTGGAACGGCGCCGGTGCAAGTACATCTGGCTGGGTACGGACCTGGTCTTCGACGCGTTCAAGTTCTACATCCTGGACACCCCGGCCGGGATCATGCAGGTGCACGGGTATCCGTACAGCGACCGGGCCAGCACCTTCATCCTGGAGATGCACGAGGACGTCTGGCAGCGGGCCGGGTTCACCGAGGCCGCGGGGCTGGCGCCGGGCCAGAGCGACGAGGCCTCGCTCGAGCGCATCCGGGAGCTGTGCGCCGACGTGCTCGGCAAGCACAGCCTGGTGGGCAACAACTCCCGGTGGACCACGTTCGGCACGGTCCGGTGCCAGACCTGGCGGCACGAGAACGTGGTTCTGATCGGCGACGCAGCGCATACCGCGCACTTCTCCATCGGCTCGGGTACCAAGCTGGCGATGGAGGACGCGCTGGCCCTGGCTGCGTGCCTGCATGAACAGGACAGCGTCGACGTCGGCCTCGCCGCCTACGAGGCCGAGCGCAGGCCGGTCGTCGCCTCGACCCAGCGCGCCGCGCAGGCCAGCCTGGAGTGGTTCGAGAACCTCGGCCAGTACGCCGGGCAGGACCCGCACCAGTTCGCCTTCAACATCATGACCCGCAGCCGCCGGGTCACCTACGACAACCTGCGGCTGCGCGATCCCGAGTTCGTGGCCGCGATGGACCAGTGGTTCGCGGCCAGCCAGGAGGACGCCCGCGAGGCGGGCCCGCCGATGTTCCAGCCGTTCCGGATCGGCCGGCTGGAGCTGGCCAACCGGGTGATCGTCTCCCCCATGGACATGTACTCGGCCGATGACGGCGTGCCGGGCGACTTCCACCTGGTGCACCTGGGCAGCAAGGCACTGGGCGGCGCGGGGCTGGTCATGACCGAGATGGTCTGCGTCTCCCCCACCGGGCGGATCACGCCCGGCTGCACCGGGATCTACACCGCCGAGCAGGAGGCCTCCTGGCGCCGGATCACCGCCTTCGTGCACGACCGGACCCGGGCGAAGATCGGCATCCAGCTCGGGCACTCCGGCCGCAAGGGCTCCACCCGCCTGATGTGGGAGGGGATGGACGTCCCGCTGCCGGAGGGCAACTGGGAGGTCTGCGGGCCCTCGGCCCTGCCCTACTCGGCGCGGAACCAGACCCCGCGCGAGCTGACCACCGCGGAGCTGGCCGAGATCAAGGACCAGTTCGTCGCCGCGGC
>Ga0210383_10005563_pt1 | contig 11052 bp, 6 predicted proteins | sample IncBWC14OmetaG_FD_160072 | JGI IMG/M metagenome (GOLD analysis project Ga0210383, IMG submission 160072) | Forest soil microbial communities from Barre Woods Harvard Forest LTER site, Petersham, Massachusetts, United States - Inc-BW-C-14-O ...
TGCCGCCTTGTGCTTTAATGCGAAGAAGCTTTCCCGCAGTAGATCAACGCTCATGTGGTGCAGCAGAGCAGTGAATCTCGTTCCCTTATTCTCCTTTGCTGCTTTCCGCACGCCCTCCAGCCCCTGGGACACGCGTGTCTCGCTCTGTGTCGAGGTCGTGTGTGGTTGGTGGGCGTTTTCCTTGATCATCGGCCTTCCCTCCTCGCCCTCCGCCGATGGTTTCCCATCCTTGTTCGGGCGATTCACAGGTACCATTACTTCCCTCCTTTATGCCAATGTGTGACTCCTCGGTGGCTTGCCTCCGGGTCTCGCGGCCAAAGCCTTCACCCGCAGTCCTGTCGCTCACTCCGCTGCCTATGGGAAAGTTCCTGGAGCTTCCCCTCGAGGAACTCTTCGTAGTACTGCGCCGACAGGCGCCTCCGAGGTCTCCCGGTTCTCGTGTAGAAAGTTTCTAGGCGTGCACTGGGGTCTACGACTACGCAGGACTGCTCCGGAGCTCGCGCTATCGCCCTCGGAGCATGTTGCCTTCCGCATAAGTCCAAAAACGTCGGCGTCCTGATTGGGGTTTTTCGAAGATCGATACCCAGCCCACCTATCCCCCTGTTTACGCTTCGTGTCGCCCCTCACGGAAACGCCACGCAAAACTCGGGGCCGAGCGGATCGCTAATCCTTACTCGTAAAGCTTCTTCCTCCTCTGCTTTCTACCGGTTTATCCCGGCGCACGGACTTGCACCCGCTGTTGACCAACGCCTTTCACGGCGCACAACACAGTAGTACTAAGGGAGCGCAAAGCTGAACAAGTCACTCCCTGAGGCAATGGCCACATACTGTTTGCCGTTGACGGCATAGCTCATGGGCGATGCGTGCAGACTTTGTCCGGTGTTGAAATGCCACAAAGACTTTCCAGTTTTGGCGTCGGCTGCCTCGAAGAAGTCCGCATCATCCGCAAAGAAGACCAGGCCTGTCGCGGTAGACATCACTCCGCCCCAGGAGTGTCCTTCTCCTACCTGGGGATATTGCCACGCGACCGTTTGTGTCTGGGGGTCGAACGCCAGAAGCACTTTCTGGCTTGAGGCGTCCGGGTTGCGCTTTGTGCCGCCCGAGTAGTAAGTGCTGCCCTCTGCAAAAGGTGCCGGCTTGCGAAAATACACGGAGCAACTTTCTAAGGCCATAACGTAGAACAAGCGCGTCGCTTCGTTATAGGATGGTGAAAACCAGTTCGTCGCACCCACAACACCGGGGCAGATGAGCGTGCCATCGGCGGTTGGCTCGGAAATCGGCGCAATCGGGCGACCATGCGCGTCGATACCTTTTGCCCATGTGATCTTTTTCACGAATGGAGTCGCGGAAAGGAATTCTCCGCTGGTCCGATCAAGAATGTAGAGAAAACCGTTGCGATTTGCTTCAATGAGAAGTTTTCTCGGCTTCCCCTGATATTCCCTATCGACGAGAACCGGAGTTTGGAGGGCGTCGTAGTCATAGAGATCATGAGGAGTGAACTGGAAGAACCATTTCAGTTTTCCGGTATCCGGATCAATCGCAAGCAGAGACGACGTGAAGAGATCGTCTCCAGGGCGGACGACCCCGTCGTAGTCTGGCGAAGCATTGCTCGTGCCCCAGAAGATAGTATTCAATTCCGGGTCATAGGTTCCGGGCATCCATGTGGTGCCGCCGCCGTGCAGGTAGGCGTCACCGGGCCAGCTTGAGGAGCCGAACTCGCCTGGACCAGGAATGGTCCATAAGCGCCATGCCAGCTTTCCAGTTTCGGCATTGTAGGCTGCGAGAAATCCACGCACTCCGTCGTCTCCCCCCGATGTTCCAACCAGCACGTTCTCTTTGACAATCAACGGAGCACTAGTGGCCCCGTAATTTTTGTTCCAGTCTGCATACGCGACATCCCAGATCAAGTGACCCGATCGCGCATCAAGGCAGAGTAGATGGGCATTATCGGTTTCCATATAAAGACGTGTGCCGAGTAATGCCACGCCCCGACTGATATGACCCGCAGCGTCGTCGACCAGGCCGCTAGAGATCGGCCGCGAGTAGTGCCAGAGTATCTGGCCGGTTTGCGCGTTGAGGGCATAGGCATCGTTCGATGCGGTAACGTACATCACGCCGTTTACAACTACGGGCGTGGCCTCGAGAATCCCTGCGTTTCTGCTGTGAAAGACCCATTGGGCTTGAAGCTGGGCAACATTTTGCGGAGTAATCTGTGTGAGACTGCTGAAGCGCCGTCCGGTGTAGTCTCCGTTATATGACGGCCAGTTGTCGGTTATCGCCTGGGAGTGCAGCTGGGCCGGCTTCACGTCGATCAAGGCGCCGGTGTTCGGGTTCGGGCTTTGTGCCGACGCTGCCAAAACCAATGTGCACCCAGCGAGGAGGAGTTGGCATGGCTTGCGAGGCATCATCCGTTTACCGTTGTTCATCGCTTGTGGTGAGCGACACCTCGCCCAATGCCCCGCGGTCCAGACCGCTGGTGTCGATCAAGTGAACTGAAATTCGCGCGATGCCCGGGGACGCCGCAATCGTTTGATGCACGTCAATTGCATCTTGCGGGCGTACGGATTCGAGCGGTATCTCGTATCTCTCTGTACCTTCCGCATCGTACATAAAGACTCTGAGTTCTCCCGGGAAAAAGACACCGAAGCCGCCCGAGATCTCAATGTTTTCGGCGACCCGGACGGCAGTCAGCGGTTTTATCACCAGGCCGGCATCGGTCACAGTGTCTATCTGCGCGTGGCTTGCGCGCGTGGGGAACCACTGTGAATCCATGGTGTACGTTTCGCCGGGAGCCAAAACCGCCATCGGACTGTTCAGTTCTGCTTCCATGTAGTAGGGCGTCTCCTCAAGGCTGGTCGATGTCAACTGGGGCATTCCATCAGCGGTCATGCGCAGCGAAGGTCCATTTTTGTAAAAGATAACTGTAGCCTTTCCGGGATAGTTTGCGCCGGCAAAGTACTTTGTTTTTTCCACCATGGCGTAGTGCGTCGCGCCATCGACGACGGCAATCCAGCCGGCAGTGGAATCGAGCCATACTTCGTTTTCCAGATACTTCCAATTCAGACGAAACAGGCCGCCACCTCGCTTGAACGAAGGGTCCGTCGCGAAGCCATCGTAGACATGGTATCCATTCAGATAGGCGGAGTTGGGATTCATCGCTGCGAATGCCCAGAAATCGTGATTGTAACGTTTGGGATCGTTGGCGTCGGCGAGATCGTATTGCGACACAGACTGCACAGACCAAGTAATTGAATGACCCGAGATGTTCCTCGTGATGGCGTGAAAAAAAACCTCAGGGGAATCGCTCCCGATGGTGATTTCGCGGCTGTACCGCAGGCCAGTCGGCTTATCCGGAGGACCCTGGAGACGCACGATGCAGCGGGGGCTTTGGGAAACGATCGCGAAAGTGTAATCGCCATCATCGAGCGCAGTGGAGGCTCCATTCCAGTGCTGCTCGTCAGCATTGCCTTCGGGCAACGGCCAGATTTTGTCGCCGCCATAGTTGATCCAGCGGCCACCCGCCTCATCTGGCGAAATGTACTTGCCCTTGTAAACCGGATTCACGAACAGGTAGCTATGCCCGTCGAATGCGACCTGCATCAGCCTGCCACCTAACTGGGGAACAAACGTCAAGCGGACCCAGTCATTCGCAACTTCTTTCGCTTGCCAGCCGTCGAATTCCACAGACCGAATTGTGCATGGAGCCGGAGGATGTTGAGCGCTTTGCTGAGCGAGCAAAGGAGGGGTGATCATGACCATTGCCCAAAGCCACTTTGCAGTGGATTGCTTCATTGGGAACGCTTTCCTGTGAATCATGAGATTCGGTTTGTTTCGAGTCAAGACCTTGTCGGGCCGGTAATCGCCTTTCATTCGGGTTCCAGTTTCGACTTCGGCTTTCCGCTCGCCGCAGACAGTAACTGCCGCAGGCGCCTGCCCACAATGATCTCTTCGCCGGGCTTCAGCGTCATGGAAACAATCTCCAGCTTGTTTGACTGTGAGCCCTTGGAGCTTTTGTTGCGCATTTCCTTTCGCGACAATACATCGCTCGGGTTGTCATCCGTAAGGACAGCAATGCTGGGAGATCCATTCAGAAGATCTCGGGCGCAGTCTGCGATCGTGTAGCCCCATGCGGATTGATCCCAGGAGACCACGAGGGTTGGATATTGGTTTGTTTCCGGCGTATAGATTTTAGTTTCGACTCCCGGAACGGTTCCGACCATCGATGCGATGCGCTGCACTCGCATGGACCATTCTTTGTTGAGAGCGTTCACATCCATGTGAAACCAGGCTTCCACCGCGGCCAAACACCCGATGATTTCTTCTTTGCCCACTTTCATCGGGCGGCACACCGCGCCCTCCCACGGGCTGGTATTTGCGAGCGCCGCATCGATCAGGTCTTTGCGACCAAGAAGAACTCCGCTGCATTGTGGGCCGCAAAGTCCCTTGCCGCCGCTCACGGTGTAGAGATCGCAACCCATCTTCGCAAAGAGCCTCAGCTTGTCAATGGGAGGAATGCCGTCGGCGGCATCCATGAGGATGGGTACGTTGTGACTCTTGGCAATGGCGATTTCTATGGCGAGTTGCTCAGGGGATGAGGTGGTATAGATCATTGCGGTATTCGCGTTGATTGCATTGGGAAGCTGTTCGGCGGAATCGGCGAGGACGAGTATGCCGCCAGCAAGACGAATCGCGCTGTCGAACGGGCTTCGTCCACCCACCATGACGACTTCGTGCCTGAGACCGGTCGTGTCGGGGAGTTGCCAGATTTTATCTGGATCCGTTCCGGCGATACATCCCGCGGTTGCTGAAGCCATGGCACCTGCTGCGCCAGAGGTGATCATCCCCGATTCGGCGCCAGTCAGTGCGGCGAGGCGCCGCCCGACCCCAGCCTGAAGCTCGAAGATGTTGACGTAATGCTGCGAAGCTGCTTCTTGAGCCGCTTTGACCTCGGGCAATTCGAGAGTCGCGCTCAGGTAGGTCCACGTTCCGCGACCGTTGATGATCGGCTTCACGCCAAGCCGGGTGTAGACGTTGTCGGTGGATTTCTTCGCTACCTCAGCCCAGCCCGATCCCATTGCCTGCTGAATACTAACACGCGCAAGCAGGGGAAATGCCGCCGCCCATTTCATAAACGTTCTACGCTTCTGTTGGAAGTCAGCCATGACGTGCTTTTTCTACTCTCATTGTTTCTTCTGTCCCACGGCTATGAACGAAATTTGCTCGGCAGCTTCGTCGCCGGTTTCGAGATTTTGCTGCAGCACTGTCCATGCCGGATACTTCGCTTTGAAGAATTTTCCGTACAGCGCATTCATGCGATCTTCATCCTGAATTTGGCGAAGGTAGACGGTGCTGAAAACAACGTCGGAAAAATCCATGTCGGCTTCCTCCAGACCATCGAGAAGATTGCGCATTGACTGACGAAGCTGCAAATTGAAGTCAGGCGTAACGATGCCCTGGCCGGGAATGAAGCCATCTTTCGCGGAGAGGTACAGGGTATCGCCATAGAGTACACCGGGGCTGGCGGTTGGACTCGGCGGCATATTTCTGGGGCGCACTGCTTTGCGCTTGCTCAGGTCTGCTCCGGCAATGCAGCTGAAGACAACGTGGTTTCCTTTCGGAAGGCCCATGACCTGGATGGTCCCGCGTCCGGGCGTGTTGCCGAATTCAAAGTAAGTCGCATAGATTTTGCCCATCGCCTCGTACTGGCCCCCGACGCTCATATACGGGTTTACCCAGACCACATTCCTTGTGCTCATGCGGGCTGCTTGCAGTACGGCGCTCACATTGTCGAGCGCCTGTTTCACTTCACCAGCAAAGTCAGAGGCAAGTTTCCCTGTGCGCGGGTCCTCCCCGCCTTGTGCCGACAGATACAGCACGTCTCCGGCCTCAATCGCAGGCGGATCGGAACGCGAACCCTTCAGCCATCCCTCCGGCCAGATAGCGCGACGATGTGCTTTGTCCCGGACTGCGATGCAGCTCATTTCAATCCGTTCTTCATCCGGAAGGGCATCTACGGTTAGAATAGTACGGGCAGGAGGACTGCTTCCAATCTCGCGCCAATAAACTTCCTCCATGCCAGCGATGTCCGCTGCAGACTTGACGTAGACATTCATCCATACAATATTGTCGAAATCCATCGCCGAGCCGTTCAGAATCGCCCGCAAATTATGCAACGCCTGATCCACCTGCGCCGGGAATTCTGAAGGACGGCTTCCATCCGCCCTGCGACTTCCCTGGCCCGATACGTAGAGAGTTCCGTTCGCGAGAACGCTGGGACTGGCTGAGATGCGATTCGTCGCCGGCACAGATTGAGCCGAGGCTTGGGGGAAAAGGCCTGTGAAGATCAGGACCAGGAGTGGCAGGACCGAAGGCTGCCGCTTCGGATCGGTCATTTTGATACGAACTCCGGTTCGGGCCGGTGCTCCCCTATTCGTCGTCATCGTCTGATGAGGGTTGGTCAGGTTTCGGAGATTGTGCGCCAATTTGGATCAGATAGCTGACCAGGTCATTTACTTCTGCATCGCTCAGCCTTGACCGGTAATCGTCCGGCATTAAAGAACGAGCGCCGATCTCGATAGAGGCGAGTTGGGATTTGGGAAAGTAATGAAAGGCACTGTCCATGGTTTGAATGGAGATGGAGAAATTGTCCTGGGCTCTAAGCGCGCCGGCATATTTCTGCCCATCGGTCGTGGTGACTGTAACGGCCCTCTTTTGGGCGGGCAGGGAATTCACAGGATCGAGAATGACCTGACGTAGCTGGTCCGCACTCGTATTGGATTCAGAATATGAAAGGTCGGAGGCAATGAAACCACCCTTGCTTTGCGCCATGTGGCAGTCAGAGCACTTCGCTTTTCCAAAGAACAGCTTCTTTCCGCGTTCAGCATTGCCAGGTAGCGTAATTGGGCCATTCTTACCCTGCAACGCCCGAAGACAGGCGACAATCCCGAGTATTTTTTCCTGACCGAGCCAATCGAATCCCGGCATACCGGTCCCGGAGATTCCATTCCTGACAATATCAATGAGATTTCGGTCTGCCAGTCGTTGTACAGCAGAAGCTGTTGCGATGTCCGGACCGTGTTCACCACCGCGCCCGTCAGCGCCATGACAGACAGCACAGTTTGAAGCGAACAGGGCGGCACCTTGCGACTTGCCTCCAGAATTTGCACTCGACCTATCCTGGGCCATGAGGGTCCACGGAATACCCAACGTCAGCAAAATACAGAGGCGGGCAATGACTCCAAACCTGCGGCACATTCAGACGAATTCTCCTGATGGGACCTGCCACCGTTCGGTTCGCAACGCCTAAAAGACGACTTTCAACGCTAATTGCATGATACGGGGATCGTTTGCACCAGTTACATAGCCAAAACCACCCTGACCGGTATTGTTGACCAGCCCATTCGGATTTGTAAACTGCGCATGGTTGAAGACATTGAATGCCTCTGCCCGAAACTGCAGCTTAATGTTCTCGGTAATGTCAGTGTTCTTCAGCAGAGCCATATCATAATTGTGGATGCCAGGGCCGGAGAAGGATCGCCGCATCGCATTACCTACTTGCCCGATTGTTTCCGGGACGAAGTAGTTCGGGTTGAAATAGGGCAGCCCCTTTCGAGGGTTCCGATTTATGTAAAGAGGGCTGCCGTTGTTGGCGTAGCTTGGCACATCTACGTTTGCATTAAAGGCACCGAGCAGTGAATTATCGTCATTCTCATTAAGAGTGACAGGCTCTCCCTTGGCAAATGTGGCTGCGCCAGAAAGCTCCCAGCCCGCGGTAAATCGCTTCGCAACATCCCCTCCCCCGATAAAGTGATCGAACGGCAACTGTACGGTGAAGCTAGCGACGAGGTTGTGCGGAACGTCAAAGCTCGACAATGCGCGGGTTTGGGCCGGATTTAACGGATTGGTCGCATCAAAGGAGTCCGAACCGTTATCGAGCGACTTCTCATAGGTATATCCGATGAGGAAGTTCAGGTATTTTTCGTTGTGCTGAAGAGACACCTGCAGCGAGTTGAAGCTGGAACTGACTGCCGTCTTCATGTAGGGATTGCTGTTGAAGTTAATCCCGAAGGTCCGCCTCGTTCCCTCCACTGTCTGGCCGTTCGCCGTGGTATAGACCGTGTCTTCGCCGTACGGGCCACAGGTTGTTGTACCTGGCGCCACATTGGCAGGGTCACTCAATTGGAGGCAGAGCGCCTGGTCCCCGGGATTTGATTCCTCGAACGTCAGCAGCTGCCGTCCCGCGGTGCCGATATAGCTAACGCTGAGCACGGTTGCGGTTCCCAATTGACGCTGGAGAGAAAGTTCCCATTCCTGCACATAGGGTACCTTGTTTTTATAGTAGTAGTAGTCGGATCCGCCGATGGGTGTGGCGGCTGCCCAGTCGAACGTTGTATCTGGATTACTAGGAGATACGTTGGTTGGGGGAAAGACGAAGGGGAACTTCTGTCCGGCCGGAGTTCCCGACGGCCGATCGACAAACGGGGTGGCCAGTTCAGTCGATGACACGGAATAATAGTTGCCGTAAGGAGCGTCCCCTACCTCGACAAAGCCAGTGGCGTCCTCGATAGAGCTATAGAAGATGCCGTAACCCGCACGTACGCTGAATTTGCCTGGACCACCCAGTATCTTGGCAAGAGGGCCGTTGCTCGAGTCGGGCGCATAGGCAAAACCAATTCTAGGACCAAAGTTGGTGTACTTGGTGGGCCCGAGCGTGCGAGGAATTCCTGGATCCAGGGGAACAACCAGACCCAGAGGGGCACCGGGAAATGCCAGCGACTGCTCCCCGGGAACGACTGTTTCCAGCTTGTTCTGGGTGTCATACCATGGAGTAGCGACTTCCCAGCGCAGGCCGTAGTTAAGGGTGAGATTACGGGTCGCACGCCAGCTATCCTGACCATAAAACCCGTAGTATTTGCTCCGCGAATCGAGGAGCTGCTGGCTGGCCTGCACAAAGCTGTCCGGCGCCCCGATCAGGAAATCGGCGAAGTCCAAGCCAGTCTCTGAACCGTTAAGACCAAAACACCCGTTGTAGCAGTCGTAGTTACGCTCGTTGATCTGGTTGTAGTGGAGGTTGGCGCCAAACTGCAGCGTGTGTGTCCCAAAGATCTCGGTGATGTTATCGATGATCTGGAAGGTGTTGTTGTATTCCCGCAATGCATCAGGCGGGACACCAATGCTGAAGTTGTTGAACATAAAATTTGCGACGCCTTCGTACGTAGGGTTGATAGGGGAGATACCGCCCGCGGGGCTCCACGGAGTGACGAAACCCTGAGAGGAAAGGGTGACACCCAAACCCTGTCCTGCGGTGGGCTGGCCGGTCAGGTTTACATCGCGGAGATATACGAGACGAACATCGTTAACTGTGGACGAGTTAAGCGTGCTCGTCAACCCTAGATTGATCATTTGTGTTTGCCAGTGATTGGTTGCGGCAAACCCCGGGACGTTTACCTGGCTATAAGGGTTCACGGTGTGGAACCGGTCAATGAAGTAATATCCAAACACGGTGCCAATTCGAGTAGGAATGTCTATTCGGCCACTCCCCTTATCGTCGTTCAACGTCCCGTTGTAGGCGGAAGTGGAGAAGTTCGGCGTATTGTTGACAACTCCATTGGCTGTAGGAAGGAACTTCAGCGAGTTCACCGCAACCGGCGACCACGCGGACTGGGGGATGGCGGCATTAGGAAAGACACAAGTTCCGGGATCGGTACAGCCCGGAGTGTAATAATTTTCTCCCTGCGCTACGGGATATCCTAAAGTCTGGGAAAGAGAGTTGGCCCAGCCGGCACCCACCACTGCGCCAGTGAGCGAGTCCGCCTGGTCCGTCAAGTCACCCGTGCGATCGGCATCTGAAGGCACGGGATAGCTTTGGGTTTGTCCCAAAATTTGCCGTGTCCCCTGGTAGTCGCCGAACCAAAAGACTCTGTCTTTGCGAATCGGCCCCCCGACGGTCCCACCGAATTGATTCTGGATGAAAACGCCGCGCGTCGGAGCGTAGTAGTTTCTGGCATCCAGAACTGTATTGCGCAGGAAGTCGAAGACCGTGCCGTGATACTGATTGGTTCCCGACTTGGTGACTACATTGACTTGGCCACCGCTGTAGTTTCCATACTCCGCATCGAAGTTGTTTGTGATGATACGAAATTGCGCGATGGAGTCGAGATTGGGGATCATGGCGGCGCCGTTGTGGACACCTTCTTCCGCGTTTGCGCCATTCACCATGAACGCGTTGGACCCGGTTCGGCCTCCGTTGACTGATTGTTGTCCGTTGTCCAGGTCGCCCGAGACCTGCGTCGCTCCAACTCCCGACGTGCCGCTGTCCTGGCTATGGGAATAAGGCGACACGCCTGGTTGCAACTTCAACAGGTCGATATAGGAACGCCCGTTCAACGGCACAGAGGTAATCTTTTCCTCGTCGATCACGACACCCATCTGGGTGCTCTGTGTCTCAATCTGCAAGCGATCGCTCTCAACACTGACGGTGCCGGTGACAGTTCCGATTTCCATGTGAAGATCAATGCGAATGGCGGAGTCCGCGTCGACCTTCACACCAGTCTGCAAGTAATCACGAAAACCTTGCTGTTTAACGCTTACGTCATAGATGCCGACATTCAGGCCCGGAAAGTTGTAGAACCCTTTGGAGTCGGTCACGGCGGTGGTGGCAACATTTGTCGACTCGTTGGTGGCGATTATGGTGACTCCCGGCATAACGGCCCCGGTCGGGTCTGCGACAACTCCGGAAATCGAACCGGTAATGCCGGCCCAGGCCACGGATATTCCGAAAAGGGCGATAGCGCCTAGACTGAGGGGGAATCGAAGCTTTGTGCACGAGGTCACGGTACCGGCTCCTTGAATGGACGGGATCGCGTTGACGACTTGGCTCCTGGTACGCTCGCTTTCGACAGTCGTCCGAGTATGAATGAAGGCCTGCGTCACAGTCAAGACGACATTAGTTTCTAGCCCGGCCAATCTGAGAAATCATCTCGCATAAATCTCATGCGGCAAGCAGGTCGAGGACGTGCTGGATGGCATGATCGGCCTTGTGGTAGGCAGTTT
>Ga0210383_10005568_pt1 | contig 11047 bp, 6 predicted proteins | sample IncBWC14OmetaG_FD_160072 | JGI IMG/M metagenome (GOLD analysis project Ga0210383, IMG submission 160072) | Forest soil microbial communities from Barre Woods Harvard Forest LTER site, Petersham, Massachusetts, United States - Inc-BW-C-14-O ...
ATGCCGTGCTGGTGCAGGTAGTCGACCAGGTACATGAAATCCTGCGGCGTGCCATAGCGCGAGGTTGGGGCGAAGTAACCGGTGGTCTGGTATCCCCAGGAACCGTAGAAGGGATGCTCCATCACCGGCAGGAATTCCACGTGCGTGAAGCCCATGCGTCCGACGTACTCTGCGAGGCGCGGCGCAGTCTCGCGATAAGTTAGCGGACGATTGTGTTCCTCGGGAACGCGCATCCAGGAGCCCAGGTGAACTTCGTAAATGGAGTGCGGTGCGCGCAGCGAGTTGCGGGCTCCACGTTTCTCCATCCACTCCCGGTCGTTCCATTGGTAATCAAGATCCCACACCACGGAAGCGGTTCGAGGAGGCTTCTCGTGCAAGACGCCGAGCGGATCCGCTTTGTCGACGTGGTAGCCGTGTCGCCGCGATTCGATATGAAATTTGTAGAGCGCGCCTTTGGTCACGCCGGGAATGAATCCTTCCCAGATGCCCGAGCCACCCAGCGGCGCGAGCAAGTGGGTCTGAGGATGCCAGTTGTTGAAGCTGCCGATCACCGAAACCTGGCGAGCATTCGGCGCCCACACGCTGAAGACGGCGCCGTCGAGTGCATTGCGCCTAACCAGATGCGCGCCCATCGTCTCCTGCATGCGATAGTTGCTACCCTCGTTGAACAGGTAGAGATCCTGATCAGAGAGCAGCGTTACGCGGTCAGAAGCGGCGGAGATGGAAGTTTCCGGCATTTTCCGAGTTCCCAGTGTACCGGAAGACCCACAGGCAGGCCGAATCTGCCATGCTAGACTTTCTTTTCCAGCCATGCCTGCCCTGCGTCTGATCTTTCTCTGGCACCAGCACCAGCCTTTCTACAAGGATCTGGTGACGGGCGAGTATCGCCTGCCCTGGGTGCGCCTCCATGCTCTAAAGGATTATTACGGCATGGTGGAGCTGCTGGATGAGTTTCCCAATGTCCACCAGAATTTCAATCTGGTACCGTCGCTGATTACACAGATTCAGGATTACGTTGCTGGCACGGCGCAGGATCCGTTCCTGACCGTGGCGGCCAAGCCAGCCAAGGATCTGACTCAGAAGGAGCGGCGCTTCGCGCTTCAGTATCTTTTCCAGGCGAACCACGCCAATGTAATTGGGCGGTATCCGCGCTATCGGGAGCTGCTGGAGCGGTTCCGGGAGCACGGTTATTTGCCGGAGAAGGCCGAAAAATACTTTGAGACCCAGCATTTCACGGACCTCCAAGTACTTTCGCAAATCGCCTGGTTCGACGAATTCTTTCTGGAAGACAAAGACGTTGTCGAGCTGATCAAGAAAGAGCGCAACTACTCGCTTGAAGATCAGAGTTTCGTGATCAGGCGCGAGCGCGAACTGCTGGGCAAAGTTCTGCCGGCCTATGCCGACGCCGCGAAGAAGGGTTCGATCGAGATTTCGGCGACGCCTTTCTACCATCCGATTCTGCCGTTAGTCTGCGACACCAATGCAGGAGCAGCTTCCACGCCGGGCCTGCCTCTGCCGCAAAACAGGTTTCGGCACCCGGAGGACGCGCGCGAGCAACTGGTGCGTGCGCTCGATCTTCATCAGCAGGTGTTTGGCGTGCGCCCGCAGGGCCTATGGCCGTCGGAGGGCAGCGTCTCCGAAGAGGTTCTGGCGATTGCGCACAGCCTCGGAATTCAGTGGATGGCTACCGACGAAGGCGTACTCGGCCGCAGCACTGGAGTCTTCTTTGCGCGCGACGGAAACGGCCGCCTGCCCACGCATCTGGCGGAGCGGCTTTACAACATCCACCGTTATGAAAACGGCCAGACCGCCATGCACATGGTCTTCCGCGACCACACAATTTCGGACCTGATCGGCTTCGTCTATTCCGGGATGGATCCAGGCGACGCTGCCGGTCATCTGCTGCACAACATTAAAGAGGCGGCTCAGCCCGTGCTGGCGCAAGGGCGCGACGCAGTCGTGTCGGTGATTCTCGACGGCGAGAATGCCTGGGAATATTACCCCAAGTCGGGACGTGAGTTTCTGCGGCGCTTTTACGACGCTCTGCAGCGCGAGGCTGGTCTCGAAGCGGTTACAGTCTCGGAGGCGATCGCCCGGCACCGCGACATTCCGCCGTTAAAGTCCCTGGTGCCGGGTTCCTGGATCAATGCCAACTTCAACGTCTGGATCGGGGCTCCCGAAGACAACCGAGCCTGGGATTATTTGCATCACGCACGCGAATTTTATGCACAGCACGCAGCCCACGCCAGCGAGGCGCAGCGCAAGCTGGCCTTCGAAGAAATTCTGATTGCCGAGGGCAGCGACTGGAACTGGTGGTACGGTCCCGAGCACCACTCCGCCAACGACCGCGACTTTGACGAGCTTTACCGCAAGCATCTCTCAAACATTTATCAGGCGCTGGGAGCGACCCCGCCGGATTATCTGGCTCAGCCGATTACGGCAGGCGAGGTGCGGCCAGCCTTCACGCCGCAAACACACTACATCCATCCCCGCGTCACAGGAGACATGATTCGTTACTTCGAATGGATGGGCGCAGCCATTTTCACTGCTGACCAGCGCGCCGGCGCCATGCACGGAAAACAGTTTCTGCTGGATTCCGTTTACGCCGGGATCGACACTACCTTTGTTTATGGGCGTTTGGACTTTGCGGGAGCGGTGCCGGATATGGAGTTCGATCTGGTCGTGAATCTGGAATCGTGGGCGAACGCAGAAGCGCGTCCACGCCGGGCGTTGCGGCTCGATGCCAAAGTACAAGACCGCAAGCTTACGGGATGGAAGGTCGACGGACGGGAAGAATCGTCGTCATTCTCTTCCGATGTTGCTGCAGCCCAGGGTGAAGAGATCGCCAAGGCGGCTCTGATCCGCAACTTCGAGTTCCGCTTGCCGCTGCGTTGGCTGTTCGCGGCGCCGGGCTTGGGCGCGGCCCCTCCACCCATTGACCACCCGCCCGCCGCGGCCGCGATCCCTCCGACCAGCCGGCTGCGCTTGCGCTTCAGCCTTTGGCAGAATCGTCTGCCCGTCGATGCGTTACCGGTGGAGGGTTGGATCGAGCTGCACCTGGTGAGCGAGGCGGAGCTGCATTCGGGAATATAACTTCGTCAGCTGCTCTAAAGGAAAAACGCCGGAAGCATTCGCTTCCGGCGCGATTCGCAAAGTCGAGAATGGACTACTGTCCTGCGCTTGCCACTGCCGTGGTCATCGCCAGCGGACGGTTCAGTTCGAGCGTGAGTTGAGTGCCTGCCATCAGAGTGGCCGAGCGATGCTTGCTGAGCCAGTGAACGCTAGTCGAGCCCGCACCAACCACTCCGCCGATGACGAGTCCCGGGGGCCCGCCGATGAGCCCTCCGACCAGCATGCCACCAGCGGTGCCGGCGCCGATTTCTATCTGGTCGCCGCGGTCGTGACCGGATCCCTTAAATGCGCCTTCCTGGTTGACGTCGGTCCCGCGCCCGGCATTGGTGTCAACCAGCGTGGCATCGAGGAAGAAGCGTTCGCCGGTCGGCAGGATCAGGGCCTCGGCCAGAATTCCGATAGTCGGCTTGCCCGAGATGCGGCGCGGTTCGGACACCTTAGTGACGCGGCCTTCCACCATAGCTCCGGCGGGGATCAGTGTCTTGCCGTTGAGCACCACAGCCTGCGTCAGGCGTGCCTGGAAGGGGTCGCCAGCTTTGTTGCTGAAGGTCGCGAGTGTTGTCTGCAACGTGACCATCAGGGCTGTGCCGGCGGGGACGGGCGAATCCGTCTGCGCTGCAGCCATCGTAATGATACAAGTGCACGCCAGCAGCACCGCGCAAGATAGAACCGTCCACTTCTTCATGACTCCTCCTCAGATCTTCCAACCCATCGGTCTCTCAATTGTTGCTTTGACTCTAGACCAGGCAGATAGCCGGGACAACATGCGACCCGGTCGGGGAACCAGAGAAGATAAGGGTCGGCATGACCTGGCTCAGGGTTCGGATATGGAATGAGGCCTGCTCGAGAATCCATCGTGAGATGCCAACTCGATTAGTCGGCCCCGGCAGCGGTTCCTGCAGCCTTGCGGGGCGTGGCTTGCTCAATGATGGCTCCCAGGCGAGAGGCTATCGTTTCGAGCACCTGGAGGTCGTCCTTGGTGAAGGCGTCCTGACGCGCGCGGTAAAGGGCCAGCACCGCGGCGACCCCGGAGCTGCCTTCGAGCGGCACCGCCAGAGCAGAACGCAGCGTGCTGTATTGTGTGGGGTTGTTGAGATATCCGGGTTCCACCGACGGATTGCCGTTCAAGATGGGCTTGTGATTTTGCGCCACCCATCCTGACAAACCTTCGCCAAGCGGAATCCTCAACGAGGAAAACAGGCGGAAGTTTTCGCCACTGACAAACTCCGCCGACAGTAAATTGTTTTTGCGAAGGTAAACCGCCATTGAGTCATGCGGCACCAGACGCTTCAGACGAGCCGAAAGCAGCGAAAGGGTGTCATCGAGACTGAGCGCACTCTTGAGCTCGTGGCTGAGATCGGAGAGATTCTGTGCCTGCAAGCTGGCCGCGGCCATTCGTTCCGCGAAGTCTGCAAGCGGCGATGCGGTTTGCGGTGCTTCGGCGGAATCGGCGAAGCCCGCGGCCGGGGCGAGTCCGCGCTCCACTTTGATGTCGGTCGAAAGTTTCGGCGGCACTTGCAAAGGCTGGAGGCGCGCGAGTTTCTCCCACTCAACATAGCGGCTGGCCAGGATGGCGACCACCTTAGGATCGAAAGCGGCGCCGGCTTCGGAAGCAACTTTGGCCATCGCATCACCAAGCGGCAGAGCTTTGCGGTACTGGCGGTCCGAGGCGAGGGCGTCCAGGCAGTCGACGGCAGACAGGATACGGGCTCCGATCGGAATCGCTTCTCCAGCCAGGCCGTTCGGATAACCGCTGCCGTCCCATTTCTCGTGATGGGCGCGAACGATGGGCACGACGGGATAGGGGAAGTCGACTTGTTCGAGAATCTCCGCTCCTACTGTGGGATGGATCTTCATCTTGTCGAACTCTTCCGGCGTAAGCTTGCCGGGTTTGGAGATGATGTGTTCGGGAACCGCAAGCTTCCCGATGTCGTGCAGAACCGAAGCGGCGCGCAAAGCTTCGGTTTCGTCTTCGTTCAAGCTCATCTCGCGGGCAAGTTCCATGGCATAAATGCGGACCCGTTGCAGGTGTTCCCCGGTCGTTTGATCCTTGGCTTCGATGGCCAGGGCAAGAGCCTCGATGGTTCGCAAGTGAAGGTTGGAAACTTTTTCCGCATGCAGCTTCTCCGCTTCCAGCTTGCCCAGATAAAGACGATACGAACGGTATAAAAGGTAAATCGGCGGCAACACGAGAAGAGAAGCTTGCCATCCGATGTGCTGGTTCAGGAAGCTGACTAAACCGGCGATGGCCGCTCCGACCAGGTAGTAGGGAAACAGCCAGAGATAACTTTCCTTCCAGACCTTCGGGACCGGCTTGTCTTCGGTCAAACCGATGATGGTTGACATCGCTGCCGTACCGAAAAGGAAGTGCGTGACCGCTGCCACCAGCAACGCGAGCGGTCCCGGACGATGGAGAACACTGCGGGAAACGACTTGGTATGCGCCGTAAGCGGCCGCGCTGCAGACCGTCACGTGCGACAGATTGAAAGCAAGTTGAACCAGCTTCAGCTTCCGCGCCGGCCGCCAGTAAAACTGCGCCAGCGTGCTCACCAGGCCAATCAGCAGCGTCTCCGGCAAACTCATTTCCAGAATGCCGATCAGCGTAAACAGGAAATTCATCGAAAGCGTGCCTTCGATGCCGGGCAGAGTTACTTTGAACGACGAGGCGAGGAGAGCCGCAGCCAGGTAGCACCCGAACTTAACCGAATCGGTCGACTGCCAGTGAAAGAACGCGAGGACGAAGCAGCCCAAAGCCGCGAGCGCCATTCCAGCGATAAACGCCCGTGCGCCAATTTGACGTACCCATGACATTGGGATTCCCCCTAGATTCTTGCCGAAGCGAGAGGCAATGTCCGCCGAAAACGGGTTCCATTGGTTACCACCGTGCAAAACCCCTCGCGGCTACATGGGACAAGTTGTCCTCTGCCCGGTGCCGTTGGACAAGCTGTCCCAAAGACGCCAACTCAAGTCTGCTAACTCATTGATTCGGAAGGACGGGCCGATCCTGCTTTGGCCCTCCGGCTGCACTTCCATCCTCGGGAATTAGCTCCATTGCTGGGCGGCGGTGTTACTGCCCTTGAGGGGATTATGAAGAGACTTTTAGTCATTCTGTTGTTCGTTACCGGAACCCTGGCCTACGCCGACAACTCCAAAATATCCCCCGAGTTGCAAGGCAATACCTCGTCCCAACAGGTACAAGTAATCGTGCAATACGCACCTGGAACGCAGGTGAATTGCAGTGGATTGCTTGGTCTTGTGGATTGCCTGGTAAACGACGTAGTGAAGCTTGGAGGCAAGATCCTGGGGCAGTTGCCGCTGATCAACGGCGTGGTTGCGGTGCTCGATGGCAACGGCATCCAGAATCTCTCGAACCATTCGAACGTCGTGTACATCAGTTCAGATCGTCCACTGGCGCCGTCGCTCAGCAACGCCGCCGTTGCCGTGAACGCACCTTTCGCGTGGCAGTCGAACTATACGGGCGCCGGTGTTGGCGTCGCCTTGATTGATAGCGGCGTGAGCAATCACCCAGATCTGAACATGGGCATTCTTCCGCTCTCACGAGTCGTGTATCAACAGTCCTTCGTGCCGGGAAACTCGAGCTCCAATGACCAATACGGTCATGGCACGCATGTCGCCGGGCTGATAGCTGGAGATGGCCTCAGTTCCACAGGCCCGATGTACAGCAAGACATTCAAAGGAATCGCTCCGGGCGCAAGCATCGTCAATCTTCGAGTGCTGGATCAGAACGGCGCCGGCACCGATAGCGAAGTGATCGCCGCCATCAACGAAGCGATCGCTCTTAAATCACGCTACAACATTCGTGTGATTAACCTATCGCTGGGCCGCGCTGTATACGAGACCTACACGCTCGACCCTCTGTGCCAGGCGGTCGAGCAGGCCTGGAAAAATGGAATTGTGGTGGTTGTGGCTGCGGGCAACAACGGCCGCTACGAGCCAACCAATGGTTATGCCACCGTTACTTCGCCCGGCAACGATCCGTATGTCATCACCGTGGGCGCGATGAAGCCCATGGGCACGCCCACGCGAGTGGACGACCTTATCGCAAGTTACAGCTCGAAAGGGCCGACCGTGGTGGATGCGGTAGTAAAGCCCGACATCGTTGCGCCTGGAAACCTGCTGACGTCGCTGGAGGCGCCGAATTCGACTCTCTACAACGAACTTCCCGGCAACCATGTTCCTGACAACTACTATGTGAAAGGCGGAAGCAGCGCGTCGTCTTCCACCTACTTCACCTTGAGTGGAACGAGCATGGCTACGGGAATTGTCAGCGGAGTCGTCGCTGATCTATTGCAGAAGAGTCCGAAGCTCACTCCCGACCAGGTGAAGGCCCGGCTGATGCTGACGGCATACAAGACCTTCCCCGAATTCAGCAGCACCACGGATCCCACTACGGGGATCACCTACACCGACCAATATGACGTCTTCACCATCGGAGCCGGCTACGTCGATGTTGAGGCTGCCCTGAACAGCGCGGCGGTGGCGAAGGGGACTGCAATGTCTCCGATCGCCACGTTTAATTCGACGACGGATCAGGTGACCATGACCGCCGATCCCTCGGCGGTTTGGAATACGTCATCCACGTGGTCCAACTCAGCAGTGTGGGGCGCTTCGCAGTTCGTCGGCGGGACGTCAGGAGCGTCAAGCAGCACCGTAGCCTCGACCAGCAGCACAACCTCGGGCAGCAACGTCCTCTGGGGCAGCAATGTTCTGTGGGGCTCTGACGCGGTATGGGGCAGCAATGTGCTGTGGGGTTCCAACGTGCTCTGGGGTTCGAATGTACTGTGGGGTTCGAACGTCCTCTGGGGCAGCAACGTGCTGTGGGGAAGCAACGTATCGGGCGGGGAGAACTAGAAGAACGCGAACTCCTTCCGGCGTCATCCCGATGTCCCGCGTCTTCACGAGCGGGACAAGGGATCTCCCCCGCGCACACGGGCGCCCGGGGTCGAACCGCGCCGCTACGCTGTGAACTGTGTTCCATTACCATAATCTTCCTTCCGCTATAATCAAGAGCTTCGGAATCACTGCATGGGCAAGGACTATAGAGGCGTCGGCTATTTAACGGGCCGGCGTCTGAGTTTCCATTCGGACCTTCCCAGTAACGCCGTGCGCGTGGACGACGATTCTCGGCCAACGGACTCAGACAAGGACGGTAAGACCTGTATGACAAATATTGGAGCAATCATTGGGCGCGAGGTGCTGGATTCGCGCGGCAATCCTACGGTAGAAGCGGAAGTGCAGCTGTTGAACGGAGCGATTGGCCGCGCCATCGTGCCCAGCGGAGCGTCGACCGGGGAGCACGAGGCCGTCGAACTTCGCGACGGCGACAATGCGCGTTTTCTAGGTAAAGGCGTGCTCAAGGCCGTGGCGAACGTAAATGGCGAAATCGCTGACGCGCTGGCGAATTGGGACGCCGCCGACCAACGCGCTCTCGATCAGAAGATGATTGAACTGGACGGCACGGAGAATAAAAGCCGGCTGGGAGCGAATGCGATTCTGGCGGCATCAATGGCTGCGGCGCGCGCGGCCGCAGCCGAATACGGCTTGCCGCTCTATCGTTATCTCGGTGGCGCCGGCGCAAATACGCTGCCCACTCCCATGATGAACATCCTCAACGGCGGCGCGCACGCCGACAATAATGTCGATTTCCAGGAATTCATGGTAATGCCCGTGGGCGCGCCTTCCTTTTCCGAAGCGTTGCGCTGGGGCGTGGAAGTTTTCCATACGCTCAAGGGAGTGCTGAAGAAGCGAGGCTACAACACTGCCGTCGGCGACGAAGGCGGATTTGCGCCTTCCGTGAAGTCGAACGTCGAGGCCATCGAAGTTGTCCTGGAAGCGATTCAGCAGGCTGGATACAAACCCGGGGAAGAGATCGCGATCGCTCTCGATCCCGCGGCCAGCGAGTTCTATCAGGAAGGCAAGTACGTCTTCAAGAAGTCAGACAAATCTGCCAAGAGTTCGGACGACATGGTGAGGTTCTGGGCGAAGTGGGTGAACGACTATCCCATCGTCTCGCTGGAGGACGGTTTATCCGAAGACGATTGGGATGGTTGGCAAAACCTGACCAAAGAACTTGGCGGCAAGATTCAACTCGTAGGCGATGACCTGTTCGTCACCAACGTTCAGTTCCTGCAGGAGGGAATCGACAAGGGCGTAGCCAATTCGATTCTCATCAAGGTGAACCAGATCGGAACGGTCAGCGAAACCCTCGACGCCATCGACCTCGCGCGAAGAAACGGTTACACGTCGGTGATCTCGCATCGCTCTGGCGAGACCGAGGACACATTCATCGCTGACCTCGCCGTGGCCACTGGCGCGGGTCAGATCAAGACTGGATCGGCCTCGCGCACCGATCGCATCGCCAAGTACAACCAGTTGCTGCGGATTGAAGAAGAGTTAGGATCGTCAGCGCGGTTCCTGGGATTAAAGGCGCTGAATTACAAAGGATAAAGGCAGATATCCTGAAGGCAGATATCCTGAAGGCTGGAGTGTTTATGCGATTTAAGTCGTTGCTGTGTGCAAGTATTCTCGCCCTTACTCTTTGCGCTGGCGCACAGACCACGGTGTCGATCGCTCCGGATGCGGCGTCCAAGGAAGACGTCAAGAAACTCTTTGACGTCATGGCCAGCCGCGAGCAGATGGCCCAGATGATGAAACAAGTGTTCACGCAGATGCGCAGTCTGAACCGCGAGGAAATTAAGAAGCGGCATCCGGACGTTACCGAGGCGGACCTCGCACGTATGGACCGCGAATCTGAGGATCTCCTCAAGAACTTCCCGCTGGATGAAATGCTGAGCGACATGATCCCGGTCTACCAGCGGCACTTTACCAAGACTGAGGTCGATGCATTGACGGTTTTCTACGCTTCGCCGGCGGGGCAGAAGTATCTCCACGAGATGCCTGAGGTGACCGCAGACACCATGCGGACGGTGTATCCGCGAATCGAGGCGGAGATCGACGCCAGGCTCAAGCGGGCGGAAGAGAAGACGAATTCACCGCAGAAGTGAGTCCGTACAGATGAAGCCGCGGCCGTCCCAATTTGCTTGTTGAGACCCAGGAGCCAGAAGCTGCACTATGTCCCGTCCGAAACCCCTAATTCTCATCATCCTCGACGGCTGGGGATACCGCGCCGAAACCAAAGCCAACGCCATCGCGCTGGCCCGCAAGCCCACCTACAACCGCCTGCTACGCGAGAATCCGAACACGCTGATTCATACCAGCGGACCTTTCGTCGGCTTGCCCGAAGGACAGATGGGCAACAGCGAAGTTGGACATCTCAACATCGGCGCGGGCCGCATCGTTCACATGGACATCACTCGGATTGACCTGATGATCCAGAACGGTGAATTCTTCTCGCATCGCGTGTTGCTCGCTGCGATGAAGCATGCCCGCGCAGGCGAACGGAGACTGCATCTCTTCGGACTAGTCTCCGACGGTGGCGTGCACTCGCAGCAGGCTCATCTTTACGCGCTGCTGAAAATGGCGAAGCAGAACAGCGTGGATCGCGTCTTCGTGCACGCCTTTATGGATGGCCGCGATACGCTTCCGACCAACGGCGCCGGCTATCTCGAACAACTGCAACAGAAAATGCGCGAGTATAACTCCGGCAAAATTGCCACGGTGAACGGCCGTTACTACGCGATGGATCGCGACCGGCGCTGGGAACGCATCGCCAAGGCTTACAACGCAATGGTCTTTGCCGATGCCGAAGGCGGAAAGAACGCCGACCCAGTGCAAGGCATGAAGGATTCTTATAACAAAGGCATCACCGATGAGTTCGTTGTTCCTCTTGTCTGTACCGACAAGAACGGACAGCCGCTCGCCACCATTCGCGATGACGATGCCTGCATCTGTTTTAACTTCCGTGCCGATCGCGTCCGCCAGATCACGCGCGCGC
>Ga0210383_10005569_pt1 | contig 11045 bp, 20 predicted proteins | sample IncBWC14OmetaG_FD_160072 | JGI IMG/M metagenome (GOLD analysis project Ga0210383, IMG submission 160072) | Forest soil microbial communities from Barre Woods Harvard Forest LTER site, Petersham, Massachusetts, United States - Inc-BW-C-14-O ...
ATCAAATGCGTCTCCTCAACCTGAATCTGAGTGCTTAGGTACATGTACTAGCCAAGGTACCACCTTGGCGTTCATCCGTCGGAACAAGGAAGCGCCGAATCTCGTAGGTAGGTCCTTCCCACCCCATTGTTCGATGAGCCTGATGATCTTCTCGTTGTCGTCAAAGTCGACAATGATGATGGACTCCACAGCCTAACGTTGTCATCACTTGGCATTGACAAAATAAATATGCATCAGAAGTTGATGCTCACTTTCTTGTGTCCAAATAATCGGAATGTATATTCCTGGATTTGCGAAAAGACTAGGCGGTTGGGCGAATGTGTGGAGGACATCACCCGCGTTGAAATTGTCTCTGACTTTGAAAAGAGTTTGGGCTAAAGAGACAGAAACCGTAAGGTCGGATGCTTGAGTTTTGCGGAGCAACATACCATAGCAAACCACTGTAAATGACATTTAGTAAAACTGTTTCGTATTACATAGTTTGCCTGATTGCTTACCTGAGCCGCATACTCATAGAAACCTTTGCAATTTGACAACGGATCCTAACAAATTGCTATCAGGAAACGACATCACTACCCAAGGACAATATAAGTTACCTCAAATACAGCGTCTTTGTTCCACGACCTTTCAAAAATCTCGAGAGTTGGCTTACAGGCATACAATTCTTTGAGATCGGCCATGACGCGGTGGTGATCTGCTTTGACCTGTGTGTGGCTTGCTCGTCGATCATGGCCACTATGTCTACGCTTCAAAGTGTCGGGGTCCACCCTAATGCCAGAGTAATGAGCGGCCCCTGCGACCGATTCGACCAAAGCAGGAGTTGGGACCGATTGGGGTAGAATAGATCGATGATAAGTTTGAGACGGAGGTGATAATGACCGAGGGACCTTGGGGGATATCGAGTCCCCTGAAATGGAACGGTGGCGGGCTGAATTCATGCTTAGATGAAAGCTGGGTGAACGCTGGTGAACGCTAGGAGTGTGTAGTGGCACTTGGGCTGAGCAGTGATGATTGAGCGCTGACGTAATGCAGATGACAGCCATGTTAGTAACTCAGGTTTACTATTACTCGATACTCCAAATGTTAACAGAAGAGACGGAAGATACAGTCTAGATACGTGTAACCATACAGTATATTCACTATAGCATGGTCGATACCACCACAATCTTCCCAGAAACATGTAATTAACTTTGTGTCTCAATCTAACCCATTAGTCTGACCTTGCCAAAGCCCATACGTTTTGCCAGGACTGGTTTGCCAGAGTCGAATAGTCCCTGGAATATGAGAGTCAGACAATATAAGCGTTACCAGCGTAGAACCGCTCACCATCCTCTGATCAAAGGCCAGCGGATCGAGCAATAAACCGGAATCAGCGGATGGACGGAAGGTCACGACAATCCTAGGACTTACCACTTCCACTAGCGTACATCTCACCGTCGGGGCTGAACTCAACACAATGGACAGGTCCGTGGTGACCTTTCAGTACTTCTTTTTCCTCACCGTCCATCCCGTGGACCCTTACCCATTCATCACCCAAATTACCGGTCACAAATCGGTTTTGAAGGACGGGGTGAATCGATGCAGAGGATGGAGAATATGGAAGAGTGAGGGAGTGCGTTCCCGCGCCATTGGGCAAGGCCGGGATAAACGCAACCGTATTTCCTGAGGTCACAACGAGACGCTTTGTTTGCGGCGACAGCTCCATCGAAGTAATTGGTGTAGGGAAAGTCAGGCTGGTCGTCAGTTTTCTTGTCCGGAGATCCCACCACCTGCGCCGATCAATTAATTTTTAAACTCTATATCGACATCGAACCAGACTCACTTGATCAGACCATCCTCGCCTGCAGTCACCCCAGTATGATCTCCAACCCAGACAACACTTTTCACCATCCCTTCGTGCGACAGCGTGCCAGAGTCCCCAAGGAAATCTGGCTCTGCATCAGGCCTACTGAGATCAAATATCCTCACTTTCTTTTCTTGTCCGCCAGTAAGAAGATGGGATGATGACGGCGATACGGCGACACTGCGGACGATGTGATTATGTGGAAAAGAGTGTAGCGGATGCCCCGAGTAGGTATCCCATATTTTCCTATTTCACGGCACGAATGTCAACATGAAAGGAAGACAGATGGTTCAACAAAGATACTAACGCAGTAAAGTCTGCACTTCCAGTAGCAGCCCTGGAAGCATCTGGTGAAAGTTTGGTACTCCATACAGCGCCCTTGTGACCGAGGAAAGTGCCAATCCAGTCTCCCGTCCATTCTCTCAACATCGGATTTCCATCTTTACAACTTGAGACCAGCAAGAAAGTGCCGTCTTCTTGAATTGGGGAAAACGAAAGGTGAGTGACGGGTCGAGTGTGGCCTGGTGCCACGAGAGGAGTAGCTTTCGGAGGTGCTGACATTAAATCGTACTAAGGATGATGAATGTCGTGATACAAGCGCACCGCGCTCTGGCCTGAATGAGAGAAAGCTGAAAAAGTTTTTAGCCCAACTTTGTTCTGCTGGTCAACGATTCAGTGCCACGCGACAACCCAAAAGGGCAAGCCTTTTATGTTTTGGTTACGCTGTATAGTATGGCAATTCGATCGCTTGGCCCTTTCTACTGTCGCTTGACAACTTGACACCTGATGTTTCACTATATTCCTCCCGGTTTGTTTCGCTCGTATCCGTGAAGTAAATATTAATAGTCAAGTAAAAATCTTTCCCGACGACGCGTGCAGAGGTCTCCACTGGCACTTGCATGGTTTATCTATCTTGGAAGGCTTCTTACCTAGGCTGCTTTGCGAAGAGTGTCTGAACGACGACTCTCGTTAAAAGCGGCGAATCCAAGATCATGTTTGACGAGGACATATCATGACCCGGACATGACCTTGGTACGACTGGGGAGGATGGCGTACTAGTCGAGGCATGCATGCCTGGAATTTCTGACTGACATGCACCACTGGTAGGGGTGATCGCTGGTTGGAGCGGTAAGACAGATACCGCGTACGCAATGTTGCTATATACACTGGTGGCATGAGGTTATTTTGAGACCTGCAAAATCCAACGCAATATACCTTGGGGCTGTACACTTCTATGTGCACGACGGATGCTGTTTAGGATATCGTATCCTGAATAATTTGAAGCCACAATTCTCTGTATAGATCGCCTGTGGAGGGTAAACCTATTCCAGAAAGCAGCCATAGCAATGATACAATGACGCAATGTGTTGCAGATGAGAAGGAAAACTCCTCACAAATGGAGAATGGATGCCATCAAATCCTTGTATAAACATGAACTGGAACTGAGTATCTGATTTATTCATTCGAATCCCCTTTGAAGCCGGATACGCAGCTTGATCGGAAACAAATGTAACTGAACCGATCTAGAGTGATCCGGGAAGCTGTTTATTGGATGTTTTTCCCCAATCTAGCAAGATGGTAATTAATAGTAGGTCTATGCATTTTTTTTGGCAGAGGCTTCACAAAAAAAGTAAGATGAGGCAATGATTGATATTGGCCGGATGTATTCATGAACATACCGTCGTTCTCATGCATTGAAACAAGGTCTGAGCCGCATCAGAACAGGCATTCACCGAGTGCAGATCGGCGGTTGCAGCCCAACACCCTAGCATGGCAGCCAATTGGGGCGCACACATGTTGTTCGCAGCATCTGAACATGATTGAGATTTATGGAATGACGGGAAAAGAACATGCTGACTTTTACGGGGTCTAACCTTGAGTTTTTTGATATGTATCCCCATCGTGAACGCTACAAGAAAATGTGTGATGTGACGGTGACATTGTTGTATTCGGATCACATGAAAGAATTCAAACCCCGCTGCCTCCATGTTACTAACGTTACTGCATACTTATGTAATTGGTTACCAATGTGTTACCCCAGCCTGACTCTTTAAAACATCCTGCCATTGGTAACTGACTGGTCAGATTCGTGCTAAATGTCATCTCTTTCATCACTCAACAAGAACAATTCCGGTCAGTGGCGCCCTTGCAAGGGATTTTGCAGTACTTACGGAAACTTTTCAGCTGTCAAGCGGATTATGCAAGAGGCAAGAGAGCTCGCGAACGACCCTTGTACCGACTATTCTGCAGCACCGTTAGAGGTATGTAATGATACCGTTCACAGGGATCTAAGACGCCATTCATACTTTATCCCACTTGATCAGGATGATATCTTTGTGAGCTATCAATGTGCATACACAGCTTCATTTGCTTATTGCCATTGTATTGTATAGGAATGGCATTGTACGTTACGCGGTCCTGCGGGAACCGAGTTCGAAGGAGGATTGTACCATTTCCGTATTCTGCTGCCAGCGGAATATCCGTTTCGTCCACCATCCCTTATGATGCTCACACCAAACGGTCGGTTTGAGCTCAACACCAAGGTGGGTGGCATGGTGAATTACTGGGTCGGTCGATGCGATATTGATGGTTTGGATTATTTGTCTTTCCCAGATCTGCATCAGTTTTACGAGTTGTACGTATTATATCTTCATAAACATGAAACACACTGACGTGACATCCACTCAGATCACGAAGAGATGTGGCAACCTGCATGGGGGGTACGAACAGGTGAGATAAAGCCCGTGTGCAGATGTCATGCGGTCATCGGAACTCACAGTACATTGTCTGGAAGCTATCCTTGGTCTTCAAGGTTTCTTTCCCCTTAAAGGTGAAGCTGCAGTTGGTGTTGGATCCATCGAATATCCCGTTGCAGAACGGAAAAGGCTGACAGCTTTGTAAGCCATCACCGTCAGATTTGTTTCCGCCGACTTGACCTTCAAATTCCTTTAGATCTCGAGATTGGGTCTGCCCATACTGCAATAGGCCGAACATGGAACTTCTTCCAGAACCTCAAACCCCAGCATGCACATCCGTTGAATCTTCTGTGTTAAAGGACCCAGGCCTCACGGTGGGGCAGTCCCGCCTTATCCCGGATGGGGGTTCGTTTGTTCTCTCAGATTCACCCTCTTCTCTGTTAAATAATGCTCCTACCCCTAATTCGAGTTCCGAACAACTCACTCTGCATAACGTCGATACCCTTACGTCCCCGCATCCCACTAATTCCGCATCTCCTCTCATACCCTTGGTCAACCCACATCCCGTCGACGCTTCAGTCGACACGGGGCACTTTGTTCGAGTGCATCACGTTACATCCAGGCGTCGTGGCACGAAACCACCGCTTCTTTTGGACACCGTCATATGCGTGTTACTTGTGCTTGTGTTTTCGTTGATTTGCCGGAGGATGTTTTGAACTTTTGAACGGATATTCTCGGACTTGGTGGAACTAGTCTTACTTGTATTTCCAATGTATACCAATCTACGGCGGTCCGCAGTTCTGGTCCGCGTGCTGAAATGAGCCGACTGTGACATGTGACAGCCGAGACACGATCACACCGAGACCTCGATGGTATATAAATAGGTAATTCCATTGCAAAGACTTCTGCTGCGGTCTCACCTCAACTGCATCCAACACCAGCTAGCCTGCCCTTTGTAATTCTCCTGTCATCTATTTATCTCCCAACTTTCATCCCATGTCGAGACAATCATCATCCTCGAGTTCCAGCCACAAAGTAGTTGGCCACACTCGGCCCGTCACCTCGAATACACATCAACAACCAATGCAAGATTTCAGTCGCGCGAAATATCTACGCTTACCTAGCCAACCACTCCACATCCCAATACCTCCTTCACTTCTCCAATCACCACACCTCAGCTCGCCACAAAGCATTTTCCGCCGAGCTGTCTCTGCTCCCAGATTGCCGAGCGAGGAAGACGAGGAGTGGTTACGGGATACAGTACCATTGTCGTTGGAGATGCGAAATGGAGAGAAGAATACGAGTGCATACTCTCCGAGGCCTTCGTTATCACACGGGTCGGAGAGTACAAAAGGAGAGAGGCATTTAAGGGGAAGGAATTCGGAATTACGAATGCTGTCGAACGCGCCACCTTCTCCCGCCTTGATTTGCTCCCGTCGTGCTGCAACACCCACATTCGAACAGAGCAACATTCGTTCCGAGCCCAATATTCCATGCATCGCTCAGCAGGGCTATTTCGTCAGCGAACAATTGGCATAGACATTTAGATTTCGGCGGGTTTCGAGTTCTTTTAACAGGGATCCAGGGGAGAAAGACCCAAGTGTAGCACTCATTTCACGGGTGGAGATTCAGCGACCAGCATACATACATACTTACGAACAACACTCATCATGCATAGATTGTATCATTCGCCCTCGCACGTTTCAGAATATATGACAAGAACACACGACAAACACGTAGAACAACGTTGGAATTCGTATATAAATACTGTACAACGATATAAAGTGAATTGGGAACCAGGGCAAGGAACTGTTCATACGCACAAATTCACTTCTTCGTATCCCTGACACTGAATAGCAGAAGTTCCTCATCCTCCAAATTGTAGGTCGCGATGGAGCTGGCATTGGTCAACATCTTGCCCGCGTAAGACAATCTAATCTTGGAGACTGGCACGCTACTACCAGTGTGCTGCAGAATACGATCGCGCAATGTCGAAACAAGCAAATTCAGTGGCAGTTCCGGAATGGTAACAATGTTACCGTCAAGTTTCCATTCAGGTTTCGACGGGTCGTCCGGTAATTGTACCTGAAGTGAAATGGGATGCTAAAACACAGGTCAACATCCCGAAACCTGAATCGTGTTGTCAAAAGAAATGCGACATACCGGGTGCATGGCAATCCAATCAGCTTCAGGGTAAAGTTGTCCACCCGGCAACTTAGCAACTCGTTGCCTCTTAGCAGGGGGTAGCTCATCAATCCCAGATCCCTCCATCTCATCTGCGGATCGAACCATGCCGGCTTGTGGCTGGGTTTGGATGGAACCGTTGGCAGCGGCAAGCGCAGCAATCCGAGAAGGGTGCATCCCTGGTGTAGGGGCAGCGGAGGCAGGGGGTGGTTGGTACCCAAATGGTTGAGCAGCATCCATACCTTGGTAATGCAAAGGCGGAAGCATGACGGGGGGAGGTTGATTTGAATACATTGAGGCAGGTTGTGGTCCAGAGGATACGGTGGCTGCGGAATAGGCAGGATTTCCTGAGCTGCCGGAAGGTTGGGGGGGCGCTGGAAGTGAAGCTGGCGGCGGCGGGAGAGATGCCAAGGGTGGAGGAACAGCGGCAGGCCCAATACCAGGCCCAATGGCGTTGGCTTCTTGTCTAGTACGATTAAGGATCAGTTATCTGTGACTTTGGAGAATATCCAGACAAACTCACGGTCCAAGACCCTTCGCACGATGAATAGCAGCAATTTGCTCGTCGAAGTTGACGTTTGTCGAGAATACGTCTAAAGTATTTGCCTTTGAGGCGGTATGACCATCCCATACAACCTTCTCCCTTTCCTTGCGTTTCACGCGCTCCTCCTCTTCCTCTCTTTTCCGTCGTTCCTCGTCTGCCTCCGCGCCGAAGATATCCACGCGTGTACGTGCGAGGTTTTTCAATGACGAGACCACATTCGCTCCCCGTTGCAACTCGGAAGCTTGTGCCTTGCGAGCCTCCAGAACGTCACGCTGTTCCTTCCATCGGGGATCGAGTAACTCGATACGCATGTGTTCTTGCAACTCGTCCACGGCGATTTGTTGGCCACAAATCGTGCATGTCGTCACGGCCATCTTGGCATTCTTTGACCCCACTGAAGTAGACATTGACATTAACATGTATTACCAAGGAAAGACGAAGGGGGCTCACATTTTGGAATGTAATCCGTTCTGATCTTCATAGGTCCCGCAGTGTTGATTGAGCTAGCCTGCAAAGCCTTCGCTCGCTCGATTTCCCTGGCCTTTTCTTGCTCTTCACGTTTCTTCCTCTCCTGAGATGCTTCGTCTTCATCGTCACTTTGCTCCATCACCCCATCGTCATCACCGCCAACTCCTGCACCGCCAACAGCCGCAGCCGCCTCAGCTTCTGCCGCAGCTTGGCGGGCACGGTGAGCCTCGACATCGTCAACAGTATTTTCCATGATCATAGCCGCCATCCTTTTCTGGGCCAAAGTCATATTCTCAACCTCCTGGACACTCATTGGTGGTGGAAGTTCCGAATTTGCATCCGCAGTAGTGAACTCGATCGTCTGCACAATAGCATAGTCATGCCAATCAATTTCAGCGAACGCAACTATACGTGGTCAGGTGAGTATTAAACTAACTTTGAAGGCAAGTGAGACCTACTTCTCTCAGCTTCCTGGTCATCCTGACGTCTTTTGTCCTTCTCCCGCTTGTTACGCTCCCATTTCGCATGATTTCGCGCAACCCCAAGCGTCGTCCACCGTGCACCTCCCTGCGTGCGGTTCTTCAGCTGTTCCAGCATCTCCTTGTTAGGGTGTAAAACTTTTGTATATTGCTCCACCAACCGGTTGAAATATCCGAAAAGTGAATGAGTCGGACTAAGGAAGTCAAACTGGTAGTTACGACCTTCTCGTGCTGAGAGAGAAGCAAGAAAACTGCGTCCTCGGCGAGCGGTAAAAAGTGCGGTAAGTTTCATGATGTCCCTATAATCTCCGTCATTAGCATGGTTCTCTGAAAAAAGGACTGAAACGCACAAATCAATGGAACTGATATTCGGCAAGTCCATGATAAACTCGGGGGGTGGGGGTTCCTTCCCAACATCAATTGCCTCCACATACTCGACGCCGTGTCCTTCGCCATCTCCCTTCTCATCCTTATCCCCAGCCGACTCATCACCCAAGTCCCCCTGTAAGATTTTATCCATCCGATGCCTGTAATACGCATGATAAGGGTCCGCTGGGTTGAGAAACGAGAACTTGGGATCTGAACGTTGGCCTTCGCGTATTTTGTCCTCGAATTGGGGAGGATTTGCAGAACGAGCAACAAAGAGTGCAGTCCGGTCAATTACAGCTGTTTATGAGGTTCTCTTTTGATGAGTTATGTGTAGACTACAAAAATGAGTGCTCACATTTGATTTCGGGTGGGGGGAGAATTAGCCCGCTGGTAAACCTCAAAGTGCTGTCCTTGGTTGCAAAGTCCATGTCAATGTCCTCATCGCCATTTGCGTGCCCATTGGTTGTTGGTATCATCATTGGCTCGACCATGGCACTCGCTGTGAAAACCAAGTGAAAGCGGGATAAGTGACTCGAGAATAATTACTATGTATATCGTTTCCCACGATCACTTCTTTGCCCACTGGCCACTGGCATTAGTTAAGGATTATGTTTGGGGCGTTTCGGCCATCTCATGCAAACCTTGGAGGTCTTCTTTGGTGAATATCCCTCTGTCAACTTGCTATTGTTCACTGAACGTTTCCCCAGGAAAACCCCATGGAAATTATCACCGACCCGAAAAGCCAATGCTCGATCCCGACTTAAGAAAGTCGATGCAGTCATAGAAGCAGTGAAGGCTAGTGGAGTGCAATGTGGTGCACTTGTAGGTCACCCATCCCTTAATACAATTTCACAAACATAATCTGGGTATAGGTGAAGGCGCTCGAGCTCCCGAAGGAACATGAGATGCCCGCACGGGACAAGTACACGACATTCACCCCACACGCTAGAGGATACCGGAAGGGCATTCACAAGGTGCCCAAATGGACACGGGTAAGTACGGTTTGATCGTTATGAGGTGATAACCACTGAATGATATTGCCCCAGCTAACGCTCCGCGTTAATCCCAAAGGCTTCTAGTTTCTCTTGTCCCGTTACATTTTCGCATCCTTGTATTTATCACAAAATCCATCAATTCAGCCTAGCAAACTAAGCAAAGCTCCCAACAGCAACTAGAAGAGGATAATCTGGATCTTTCCCTGTTTAATAGCCTCTAACACCTTCGGCGCTCCCAACACAGTCTTGAACACCTCGTCTCGGGCCTCGGGGATGTCCAGTAAACTTCGTTTCTTAGCATCTCGGAAAGTCACGTCCAACATGATGTGAGTAAGGGCCGGTACGGTCAATGCATCTACAAACACTAAACATCAGCAGAGCAAGGGGAAAACACAACTGAGCTACAAACCAGTTTCACAAAGCAGTTTCCCGATCCTGCCTGGCGTCCCCACAGCCGCACCAACTTTCGTTCTTCTCAAGTAAGTGACGTGTTCGCCGAGTTTGAAATGTTTAGCGAAAAGTTTGGCGACGTCGCCACCCTTCTCGCCTCTCAGTTTCTTGTCTTTGAGGACTCTAGTCACGTCTGCAACCCGTAATGCAGCTCCCGCGACGAAAAGAAGCGTCGGCGCCCCATTAGCCTTGGATTTTTGTGACAGACGAGTATGAAGTGTTGGAAGAGCTGAAAGGGATTGTCTTCATCTATCTGGCAGATTGTGGATATCACAATGACCAACCTCTGACGATAAAATCAACCAGCTGGTCCAGCGACCTTGATTCTGTCCACATGGTTGTGTCCACTATGGATGTCTCTGTCTGCACGTTAATTTGAGATCATCCCCCATGTAGTAGGAGTCTAGCCACAAACCAGGTATTTGCATGTCACCTAATTCTATCGCTGACATTGCTGAGAAGGTCTTTGACTGCATTGACAACAAGTACTCCGCCAACTCATGGGGCGATTGGGCCGTGATTGAACTCTCAAAGGAATCCACGGTCTCGACTAATTTTCTCTTCTACTTGAATCACAACCCGTTTAGAGGGCATCTGAAAATACATATGGCAGTGCAAGAACAAACCTTGGCTTTCTGTTCCTTCGCTTTCCCCCTCCGTTTCCGTTTCTTTTCTGGGGTAGATTGAACTTTTAAGGCACCCTCTGCGTCGTCCCCGGCCACCTCAGCGCTCATAGGTTCTTGCGCCTCGTCTGTGTGAAATTCTTCCTCATGGTCATCTTCTTCCTCCGAGAGAGCAACTAGATCGTCGAGAACAAAGTCGTCGCCCAGATCATCCCCGCCTTGTTTCATGGTTTGAGGCAAGGGTAAGCGAGGGTAAGCGCTTACTAAGGTTAGTTAGTACAGTAATCGTTAACGGCGCAAGCGCCAATCCCCGACTCTTTTTATACGAATTGTTTTCCGAGTTGGTGTTGATGGATGTGGGACAGGTGGGAATAGAACACAATTCTTATTTTAC
>Ga0210383_10005571_pt1 | contig 11044 bp, 9 predicted proteins | sample IncBWC14OmetaG_FD_160072 | JGI IMG/M metagenome (GOLD analysis project Ga0210383, IMG submission 160072) | Forest soil microbial communities from Barre Woods Harvard Forest LTER site, Petersham, Massachusetts, United States - Inc-BW-C-14-O ...
GGCCCATCGTCCAGGAAAAGTTATTGGTGAACTGATAGCGCTGTTCCGTGCGCTGAATGTAGGAATAAGGCTCGCGGCCGAAGTAAGCAAAGCCCGGAATATTGACGGCCGGGTCCGATCCCTGCGGCGTGTGTGTGTTGTAGAAATATGCCAGACCACGGCGCGCATACTGGAACCGGAACTCATTCACTTTGTTGTTGCCGATGGTCCAGGTGTCTTGCGCCGTGCCGGCAACATCGCGGAAAGTCTGCTGCGAGGTGCGCGAGTATGCGTTCTGGCCGAAAGGCTGGTCCTGTCCGCCGACTTCGATGCCGGTGATCGTGGAGGGACTAACGTTGGACCGCAGCATCAGCCGGTTGTTGCTGCTCACATTATGATCAATTCGCAGAGAGTAGACGCTCGTCCCTTCGAAGACGGGATAGTTGCCCACTTGCGATGCCAATGTCTGGTAGGACGCAGGCACGGGGACGCATGGGCCGGGAGGAGTACAGGTGGTCGGAAACCCTGACCAACTGGAGAGCAGGCCACCGGTTGCACCCTGCACCAGCGCGGTGGGCCAAGTGCCTTGGATTGCCTGCCCAGACGAGGCGCCGACGAGCAATTCATAGTGCTCGAGGTTCGTGAGACCGATTGTGCCTACGTCCGCGGGAGACAAGCTCTGCAGATACGCAGCCTCGCCCGGCGTCGCCTGGATGGTTCCAAACGGTAGCGGCACTGCTCCCCCTGCTGTGGTAGCGGTATCGAAGGGCACCAATCCGAAATTGCCCTGTCCAATGCTCGAAAAACCCGTCTCATGCCTGCGCGTGATCTCATACGAGAAATAAAAATATGTCTTATCTTTCTTGATCGGCCCGCCGAAGGCCGTTCCGCCCTGCACCCGCGTGTACGCCGGATTCGGAACCGTGCTGAACGGATTCACCGCCTGAAAATTCCGATTGCGCAGGTAGCCGAAGACGTCCCCGTGAAAATCATTCGACCCCGACCGCGTGATGATATTCACCACGCCGCCGGCGGCGCGGCCATACTCCGCCGCATAGCTGTTTGAAATAATCTGGAATTCCTGCACCGCCTCCTGCGAAACCGTCGAGCGCACGCCGTTCACCGAATTATCGGTGGCGTCGGCGCCATCCACATTCACCAGGTTCGAGCGCGCGCGCTGCCCGCTCATGTTCAGGCCGGAAGTAGGCGCAGCGCCGGTGTTAGGCGCGTTGTCGCGCACCACCTGCGAATCCGTCAAAGTAAAGTTGATGTAATTGCGGCCGTTGATGGGCAGATTATCAATGCGCCGCTGCCCGATCGTATCGGTAGTGGAACTGCGCGAGGTCTCGATCAGGTCCGCCTGCGAAGTCACCTCCACCACTTCCTTGCCGGTCGCCACGGATAGCGTGACCGGAAGCTCAATCAGTCCTCCGACGGTGATCCCGACCCCTGTGCTTAAAATCCCGTTAAAGCCGGGCGCATCGATCGTAACCGAGTACACGCCCGGCGGCAGCAGGCGAACGCTGTAACCGCCCTGCCCGTCGCCGTTGCCCGAGCGTTCCAGCCCCTTGCCCGCGTCCCGCACCCTGACCACCGCATTCGCCACCAGGTTTCCCTTCGGATCCTTCACCGTAACGTGCAGATCGCCCGTGGCCACGCCGCCCTGGCCCAAGGCCAGAGCAGAAACCAGCAAGAAAAACACCGCGACGGAAATCAACCTGAGGATGCGAATCATAGATTTCTCCCTGGCGCTCGCGGAACGCGAGCAGACGGCGGAACCAACTTTGCGGCAGCACGCCGAAGTGGATACGAAAGACAATTTGAGGGCGGCCCGATTACCGCTGGTTTTTATAACAGAACGGGGCTCGAAAACAAGAAAAAAGGGGGTTATGTTCGAGTTACCCCATGGCTCTTCGATTGAGAAAATCGTTTAAGGAACCACCCCCGAATTTCTTAACCTACATCGCAGGCGGGTGCCCCATTTCTCGCGTCCCTTGCGAGAAGTGGGGCCTTTGACCTTGATCGTGTGGAACGGGCACTGTTGCTCGCTTGCCTTTGACCTTGTTTTCGTGGGTGACAATCTCCACTGCTCTTTGCTCTTTGGCGATTCAACCTCACGGACGGGCTACCCCGCCGTAACCCGCACCGCCACGCCCGGATTCCGCAACCTCCCGAGCAGCATCGCGGAGTCGCTCAAACGCTCGTAGCGGTCGAGAATGCCGGCAGTGGCCGTGCTGCGATGGGGCCAGACCCAGTCGGCAATAATCCGCAGCAGGGCGAACTCAGCATTGTGCTGCAGCAACCGCGCGTCGTTGCCTAATCGCAGCGCTGTTTCGCGAATGCGAGCGTCGTTGGTGGGGCGGGCGCTACTCGTGGCCAGAGCGGTCTGCGCCATCCGATTCAGCACGATAGCATTCCTTCTCGCCACTAAAACGTAGGCCGCGCGCGCGCGCAGCCGCGCGCGCTGCGTCAAACGGAATTGCGCCGCTGAAAGATGCTGCCGCAGATATTCGTCCTCCGCCGGATCGATCAGGTTACGAAACGCCGCCACGTCGATCGGCTCGAGCTGCGCCTCCAGGGCTGCCTTCGAAGCAGGCCGCAGCGCCTGCGAAACCGCAAACCCAACTGCGGCCAGGGTGGCTACCGCACCGACGATCAGAATGACGAGAATCATCGCTTCAGAAGGCGCTCCAGTTCGCGATTCCAAACCACCAGATCATGCTGCCGCGCGTCCTCTACGGACGAATCTTCTCCGCCCAAATCAGGTCCCCCCGAATCATGATCGTCATAGTGACCGTCATCGTCGCCCAGCTTCTCCATGAGCGTCGCTTTCGTCGTCAGCACGTAATAGATCCAGATCAAAACACTCAGGAGGTAAACGCCCATGTTCACAAAATCCAGCACCGTGATCTGGTGAAAAGAAACCGCGAGATTCGACCAGATTGCCCACGTCCCCAGCTGCACGGAACCCGCCAACCCTAGACCTAAAGCGATTCCAGAGGCTAACCGCCCCCAGGTCAGGTGGAAGTAGGCGGCAAACAAAACGATGCAGAGCAGCATGCCGCACTGGATCACGTAGTCGGCCAAGTCCAAACGATGGGAGTTCGCTATGACGGGGGCAAATTCACTTGGTCGAGATAAGGCTACGATCCAGGTGGCCGTCAGCACCAGCGCTGGGCCCACCACTCGAACCATCAACTTTCCCAATTTGGAAAGAGCCGGAAAGGGCTGCAAGACCTGTGAGAGAATCTCTCCGATCAGAGCAAATTTCAGGACCACTTCAATCAGCAAGTGGACAAAATTTGCCTGCCACCAAAGCACGCCGGAGATAAGCGGCGGCTGGAATCTCCAATACGCGAGGCTCATAAGGTAGAGAGCTAATCCCGCTACCCCTTGGACAACGGCGAAGGTCAGGAAAACGGGAAACTGCCGATGCAGTGAGCGCCGGTAGATGATCACCGCGAGGACCAGAAGCAGAACGCAGGGTCCGAAATTAAGGTAATGCCAGAGTAGTGAATGACGCTCAAACATCGTGGCTGCTGGCACTATACCCCAATGCCAGCAGCCAGCCAAACTCCTTGGATCTTGTTCGGTTTTCGTAACACCCTCAACGGGCTACGGGGGGCAGATTTGATTTGGGTTACAGTTAGGACCCTGTGGACCATCGGCATGCATCACCGCCGGCATCACGAGCGCGTTGAGTAAGATCAAAGCTGCAGCAATGGTAAGCACCAGGCGTTGCATAAGTTTCTCCTTTTCTTGGGGGATTGCGGGGAGATACTGGCATGGTCGGGGGGGCGGAAAAGCAGATGCACCTGAGCTTGCAGATGTCCGGAATTCGTAACGGATGACCCTGAAATCTGCTTTGCAGGATGTTCGGGAAACGACGCTGGCCGCGGTCTCGGGCCTGTTGGGGAAACTCTTGTACTTGGCTTCTTTACGCCAGGAAGAAGGGGCCTATCAGCACTGGGGAATGGCTCGGGTACATGGGCCGGAGTCCGCGGAGCGGGCGCTGAAAACAGCGCACGGGGAAGTGCTGGCTGGAGTGCTTCGAGCTCCCTTGGCTTCTCTTACCGAGGATTTAGAAGAAACCAGCCGGAGCCAGGGACTACAACCGCAAACCTGCGTCGAGGAAATGCGCGGCAAGTTCGATGATCTGCTGCTCGACGAACGCAAGGATTCGCCCAAGGCGACCCATCTCAGTTCAGTGCTGACGGCGCTTTCGTGCCTGGAGCAAGCGGCCCTGGAGCAGTCTCAATCGGGCGCCACTCCGTCAGCTTCATAGCCACCCCCACGACCTGCCCGAGCACTTCCGCTTCCTGGGGATGCCGCAAAATCCGGACCGCCGCCGGCGACAAAGGATGCGGCTGCAAAACAAGCTCGTCCTTGCGCATGCCGCACCAGCAGCAGGTATAGCCGTCGCGGGTTTCGACAAAATAAACCGGCCGCTCGTATTCCGACCGCCACGCGCCCTCCACCACCTTGTTCCGCGCTTCATCCACCTGGATAAAACTGCCCGGCGGCAGGATGGGGTACATGGTGAAATCCTCATGACCAATGTAGCCATAGGTAAAGTCGCTGTTGGCAAATTGAGCCAGGTAAGCGGCCGGCACGAGGCCCCACTGCTCCACCATCCGTCCCAGATGAAGGGTGCGGCGTTCGTCGAATCCCGGGTCCATGCGCAGCGGTACCTGCGCCGCCGTCAGCCCGGCCAGGGCATCGCAAAGATGCGACTTCGGCGGCGCCACCAGACCCAGATCCGCCGCCGTATTGTTCACATCGATGCCATACCAGGAAAGCAGCTCCCGCAGGTCGCGGCGGTAGATGACCGAAAGCGTGTAGAGCCGGTGAATGCTCGGCAGAAGCCCTTTGGTTTCAATGTCGGAGAGCCGGCTCGGGGGGAGCGCGTACTCTTCGTTGTGATATTTCTCAGCGATGCGCACGCTGGTGTTTTCCACATCGCGCATGGTCAGCCCCAGCTTCTCACGCAGAGTCCGAAGGCTCTTCCCAGCTCGAAGCATGAAGCCCCCTTGTTTAGTTGGGAGTCATAATACCAAACCGCTGCCAGCCTTGCAGAAAGTTGTGCAAAACCGGTCTGATCTCGACCTTGTTACGAAATTCGGAAATCCCTCACTGCCTTGCCCACAGAGTAACTACTACTGGCAATAGTAGATAAACTGGGGAAGATTCTTCCAAAATCCTCGCTGTGGATTTCCTGTGCCTGTTCGGAATTCGTAAGTGTGGAGCGGGCACTCTTGCCCGCTTAGCCTTTGACTTTGCTCTTGGGGTGATCTTTGACCTTGCCTTTCGAGGGTGCCCCATTTCTCGCATCTTTTGCGAGAAGTGGGGACTTTGACTCTGCACCGTGTGGAACGGACCTGTATTGAGCGCAGTCGAAGGAACGCTTGCGCGCCGCTTCTAATCTTGCTCGTCAATTTCACGATTAGGACGATACCCTACCGAATTCGCTTCGGCAACCGCGCCATCCCCCACGCATACATCAAAAATGAAGTTGCCGTCAGATCAATCGCCGGCTCGTCGGTGGAATAGGACTGCATGTTGTCTTTATACACTGCGCCATTCCCATTGAATTTCCTGTAAACATCGCCGGCGCCCGGCGGACAAGCCACCATATGCGTCACAAACCCGGACGACGCCGCGCTGTTCGGACCCTCCACCACTGCGCCCTTGAGCACCGGCGGTTCTCCGTTCAACGATCCCACCAGGTTCGCCACCTGATGCTGCATGCAATCGGGAAACACCGCGCCATCTCCCACCGTAAACGTCACGCCCCACGCGTTGGCGCCAGAAATATTTGCCAGCCAGCGCCGCGCGTATGTCGCGTAGGTACGATCATGCGTGAGGTAGTAGTACTCCCTGGCCATCACCGCCAGCCCCGCACCGTGGGCGATCGTGTCATAACTGCCCCACGGCCAGCCGAATCCGAAAGGATCGTTGGCCTGGCCGATCGCGTTCGCCATCGCCTTCGCCATATCATTCAAAAGATCAGCTTGCGTCACCGCCAGTCCCGCCGGATTTCCCGCCAAAGTAATCGCCCGGTAGAGTTCAAAATGCGCCAGCCCCGCCACGTCGTAAAGATTCAGCGTGTCCCCGGCATCGTTAGGCCCGGTGATGTAGGCGTGCGCCCAATGCGCCGCCAGGGTCAGGTAATAATTTGCGTCGCCATGCGGCAAACCCTGCGGCAGACCTCCGCGCTCCTGAGCTAACTGCAATGCAAAGTAAAGCTCCGTCGCGCCCAACTCCATATCGTCGCGCCACTCGCCTTCGGGATAGAAGTCGTAAGGCACGGTGGTCAACAACCTTCCTTTCGAAGAAGTCTTCGCGAGGTCGAAGACGTGTTCTGCGGCAAAGAGGCATTGCTTCGCCAGCGCCGGGTTCGATTCGTCAAATACCTGGAAGCATTCCGCAAAGTCCGCCGTCAAACGCCCCGCAAGATTCGGACTGATCTTCGATTTCGCCGGAGCCGCTCGGAACACCGGACGATGCCGGATGTACTGATACACCGGATCGTTCCCCGCGTAACCATCGTCCACCTGCGGCAAGCGCCAGATATCGTGATCGCTCAAATAATCGAAGCTCTCAAAGTCAGTGCCGATCCCCACCTGGTAGTAAAGAGTTTTCGTATCGTCATTCCACATCTTCTGCAGCCAGTTCACGCCGAACGTCGCTTCGTTGGTAAAGTCCGACGCCGCGGAGTTCCTGCCCATCTGCCGTGGAAAATCCCGCACTCCAATCAGCATCAGCGCCACCACATAGCTATGCGTCTGCACAAACTTCAGATAATCCCCCGCGTCCCACCACCCGCCCTCCGCGTCGATGGTCTCGCCAGTCGGAATCAAACTTCCAATCAAGTTGTCGTTGTTATCGGTCTGGGGCTTCTTGTAAACCGCGGCGCTGGCATCGTTGAGATGCCCCGCAGCCGTGCGCAAAGGCGTAGGGATGAAATCCGGCCCGTCGCGCTCATTCTCATAGAAATAAAGATTGTTCTCGAGCGGCGTGCCGTAAAGATTCTCCGGAGTATCCACCGGAAAGCCAGGAGATGTCGCCAAAACCGGCCCGCTCACCGAAACCGTATAAACTCCCGGCGTGGTCACGAGAAAGTCGATGGGATAAACCCTGTACTTCCCCCACTCGCCCAGCGTCGCGCCCACCGATCCGGTGATCACGTCCTGGCCCGCCGCATTCGTGACCGCAAACCCCACCCCGCTCACCCTCCTCGAAGTCATCAAATAAGCCCGCATCGCAACCCCAGCCTCATACCCAATCTGGTTGGCGCGAACATAACCGGTGACTGTAGGAGACCCGAAAGCAGGAAGCACGCAGAAGAACGCAACCATTACGACGACGATAAGGGAGTGTGAGCGATAGAACTGAGTTCGAGAGCTGAGGTGCAGCATGCACATCCTCCTCATGAAAGACGAATCACGAGCCGCCGATAGCGATCGCTGGTCCCCGGCCGCTGATCCTGACCACTGACCACTGATCCCCGGCCACTGTTATTTCTAACGCGCCGTGCTTAGCCCACGTCGTTTCGTGGCGCCGCCGTCATGGCGCGCGCAGAATCCAAGCAACTCCGCTATTAAAACGTTTGAATATTGATATCCAACCCTGCGCCTGTCAAGCGCAAAGTCGTAGGAAGGAACTGAAACTGCAGGAGAGGAAAAAATCTGCACACTGCCGCGTCCAGAAACTATACCGCCCGCTCCGTCCCGGCCTCCTGCTGCTTCACCGTCTTGTAAGCCCAGGCCATGCGCGGCGTGTTATGCGCGATGCCGACGTGGCCCGTAGGGTCGAGCACAATAATTCCACCGTGCCCGTTCACGCGCTGCTTCAAATAATTCATGGCTTCCAGCGCCGACCACTCGGGTAAGTTTCCCGCGGAGATGCGGTCGGCCGTCCACTTGGCCAGCACCAGCTTCATGATGGGCTCACCCCATCCTGTGGTGGAAACTGCCGCGCTCTGGTTGTCGGCGTAGCACCCGCACCCAATCAGCGACGAATCGCCCAGCCGTCCCGGAGCTTTGTTCAGCGTCCCGCCAGTCGAAGTGGCCGCAGCAATGTTCCCATCGCGGTCCAGCGCAACCGCGCCGACAGTGTCATGCGAAATAGTCGTATCGTCATCCCCCGGAGCAAACATCTCACTCCCAGTCGGGCGCCCGGATGGGTGCGCAGCCGGGTGCCCCATTTCTCGCACGTTCTGTGCGCGAGAAGTGGGGGTGTTCGCGGCCGCTTGATACTTCCTCAGCCGCTCCACCTCGCGCGGAATGATCAGGTCTTCATTCCTGCACAGCGGCATGCCATGCTCCGCCGCAAACTTCTCCGCGCCTTCACCGACAAAATAAACGTGCGGACTCTCGCTCAGAATCTTCCGCGCCGCGCGCACCGGATTGCGCAGCCGCTCCACGCACCCCACGCCGCCGGCGCGCAGCGTGGAACCCTCCATGATGAGCGCATCGAGCTGCACCTTGCCGTCGCGGTTCAGAAAGCTGCCGCGTCCCGCGTCGAAAGTCTCGTCGTCTTCCATGATGACGACCGCTTCCTCAACCGCGTCCAGCGCCGGACCGCCACGCTCGAGCACCCGCCATCCCGCAGCCAGCGCATGCTTCACCCCGCGAATGTGCGCCTCGACCATGTCGTCCGGCATAGCCCACGCGCCGCCATGCACCACGAGAACGGGATCAGTTGGCATGTGTTTTCGCTAGCCAGTGCGAAGTGAAACGACTGGATAGTCTAGCAGGATCGTGTGGGGACAGCCGCCCCTTCGACTTCGCCCTGGGCCGGCTCTCGAGATATCCGGCGGCCCAGGTGTATCGGGCCGCACCGCCCCGAGGCAAGCCGCGCCGCAAACCGAGAGAAGTGTTCCTTCAGCAACGTTGCGGATAACCCAAGGAACGGTCGGAAACGTCCGGGGCGCGGCTGCAAGTGGAATGAGTGGTGAGGCTGGGCGGGGTGCGGTCAAGGCGCCGAAAAATGTGGAGAAAGTGCTGCAAATCGCCCACCTACCTTTGACGGAGAAGAGTCGGTCCTTCCTACACAAACCAACGCAGCAAACTAGGCAGCTTGGCCGGCCTTGGTGGCGCTTACTGGCGGGTCCTGGGTTCTGGTCCAGGTGTAGCGCATGCGATGGATGACCGTGATTGTGCTTAGGACTGCGATGATCCAGAGGACGGGGGCCATGCGGTTGAAGAGGGCTCCGAGGATTACCAGGACCAGGCGTTCGGGGCGTTCCATGAAGCCGACGCGGCATTTGCCGATCAGGCTTTCGGCGCGGGCGCGGGTGTAGCTGACCATGATGGCGCTGACCATGACGAAGGCGGAGAGCACGACGTAGAAGAAGCGGTCGCCGCGGGCGTAGAAGACCAGCAAGCCGAGGAATTGCGACGCGTCACTGTAGCGGTCGATGACGGAGTCGAAGAAGGCTCCGAAGCGGGTGACGCGGTTGGTGGCGCGGGCGACTTCTCCGTCCACGAGATCGAAGAATCCGGAGAAGAAAATTACCAGGCCGGCGTAAAAGAACAAATGCTTCTGGGTCGCGGCGTTGGCCGAGCCGAAAAGAATCGCTGCCCAGGTGTTCACGACCAGTCCCATGAAGGTGAGCACGTTGGGATTGATGCGCGAGAGCGCGAGCCAGCGGACGATGGTTTTGAGGAGCACTCCACAGGCGCGGCCGAAAGCGCTGGTCCAGCTTCTCCATCCGGTGGATTTTGCTGGGGGCGCTGCGGACACCGACGAGGCCACGGACGCGGCGGACACGGGTGTGTTCGATGCCGAGGACGTGGCCATCAGGCTTTCGCCTCTTTCGGCTCGCCGTTTTCCTCCAGGTCGTGGATGGTGTAGAGATGGAGAATCTCCAGCTCGCGCTTGCCGTTGGGACTGACCACGACTACGGTGTCGCCGACTTTTTTGTTGAGCAGGCAGCGGCCGATGGGCGATGTGGTGGAGATTTTTCCGGCGGCTACGTCGGATTCTTCGCTGGTGACGAGCTTGTATTCGATCTCTTCATCCTTGGTGCTGTCGTAAACCTTGATGGTGGAACCCAGGCCAACTTTATCCTTGGGGATGTTGTTCATGTTGACCATGGAGAGATCAGCCAGGCGCTTGCCGAGCTCACGGACGCGCGCCTTCACAAATTCCTGGCGCTGCTTGGCCATGTGATATTCGGCGTTCTCGCTGAGGTCGCCGAGCGCGGCGGCCTTCTTGATTTCTTTGGGAAGCTCGTGGATCAGCTCGTGTTCGAGAGCGTTGATCTCGTCCGTCAGTTTTCGCTTGATTAGTTCCGTCATGATTCCCACACAGCTCAGGAGATTATAAACCCGCGGGGGGAGGGAACGTGTAGCGCGGCGGGACCACTCGCGCTTCCGTTGCCGGTGAGGCGGCCCCACTCGTCGCGCTTCTCGACGAGTGGGAGACTACGGACCCCAACGGTTCTACGCCGCGATCTCCATCACACGCTTCGACGCACCTGCATTTCTGCCTTCTGCGATTCGTTGTTCGTTGACGAGCCCGGGTCCCCGCTCTCCTCGAGCGTAGTGGCGAGAGCTGCTCCACTGCCCTTGTTCCGGCTCGAGTACCAGACCGCGTGCCACCGGAGTGCGGTGCAGGTGGCGGAGTTTCTCCACGCTTTTCCGCAAACCCAACGAAATCGTAGAAGCGATGTTGCCAGACGTGACCCTCGATGAGGGCGTAGGTGGGGGCGCGTCCTCTACTTCAGGCCTTCTACCAGATACAAATCGGAGAGGGTGCGGACGTAGCTGTAGACGTAGGATTTGGTATCGCGGGAGAGGTTGACACGGCCGATGGTGTCGATGCCGGCGGAGTCGGCGGGTTCCATGGACTTCCAGAGCTCGCGCTTTCCCGTGACGACGTTGACGCGGAAGACGCGGGCGGGAACCTCCCCCCTTTGGATGACAAACAATTCGGCGCCATCGGAGGACCAGCCGGTGGGGACTTCCGAGGGCTCGATTCCCGGGACCGGGTGGGGATCTCCACCTGCGATGGGGTAGAGATAGATCTTGCGGTCGGGGCCGGTGTCGGCGACTACGTC
>Ga0210383_10005575_pt1 | contig 11039 bp, 11 predicted proteins | sample IncBWC14OmetaG_FD_160072 | JGI IMG/M metagenome (GOLD analysis project Ga0210383, IMG submission 160072) | Forest soil microbial communities from Barre Woods Harvard Forest LTER site, Petersham, Massachusetts, United States - Inc-BW-C-14-O ...
TTCAGAGAGAGGTAACCGGTCGCACTGCCGGTGTTGAACTCTTTACCACCGAAAATGCCAGCAGTAGGCTTCCAAGGAGAAGAAGGGAAGCCAGCAAGTAAGGTGCGCCCGGTACATGCAATCGCGCACCCGGCGCAATTGCCGCCGAAAACACTTGTGTAAACAGCAGCGGGCCGGCCATTCCGGTTAGCGCGCGCAGCGAATTAAGGGCTCCCTGCAATTTTCCTTGCGCAGTCGGATCCACCCTTTGTGACATCAACGACTGCACGGCTGGACTCGCCACGCCCCACAGAGCGATTAACGGGATTGCCGCGATGAATTCCCATCCACGAGGCGCTAACCCGAAGCAGAGAAATCCCAGTGTCCCGTAGAATAAACCAGACCAAAGACTGAATCGCTCACCGAACTTCTTCACGTACGGCCCCACCAGTCCTCCAGACACGATGGCCGCACAGATGCCAACGACTGCAAGTGCCAGCCCAACCTTCTGCTCGTTCCAGCCGTAGCGAAACTCCGTGTATAAGACAAATACGCTCGGAAGCGCCTGGTGCGCCAGGAAATACAGCAGCGTGACAATCGAGAGCGATGCCAATTCCGGGTGCGATCTCAGCAGCGTTAGCGAACCGAGCGGGTTTGCCATGTGCCACGCCGATTTCGCGCGTCTTTCCGGCGGCAGCGATTCCGGTAGCACAAACAGCCCATAAAAAAAGTTAGCCAAGCTCAACAGCGCGGCAGCCCAGAACGGCGCGCGCAAGCTGTAGTGACCAAGCAGTCCGCCGACGGCCGGACCAATCACGAAGCCGAGCCCGAACGCCGCCCCCAGCATGCCGAATTTCTTGGCGCGTTCCGCCGGCGGAGTAACGTCGGTGATATATGCGAATGCAGTGGAGACGTTGGACGTAGTGATCCCCGAAATGATCCGCCCAACGAACAGCCAGCGCAGGCTCGGCGCCAGCGCCATGAAAATATAATCCAACCCCAGTCCCAGGCACGACAGCAGGATAATCGGTCGCCGCCCGAACCTGTCCGACCACGCTCCTAACAGCGGTGAAAACAGAAATTGCATCGCCGCCCATGCGAATGCGAAATATCCAGTGACCGCGGCGGCGCGGGCCATATCGCCGCCTTCGAACTGTTTCACCAGGTTGGGCAAAACCGGGGCGATGATTCCCAGTGACAGGAAATCCAGGGCTACCGTAATAATGATGAAAAGGAACGCTGCCTTCGAAGTGCTTTGCGGCGAAACGCTCTGGGGCGCGGTCGGATCGCTCATGGAAGCCTAAACTTCGAGAATCACCGGCAGGATCAGCGGACGCTTGGATGTTTGCTTATTAATGTAGCGCTTCAGATCGATACGGATCTTTTCCTTAATTACCGACCAATCCGCGCGCTCTTCCATGTTGGACATCTCTACCGTCTTCGCCACCACCGCGCGTGCTCCCGCCAGCATTTCGGCTCCGTTTTCGCTCATCAACCCGCGAGTCACAATCTCCGGCGGTGATTCGATCCGCCCGGTATGTTTGTCGATAGCGATAATCGGGATCACTACGCCTTCTTCGGACAAGTGCTTGCGGTCGCGCACTACAACTTCCTCGATCTCTTCCAGCGAACCCGAATCCACCAGGATGCGGCCAGCAGGCACCGGTTCGCGGCGGAAAGCGCCATCTTCGTTAAATTCAATACACTTTCCGTCCTCGAGCAACAGGATCTCTCCGCTTACCGCGCCAAGTTGATGCGCCAGAGCGGCGTGACGGAACAAATGCCGGTACTCTCCGTGCACAGGAATAAAATATTTCGGCTTCACCAACTGCAGCAATAATTTCTGCTCTTCCTGGCTGGCATGGCCTGACACGTGAATCGGCCCATTGGAATTGTCGTAGTACACCAACGCGCGCCGCCGGAACATATGATCCAACATCCGGAAAATTGCCTTTTCATTTCCAGGGATAATACGAGCCGACAAAATCACCGTATCATTTTCATCGATAGTCACAAACCGGTGACTGTCTACCGCAATGCGCGACATCGATGACATCGGCTCCGCCTGCGATCCACTTGCCAGAATCAGCAGCTTGCGCGGTTCGTAGCTCCGAATATCCTGCGAGCGAACCACCATTCCGTCCGGAATTCGCAAATAATTCAACTCATGAGCAATTTCCACGTTGTCGCTCATGCTACGCCCAACGAACGCCACTTTCCTTCCAATGCGCTCGGCGATATCAATCACCTGCTGAATTCGGTGGATGGACGATGCAAAACAGGAGAGAATCACGCGCCTCGGCGCGGACCGCGCCAACTCTTCGATTCGTGGCGCGACCACCCGCTCTGACGGTGTGAACCCGGGGCGCTCCACGTTGGTCGAGTCGCTGAACAACGCCAGTACTCCTTCGCTCCCATACCGCGCAAACGTGTGCAAGTCGAATCCCCATTTGTCCACCGGTGTCTGGTCAATCTTGAAATCGCCGCTGTGGATCACCACTCCTACCGGGGTGCGAATCGCTAGCGCCACGCAGTCGATCGTGCTATGCGTCACGGGGATAAATTCAATCTCATACGGCCCAATTTCCACTAACCGCCCGGGAACCACTTCGAAAAGTTTTGCGGAATCGAGCAGATTGGCCTCTGCCAGCCTCTTCCGCACTAGCGCCAGCGTGAACCGCGTCCCGTAAATGGGTACGTTCAAGTCCCGCAGAATGTACGGCAGCGCACCGATATGATCTTCGTGACCGTGGGTCAAGATGATCGCCCGGACATGCTGGCGATTCTGCTTCAGGTAGGAAATATCTGGAATGACAAGATCGACTCCAAGCAACTCCGATTCTGGGAACATCATCCCGGCATCAAGCACGATGATGTCGTCGCCGGTTCGGAGAACCATCATGTTCATTCCGAATTCGCCGAGGCCGCCTAGAGGAATTGCAAGAAGTGACTGGTTGGTCTTACTCAAAGAGTGCGTTTCTCCGATCCATTGACCTGAAATCGTATCACACTGGCTTGTTTGCCTGTGGTTGCCCCGCGCGGGAACCAATTCATTGTTATATTTTCGTCGTTAAGTTCGTAACAACGAAAGTGGTCCTTGCCCTGTAAACCGCGGCTCGCTATGCTGAGCGCCGCAAACCTTAGGAGAGAAGAATGAACGTCAAACGATGCCTAGTTGTTGTTTCGATTGTATTTGCCCTGTTTTTCGCCATTCGCACCCAGGCTCAGGACGTGGCCCCTGCCGATAAAGAAAAGGCCATGAAGTATCTCGAATCCACCCGCAAGAATATTGAAGAAGCCACCAAGGGCCTCTCCGACGCGCAATGGAATTTCAAATCCGGCCCCGATCGTTGGTCCATCGCACAGTGCGTAGAACATATCGCGGCCACCGAAGACAAACTCCAAGGCCTGGTCATTGAGCAGGTTATGAAGGCACCTGCCGCGCCCGACCGCGACGTCGTCAAGATCGATGCCATGGTAATGACCATGATTCCTGACCGCAGCCACAAAGCTCAGGCACCCGAGGAGCTCAAGCCCACCGATCGGTTCGGGGGACCAGACGCCTCTCTCAAGCATTTTGAGGAAACTCGCGCCAGGACCGAAGACCTGCTGAAAAACACTTCCGACCTCCGTGGCCACGCGATAGAGAGCCCTATAGGCGTCAAACTCGATGCTTATGAATGGATTCTATTCATAGGCGCGCACAGCGAACGCCACACCAAGCAAATCCTGGAAGTAAAGGCCGATCCGAATTTCCCGAAAATGTAACTCCAACGGTAGGGGCGCAGCATTGCTGCGCCCCTTGTCAGCACGATTACCAAATCTCGCAACTCTTGCGGTTTCTCTCGCCTTTTGTACGGACCGCTTTGCGAGGCGGTCCGCTCGCGTCGCCCACGCCGCAACTCTCGCGTTACGACTTCGAACTCCCAAAAAACAAATGCGCGATGGCTACCAGAATTACCGCACCCACCGTGGCCGCGGCCAACGAATACAGAAATGTGTTCGTGTGAAAAATTCCAAGCTTCGTAAACAGCCAGCCTCCAACGACCGATCCGATCAGCCCAAGAATCACATCCCCGATGCATCCAAAGCCCTCTCCGCGAACCAATTTCCCGGCCAGCCAGCCGGCAATCAGCCCTAAAATGATCCAACCTAAAAAGCTCCGCGATGAACCCGCCTGAATATCCAGGTCATACGCTCGCTGCAGAACCGTCGCAAGTAAAAGCATTTCTCCGCCTCCCAAGTTATCCCGCAGCCGGCTCCTGCTGCGTCATGCAGTGCAATGTTCCCAGGCCCAGCACCAGGTCGCGGCAGTTTATCCCAACTACCTCGCGTCCTGGAAAGTGTTTTGCAAGTATATTCAGCGCCACGCGATCATTGGGCTCGTTGAACGTCGGTACAAGCACCGTTCGATTGGCAATATAGAAGTTGGCGTAACTCGCCGGAAGCCGGAATCCATCGAAATAAACCGGCTTGGGCATCGGCAACGATTCCACCTGAATGGCCGCGCCATCCTGATCCTTCATGGATTTCAGCCGTGCGAAGTTATCCTGCAACGCGGCGTAATTGGCATCGGACGAATTCTCTTCCACAATGGTCACAACGGTCGTGGGATTTACGAACCGGGTCAGGTCATCGACATGCCCGTGAGTATCGTCCCCGGCAATCCCGCTGCCCAGCCAAAGCACGTTTGTTACTCCAAATTGTTCGTGGAAAACCGTTTCGTAATCTTCTCGCGTAAATCCCGGATTTCTTACCTGCGTCTTGCTTAGTAGGCACTCTTCCGTCGTCAGCAACGTCCCTTGGCCATTCACGTCAATCGATCCGCCTTCGAGCACTACCCGCCGCCCTTTGTGGTGAGGTTCGAAAAGCTTGCGCTTCAATTTGCGGTTCGCGCGGACCACCCCTTGCGCATCGCGTTTGTGATTCTCGTATTTCGCCCAACCATTGAACACGAAGTGGTTGTAGGCGACTTCGCCATTCGAGCCTTTCACGCAGATTGGTCCGGAATCTCGCATCCATCCACGGTCCGTGGGCACTTGGAAAAAATCCACCGCGTCCATTTTGGCCCCGGCCTTTTTCAGGATTGCGCGGACACGCTTTTCCGCAGCCGCATCCTGCACCATCAGGTAAACGCGCTCCACCTGCGACAGCACCCGCACGATCTCCGCGAACGCCCACGGAATCGCCGGAAATTTCCCGGGCCAATCGCTGACCTCGTGCGGCCAGCCGAGCCATGTGGCGGAATGCGGCTCCCACTCTGCCGGCATTCTATATCCGAGCTTATTTGGCGATTCTTGTGTCGCGGTCTTCCTGCTCATGCGGAAATTAGAAACTCTCCGTTTCCTCTGCGGCCACTCTGCGAACTCTGCGGTAAAGTCTTTGTCTTATTTCCTAATCCTATTTCCTGCCGTTCATTTTTCTCCCAGCCACCGGCTCATGATCGGTTGGAACGCATCCACGCGCCGGTCGCGAAAAAACGGCCAATTGCGCCGCGTATCCTCGCTTTTCGCCGGGTCGCACTCGACCACGAGAATCTCCTCTTTACTGGTACTCGCTTCGCCGAGCAACTGCCCCGAAGGATCCGCCACAAACGAATTTCCCCAGAATTCGATTCCCGGGTCGCCTTTTTCCGGCTTCCCCTCGAAACCCACGCGATTCACAGCGGCTACGTAAATCCCGTTGGCAACCGCATGCGCCCGCTGGATGGTCTTCCAGGAATCGAGTTGCGCCGCGCCCGCCTGCGCTTTCTCGTGCGGATGCCAACCGATACTGGTCGGATAAAAAATCACCTGCGCCCCGTTGAGCGCGGTGATCCGCGAACCCTCCGGATACCATTGGTCCCAGCAGATCTGCACGCCAATTCGCGCGTACTTCGTGTCGAAATTCAAGAAGCCCAGATCGCCCGGCGTAAAATAGAATTTTTCGTAGTACAGCGGATCGTCCGGTATGTGCATCTTCCGATATTTCCCCAAATAACTTCCGTCCGCGTCCAAAATCGCGCAGGTATTGTGATAGACCCCCGCGGCGCGCCGCTCAAACACGGAAACCACCAGCGCAACTCTCTTTTCCTTCGCTACCTTCGCAAGCCGATCCGTTGTCGGCCCCGGAACCGCCTCCGCCAGATTGAACAGGTCCGCGTCTTCCACTCTGCAGAAATACTCCCCGGCGAAAAGCTCGTGCAGGCAGATGATCTGCGCCCCGCGCGCGGCCGCCTCGCGTATCTTTTCTTCCGCCCGCGAAAGATTTTCTTCCTTGTTGGTCGTGCAGCGCATCTGCACGAGCCCCACTGTGAATTTGTTATTCATGCGTTTTATCTTATCATGTGCGAAAATCTGCTTAGTTACTCGGAAAGTGCTTTTCTTCTCGGTGAGTTTGTACTATCAATTCTGCTACATCAAGGTCCTTTTCCGGCGGTTCGGCGCAAATCTCTGGCAACTGTTACGCTCTGTTCATATTCATTAGTCAGGAGACTCAATGGCGAAAAAAGGGAAGAAGACAGTCACCGGGCGCGTGCTGCACGATCCCGTCAAGGACAAGCTGCGCCCCATCTTCCCCCTCGATCTTTCTAAATGCCGCACCATCGACGAACTCGTCCGCGCAATGGGTGACACGGCCTACACCGCCAGGCAGATCGGTGACGCCGCGGATGTACTGGAGGCCATGGCTCGCGACAAAGATTGTTATGTCGTTATGACTCTCTCCGGTGCGCTGACCGTCGGAAAAATGGGTTTGGTGTTTTGTGATCTCATCGAGAGCGGCATTGTCAAAGCCATTGTGTCCACCGGCGCGCTCATGGCCCACGGCCTCGTCGAAGCCACCGGTCTCTCGCATTTCCGCTACGATCCCTCCAAGATGGACGACAACGAACTCTTTATGGCCGGTTACAATCGCGTCTACGATTCCCTCGAGCCGGAGACCAATCTAGACCACGTCGAAGAAGTAGTGGATGGCATTTTGGAAAAGTGGGATCCAGACGAAGTTGTCTGTAGCTGGAAACTCCATCGCAAAATCGGTGAATTTCTGAAAAAGAACAGCAAGGGCCGCGGAATCCTGAAATCCGCTTACGAATACAACGTTCCCGTCTTCGTCCCCGCTTTCAGCGACTCCGAGCTCGGTCTCGATTTTGCTCTAAACAAATACGGCCGCCAACGCGATGGCCGCCCGCTTTTGCGCTTCGATCCCTTCGAGGACTTCGAGGTCTTCGCCAACACCATGATGGCCACCAAGAAAATGGGCATTTTCACTATTGGCGGCGGCGTTCCGCGCAACTGGTCGCAGCAATTTGGCGTTTACGCTGAACTCATGGCTCGCCGTGGGTACAAGAAACTTCCCTTGAAGCGCTATGCGTACGGTGTTCGCATTTGCCCGGAACCTGTCAATTGGGGCGGACTCAGCGGTAGCACCTACACCGAGGCCGTTTCCTGGGGCAAATTCGTTCCGCAGGAAGAAGGCGGTCGTTTGGCGGAGGTGCTCGATGACGCAACGGTTGCCTTGCCGCTGGTAGTTGGCGCGGTTCTGGAGCGCATCGGCTACTTCAAGCGCTAAGCAAACCCGATTCTTTGCTGTTTTTTAACATTTCCCTGGAGCCCTGTGTGCTATTCCTCCTCGCTGAAATTCATCTGTAGCGCTTGGCCCGGAAGCGGTCCTAGGATTTTTTGGACGGTGGACGCATGGTGAGTCGTCTCTTAATCTCAGCCCTATTTGGCGCTTTGCTCTTCGCCGCGTTCTGTGTCTCTCCTGCGTTGTATACTCCTTCGCGCAGCGCACTTGCGGAACAACCCAAGAAGGACAACTCGATGACGGCCCGCGCAACTGGACCATTCGATGTGAAACTCGCGCCTTTAGATCCAGCTAACAAGACGGACGACAACTCTCTCGGCCGCATGTCTATCGACAAACATTTTCATGGCGATCTGGAAGCAACCAGCAAAGGCGAAATGCTGACCGCAGGCACCACGGTAAAAGGCTCCGCTGGTTACGTCGCCATCGAACGCGTCTCGGGCTCGCTTAATGGCCGTGCCGGAACATTTATTCTGCAGCACAACGCCACCATGAATCGCGGCGCTCCACAACTCAACATCATCGTGGTTCCAGACTCCGGAACCGGCCAACTCGCCGGCCTCACCGGCACAATGAACATCATCATCTCCGACGGCAAGCATTCCTACGATTTCAGCTACTCCTTACCGGACTCCAAATAACACGAGCGCAAATCATTTGTTCCCATCCAACTGGAAACACCTTTTCTCTGCTGCTACAATTTCGCCAATCCGCGTCAACTTTTCCTTCGGAGGCCATCATGCCTAAAACCGCCGGCGCAAAAACCAGTTCCACATATGATGTCCATCCCGGCGTCGCCATGGTGCAAAAGTGGATCGCTGACCTGAAACCAAAAACAGGTCGCTCGCTCGACGAGTGGATAGTTCTCGTTAAAAAGGAAGGCCCGAAAGACGATAAGAGCCGCCGCGAATGGTTGAAGACCAAACACAAACTCGGTACCAACTCCGCTTGGTGGATCTCGGAGCGTGCCGACGGCAAGGGCCATGAGGAAGACACGCCGGAGCGCTATCTCGCCACCGCCGAGCTCTACGTTGACGAGCAATACGCCGGCGCAAAACATCGTCTCCGCCCCATTTACGATGCGCTGCTCAAACTTGGCAAATCCATGGGATCTGACGTAAAAGCTTGTCCTTGCAAGACCATGGTGCCGCTCTATCGCCAGCACGTTTTCGCACAGATCAAACCCACCACCAATTCCCGCGTCGATTTTGGTTTGTGCTTTACAACCTACAAAGGGAAATTACCGAAACGTCTCATCGATACGGGTGGTCTGGCCAAAAAAGACCGTATCACTCATCGCATTCCAATCTCTTCGCTCGCCGAAGTTGACGACGAAATCAAAAAATGGCTCAAAGCGGCCTACGATCTCGACGCGTAGACACCCCGCCTGCGAACGTCCACTCTCGGTGCTTTCTGTACCATGCCGCTTAAACTTCTACTCGGACACACGGGCACCGGCTTCATCGATGACGCCCGCCACTTCGTTTCCAGGCGCGCGGCGGCATTTCGACTTTCTCATACGCTCGTCCATCACAGCACTTGACCCCACGGCCTACCGACTTTAGAATCCGACCCGCTGCCCCTTAGCTCCAGCTTTCCCGCACCCGCCGACTCTCACCGGCCCCGAAGGAGTAAACATGCCCGAACCACAGCCTTCTCACACGGCTTCTACCGCCATGCGCATTGCGGAAGCCGCCCACTACGACGCCCTTTACGCCACCGGCCACTACATGTCGGGATCCACAGACGTGTACGAGTACTGTCGACTCAAAACCATCCACGCGAGCCTTCGCCACTTGGCTCGCCGGTTTTCTCCCCAGGAGATATTGGATCTGGGCTGTGGCCAGGGCCGCTGTCTTGAGATCGTGCGGCAGTACTTTCCGCAAAGTAGACTGCTCGGCATTGACTTTTCAGCGACTGCCATTGCCACCGCTAGAGGTCGCCTCCCCGAGGCCACCTTTTACGTAGGCGATTGCGAGAACCCCGGTTCAATCCCTGATGGGAGCGCGGATCTGGTCCTGAGCATAGAGGTCTTGGAGCACGTCGTGGATGCTCGCAAGGCGGCTCGCGAATTTGCCAGAGTGCTGAAGCCCGGGGGCCGCCTTTTGGTTACGACTCCATGTTCCAATAAACTTTCTCTCGAGTGGATCGCGAATTTTCTCACTGGCCGGCTGCAAAAAATGCCTGACGGGTTCGCGCGTTTCAGCACTGATCCTCCGGAACACATTCGCCGCCTGAATTCAAAAGACCTGAACGACATCATGAGGGAAGCTGGCTTGACTCGCGACTGGATCCGCTTTCGCGCGCATTTGTTCACCTGGCCGAGTTACTTCGCCGCGAGCAGAAGCCGCCGCTTTCTTCGCTTGTTTGGCGAAATAGCCTTTCTCGACTGGCGTCTGTTCCGTTGCTTTACAAACGGAGCTAGCATGATCGGCCAATTCAGAAAACCGCCGGCCTAGGGAAGCTTCCTGGAGTCTTTCCCGAAGGGCCGGGCCGTCCGATCCTTGGTCGCTTTGTGGGATTCCGACTTCGAAAAATACCACCCTATGCGGGCGCGACGGCAGCCTGCTCGCCTGAGCGCTTTGCCGGAGCGAGCACAAGTAACATCAGGCCAATGATGGCGAGCACCGCCACCCCGATCAATTCTCCGCGCGCGACGAAATTACGAAGCGCCTGCATCCCCATAAATGCGGCATGCACGAAGCTCGACCACGCCGTGAAAGAGATCAGGCTGCGATTGGCAGACGGATTGCGAGCTGCCAGCAGCAAGAAAACGCCGAGCGTCGCATAAACGCTCATCATCATCGCCAGCGCAGGCTCTTCTTTGACAAACATCATCATGGGATAAGCCAAAGCCGAAAACAGCAATCCTACCAACACCAATACGATCTTCAGCGCTCGCTCTCGACGCATGGAGTCCTCCCGCAAAAATCTAAAATAAAAAAGTGAAAGCCGGGTCGATGCCCCTAGATGCCAGCGTACCAGGCATAGCCGCTTTCAGGAGCCGCCGAACCCAGCCCCTTGCCGAACCCTTTCAGACTGTCGGTGACCGTCATCGCGGTGATGAATTTAACGCTCTTGTAGCCAACCTGCCGCGGCAGCCGCAACCGCAGTGGCCCGCCGTTGCCCACGGGAAGTTCTTCGCCATTCAGCCCATACGCGAGGAACGTCTGCGGGTGCAACGCATCGGCCATATCGATGCTCTCCCACCAGTCAGGTTCGATCGAAAAGTACACCACGTACCGGGCCTGCTGCTGCACTCCCACCAGGTTCAGCACGTGCGAGAGCGGCACGCCAATCCATTCCGCTATGTAAGACCAGCCCTCTTCACACGCCAGTTGCGTAATCTGGCTTCGCACCGGGTAGCTCTTTAGTTGCGCAAGCGAAAACGCCGCGGGCCGGTCCACCATGCCGTTCACGGAGAGCCGCCAGTCAGCGAAGCCCCCAGCCTGAAGCCGCTTGTACGCGTCGTTCAGTGGCGCCATTTCGTTCGGCAC
>Ga0210383_10005576_pt1 | contig 11039 bp, 9 predicted proteins | sample IncBWC14OmetaG_FD_160072 | JGI IMG/M metagenome (GOLD analysis project Ga0210383, IMG submission 160072) | Forest soil microbial communities from Barre Woods Harvard Forest LTER site, Petersham, Massachusetts, United States - Inc-BW-C-14-O ...
GCCCCTGAAGGGAAGGCAAGGAATGATGCAAGAATTTCCCTCCCTTCTCTTCCCACTTCTGGCCAATGATTGCCGGAATGTTGTGCCCTTCATTGCGATACGCTGCTATCTCTTTGGGAATGGCTGTCTCCCGGACTTTTTTAAGCGCCTGCTCCTGTTGGTAGAAATACTTTTCCTTCGGAAAGTCTTTCTGGCCGCGCTTTATCGCAATGTCCAGCGCCTCGAACACGTGGTCAAGCTGCCAGAAGAATGACGCTAGATGGCTTCGGCAGATAACCAAGTCAACTTGACCTTGGTCCTTAATGGATTGCTCATCGAGCCGCAGTTTCTCGACGGGCGTCTGCATAGAACGAGTCTGCAAATAGACCCGCGTGTAGGCTAAATGATATGCGGCGTAATTGACTGTGAACCAAATCTCGCAGACCGCACCCTCGTAGTCCGGAATCGGAACGTCGGGCATCGTCTTCTGGTCTTTGTTCATGCTTTTATCTCACGCCCTACTAGTGTGGCCCGAGTGGGGCCGGGGCCACGCTGCCTAGAGCAAGCCCGAATAGGCGTTAAGTCGCCACAGTCGCTTAACTTCTTTTTGGAACTCATCACCTTCGTATGGCTGAACGCTTCCACACTTCCAGTACAGTTTATTGTTTATTAGTTCGTGGAGTACGATGAAGCAACAGAGCTTGGGAAAGTATCGCAGCCTTTCGTCCACTTTGATTAGCGGCGACGACCCACCTGTTTCAACTATTCCGGGGCTCTCCAAAGCAGTAGCAAACTCAATGGACTGGACTTTGACCCCGACGTCGGAAAAATAAGTATCTTGATAATGGGCTAGGATTTCACAAAGGTCAGCTTCGTAACGGTCATCGCCCATACGCAGCGCCCTAAAAGTGTCTACATCAAAGTCCATGAGGCGGCCCTTACACTACCGGTTGAGTGGTAATATCACGTTCCAAAGGATGGTTGAAGCATGTTTTGCTCCAAGTGCGGCACTAACTTGCCCGATGACGCGCAGTTTTGCCTGAAGTGCGGTCATGCTCTTACTGGGACGCTCAACACAGATATACCAACGGCATCGTCGCCGGAGGCAAAAAGTGAACCGCTAATTACGCCAGCGGCTCCGACCGATGCTCCAACAGTCTCAATTCCAAATGTTCCGAATGCAAATATCGGCACATTCGTATTTGCGTCGTTCGCGGTTCTTAGCCTAGTCGTTTCCTTCGTTAAAGGAGTCGTACCCATCTTCATAATTGAAGCTGGGCTATGGGCTGTGCTTGCTTGGTATTGGAACCGGAAGAAGCCCAAAAGCCAAGCCGCCACCGCGATTGTTCTGCTGTTGGCCGTGGTAGTTGTCGCTGCCGAAGGCTATTCGCTACTTCAGAAATTTGGAGGCCCAAATTACACCTACCTCCAACAGGGCAACGCACAGTTCAGAGTAGACAACGCTGCTGGGCGTACAGATAGGTTGACCACGACTGGCTGGACAGCAGTCAGCTTTGACAAACCGCCCGAAACGATTGCAGTGGGCGACTTGATTTTCGGGCTTTCGTTGAACAACGGGGAGTGGGACCCAATACTAAAGCAAATCTGTTTTGACGCCTCAAACAACTCTGATTTTGTCCTGCAAAACTTTACTATCGTTGTTTCCCTTAACCCTAAACCCGCCGATGATAATCCTTTTGACGACATTGTCACCCTTAAGGGATATGGCGGCGGATTGCTGGACAAAGGAAAGTCATCGCTTTTCTGTGGCCCAGCTCCAAAAACTTACCCCGCTGGTTCAACAACATGGAGCTATGTGTTAAGTGGCGGCAGCGGTTGGAAAGAATAACTCCCGGCCAGAATCCCTCACGTTGGGCAGCCCTAGGCGGGTGGCGCACCGCTTGAAGCACCGCTGATCAATTCGCACCCGACTTCATTCGAGCCCCGCATTAAATTGTAGGGCTGCCGCACCCTTCACGGATTTTGTGAAGGGTGCGTAAGGCACCGTCTACTGGGTCCTCGGCCATGTTCACGGTAGCTCACCCGAACGAGTTCTTCCATAATTCGCCGGCGCTCGGCATCCTTCTCACGTGCTACCAACGGGTGTACGATAATCGCGAGGAGAGTTCCCCATGCCAGCGCTGGATTGGTCGCAGTGCCCCGCAGTGGAAAGCGTCCCGGGACGAGTCAGCGGCGCCTGGGTATTCCGTGGCACGCGCATGCCGGTCGCTACTGTCTTCGAAAACCTCGAAGCAGGAGCCAGCGTTGAGGACATCATGGAATGGTTCGACCTGACGCGAGAGCACGTCGCAACCGTTTTGGACTTTGCCGCGCGGAGTCTCGCGCCTCCCGCTCAACGCTAGATGCTCATTCTTTTCGACCACGGCACGCCCGCGCCACTCGCGATTTTCCTTGTTGGCCACACAGTAAAGAAGACCAGCGAACTCAAGCCCTCCGCCTGCAGAAAGTACAGCGTACTAGTCGTTGTACTTCCGTTGAACGAATGGACAGGTTGCTCGGCGGTCCCATCATGCTAGCGTGATTGTGTGGTCGCGAACGTGAAGGCGACCGCATCACGCGACGCCTTTTGTCGCCGCTCTCTCGACGAGAGCCGATCGCTCTTTGACAATTGAATGTGCTGTGGAGTCCTCAGTGGCACAGACAATCCTGTCTGTGCACTTCAGACCAACTATTAGCAAGGGATGATCACGCGCGCGGAAGAATCCTCACGGCCATCGCATCCCAATAGTTGTTAGCTATTAGCCACGAATCGGAATTACGACCGCCACTAATCACCAATCACTACTCACCAATTACTCAATTAAGTGACACACCATGCAAAGTAATTTCTCGCGTAACTCATTGAAAACAAAGAAAAGCGGCACCCACAAAGTGACACACTTTTTCGGACTCCGCCGATGCCTAGTTCGGTGTGCGTTTGTCTTCAATGCGGAAGCCGGCGGGGATGTCGAACAGCTTCGCATCCGGCTCGCCCAGGCTGATCGGGCTCACCGTAAAAGTCTGGCTGCCATAGCGCGGGTCCTGCCGCTTTTCGATCAGGTTAACTTCCAGCTGCGGCGAATACCAGAATTCCTTCACCACATTGACGGCCCGGTCGTTGCCGAACGCGCCCGCTTCGATCTGGGTGGTTTCGCGGGTGCCGATCGCGTCCACGCCGGCGACCGAATCGTGGCCGAGCTCAATGCGGGTAAGGAATGCCTTGCCTCCTTCGAGCGGCCCCGCGGGAACTGCCGGAGGAGTGAAGGCGTCTCGGAAATAGCCGGTGATCTGACAGACGTGCCCGCTGGGCCAGCAAGTGGTCTGTGTGTGAGCGCGGGGATCGTCGAATTCCAGCCGGTTGATATCATTCTCGCGGGGATCGCCGGAGGGATATAGGTTGCGGCGCTCCTCGAAAACGCGGCCGGAATTATCGCGCGCGATGGTGCGGTGGTTGCCAATCGTAACGGTGCTGCCGTCGTCGAGGCTGCGCTTCCATTCCGTGGTGACTGTGGCGGTGAAGGGCGCTCCGGGCAGCGGTGGCACCGCGATGCTGATCACCATGGTGCGCACGCCGCCGCTGGGCGCGTGCAGGGAGTCGTCTGGCGACTGCGCGAGGACGACTCGAACGGAAATCCCCGCGACGAGGGCGAAAAGGAGAACAAACGCGGCGCGCTTCATGGCTACGCTACGCCTCCGGTGGACGGCACTATGAACGCATGAATACTATGCCCACATTTCTTCGTCGGTCAATAGGGGCAATGCCCGCGGCGCGATGGCCGATGGACCGAGGAATCCGGCGGCTATTTGAAGCCCTTCACGACGTAGGCTTCGCTCAGAGTCGTGCTATAGACGTAAGCGTACGCGCTCATGTCGCTGGAAAAATGCGGAGCACCGACGCTTTCCACTCCCGCCTGCAGCTGATTGCCAAAGACCTTCCAGAGGTCCTTTTTGCCGGTAGCGATGTTCACGCGTTCGACTTCCCCTTGTGTCCTCGCGACTGCCCGTGAAAACACGAACAACGACTGCGCGTCCGGCGCCCAGGCAATCGGTTGTTGCGGTTCGGCAAGATCCGGTACGGGACGTACCGCGCTTCCTCCAATGGTCCAGATTCCGATTTTGCCGTCCGGGCTGGTGACGGCGATGCTGCGACCATCCGAAGACAGAACCAGGCCGATGACCCCTTCCGGCGTGAGAGGCGTGGAATTGCCGTTATCGAGGTCAATCATGTAGTCTCGGGCGCCGTGCCCTTGCTCGAACCCCAACGCGAGCAAATGCTTTCCGTCCGGCATGTAGCGCTCGCCCATGTAGGTGATGTTGTCGTGGGTCAGCTGGCGGCTCTCGCCCGCGCCGGTGGGAACGAGGGTGATCATGCCGTTCTTCTGGGGATGCGTAGATACCCATTTCCCGTCGGGTGAAATCGCGCCCGCCAGACCTTCTCCGACGCGCACGGGAGGCGAGCCGTCCGTATCGCGCACGAAGACGGAGTAGTTCGGACCCCCGCCTTCGGCTTCTTCCTCGAACAGAATTTTCCTGCCGTCGCGGGTGATGTCCCGCAGCTCGGACCAACCGAGCCAGCTGAGATCGATCTCCTGTTTTCCGCCCGGGGGCATCCCTCGGATATCCACGCGTTGCTGATGCGTGATCATCAAAGCCTCGCCACCGTGAAGATCTTCGAACCACATGCCGCCGGGAACGTTGGCGATGGTGCGAATTTTGCCGCCGAGAGTGACGGCGCGGAGCTGGTTCGAAGCGCCGCTATCAGACCCGCCAAACCAGAGTTCGTCACCGGAGGGCGACCACTGGATGCCTTCGACCGACTCCCATCCAGTCGAAAGCTTTTTCTCAAGCCCATCGGGACCGATGATGGCGATGGATCCGCGATCGTCGCCGCCGGGAACCTCGTGGTCGGCGAATGCGACGGATTTGCCATCGGGCGAAATGCGTGGATCGCTGATCCAATTGATCGTGTCGAGCAGGACTTTGCCGATCGGATATTCCAACCGCCAGTGTGAATTTTCAGGCACGTACCGGACGATCGCCAAGTTTTCGCCGTCGGCGGCCCATTCGGCATCCTGCACGTTTTCGAGGACTTCGCGCGGGGAGCCGCCGCTCAATGGCAAGCGAGCCAGGGTGCCGTAGTTGGCGTAGCCGCTCTGGACAAGCGAATTCAGGCGGACCGCAAGCTCTCCATTCTTGGAGATGGAGAGAAGCTCGGCGTTTTTCAGTCCGAGCTCGCTCGAGCCGTTGTCGCCGACGCGGGAAATGTACAACTGGGGGATCGCGCCCTGCCACTTGGCGCTGTAGACAATGCTGCCATCGGGAGCGAACCGGGCGTTCCCGACCGAGCCGGTGCGAAACGTGATCTGCCGGTATTCGGGAGGAGGAGCGGCGCCGCCGGAACGCCCGATCCACCATCCCGCGGCGAATGATGCGGCTGCCACCAGGATCCCCGCGGCGGCCAAGATTAGTTTCGGCCGAACACCGGATTTCGAGGCCTGGATGGCTGCTTGCGCGCCGGTGTTGCTGGAGCTTGAAATTTGTGAGAGCGATTCCAGCGCGAATGCCAAATCTTTCGCGGACTGGAAACGGTGGTCCGGGCTTTTCTCGAGGCAGCGGCGGACGATGCGATCGAGAGCCGGAGCAATCGGAGGCTGGATGTTAGTAACCTCCGGCACGTCGTCCCGCAAGATCGCCGTCATCGTTTCGGGAGGGGTATCGCGTTGAAAGGCTCGCTTGCCCGAAAGAATCTCGAACAGAACGGCACCGAAGGCGAACATGTCGGTGCGCGCATCCACGGATTCGCCGCGCACCTGCTCGGGCGACATATAGCTTGCGGTGCCCATTACGACGCCGGCGGCTGTATGCGAGCTCGTCACTGTGGCGCCGTCAGGTTCGGCGCCAGATCTTCCGGCAAGCTTGGCCAGCCCAAAATCGAGAATTTTGACGCGGCCGTCGCGGCAAACGAAAAGATTTTCGGGCTTGAGGTCGCGATGCACGATGCCCTTGTCGTGTGCGGCCGCCAAGCCGTTCGCGACTTGCACGGCGTACTCGATTACTTTCCGTTGCGGAATCGGTCCGCGATTGATCACGGCGCGAAGGCTTTCGCCCTCCAACAGCTCCGAAACGAGGAACGGCGCGCTTTCGAAGTGACCAACGTCGTAAATCGCAACGATGTTTGGATGGTTGAGGGCAGCCACGGCTTGCGTTTCCTGCTCAAAGCGGCGCAGCCGGTCGCTATCGCGCGAGAAAGATTCCGGGAGAATCTTCAGCGCGACATCGCGCCCGAGGCGCGAGTCGCGTGCACGGTAGACTTCGCCCATGCCGCCCGCGCCGACCTGCGATTTGATTTCGTACGGACCGAGTTTTGTGCCTGGGGTCAGCGCCATGAAATATCAGAGGGTATCATCGTAAATACTTTTTCATCCTCAATAAATACCGGCGTGAATTGTACACCGCGCGGAAGAATTGCAAAGGCGAGATTACCGCGATCGGCTAGCTGCTGAAGCGCTGCTCCTTGAACGGATCGCCGTACATGCTGTACACGTTGTCTTCCCAGAAGCCCGGCGCGTCCTGCGCCATGAATTCGAGCCCTCGAACCCACTTCACGCTTTTCCAAGCGTAAAGGTGGGGCACCACCAGGCGCACCGGATAGCCGTGATCGGCGGGAAGCGGCTCGCCATTGTGCTTCAGCGCGAAAAGAGTTGCCGGGCGCATCAGATCCTCGAGCGGCACATTCGACGTGTAACCCTGCTCGGCAACTACCATCACATATTTGGCTTCCGGCTTCGCTCCGGCCAGCTTCATCACTTCGGTAAACGGCACGCCTTCCCATCGAACGTCGAAACGGCTCCAGCGCGTAACGCAGTGCATGTCCGCGGTTACCGCCTTCGTGGGCAACTGCGTGAATTCGTCCCACGTCAGCCGCACCGGTTGCTCGACCAAACCCGCGATGCGGAAATCCCACGTCCGCGGATCAAAGAGTGGAACCGTTCCTTCATGCAGCACGGGCCATTTCAGAGTTGCGGATTGCCCGGGCGGCAGGCGCCCAGCCTCGCGCATCACGCGCTCCAATTGTTTACGCTCCGTTGGCTCGCCAAACATCATCTTGAACTCCCCGCGAAGCTTGCGACCGACGGTACCATTCTACACTGCCTTTTTTTCCGATTCGCGCACGTCGGCCTGACGCGCGCCTGAATCGCGTGTGCTATCATGGCGCGTTCGAAATCGTCCAAACACCACACAAGGAGCATCCTTTGGCCGCCCGGATTCTGAATGGCAACGCAATTCGAGATCAGATTTACGCCGAGCTTCAAGCGGAAATCGCCGCGCTCGCGAGCGAGGGGATTCGTCCCGGTCTGGCGGCCGTCCGCGTGGGAGACGATCCTGCGTCGAAGCTCTACGTGAACAGCAAAATCGCGTCATGCGAAAAACTGGGCCTCGGCAGCTTCCACATCACGCCGCCCGCCACAACGACGACTGATGAATTGCTCGCCATCGTCAATGATCTGAATAATCGCGAGGACGTGGACGGAATTCTGGTGCAGATGCCTCTGCCCAAGCAGATTGACTCCAAGAAAATCCTCGACGCGGTAATTCCCGCGAAGGATGTGGACGGGTTTCATCCGATTAATGTCGGGAATCTCGTCGCGGGGCGTCCCGGGCTGGTCGCCTGCACACCCGCGGGCGTGATGGAAATTCTGCGCCGCAGCGATATTCAGATCGAGGGCGCGAACGCCGTGGTAATCGGCCGCAGCGACATTGTCGGCAAGCCGCAGGCGCTGCTACTTCTCCATGCAAATGCCACGGTGACGATCTGCCATTCCAAGAGCAAAGATTTGAAGGACATCGCGCGCCGCGCGGACATCATTGTCGCGGCCATCGGCAAAGCGGCCCTGGTGACCCCTGATTTCGTTCGGCCCGGCGCCACGGTAATTGATGTCGGCCAGATTGTCGTCAAGGACGCTGCCGAAGCGGAGCGCATTTTCGCGAAATTTCCCGCAAAGCTTGAATCGTTCCGTACCAAAGGATCGATCCTTGCCGGAGACGTTCACCCCGATGTCGTCGAGGTCGCGGGTGCCTACACACCGGTTCCCGGCGGCGTGGGACCACTCACCATCGCCATGCTAATGAGCAACACGGTCAAAGCCGCGCGCATGCGCCGCGGCGCGCGGGCCCCTGTGGCCGCATCTTCCCTCTCCTGATGCTGCGCATCGGCCTCACTGGCGGAATTGCTTCCGGAAAATCCACGGTAGCCGCGCTCCTGCGCGATTACGAATACCCTGTGCTCGACGCCGATTCGCTCGCCCGCGAGCTGCTCGAACCTGGGCAGGACGCGTACAAGGAAGTCGTCCGTGAATTCGGGGACGTAATTCTGAACCGCGGCGGAGCCGTGGATCGCCCGAAGCTCGGCGCCGTTGTTTTTTCCGACGCGCAAAAGCGTGCGCGCCTCAACCAAATCCTTCATCCCCGCATCCAGGATGTGGTAGCAAAATGGTTCGGCGCGCTCGCGCGCCCGGGCGGTCCGGACATGGCCTTCGAGGACGCTGCGCTGATCCTGGAAGCCGGCGCAAGAAAGAATTTCGATCGGGTGGTGGTTTGCTGGTGCTCCCCCGAGCAGCAACTCGAACGTCTGCAGGAACGCGGCCTTTCGGTCGCGGATGCGAAGCTGCGAATCGCGGCGCAGATGCCGATTGACGAGAAGCGGAAACTTGCCGATGAAGTGATTGACTGCTCGCGCACCATGGAAGAAACCCAACGGCAAGTGAAGTTGGTTCTTGGAAAATTGAAACAAGTGGCTGCGGCGGAGAGAAACTTATCCTGACGCTGCTGCGTATTTATCGGTAGAAGGCAAAAAGAGATGGCGAAATCACAAGATCACAGACGCGCGTTCCGTTTGCTGGCCCTCGGCCTGATCGTCGGTCTGGGCGCATATTGGGCGGGCTCTCGCTACGGGCAGCACAGTCCTGCGTCCGTTCACGCGCTGCCCGCGGACCTTCCTGCGGATGAAAACCCGATCACCCTCGACGCGACCGAGGCGGAGAACGTCCGCATTTACAAACAGTCTTCGCCGGCAATCGCGAATATCGTGACGCGAGCGGTTCAATACGATTTCTTCTACGACGCAGTGCCGGTGGAGGGCGCGGGCTCCGGCTTCGTGATTGACACCGCCGGCCACATTTTGACGAACTATCACGTCGTCCAGGGCGCGGATACGATTGAGGTCACGCTCGGCGACCAATCCCGCTACAAAGCCCAATATATCGGCGCGGACACGCGCAACGATATCGCGCTGCTCAAAATAGACCCGAACGGCAAGAAAATCGCGACACTGCCGCTGGGGGATTCGCGGAATCTGCTGGTGGGCCAGCGGGTGCTCGCAATCGGCAATCCTTTCGGATTTCAGAGCACACTCACCACGGGGGTGGTCAGCTCGCTCGGCCGTACGGTCCAAACCAGCGAAAACACGTTCATTGACGAAGCGATCCAGACGGATGCGGCCATTAACCGCGGAAATTCCGGCGGCCCGCTGCTGAATACACGCGGTGAAGTGATCGGAATTAACAGCGCCATCTACGCGCCTACCGGGACGACCGCTGGAATCGGATTCGCGATTCCGATTAACACGGCGCGCCGCGCGGCCGAGGACCTGATCTCAACGGGACGCGTTCGCCGCGCGACACTCGGTGCTGAGGGCCGCGCGATCTGGCCCGCTCTCGCCGATGCGTTGCACCTCGGCGTCCAGCAGGGAATTTTGATTGAACGCGTGGTGCCCGGAGGCCCCGCCGCGCAGGCCGGCATTCGCGGTGGTACGCGTTCAGTGCTAGCGGGTTTGCAGGAATTGCGAGTGGGCGGCGATGTTCTCGTCGCGGTCAATGGTAAAGAACTGGCTAGCCAGATGGATTTGAATCTTCTGCTGAATCGCGCATGGCCCGGCGACACCGTCACGCTGACAATCGTTCGCGATGGCAAGAAAATGGATATCCCGGTGAAACTCGGGGATGGCTAGGACGTCGGCTCGGCACGCCCCCGCTCGTGGCTGAAGTTAAAGAGAGATTCCTCGTCGCTCTGCTCCTCGGAATGACACGTCAATTAGATTGGGTTTTCGCGCCACTCATCCCGCACGCGGTCGCGTTCCTCCTCGGTCAGCCCAAACCATGATTCAGCTACGTCGCGAACGCGTTCGAGCGCGGCCTGCATTTCATCCTGCTTCAATTTCATCACGTCGCTATCCGCGTTCGTGGGAACTCGAATCGGCGGCGCCACAAACATCACGACACGAGAGAATGGATGTGGAACCTGAAAGAGGTCCCACGATTTCTGGAACGTGTGCGCGCTCTCGACACCGACGTGAAACACCGAAATGAGACTCCCCGTGCGCCGCGCCAGGATTACAGGTCCAGGCTTCGCGACGTAACGCGGACCGCGTGGGCCGTCAATGGTGAATGCGACGTGGTGACCCGCATCCAGGCTTTGCGCCATCGCAGCCAGCCCTTCCACCGCGCCGCGCGAAGAGCTGCCCTGCGCCGTGCCGAATCCGAGCCGCTCGATCACGCGCCGCGTCCACTGCCCATCGAAGTTCACGGTATTCAGCACGACGATTCCGCGTTCCCGCCAGATCCACACGGCCGGAAGAATGCAACGGTGCCAGAACGCACCGATTCCCGGTTCGCCCTCGGCGCGAATTTGTATCGCGTTGTGCACACCGACCACTTCCACGCGCAGCGTCGGACCAAGCAAGCGAATCACCCAGTACGCGGCCCAGGCGATCACGGGAATTTGCATCCGCCGCCAGCGAGAAAGGTGCGGCATCGAGATGCCTCCGGCGGTTGCGGCAGCTGCGGCTGCGGATTTCGAGGCGTCGTTCACTGCGGTATAGTATAAGGCGGTCTCGATGTGCCCCCGGTTCCAATTCGTGACGAAGGCCCGACGTGTCTCTTGGTCCGCGCGCCGCGTGCTCCTGGGTTTTTTCGCCGGTGTGATTTTGGTTTGCCCGGTAGCGGCGCGCGCGCAAGATTCTCCCTTCGGCGCGATCGGGCGAGTGGAAGGAAGGGACATTTCCT
>Ga0210383_10005577_pt1 | contig 11038 bp, 13 predicted proteins | sample IncBWC14OmetaG_FD_160072 | JGI IMG/M metagenome (GOLD analysis project Ga0210383, IMG submission 160072) | Forest soil microbial communities from Barre Woods Harvard Forest LTER site, Petersham, Massachusetts, United States - Inc-BW-C-14-O ...
TGCAATGCGTGTCCTAGGCCCCCAAGTATTGTTGCAAGTTCTTCCTCCAAACCTAGAACCCGCAGACAGGTATGCATAATCTTTGATGCTATTTTCTCTTGCTCACTGTAGCTTATTCAGGCAAGCTGGTCGTGAGCCTCGAGCATATCTTCTACCTCTGCTTTCTCAGCCTCACTCATCACCGTTGGGCCATTTTGTATCCTACTTCGTTCCCCTGAGTGAACGAATTTTCGATTTGCAACAGAAGGCAGAACGTGAAGGCAGACAATCCGAAGCAAAGGTATGGAGTGTCCTTGTAGCGCAAATATGGACGGGTCTTGCAGGATATTGCTGGGCAACTATCGATCTGCAGGAGGTGAATATCCTTTTTTCACGACCATATCTCAACATTTTCACATGATTTATGTCTCATTGCTGCAGTCACTCAACCCGGCGTTCTCACAACTGCTGTCTCAGCTGCTCTATAGTCAACCCGAGCTTCGACCAGCTGTTTTGAAAGCCCTCAAAGTGATGGTCGAGTCCAACGTAGCTCTTTCATCGTCAACAGACAACCAGGTCTTTAACTGGCCCACTTTTGACCACATCTCACCGCAAGAAGCTGCGAAAAACGTCGCATTCCTACAAACTCAGGCTGAGAGCTGGCTTGCGGTGCTTTTCAACGTCTTTGGAAGTGTAGGCCGTGATGGCCGAGGCACGGTAGGAGATGTCATCAGTGTATGGGCTTCGATAGCTCCAGAGCAGGTGTGTGTGACCTTGCTTGATGCTTTCATTATCGCACCATTCATATTTGCGGTAGGAAATCACCAAAACCTTTGTCAAGATTGTCGATCTTTTCAAAACGAATTTGGCAACTTTCCAAAATGTGCAATCGTACCATGGGAAGGCCAATCATAAAGACAGTGGAAGTGTTACGGCAACAACGCAAGATCTTCTCATCTTACTTCTACCTTTCCTGTCCTCCTCCGACGCCACCGTGCTCTTCCATATATGCTTATCGGGTGAAGTTCTCGGTGGGGAGGACAATGGCGTTCAGAAACGTGGCTATAAGATCCTCGTCAAACTGCTCGAAAGCGGTATAGTTTCTGTGGACACCAAAGCCATTCTTCGTCAACTGGAAGAGTCAGCGGATGGATTAACCTCGGCCGCAAAGAAGGTGATCCGATGATGCTCTATATTCCTCGATGCATGTGACTGATGATGAATGAGTATAGGATCGATTTAATCTTCTCTCTTTACTGATTCCATTAATCCCATCCTCCAACTTGCATGTCATTCCCTCCATAATCCCCGAAGCTGTTTTGGGGACAAAGGAGCCATCGGAAAAGGCAAGAAATGCTGCTTTTGATGTTATTCTAGCCTTGGGTCGAAAAATGAGCGAGGGTGGTGTCGTGAAGAAGAGTGTGATGGATGGTATGGACGTGGATGCTGGCGATGGTCTGTTGTTCTCAGCAGTTGTCCTTGTTGTCCTTTTTGATCCAAATTTCAGCTGCTGCGACGGTTGAGGAATTTATAACTATGGTCGCTGGTGGTCTGGCGGGTGCGAGCCCCCATATGATCAGCGCGACTGTGACAGCTCTCTCACGTCTTGTCTTTGAATTCAAAGGTACGCCTTCGTTCATTTTCAATGACATGCCTCGTTTCTTGAGCTCTTACGGTTTCCTAGATGCCATCTCAACACAAATGCACACCGAGATATTTACTACCCTGCTCGTATTCCTCTCATCTGCCAATAGGGAAATCGTCAAATCAATTCTCGGTTTCGTCAAGCTCGCTATCCACACACTCCCAGCAGATCTCATGCGACCGCATCTGAAGGATCTCGTGCCTGCACTACTTGGATGGTCTCATGATCACAAAAATCACTTCAAAGCAAAGGTCCGGCATATTTTTGAGCGGATGCTACGAAGATTTGGATGGGATGAGATATATTCGTGTGCGGGAGAAGAAGAGGCTGGTAAGGTGCTTGTCAACATTAAAAAACGCAAAGAACGAGCCAAACGTCAGAAAGCTACCGGCCGGGACGAGGATGACGATGTTGACAAGGTGAGTGCTATTGCCCCATAGATGGGTAGGGTGCTGATTTATTACGTTTTGCAAGCTACCTCCTGCTAGACCTGCTGCGGGTGACGCCTTCGAAGATGTCCTTTATGGAAGTGAAAGTGAACTGGACGATAGTGACGATGACCGGCATGCAGTTCGTTCGACCAAGCGTAAAGTCCCGGAGCATGGAGCAAGACTTCGAGTCGATGATGACGAGCCATTAGATCTGCTGCAGGGAGCGGCCTCTCATATAACAAGTATTTCTTTCCATTCTGCGTTACACCATCATTTCTTCATCCAGCCGTGTTTACAGATGCTGCATCAAATCGTCGGCGCAAACCAGGCCAAGACGCTGCCCACTTCAAGACTGATCACGACACGGATAAAATTATCATCGACGACTCTGTTTACGATGCTGAAACGACTGCCTTACAAGTCCCGGATGTTGCTGGCACCGCTTATCGCGAAAGTATCACTTCCGTCGACGGATTCACGCGCGGACCGAATGGTCGTGTCAAATTTAACAAAGACACCAAGAAAAGAAGACGAGACAACGATGAAATTGAAGATGTGGAAATGGCGGATGGAGACACCGGTTTCAGGAAGGGGAAGAAATACAAGCGGAGGTCAGTGGTCAAACTCGGACAAGAGTTTAAAGCGAAGGCGAGTTTTCGATGCCGTTGAATTGCGGCTCCCACACTGAACCAATTTCGAGCACAGAAAGCTGGCGGTGACGTTAAAAAGGGTGGCGTGGATCCATATGCCTATCTATCGTTGTCCCAAGCCGCTAAAATGGGAGGGCATGGAGGACGTGGTCGGATTGGCATTGCAGGAAAACGATGATCCGTTGTCATGAACCCTTACGCTACAAGTCATCATTAATTAATTTGCTTCAACTTTCGCGTTAGCTCTAGCTATCCATACAAGGTCTGGTCATGCGGTGCGCCGAATAAACCATGCGTCCAGCTGCTTGGTTGTCTCCACTCTTTTATTAAAGTGTCCATGCCGACAACCTTCGCCACTGTCGCGGCCAATAGGCTCGCATCGGCTCGGTTGTCACCCTCCAGGACAAACTGCAACAAGGAGGCTGTTGGAATTGACCAGGTGATAGGAAGAGTAGACAGAATGCGGCGAGTTAGCCCACCACCTGGGATGAAGGGTATCTCATTTTTCTCGGCGCTCTGGTAAGGGTGTTGGGGGACAGGTGATGAATAGGCGGGGATTGAAAACTGCAAAAGACGATTAAGTGGGGTGGATGCTAAAGATGGCGAGTTCAAGGGATGTATGTGGTATGTTGGAGTTCTAAAACGTTGCGAGTCAGTAATGGATATGGAATGACTGGATATCTCGAAACGTACAACATCTGAGCGTCGGTTCGGTTAGAGAGATCCACGCCAGAGAGAAAGAGGACAGAGGTTACACCAGAGTTTTGTATAAATTCAAGGAGGGCGTCGATGAATTCTTGTTTACGAGACTTTAAGGAAGAGTTTAAATCAAGATAGATGGAAGCTCCTGGACGGCTAACCTTCAATGCAGGGGATCTTTGTTGTACTACAACCAAATCTATGCCATCCTTGCCATAGACTTGGAACACCTTTTGCTCAGCCGATGATGGACAGCTGTGCATGTAGAAGAATTAACCTACGTTCGAGAGGAGTGGTGACCCCTTCTTCGCCGTTTTCCCTTCCGCCTACTACAGGCACGAAAAAGCCTGAATCGAAGATCCCAATGCGATGGAGCGAGAAGGACGCGATCAACAAGTCAACAGCGAGTTGGGAAACATTTGCGGTAGACACGACAGGCTACCTTAGGCACGTCAATTCATTACGAAATTGTGAGTGGATTGGCAAGACACGGACGACGACGAGTGTCTTTTCTTGAAGATTCAGTTCGAATTCTGCTGTTGGATAGAAAAATGGCATTTTGGGTCAAAGCGCCGGGAGTAGTACAGTACGTACGTCAAATTCCCGCCACATGTTCACTTAGTATTAGACTCGTTGCCAGTTGTGTCTTACGACTTGGCCAAGAAGGATTTTCCTCTCTCAAAGGGCTCTCGGCATCGATATCTGAGCCGCCATTTCCGAGCAGTTCTACCCACTCTAGCTGATATGGGCATTAAATAATATTGGGAATCGCTGTCAATTGCCCACCTGTTCTCAGCTGTTCTCTCAAATACGCATTTTCAGTAGACTCGCGCCCTTTACGTACTTATACGTGGCTGTGATCATTGCCAGGATCCGGAGTGGCAAAGTTTGACTTCCATGATAAACCTGTAGATTACTGCACGCTGTACTATTTCCTGTGTAGTACGTATTCGACTTATCTTCCATGCCTTTCAAGTTGGACTCCCGCTCTAACTAATAGACTCTAAGACCACATTACGGTATTATGAAGTCATCACATGCAGGCTACGGGAGATCACATACATCGTTGTTGAACGTTTTTCAAACAGCTCAAGAGCCATTGGTTTGCGACGTTTGATGGAGAGTCATTGCGCTAACTTTGGCCGCGAATATTCTGTTCACAGATCTATTTATTACTGTGGAAAGAATAAGGCATCCCCGGCACTGCAAGCAACAACCCCGGTTAGCGAGTCGAGAATACGGATTAAAGACTATAGCACCCAGCAATGGCGGCAATGGCGGCCCGAGATCACGACGTGGGCAGCATTTATAGATATGGTTCACTTCATTTTTTCAAATTGAGGCGACCGAAACCGTTTTTTTCTTCCTGCTCATTTTTGTTCGAAGATAGTCAACTCACGCTTCCTTGTATGTGACTCCTGGCCATTACATTTGGTCCTTGTGTGTAGTTGATAAATATACGATCATTTTCCCATGTGACTACTGCTGCTTTAGCTTTTCAACTAACTCTGGGACGACTGCAAACAAGTCTCCAACAAGACCTACATCTGCAACCTGGAAGATCGGCGCGTCAGGATCCTAGTCAATCATTAGTCCTATGCCCAACAGACGTCGTATCAAATGAGCTACCTTGTTGATAGCAACGATGAGTTTGGAGTCTTTCATCCCCGCGAGATGTTGGATCGCTCCGGATATGCCCAAGGCGATGTAGAGTTCTGGAGCTACAACTTTGCCTGTTTGGCCCACTTGCAACGAGTTGTCCGCATATCCGGCATCAACAGCGGCACGGGATGCACCCACTGCAGCACCCAATGCATCCGCTAACGGATAAAGCGTAGCGGCGAATGTTTCAGCATTCTTCAACGCACGCCCTCCGGATACCACTCGGCTGGCAACGCCTAAATCGGGACGATCGGATTTCGTGAGAGACGTGTTGACATGCTGTGTTGGTGAGTCTGGGACCTCTACCGGGTCTATAGCTTTTACCTTTGCTTCTGCGCCATCAGAGGATGGCGCAGCGGGAAAGGCGGTGGATCTAACGGTGAAAAACTTGATGGACGAGGATGCACGGACGGTTGCGATTGCGTTGCCGGCATATATTGGACGAGTGAAAATGGTGCTATTGGAGGAAGAATCGTGCTCGAGCGACGTGATGTCGGATACAGCTGGCACGTCAAATTTTGCAGCGACGCGAGGCAGGAGTGATTTCGCAGAAGAAGAATGCGCAGAAACAACGTGTGTGAAGGGAGAAGATTCAGAAAGGAGCTTCTCCAAAAGTGGGGTTACCGTTTCTGGAAGGGGGTTGGAGTATTGTGCTGAAGTGGAATGCAACAAATGCGTCAAGCCTTTTAGTCTGTTGCGAGTAGGTCAGCCGCTTCAATAGGATACACTGAATCCGCAAGTACTTTTTGGCTTTGTCCACGACACCCTGCACGTCATCAGGCCCGCCAATAACTAGACCAGTGACTGGTCCTCCCAATTGTTCTGCTGCGGTGAGAGCCGAAAGGGAGCTGGAATCTACGATTCCTTGCCGATGTTCCAACAGAACAAGCGCATGAGGAGAAGGGCTCGCCGCATACGCACGTACGAATGCTCGACGACATACAAGAGACTGTACTCGCAGCATCTCGGAGTCAGATCTCAGAGGTGTTGAGTTCTAAAGAAGGAATCACTTCACTATTTCCATCAGTTTCTCACGCCACCCATTCCGAAATCAAGCGCTTCAACTTGAAGTCAATTTGAAGTTGAGCTCTAGCTTGATCACTGGCATGCTAGCTGGAGGAACCGAAATTCTTGGCGGACCTCCATATAACGACGGTACCTCCAGGGCTGCGGCTAGTGTTGAGCTAGCGCTACCTCAAGCTTCCAATGACACTTGATCGGTTAGCAGAGCGTCAATCGCCTTACGGCTAACCTACTGTTACTTCAAGTAGTTGCCTCGCCGAGAACACGAGTCTGGGCATAATGTTTATGACACGTCGATCTTTGGAAATTGACGCCTAATAAGGTTTGCAACCGCCGAAGGTGTACATAAGTGGCCACTCCATTAAAACGCAGCCATCTCCCTCCTAGGTTCACTCATGTCTCGCAAGCCCTGTAATTTCTTCAGTAAACCTGGCGGCTGCCGCCGTGGCAACATGTGCTCCTTTTCTCATGGTGAAACAGGATCTTCACCCACACGCTCGTCGGGATCAAATAGACCACCGAACGCTAGGGTTCAACAAGCTAATTATGCTAATGCGCCTGCGGGCGTGTGCAATTTTTACTGGTCGACTGGAAAGTGTAATCGAGAATTTGAATGCCGTTTCCGTCACACCATCAATCCAGCGGTTGTCACGATGACGGCTGACGCCAGTTCGTCAGAGGCGTCCACTGCGTCGCCTGCTGTAGACATCATAGCTCCGTTTTTGACCGAGGCAGGATTATCGAAGGTGAATGGTACTGGTACTGACGTCTTCTTTTTAAATCCTGCCAGTCCATTATCTCCCAATGAGGTCCACAATCATCTAAAAAGATTCCTCTACGATGACTTCCGATTTAGGAAGACGTTTGACGTCTATGCCTTTCTAACACCAATCAGCAGTGCCAACTCCTCAAACTCTTTGTGGGTAGGTTTTATTCCAAACAACCTCAATGTTACAGCAGGTTCAATCTGACCAATGCCTTAGACGTCTGAGGACGGACAGGTGTGTTGCACGGAGTTCCTTATTCTCCTCCCTCTTAATTCCCATCCTCAGTTGCTACTTTCAACCATTGCAACTGTGAGTGCAGCCATTTCCCCATCACCAAACCTATTCATCCTCTAATTGGACGTAGGGAAATGGGCTATTGCGAATTGACGATGTCATTCGATGGTCTTCAGTTTCCAATCAAGCGGGATCCAGCGCTGCAGTCCTTTCATTTCAGCGAGGTTACCTGCCCCTGCTTAGGGTATACATCATGTTCCATCATTAAAGAGTATTCAGAGCATTGACCCATAGTGATTCAGTTTTTCTCCTCTGACTTTGTGGTCAAGAGCACCTTGAGTCACTTGGTCAAGTACGCTTACATTTTGTACTCAGCCCACCTTGCTTACCAGAACTATCCTAGTGCCCTCTATATGCGTATCATGGATAATTTCGAGCATTTCGCTGGAAATGTTGAAGAATGCATGCAACAAGTCATTGATTTGCGTTCATTCAAAGATCCTGCGATCCCTGCCCACAAGGATCCTCTTGGAAATCAAGTTATTGCATCGCTTGCAGGTGTTTTCTTCGAGTATGTAACCCCTGACGTTCAGTGCATAAGTTTCGGAGTAATCTTAGTATTTTTCAAGGTGTTTGACCCGCTTCAAGAATGCTGTCGCGATATATCCTCGATTGACCCCCGTAGTTCGAAATCTTCAGGTCTGGATGGAGACTTGGGTGCAAGGAATATCCTCCTCACCACCTTCGTTCGACGATCCTTTCAAAAATGTCAATGTAGCTGCGCGGGATCACATCATCGTTCATCTCAGAGGCAAGATTGAACGTTTAGTGACGATTGTGGACCGTGAACAGGCCAAAGTAGACCGCTCTAGACGGCAAGACCGCTTTGTCTTATCCTCTGTTCCCACCGGTTCAAGTGAAGGGGTCCTGTCCGCGCTACATGGTAGCTACGAGGGACCGGGGATTATTCGCCAGCTCGGACAGCGGCATGACAATGATTGTGTTGACATAGAGCAGATCCGCATTGCTCCAACTCACCAGGAGCTGGTTTCACGCATCCCACCATCCTTGCCAGCGAATTTCTACGATGCTCCGCATCACCTTCCTGCTGATAGCATGCAGAGGCTGTTGGATATTCAGTTCCGTTTGCTTCGAGAGGAGCTAACGTATGTAACCTCCCTTCAGAGTTAATAGTGAAATTTGACTCCCTTTTTTTCAGCGCACCCCTTCGTACATCCATTCAATTGGTCCGAGACGATATGACAGCTCCATCTCGGGTGAAAACACAGTTAGCTGGCCTTATCGAAAATCGTGGAGGGAAGTATCGTGGATATGCTGACGGACAAGATGGCATAATATTCAATGTTTACACCAACGTTACCTTCTCGTCGTTGTATCCCGACCGCCGTGGTCTGTCTGTTGGCCTTTCATTCGATGCTCCACCTGGACGCGCTCGTTCACCCCAGGCCACAGCACGTTCTGCTTTCTGGGAAGGGATGGGTGGAAAACGTCTAATGCAAGGTGGTCTTATAGCCCTCGTTTGGAAAACCGAGCTTGAGGTAGATGTGCACCTCGGTATATTGGCCAGCTCCTTGCGAGACCTGACGGATTCCGTAAAGACAAGTGATGACCGAGTGTCAGTGCGGATCGTTTTCTTTGATCCAACAGTCGAGTTTCGCATTCTTAATGCTCTCAAGCGTCCAGAAGCGCGTTTGGTCGATAAGAGGGTTTTAGTGGAAGCACCTGTTATGTCCGAGGCCATCCGGCCCTTCTTAGAGGCACTGCGAGTTGAACCAGAATCGATTCCATTTGGGAGATATTTGGTGCATCGGCCCCCGGGCTTCTTCGGTTCCGTCAAAATCGATCCTCCCAGATATGCTTTGGTTCCTGGTTTCACGTATCAGCTCGCCTCATTATTTCCCGCCGAAGCTGATGTCCAGGACCTCAAGATGGCCGTTTCCGATCCTGTTTCCGTAAATTTTGCTCGCCAGACGCTGAGAGACAGCCTGCTGGATCCGAGCCAGGCTGATGCTATCGTGGACGCATTGATTCGAGAATTGACTTTGATACAAGGGTGAGTTATTTCTGTTCGTTCATTGCGAATCCGATTAATCAGTCAATATTGTCGACAAGCCCTCCTGGCACAGGAAAGGTAAGCGGTAACCTTCTCGTTTCCACCAGCAAAGGAGATTCACTTGCAGTGCTTTCAAGTCCTATACAGGTGTCGAACTTCTTCGAGTTTTGCTCAAAAACAACATAGAACCCATTATCATGATTGCTTTCACCAACCATGCCTTGGATCATATGCTCTCTTCTGTCTTGGATGCCGGAATTACATCAAGCATCGTACGACTTGGGTCCCGATCTTCGGACGAGAGGATATCGCAATATTCCATCGAGACAATGGAACTAGTAGCAGGGCAGTCTCGCTTAGACCGTACTTTCGGACGCCATCATCGAGAATTGAAATCCGTCGAAGAGGAGATTAAGAAACTAATGAACAAGTTTCTCCGAAATTCCATCGACTCGAATCAGATCGTTCAATGGCTGGAGATCGCGTACCCCGAGCATTACGAGCACATTCTTCAGCCCCCTCGTTGGATCTCTGTCATAATGGCAACATACCTTGAGGGTAACAAAAATGGCTGGCAACGTGCTGGAAGAAGTGGGAGTACTGAACTCGAAGACAACACCGCTTATGCGTATTGGAAGACTGCTCAAGATCTAGAATTTCTCCGACGGAGGGAAGAACCACCGTTAGCATTCACCCAGCATACTTCTTCTCAAGTGGCGGATATCTCATCCCACAATATGTTTTCAGCCTTGGATATCGACACAGATTCTAGTGATGTCAGCCATGTTCTAGATTCGGAAGTCGGAGAGAGCGATGATGATGAAACTGAAGAGCCTTGGCAAAAAAATTGGGCACCAGTTCTCGCTCAAGCCGCGCCGGAAGCACGAGACCCCCCTTTGGTCCAAATTGCGTCTCCCCCATCCCATCCGACCCTACCTACGACGTGTATCCAGATATCCGATTTGCGAGATCCATTGAACTTTTTCGTCGCCCATGGGTGTGACCGGATACCTATCATCCCTTCTTCAGACCGTCCGCTTGAGGTCCTTCTCCCGCTTGGTGAGATTTGGACATTGTCGCAACCCGAGCGGGAGCGGCTTGATGTGTACTGGACAGAAGAAATGCGAACAAATTTGCACAGGAATCAGTTGCAAGATTTCGAAAATCTTCGTGAAAAACACGCAGAAACACTACGAATATATAACGAAGGCAAAGACGAGGTATGTTTTACCTGACTTTGAATCATTCTTATTTCTCTAAATTCTACTGTTCTGGCAGGCTCGACGTCAGCTCCTTAAGAATGTCAAGATCGTGGGGTGTACAACGACAGGTAAGGACCAGCATCAACACCCTTCACGAATCGCGAGGTTGAAATCGTAATTAAACGCTAGGCGCGGCCAAGCTAACGTCGCTTTTGAAAGCAAGTGTATTCTGATGTCGTGCCTACTTCATTGCTGATGTTGGCAAAGGGTCTCGCTCCTCGCGTCATGCTCGTGGAAGAGGCAGGCCAAGTCCTTGAAGCGCATGTCCTAGGAAGCCTTGTGCCGTCAGTGGAACATTTGATTTTAATCGGTGATCCCTTACAACTGCGCCCGACCTTGAACAATTATTGTGCGTAGCGACACAAAATTTTATGCTAATAAACTGTGACTCCTTTGTGTACTCTAGCGCTCTCCATGGACAGCCAACGTGGTAGTCAACTGTACAGGTTCGACATGTCTCTCATGGAACGATTGGCTGCCGCCGGCTTGCCCATGTCTCGCATTAATGTCCAGCGTCGAATGAGGCCGGCGATTTCGAATCTGATCAGGTTGGTTCAATCAGACTACATGAATAATTAATCGGTAATCTAACTCTGTCTCCGAGAAAAACCC
>Ga0210383_10005579_pt1 | contig 11036 bp, 6 predicted proteins | sample IncBWC14OmetaG_FD_160072 | JGI IMG/M metagenome (GOLD analysis project Ga0210383, IMG submission 160072) | Forest soil microbial communities from Barre Woods Harvard Forest LTER site, Petersham, Massachusetts, United States - Inc-BW-C-14-O ...
CGGCGTGAGTTTGACGGAGACTCGGGCTCGGAAGCTGCTTCCCTTCCGCCCCGCACTTGTTAACGCTTCGCCGAAGCAGCGAATTTTGCGATATCTTTCCTCCATGAAAGAGTCTCAACCCAGCAAGGTTCATGAATCCGCGTTTGTCTTTGACTCCTCTCCTGTTGTCGCCGCGAACCGGAAGTGTTTATGCAGCGGGCGGCTAATATTGGTTCTCGCGCTTTTTGCGAGTGCGCTCGCCGGCGCACAAACCGGAGTCTCTCAAACCGCAGAGATTCGCAATCACCTCGACAAGGCGGCGCAGTATCTTAAGGCAAACGAGTCGAGCGCCGCGGCTAGGGAGCTCGATGCCGTCCTGGCTCTCGATCCTAAGAACGCCGAGGCCTACGCAAACTTAGGGGTAATCGCTTTCTTCCGGCGCGATTATCGGAACGCTTCAGTGTATTTGCGCAAGGCCTTGGCGATCGATTCGTCTTTAACGAAAACGCAAGCTCTCCTGGGCATTTCGCAAAAAAGATTGGGGGATCCATCCGCTCGCGCGTTGTTGGAAAAGTCTTTTCCAAAGCTCAAGGACAAGTCGTTGCGTCTGCAGGTCGGCCTGGAGTTAGCGTCTGTCTATGAACAGGAGGGTGATCAGGGTGCAACGGCTTTGGTGATGCACTCACTGGTGGATCTCGATCCCGACAATGTGGATGTTCTGTTCATGGCGCAACGCGTCTACTCCGAACTGGCAGAGGACACGCTGAACAAGCTCGCCATTCTTGCTCCAGCTTCCGCCCGCATGCAACAAGCGATCGCCGAACATTTGATTAACGGTGGAGATCTCCCACACGCGATCGAGCATTATAAGAAAGCTTTGCAGATCGACTCACGCCTGCCGGGCGTTCGTTTTGAATTGGGTGAAGCCGTCCTTCAGTTATCGCCTCACGATTCTGCAACGCAAGCGGAGGCGGCAAAAGACTTCCAGGAAGCCGAGGCGATGGACGGTGATGCCGCCAATGCAGAGTGCGGGCTGGGAGCGATCGCATTATCGCAGTCCGACCTGGACCAAGCGCTTCGGCACTACCAGCGAGCCAATAAACTCAACCCCAACGAAGTAGAAGCGCAGCTAGGTCTGGCAAGAGTTCTGATGATGCAGCAGAAACCAGAAGAGGCAATCAACTATCTCCGGGCTGCAATCCAAGCCGATCCGCTGAATAGCGAGGCGCATTACCGGCTCGCCTCCGCGTATCGGCGCCTTCAGCTGGACGATCAGGCGCAGAAAGAAATGCACCTCTTTCAGGAGATCAAGAAGACTAAGGATCAAGTTAAAGAGCTGTATCACCAGATGAATATTCAGCCCAAGGCACAAGGCGATGAAATGTCGGACATTGGACCGCAATAATAAGGAAGGTCGGAAGACCAAGCCGACACTTTGGAGAAAAGTACATTCTGCATCGCTGTGTCTTGGCATAGTACTGAGCTTGCTCTGGAATACAGGCTGCGGCGGAGGCTCATCCGGATCCGGCACTCCGCCTCCTCCGGCGAATTTGCCGCCAGTAATCGCAAAGGTCTTTGGGGCGGCTAGCGTGTCATTAAACGGCACGACATCACTCACCTTTAGCCTGTCAAATCCCAACACGGCGATCTCCTTGAGCGGCATGGGCTTTACCGATGCTTTTCCGTCTGGGCTCACCGTAGCGTCACCCAATGGCCTGGCAGGAAGCTGCGGAGGAGGGACGATTACCGCGGCCGCCGGTTCGAACAGCGTCAGCCTCTCAGGAGCCAGCCTGGCCGCGGGTGCTTCTTGCACGTTCTCGGTCAACGTTGTAGCCACAACCAGCGGCGCGCAAAATAATGTCACTAGCGTAGTGACCTCGACGGAAGCAGGAAACGGCGGTACGGCATCGGCGCAGATCACCGTGGTCGGGCCGAGCCAGCAACCACCGGAACCCACCGACATCACCCCAATCAATGGCCAGGTGTATTACGTCATAAATCAGCTGAGCGGCTTACAGGCCGACCTCAATAACAATTCGACGACAGCTGGTGCCAACATCGTCCAGCAGCCGAGGACTTTCACCAACACGAGCCAAAGATGGGCCTTCACTACGCTTCCCGGAGGATCATGGCAGATCAGCAATATTCTCAACGGCCTTTGTCTGGATAGTTCGACTGTTTCGGGCGTGGTGTACGTAGTCCAAAATCCTTGTGCCGGTAACTCCACGCAGCAGTGGATACTAACTCCTGTAAGTGCAGGTTATTACACACTTTCTAACACTAATACAGGGTTATTGGTCGACTTATATCACGGCTCGATATCCGCTGGCACCCTGCTCGACCAAACCGCATTGAATTCGCCCGGCGTTCCTACCCAGAGTCAGCAGTGGCTGTTGCGTCCGGCTTTCTTCGGCGGCATCGACAATGCTCTTCTGGAAAAGCAGGAGGCCGCGCGGGCCTCGACAGGCTTGACCTGGTGGAAGGATGCTGGGCAACCGCTGGATTTGCTTGCCATGCTGAAGAACCATGGCATCAACATAGTCCGCTTGAGGCCGAGCTCGGCGCCTCCATATTCCAATCCTTCGCAGACTGGGTGCAGTGGAAACGCCTGTTATGCGGAGACCGATGCCCAGGATCTGGACCTTGCCAAACGCTCTAAGAATCTCGGCTTGAGTGTCGAGTTGACGCTGCTCTTCGACGGTGGAAGCTCTGTCAGCGTGCCACCGGCATGGGCGAACGACACACTCGCTCAGTTGCAGACGGATATTTACGCTTACGTCAAAGCCGAAATCATAACGTATCGCCAAGCTGGCGTGATGCCCGACTTAGTGGCGATCGGGAATGAAGTAGACACAGGGTTCCTGGGTTCGATCGGCAGTCCTACCGGAACCGACTTCAGCGGTTTTGCCTCTTTGCAGATACAGGCTCTGCAAGCGGTTGACGATGCGGCCGCGGACACGTCGATTGGCCCTGCGGTTCCGCCGCCGCTGACCTGCATCCACATCACTCCGGCTTGGAATCTAACCCAGTTCTTCACGCTCGCGAATCAGAATGGCATCACCTATGACGCAATATGCCAGAGTTACTATCCTTTCTATCACGGGCCCTTAACCGATGCACAAGCGGCGGAAAGCAGTCCGCAGAGCCAAGCGGTGGAGGAGGATGTACTTGTTGACGCGTCCAACAGCATAGGGAAACCGATTTTCATTATCGAGACGGGAGAACATTACGAGAACGGCTTTGACTCGAACGATCCCTGGTATTCGCCGCCAAGCATCTCGGAACAGCAACAGTTTCTGCTTGATTTACAAAGCGTACAGCAACGCTTGCCCAACAATCTGGGAATGGGCATCGAATACTGGGACGCGGCTGGGGTGAATATACCCAATTTGAGCGGGGGATTTATCAACGGGGACAATCAGGTAAATGCGATCTATAGCTGGAACGGCCTAACACTATTTAACAATGCCGATAGCTCGGGTACCACCAATGTGAGTGATCCCACTTATTCAGAATTGCTTCCAGGTATCGACGCACTCGGCGGCAATCTTGATCCCTCGTTGAGTTACAAGTTTGTCAATCGAAGTAGCGGGGAAATCCTGTCTGTCTATCAAGGCTCGAACGCGCCCGGCGCCCTGCTGAACGCCGTCACAAATAGTGGAAGTCCGAGCCTCAGCCAACAGTGGCGCGTTACGAGTGACATGGATGGCTACTTTCAGATCGCCAGCCTTAATCCAGGTGCAGGCAATACCACCAACGCCCTCGAGGACTCCGGGGCTTCCACGACTAGCGCGACAGCCATTGTTCAGTCGGTGGCCAACGGTTCAGCGGAACAGGAGTGGTCGATTGTTTCGGCGGGCAACGGATACTTCAACCTCGTGAATCATTCGAGTGGATTGGCATTGGACACAAGCGGCGGATCCGGCGCGTTGGCCGGATTTGTAGTACAGGAAACCCGATCTGGCAGCGCCCAGACGCAACAGTGGCAAATTGTCGCTGTGCACTAGACCATTCGGCGGTGCTGAAGGTCTCGGAAATACCGTTCTCTCACGGCTCGAAGGAGATGAGATGAAGAAAGTCAGCCCACTCAGCGGTTCTATGAATCGGCGCGAACTGCTGAAAGGTGTGGTTGGAACAGCGGCATTAGTCTCAGTGTTTCCGACCTTAGGTTCCTCCTTTGAGGAGTCGCGTACGGAAGACACTGGACAAAGACTCCGAGAGAATTTTGACCGCGGTTGGAGGTTCCATAAAGGCGACTTTCCGGGCGCGGAAGTACCAAGGTTGTCCGACGCAGACTGGAGAATTTTGGATCTGCCGCACGATTGGAGCATCGAAGGGCCCTTTGACGAGAAAGAACCATCCAGTTTTTGCGGTGCATATCTTCCCACTGGCATTGGCTGGTACCGAAAGAGATTCCATCTGCCTAATTCGTACAAGAATAAGAAACTCACCATAGAGTTCGATGGGATCTATGAGCTCAGTGCTGTGTGGGTCAACGGGCATTTTCTTGGCCAACGCCCTTACGGATACGTTCCATTTTTCTACGACCTCACGCCCCACGTAGCGCTCGGGGACGAGAACGTGATCGCGGTGAAAGTCGACAACTCACGCCAGACCAATTGCCGCTGGTATTCAGGGTCGGGCATCTACCGCCACACGTGGCTGTTGTCTACGAACAAAGTCCACGTCGCCCATTGGGGGACATTCGTCAGTTCATCTCGAGTATCGAAACAGGCAGCGGCGCTTCGCATCAGTACGAGGATTAGCAATGAAAGTGAGAGTCCAGCCGGCTGCACGCTCGTCACCAGCATTATTGACGGCAATGGAAATGTGGTCGACAGCGCCGAGGCTAGCCAGGACATTGCCACCGGTCAGGAATACGAATTCCTACAGGAAATAAAGGTGAACCTTCCACACCTTTGGTCGGTCAACGATCCGTATTTGTACAGAGCCCACAGCACGGTGCGGACCGGAGGCCGGACCTCGGATGAATACGATACGCCGGTCGGCATTCGCGAGGCCGTTTTCGATGCCGATAGCGGATTCTTGTTGAACGGCGAACGCGTGAAGCTCAACGGAGTTTGTCTCCATCACGACGGCGGCAGCGTGGGCGCCGCGGTTCCGGAGAGGATCTGGGAGCGGCGACTGGAGATTCTTAAGGAGATGGGGTGCAATGCCATCCGCACCAGCCATAACCCCTTCGCAGCAGAATTTCTGGATTTATGCGACAGGATGGGATTCCTTGTAATGAACGAGGCTTTCGACGAGTGGAAGGTGCCGAAGGGCCAGATTGGTCCCAACGGGTACGCCAAATACTTCGACGAATGGTACGAACGCGACGTTCAAAACCTTGTGCGGCGCGATCGCAATCATCCTTGTGTGGTGCTCTGGAGCGCTGGTAACGAAATCGGAGATCAGGGTAGTCCGCAGGGCGCGGAGACTCTGCAACAATTGCTCAAGGTTTTTAACACGGAGGACCCCACCCGGATGGTGACTGCGGGCTGCGATCACATTCACTCGGAACCTGCGTCGGAGGCCGCGCGGCCAGAGTTTCTCGCTCTTCTTGATGTTGTGGGCTACAACTATGTGGACCGATGGCGGGACCGAAAAGAAAAGTATTACAGCATCGACCGACACGCCTTTCCGCGAAGGCGCTTCGTTGGGACTGAGAGCGAGGCGATGGGCGGTGTCCGCGGCGAGTACCCCGAACTGTTCGCCGCGAGTGCCCCTGTGGCAGGCTTCTTCCAGTTCTTGGGCGGAAGAAACGTCGATGTGGAGCAACTGTGGAAGTTTGTCAGCACTTATGACTACGTTGCTGGCGACTTTATGTGGACGGGTATCGATCACTTGGGCGAGGCACGATGGCCCATGAAAAGCTCGTCCTCGGGCGTGATCGACACCTGCGGCTTCAAGAAGGACGGCTATTACTTCTATCAGAGCCAGTGGACAGACAAGCCAGTCCTGCACCTGTTTCCCCATTGGAACTGGAAGGGGAAGGAGGGTCAGATCATCCCGGTGACCTGTTTTACAAATTGCGATACGGTCGAGTTGTTCCTCAACGGCCGGTCACTTGGAGTGAAAGGGTACGAGTTCCCTCGCCTCGGCATGGAGGTCAGGTGGGGCAACCTGCCGGATCGCGCAAAAGTCTTACGGACGACTGCTGACTTGCACTTGTCGTGGGACGTACTCTACGAACCCGGAGCGCTGAAGGCGGTTGGGACTAAAGACGGGAAGATCTTTGCAACAGATGAGGTTTACACGACGGGAGATCCGGCGTCGATCGGCTTGTCGTCCGATCGGGCGTCCATTGGGACAGATCCAAGCGATGTGGCTCACGTCACAGTCCATATCTTGGACCAGAATGGCCGAGTGGTGCCCATCGCGGATAATGAAATTGCTTTCGAGATCGAAGGTGCAGGATCACTGCTTGCAACAGACAATGGAAACCCGGCGAGTCTCGAAGACTACAAATCGAATCGGCGCAGGGCTTTCAACGGATTGTGTCTCGCCATCGTGAAGTCGAATGGCAAAACGGGTGAAATTCAGGTCAGCGCTGTTTCGCCGGGACTCCAGGCAGCCCGTGTGAGTATAGGGACCAAGGTGTGAATGCTGATACGGTTCGATCGATTCAAGCGACCGATAATCGCGCTGAGGAGATTCAAGAATGGGCCTGACCAGCATTGACTGGGTCATCATGGCGGTGTATGCCGTCTTTGTTCTTGGGATCGGTGTAGCGCTCAAACGCTACATGAAGACCAGCACCGACTTTTTTCTTGCTGGCCGTTCGATTCCGGCGTGGGTTTGCGGCCTGGCTTTTATCTCGGCGAACCTGGGAGCGCAGGAAGTGATCGGCATGGGCGCCTCTGGCGCCAAGTACGGCATTGCCACCAGCCACTTCTATTGGATCGGCGCCATTCCGGCGATGGTATTCGTTGGCATCTTCATGATGCCGTTCTATTACGGATCGCGCGCGCGATCGGTGCCGGAATACCTGCGGCTGCGTTTCGATGAAAAGACTCGCGGGCTTAACGCCATCTCTTTTGCCACGATGACGATTTTTTCGTCTGGCATTTCCGTGTACGCCATGGCGAAACTCATGCAGACGCTGCATATTCTCGATTCTCCCCTCAAGAGAATGGGCCTGCCGTTGTCGGCGGGTTTTCATATCAGCATAATCATCTCGGCGATCGTCGTGCTGGTCTATATCTTGCTGGGAGGACTGGTCAGCGCAATCTACAACGAGGTGCTTCAATTTTTTCTGATCGTGGCCGGCTTTCTGCCTCTGGTTCTTTTGGGTCTGAAAGATGTCGGAGGGTGGAGCGGAATCAAGCAACAACTTCCGACAGCCTACACCCACTCCTGGCAAGGGATGAGTAATCCACACACCAACCCGCTGGGCGTTGAGTGGTTTGGTCTGGTGATGGGACTGGGCTTTGTTTCCTCCTTTGGTTATTGGTGCACGGATTTCTTGGTGGTGCAGCGTGCGATGGCCGCAGAATCCATGAGCGCAGCCCGCCGGACGCCATTAATCGCCGCTATTCCAAAGATGGTGTTTCCGTTCCTCGTCGTTCTTCCCGGATTAATTGCGATCTCACTCCCCGCACAACGCGCTAGTCTTCTCCCAAGTGCTCACGGGACGGACACGATGAAGGGCGAGATGGCAGTGAGCGGCCAGGGCCTCATTCCTCCGAAGATAAATGAAACCACCGGGCAGCCGATGCTGGACGCGAACGGTAAGCCTCTGCTTGACTATGATCTCGCTGTCCCTAACATGCTCGTGCACTATCTTCCCACTGGGTTGCTAGGCTTGGGCATAACGGCGCTGCTCGCCAGCTTCATGTCCGGCATGGCGGGTAACGTGACGGCATTCAATACCGTCTGGACGTACGATATTTACCAAGCCTACATCCGCAAAGGCGCGAGCGATCAGCACTATCTCTGGGTAGGTCGAATGGCGACTGTATTTGGAATTGCACTTTCGGTTGCTGCCGCCTACGCCGCTACTCACTTCAACAACATCATGGATTTTCTGCAACTTGTGTTCGCTTTCGTGAATGCTCCTCTGTTCGCGACGTTTCTGCTGGGAATGTTCTGGAAGCGCACAACCGGGCACGCCGCGTTCGGAGGGTTACTATCAGGCACACTTGCGGCAGCCGTTCACCACGGGCTGACACTTCCGGCGGGGGCGGTCGCTGGGATCAAAGGAGGTTGGCTCGCAACTGTGCACGTTTATCCCAGCGAGATGGCTCAGAACTTCTGGACAGCCATCTGGGCGTGGTCTGTTTGTATCGTGGTCACCATTCTAATAAGCCTGGTAACCCAACCTCGCAGAGAAGAGGAACTCGTTGGACTGGTCTATTCTTTGACGCCGCGGATTTCCGAAGGTCATTCACCGTGGTATAAGAGGCCGGAAGCATTAGCGATTTTGGTCGTTGTGTTGGCTTTGATACTAAACATTATTTTCTGGTAGGAGCTGCAATGGGACTGGACATTCGTTTGCCGATCGGCCTGCTCTTCAGCGTGATTGGCTTATTGCTGGTGGGATTTGGCGTTTTCGCTGACAAGGTGATCTACCAACGCTCGCTCGGGCTCAATGTGAATCTGGTTTGGGGGGCGGTATTGTTCGTCTTCGGGCTGATCATGCTGCTGCTGGGAAGGCGATCGAGTGCGAGTCATCCGCGCGCCGGATCGTCTCCAGACGGCGGGCGCCCGGCGGGTGGGCAACGATAGCTTCCCTTCCGCGACGATGAAGAAGAGTAAACGATGCGCGCTCGGGCCGACTTCAAATCATCCTGCGCTGCCTCGTCCCAACATCTCCCCGAATTTTGTCGCGATCACGACCTCTTGGCGTTGCTCGCGGGTCAATTTGCATAAGAAACTTCCGAGTCTCGCTTCACTGTATGCACAGGAAGGAGCTGTGTCGAAATATCGAATCCCCAGCTCGAATGCATGTTGCAGGAAACTGAACGCCTCCTCTTCCGTGGGAACTTCGGAGGCCACGAATCCCCAAGGTCGTCTGATTCCAAATGAGTCCACAACCCAGAGCTATTCGATACTTCTTCGAGGGCATATTTTAGCGGCACCTGCACTACCTGCCGGGGAAGGCCCCTCCATTTCCATCGTAGCATCCTGAATAAGCGCATCTCGGCCCTTCGATCCGATCGCTCCATGTTGCGCGGCTGGTGGCCCGTCAAACGAATTGCGCGACCGAATGCCAACTTTCTGTATCTAAACAGCTTCATCCAGCAGCCTCTCCCGGGGAATGCCGAAGTGTGGCATCATCTTCTTTATCTCTTGGCCGGCAAGCTTGCCTGGCAGTTTTCCTGGAATCGGGACCGAGCATGGCGAAACCAATCTTACTGAGCGTGGATGACGACTCTGATGTTTTGCGGGCGATCGAGCGCGATCTGCGCTCGCAGTATGGCGCGGAATACCGGGTGATCGGCAGCGATTCGCCCGAGGGGGCACTTGAGCTGCTGAAGCAGTTGAAGGTGCGCAATGACAGCGTGGCCTTGCTGCTCGCAGACCAGCGCATGCCCCGGATGGACGGCGTCGAGTTTCTGCGGCAGGCCATGGGAATTTTTCCGATGGCGAAGCGGGCATTGCTGACCGCTTATGCGGACACGAATGCCGCGATCAGCGCGATCAATCAGGCCAGCATCAATTTTTTCTTCCTGAAGCCGTGGGATCCTCCAGCGGAGCACCTGTATCCGCAACTTGATGATCTGCTCGATGACTGGCAGGCTTCGTACCGTCCAACCTTTCAAGGGATCCGGGTGCTGGGCACTCGCTGGTCGCCGCGCTCGTATGAGTTGCGGGACTTTCTGGCACGCAACCGCGTTCCGTATCAGTGGACGGACGTGGAGCTTTCCGCGAATGATCCAGAGACCAAACAACTTCTGGAAGTTTTGGGGCCGGAGGCGGCGAATCTGCCGGTGGTGCTGTTTCCCGACGGGACGAAGCTGCTGGAGGGCGCGCCTGCGGAGGTCGCACAGAAAGTTGGGTTGCGTACGCGGGCTCAAACTGACTTCTACGACCTGGCGATTGTCGGAGGAGGTCCGGCCGGTTTGGCGGCCGCGGTTTATGGGGCCTCCGAAGGTTTGCATACGGTGATGATTGAGCGGGAAGCGCCCGGCGGCCAGGCGGGAATGAGTTCCCGCATCGAGAACTATCTGGGATTTCCGACCGGGCTGAGTGGAGCTGATCTGGCGCGGCGGGCGGTGGTGCAAGCGCAGCGCTTCGGAGTGGAAATTCTTGCGCAGGAAGTGGTTGGCGTCCGCGCAGAGGGGCCTTACCGGATTATCAAGATGGTGGATGGAAACGAGATCTCCTGTCACGCGCTGATGATTGCGACTGGTGTGCAGTGGAGACGGCTGGAAGCTCCAGGCGTCGACCGCTTGCAGGGTGCGGGAATTTATTACGGCGGCGGTGCAACTGAGGCTTTGTCCTGCAAGGGTGAGATCGTCTATGTGGTCGGCGGGGCGAACTCGGCGGGTCAAGCGGCGATGAACTTCGCGAAATACGCGGAGCGGGTCATCATTCTGGTGCGCGGCGAATCGCTTTCCAGCACAATGTCGCAATATTTAATCGACCAGGTTAAGGAGACGCCCAACATTCAGCTTTGGACACATGCGAGCCTGTCTGAAGCGCACGGCGAGACGCATCTGGAGGAAATTTCTGTGCTGTGCTCTGATACCGGCAAGATTGAGCGGGTGCCGGCGAGTGCGATGTTTATTTTTATTGGAGCGCTGCCACAGACGGACTGGCTGGCGAGCATCGTGGAGCGGGATGAGCGCGGTTTTCTGCTGACCGGTCCCGATCTTATGCGGGACGGGCAGCGTCCGAAGGGATGGGCGCCGGACCGCGATCCATTTCTGCTCGAGACCAATGTTCCCGGCATCTTTGCCGTGGGCGATGTGCGGCACGGTTCGATAAAACGCGTGGCTTCCGGAGTGGGTGAAGGATCAGTTGGAGTGCAGTTCATTCATCAATACTTGAGCAAGGTCTAAATGGTCGATAAATCTGAACTACGTCGTGTGCAGGAATTCGCTGATTTG
>Ga0210383_10005580_pt1 | contig 11036 bp, 8 predicted proteins | sample IncBWC14OmetaG_FD_160072 | JGI IMG/M metagenome (GOLD analysis project Ga0210383, IMG submission 160072) | Forest soil microbial communities from Barre Woods Harvard Forest LTER site, Petersham, Massachusetts, United States - Inc-BW-C-14-O ...
ATAAAAGGGATTGGGGACCAGCACGCTGTAGCCCTCGGCGGCAATGCGCTTCCCGATGTCACGCATCGCGGGGCGCAGCCCGAAGGCGTCGCTCCAGATGATCACGGCGGGATGCGAGCCGGAGGTTGGGTGAATAAACGCGGCATCGCAGGAGCCATCCGAGGTTTTGATCGTCGCGTCGGTTTCCGTGACGAGCATTGCAGCTGATGCGGAGTCGGTCGCCGCCACAATGCCGGCGGCCGCCGCCATAGCGATGAAGTTGCGGCGGGAAAGGTCGCTGGAAGCATCCTCCTGCCTTTGATCCTGCTTGTTTTCCATTGGCTCGCTCCTGGTCTGTCACCCCTCTTAGCAATCACCTCCAGTTCGGTCCGGGGCAGCAAGTCCGCAATCCATCCGTGGAGGGTCCGCTCATCTTCTCGTTCAATGCATGTGAATTGCAAGTCCCAGACGACTACGTGAATCCTCTCTACCGGTACGGTTCCGGAATAGTTCTGCGTGAAGAATCTCAGGATTACATCATTATGGATGGCGAAAAGGATAGCTTAGTGTTTGCTTCCCGCACGGACGCTTGCATGCAAGGTGGAAGTTTTGTACAGTGACCGCACTTTACCGCGCCGGGGACGCTGACGATGCGTCCGCATAACGATGCCCGCAGGCCCAACGGTCTCGATCCGCAGTAAAGACGGGTTTCCCGCACCTTTTTTTTCGCGAACAAGGAGGAATCTATCATGAAGAGACGGACTAACACGGCGCTTCTCGTTTTGCTCGGCTCGGCGGCATTCGCGCTCGGAGCCGGCACCGCTTCGGGGCAAGACAATCTGACGAAGTTCGTCGTCACCGGCGACGCGGCCAAGAAAGCCATGACCCGGGAAGAGATATCGGCGGATACCGCGGAGAAGATCACCAAGGCGTGCCTCGATTTTGCCGCCCAGAACAAGATTGCGGTGAGCGTTTTCATCCTCGCTCCGTCCGGACAAGTGGTGCACGCCCATCGCATGGACGGGCAAAATCCCGTGAACGTGGAGACGGCGTTGTGGAAGGCGCAGACCGCTCTCAAGACGCACGCTTCCACGCATGCAGCCGCCAATCGCTACGCGGACGATATTACTGGTGAACTCACGCGCATCAAATTCGACGCCTACTGGGTGTCCGGCGGCCTGCCGATCGTCGTGGATAACGTTGTGATCGGCGCCATCGGCGTGGGCGGCTCGGGACTGGACGAAGAGTGCGCCAGCGCGGGACTCACGGCCGTGCTCGGGCCGCAGCCTCCGCTGGCGGAAAAACTGCCACCGCGGAATGGTCGGGGAGCACCACCCGCTGCGCCGGCACAACCAGCGCAGCGCTAACCGCAAGTTATACGGCGTACATGGATTCTCACGACCGAAGGTGTCGCGCGTCCCTTCGCGGTCCAACTCTATTGTCAGATGCGCCGCCAACCGTGACGTGCACGCGTGTCGTCGATTCATATTGAACGAGTGCCTAAGCATCTTGGAAGGTGTTTCCAAATGGAAGCTTTTTGTTGGGCTTGTCTTTTTTTCTGGCATCGGTTGGGCAGCCCGCGGATTCTCACGCAGACACTATTGCAGGTCGATGCATTTTATTAGCCGCACATATTCCGCAACCTATTTCCGCGCACGCGCGTCTATTCAGTGCGTATTTCTCGACCTCCGGTTTGGCAAAAAGTAAAATAGCGAATCGGCGCCTTAAGACGAGCTAGTAGGTAGGTACACGGATTGACAATTCACGTGCGGCGATGAGGCATTCGCCGCCAACGATTGGAGCCATCTATGAAATTCAAGTCGCTAGCCTCTTTTTTATTCCCGGCTGTCGGGCTTTTCGTGGTTTCCTTGCCGGTGCTCGCGCACCATGGTTTTGCAGGCCGTTACGACGAAGAACACCCGTACACGGTGCAAGGAACGGTCTTGGAATTCCAACTTGAAAACCCGCATTCGGCAATTATTTTCGAAGTGAAGGATAAGAACGGAACCGTTGAACGGTGGCATGCCGAACTTGGCGGTGCGAACGCATTGCGCAGGGCTGATGGCTGGGATAGAGACACGTTGAAGCCCGGGGACAAAATCACCGTCATAGGTCCCCGGAACAAAAACGGCTCATTTGATATGAATCTTTCCCACGAAAGCAAAATCATAATGACGGACACCGGCAAGCAAATCCACAATAGCTTCAGAAGCGAGCAACCCCAATAGACAGCGATTTGGAACCAATGGGTTCTGCACTCTGCCACCGCTGGAATCAATTACGCTTGTGCTGTGTTTTGATGGGACTGCGTGTAAATGTTGGGACGTGCATTGCGAGGGCCCTCAACGGAGGCCGGAATGAAATTGAGGAAGAAAATCTTAATGGCGAGCCTATTCGGCCCGATCCTCACGGCTCTCACCATTTGCAGAGGGGTGAGTTTCGCCCAGGCACCGCCGGCCCCTCCCCAGCCCGCTGCAAATCCCCGCGGTGCTCCGATCCGCCCGTCGGCTGCCGCATGGAATCCGAAATCGATTGCCTACATTAAGGCCTCCAATGCTAAGAAAGACGACCAGTTCGGATTCACCGTGGCCCTCAGCGGCGACGGCAACACGATGGCCGTGAGTACGACCGCGGAAGATAGTGCGGCCAAAGGTATAAACGGGAATCAAGGGGATCATTCCGCGCTCAATGCCGGAGCAGTTTATGTTTTCATCCGGGATGGCGGCGCCTGGGTTCAGCAGGGTTACGTAAAGGCCTCGAACACGAAGGCGAGTTACCAGTTCGGATCCTCTGTGGTCCTGAGTAACGACGGGAACACGATGGCCGTCGGCTCCACGGGCGAAGCCAGCTCGGCTAAAGGCATTGACGGCGATCAGACAGACTCGTCGATGCCGGGTGCTGGCGCAGTCTACGTCTTCGCGCGAAAAGGCTCCACATGGTCGCAGCAAGCATATGTAAAGGCATCGAACACGGGCGAAAAAACCGATGGCGACCAATTTGGATATTCCGTCGCCTTGAGTGGCGATGGAAATACGATGGCTACCGGCGCAATTTCCGAACGTAGCGCGGCAACGGGAATCAATGGCAATCAGGCTGACAAATCCGCCGACGGCGCCGGCGCCGTTTACGTCTATGTTCGTGCCGACGGCAAATGGTCTCAACAGGCCTACGTAAAACCCTGGAACACCACAGCCCGAGGAGGCCTTTTCGGCTATTCCGTAGGATTAAGCGGCAACGGGAATACGATGGCTGTAGGCGCCTACGACGAAGAGAGAGGAAAAGGCGCAGCCTACATTTTCACTCGCACCGGCAGCACCTGGTCGCAACAGATTCGACTTATGGCTTCGAACGCTGAAGATGGCGATTCGCTCGGTTGCTCCATCGCGATCAGCGATGACGGCAATACGATGGTCGCAGGTGCGTTTGACGAAGACAGCCTGCTCCGGGGAATCCAGCCGCCAACGGAAGGCAGCAACGACGCGGCATCGGACGTCTCAACCGGAGCGGCGTACGTCTTCGTTCGAACCGGTTCGGCGTGGACGCAACAAGCATTTATCAAGGCGACGAACACCCGGCTCAATGACCAATTCGCATGGGCTCTTTCCCTGAGTCGCGACGGCAACACGCTCGCCGTCGGCTCTCATCTCGAGGATAGCGGCGCAACCGGGCTTAACGGCAACCAGGAGGACGCGTCAGCCGAAGATTCCGGCGCGGTTTATGTCTACAACCGCAGCGGAGCTACCTGGACGCCTGTCTCATACGTCAAAGCTTCGAACCCACGTGCTTCCGCCGAATTTGGAATTTCCGTCGCCCTGAACGCAGACGGTAAAGTACTGGCCGTTGGTGCTTTCAAAGATGGCGGGGGTGGCGCCGGCATCAATCCTGCTCGAACCGCCAAGCCGGCCGAGGAGTCAGGAGCAGCGTATGTCTATTACTGAGGCAAGGAGGAAAACGCGAATGCGACATAACTCGCTTTTTCTGTTGTGCGCCCTGGTCGTTCTGGTTTCGTCAAGTCTTGCGGCTGCTCCACAGAACGCCCCCGCAGCGGCACCGGGTGGCCAGCGCCCTGCTGCGGCTCCCCCTCCACCCATGAGGTTGACGAGCACAGACATCTCCGATGGCAAGCCTATAGCCGCAAAGTTCACATGCGCCGCAGGAGCGGATGCCGTCTCGCCGGCGTTGCAATGGATGCAGCCGCCGCGAGGCACGGCAAGCTTCGCTTTGATCGTGCATGACATGGAACCTCGCCCTCGAAAGGGCGTCGACGACATCTTGCATTGGATGGTCTGGAATATGCCGGCGGGCGCGAATTCACTTCCCGAGGGCGTGTCTCCTGCGGCCGTGGATTTGCCGGACGGGAGCCATCAAACGAATGGAAACGCCGGGCAGAATGGGAACTTTGGCTACCGCCCACCGTGTCCGCCGCAAGACGTCCCGGTGGCGCACCACTATGCGTTTGAATTATTTGCCCTGGATCAGAAGCTCGATCTGCCTCCGACGGCCACCCGCGCCGACTTACTGAAGGCCATGGATGGACACATCGCCGGACACGCCGCGCTTGTGGCGCCGTTTAACCGATAAGTAAAGTTCGCAGCTTGCTCTAGTTTTAGTGATTTTACTGTGTAAGAAATTGCAAGGGTTCGGCGCTTACCATGCCAAAACCTTGTAATTTTATCTGCGAGGTAAAATTGGGTGCCGCACCCTCTGCAGTTGAGGGTGCGGGTTTTCTGCTAAGGACAGGCCGTCGCTGACCGGGTCATCCGTCCTTACATTACAAAAAGTCAAAACCCGCACTCTTGAACACCGCAAGGGTGCGGCACCCAATTTCACGAAAATATCAGTTCTTAACGACAGACCAGTTAGCCATCCCAAACTGATCACAGAGCCCGCCGTTGCGGCACAAAATCTCTAAAGAAAGCAATTGCCTTTACGACCACACCGGTTTGACTCCTGGTCCGATCAACATTGCTGGGTTCGCGCCTTTCCTGGGTATGTATTTCTGCGCTCGCCCGTTGTCCACCTCGGCAACGTACAAATTGCCATCCTGGTCCACGTGCATTCCATGCACGCCCCAGAATCCACCCGGGAAATCGCCGAAGGTGCCCCAGGAGTATAGGAAGTTGCCGTCGAGATCGTACTTGATCATTTTGTTCGTGCCGCGATCGAAGAGCCAGAGATGCCGGTCCGCTGCTGCCAGGTGGAGGCAGTGTACGTCAGACGGCGGATCGCCCACTTTCCACATGTTAAGGAATTTGCCGTTGACGTCGAACACCTGGACGCGGTGGTTGTACCGGTCGTTAACGAAAACACGTCCGCTTGGGACGTCGACGGCTACTCCGTGCACGCCGTTGAGATAGCCTGGACGCGTCTCGTTGGGTGGTGTTCCTTTCTGGCCCCAGTCACTCACGAATTTGCCGTCCTTGTCGAACTTCGCGACACGCGTGCCGACGTATCCGTCCGCCACGAACATTGTGCTGTCCGGCAGCCATGCGAGGTAAGTGGGACGAGAGAAGTGCGTGGCGTCGGCGCCCAGCTGGTTGGGTGTCCCGATCGTCTGTACTAATTTCTTCATATCGTGCGTGAACTTGAAAATGGCATGCCGGTAATCGTCCACTAGCCAGACATACTTGTCCTTGTCGTAAGGGTTGATGTAAATCGCATGAGGACGGCGCAGCATGCTGTCCCACTCCGGCCAGGTTTCCTTGATTTCTCCCTTGGCGTTCACGCCGACGATGCAATGCTGCCAGCGCCAGTCCACATTTTCGGTTCCATGATTTGGGCCGTCCAGCGGTCCTGGTGGACTGGCCGACGTGGCGTCGCGCCACGGCAGACGGCCAATAGGAAATCCGAGGCTCGGTCCCAGTTGCGGGAGGTCAATTTCCTTTGGCCGTTTGATATTCGGCAGTTCGCCGCGCTGGAGAATGAAAACGCGGTCCGGATTCTCCGCGAAAACACCCTCCCCCGATCCCCAGTTCCACTGCTCGTTCCCAGGCAATGACGACAAAGGCTGTGGCCAATTTGGGTCCACGTCATAAGCCCCGAAGACGTCCTGCACGCCCTTCTGTCCTGGGATGGCTGCAAATGAAGTCTCAGCGTTCATCTGCGCTTGGGCGGCGTCGGGTGAACCTAGCAGCTCCGAGACCACAGGCAGCGTCGCCGAGGCCAGCCCACACTTCATCAAAGCTCTCCTGCTCACTTTCGAGTTTGAGCCCATGTTCTTGCGCTCCTTTTGGGGGAACAGACCTGTCTGACCTAACCAGAATTTTCGGTTTTAACCACTCGCTTGCGCATCGTACCCTTCTCCTGCCTTGGACACAATGAATTTGGCGCTAGAGTTGGGCCGCGTCCAACTTGAATTCAACCGGGGGGTACACGCCCATCCAGACGCAATGACGCGGCATGCAATCACGAAAACTTTCACGGGAACGAACGCTGCCGAGAGCAGGCCACCGCGCTCCTTTCTGGCGGCGGATTGAGTGGGAAACGTTAAAACCCGCTATTACAACTCAGTAAAAACTTCTTGACAGGTTCGGAGGTTTGGTGTACGGGTGGAGGCACTTAGATAGTATCAGCCTTCGAATACTGTTCCGCATAAGTTACCCGGGCCTAATGATGACACCTGACAAGGATCGCTTGTTGGGAATGTCGTTCGGCGAAAGTAGAAGGGAGTAGGGGCGAGGACGAAGCAAGTGCTCGTGACGCCATCGCTTTCAAGGCCGTAGGTTGTAGGCATTCGTTGTCGTGCTGGGTGCATGAATTCGGAAGAGTGATCGCTGCTCGGAAATTGTCGAAATTCTCAGATCATGGAGGAGATTCGATGAGAACCCTACGGGTGTGTTCGTGGGTGATAAGAATTGCCCAGGTGTTGTCTCTAAGCGTCGTGTCGTTGTTCGCCTGCGTTTCAGCATTCTCCCAAGGCTCGGCGGGCCGGATTCTGGGAACGGTTACGGATCAAAGCGGAGGCTCGATAGCCGGTGCTACCGTCATCGTCACGGACGTAAACCGGAACACACCCAGGACATTGACCACGGATCCATCGGGAGAATACAACGCTCCCAACCTCCTGCCCGGCAATTATAAAGTCCGCGCCGAGGCCAAGGGCTTCAAGGCCTTCGAGCGCTCCGGCATATTTTTGGAGGTTGGCGGAGAGATTCGCGTTGACTTAGTGATGCAGCCCGGCGAGGTGTCCCAGACGATCACCGTGAATGAAGATGTGCCGATGGTGGAGACCACCAACGCGGAATTGGGCGGAACTCTCCAGAACGACATCATCAATGACATCCCGTTGAATGGCCGGAACTTTGCTAACCTGTTGCAACTACGCCCCGGCGTGACGATCTATCCCGGCGGCTCGGGGTGGTCCCAGAGCAGCAACGGAATGCGCGCCCATGACAACGTCTACCTGTTTGAAGGCGTGAACGGCAGCGACCCGTGGATGGCGCAACCGATCATCAGCGCCGTAATGGCTGCGGGCGATGCGGGCACTCTCGTGTCGATCGACGCTATCGACGAATTCAAAACGCAGGAAAATCCTCGCGCCGAATTCGGCTGGAAGCCCGGCTCGATCGTCAACGTCGGAATCAAGTCCGGCACCAATACCATACACGGTACGGCCTACGCATATGGCCGCGATGGATCATGGGATGCACTTCCTTATTTTGATACCCCCGGGCCGAACAAGGGTGTTGCGCAAACACCGCCATCTGTTGCCTTAGAACAGTTCGGCGCCAGCATCGGCGGAGCCATAAAGAAAGACAAACTCTTCTACTTTTTGAATTTCGAGGACCAGCGCTATGCGGTCGGAAGCACGGGACAGATTACGGACCCGGAAAACATCGGAGGGCTGGCTGTTCCAAGCACTCCGAATTGCCTTGGGAGCGGCATAAAAACCACAGGGTATTTAATAGCAAACCCATTTCAAGGCAATTGTGAAGCCAGCTTACAAGACGCTTGCAACGGAGTGCTTGTGGCTAACGCGCAAAATTCTAGCATCCCGGCGCTATCTCCACTCAGCCTCCAAATGGCGGGCCTCAATCCCGATTGCTCCAAAGCTTCCAATTTCCCCGGTTTATTCCCGGTTATCTCAGGAGCTAATGGGACTTCCGCACCGAACACATTGCCAAACACCAATCGGATCGACTCTGGCCTGGCAAAAATAAATTACCACCTCAACGACAAACATGCGATCGCCGGCATGTACTTCATCAGCCCAGGCAGCGGAATCCTGAATGACGCACCCGGAACCCAGTCGAATGCAATCTGGCTAACGAATCAGTACGCACGCTCACAGGTATTTGCGGGGAGTTGGACCTGGACTCCGAATTCCACTTGGGTGAATGAAGCCCGGGTCGGCTATTCCCATTACTTCCAAAATTTCGAGGCTCAGGACGCCGGCGATAACACGTCAAATTACGACTTCGAGGGCCACATCTACAACATTAACACCGGCCAAGCTAATCCATTCTATTTTGGGATGCCGACAATCGTGATTGGCAGTTTTACGGGCGATCTCGGCGCAGGATGGCCAAAGGTCGTGGGACCGGATGGAATCCTGGAGATCCTAGACCACGTATCCTATTTGCGTGGCAAGCACGCCTTCAAATTCGGCGCCGAAATCTTGTACAATCAAAGCACCTCGAACGTAACCGCCAATGGCAAGGGCTCAATTACATTTGACTCCTTGCAAGGCTTCATGGAAGGCTCTCCGGACACCGTGGTCGGTGGGAATGCCGGCAGCGCGGCCATCCTGGTTGGAAACCTGAAACGTCACTTCACTTACGCAGGCTATGCGGGCTTCTTTCAGGACGACTGGCGCTTCAATTCGAGGTTGACCATAAACCTCGGTCTGCGCTACGAACTCAACACAGTTCCGAGAGAACGGGATTTGCTTCAGGGTAACTTCAATCCGAACGTAGGGTTGCAACAGGTTGGCTCCGGGATCATTTCTCCCTACAATGGCGATCACAACAACTTCTCGCCGCGCCTGGGCTTTGCCTGGGATGTGTTTGGAAACGGAAAAACAGTGGTTCGTGGAGGAGCCGGAATCCTTTACGAGCAGATGAGCCTGGATGTATTCCAGGGCATCGGCAACTCGTTTGGGCTGCGGGTTGAGCCAACCGGCGATAAGATTTGCACCGGGGGAGTCAAGGGCGTTGGCGGATCTTGCGTACCAGGCATTGGCACTATCACTGTCGCAAACGTCAGCTATGCCAGTGGCTCAACCGCGCTTGATGGCCTCAACCCCGCCATTCCAGGGACCTTCGTTCCCGGTAGCATCGCTTATGGCTGGAACAATAACTCCACAACGCCAATTTTCAACTTTTCGGCCGCATGCGGCGATGGCAGCACTGTGCTGACAGGGACAGCTGGCTATCGGCCAGCGCAATGCAACGCCTTAATGGTGGATCCCGACCTTCGCACACCGTACGTGTCGAACTGGAGTTTGGGCATCCAGAGGGCGCTCACGAACAAACTCTCGCTGGACGTGAGTTATGTCGGAAATCACGGGACGAAACTGATCGGCGCTTTGGATCTTAACCAGCCAGCGCTCCAGTCTTTGAATGTCGCGGGTGTTGGAAACGTCGTAACGGGCCCTGGTTGGACGGCTGCTTCACTTGCTGCTTGCGCGGCGACACCCAGCAAGGGCAATTGTTCACCCAGTTCATCGTTGGAGCAGGCCGGGCGACCCTACGCTGCTCAGTTCCCCTTTCTCAAATTCGTTGACTATTTTGGGAATTTAGATTCCTCAAACTACAACGGATTGCAAGTCGCCCTTACCGCCCGAGACTTCCACGGGCTGACCTTAACTACCGGTTACACCTATTCCCATGCCCTCGGCGAATCCTCCGACCAGGGGACAAGCGGCGGCCTCGTGATCCCCCAGAACAGCTATGGAAGCTTGCGACAGCAGCTCTATACCAGCACCACTTTCGATATGCGCCAGCGCCTCACGGTCTCGGGTAACTACCTGATTCCCGGCAGAAAGGGCTTCGGGCAGCTCCTCGAAGGCTGGTCCGTTAACTCTTCCGTTGTAGTTTCGACGGGGACTCCCTGGGGCATCAACGACACCACCACGGACTTCGCTGGAATCGGCGAAGCCAACGGGCGCAATCCGCAAGGCAACGTAGGCATGCAATGGGATTTCTTCGGGAACCCTTCGGACTTTGAAGCCGTTCACAACTTTACCGGCGTAACAGCTGGCCCGACGGGAGTTACGGGCATCCCCTACTTTAAGGGCACTACCAACCCTAAATGTGTCTCGGCTGCCGGCAGCAATCTACTCCAAATTGCCTCACTCACTGTTTTGGGCTGCTATGCGCTTGGCAACTCGGTCCTGATTCCCGCAGCCTACGGCAGCTTTGGTACGATGGGCCGCAATCCCTGGCGCGACGGAGGGTTCCGAAACGTCGACGCTTCCGTGAGTAAAAATTTCAAATTCAATGAACGCCTCAGCGCTCAGTTCCGCGCTGAAGTCTTCAACCTATTCAACCGCCCCGACTTCGTCAATCCATACGGCGGCCCGGGCGGCGCCGGAACTCCGAATGACATTAACCCATCGAAGGCTTTTAGCGGCTCAGGCCTTGGATATGTTCTCAACACAACGGATGCGGCCAGCTCCAACCCCGTGCTTGGATCAGGAGGCCCGCGGGATATCCAACTCGGATTGAAACTGATCTTCTGAACATAAACACGCTACAGATTCTTTCAACCCCGAGGGGGGCCGGGGAAGGGCCCGGTCCCCTCGCAAGCAAATAATGTTTGTGGGCAATTCGGGAATTGCTTTCCACCTCCCCCGTGACCAGGGCCAGATTGCCGGAATTTCTCGGCACGGGTGGCCGGTCGGGTTCCTGAGACACTCGAGTTCGAGAGTGAGTCTGCACTGATAAGTTAGGCGCAGCGTGCCCTGGGCAGCAGTCTCTTAGACAACCCTGGGCCCTCTCGGATAACCCGAAGAAGCGATAGGCGAAAAGCCACCGATAGAACCATGGTTGGCACTTTACAACCGCGCTGCTTGTCTGCGTCTGGAACCGAAGGGCGTCGTTACGAGAGCACGATGA
>Ga0210383_10005582_pt1 | contig 11034 bp, 6 predicted proteins | sample IncBWC14OmetaG_FD_160072 | JGI IMG/M metagenome (GOLD analysis project Ga0210383, IMG submission 160072) | Forest soil microbial communities from Barre Woods Harvard Forest LTER site, Petersham, Massachusetts, United States - Inc-BW-C-14-O ...
GAACTGCGTCATCGCCAAGAGCGTTGGGAACAGCGTGGCGATGAACGAGCCGATGAACGGAATGTAGTTGAGCGCAAAGGCGATCACGCCCCACTCGGCGGCGAATTGCAGTCCGGTGACCAGCGCGAACAGCCCGACGAACAGTCCGGTCAACACGCTCATCTGCGTCCGCACCCAAAGGTATTTTCTGAACTTGACCGCGGTCGCGGCACTGCCGTCCAACATCACCCGCGCGGCGTCGCGATTGCGCAGCGCGTCGACCTTGCGGCGGATATCGTCGACTTCAAGGAGACCGAGGATCACATAGGTTAGCGTGATTAACCAGAACGCCAGTGTCGAATTGATCCGGCCGGTGACGTACTGTGCCTTGACCAGCAGCCAGCGGACATTGAAATGCTCGGCCCAGAGGCCAGCGACCGAGATGCCGTGGCTGTCGAGCCACGCCACCAGGTTGTCGTAGAGCATCTGATAGCGCGCGGCGTCGCTCACCAACGCTCGCCCTACCCGGCCGAAGCCCCAGGCGATCAGCGAGGCAAACGCGACCCCTACCGCTACGATCACGATCAGGGTGATCGCCAGCGCAACGAGCCTCGGTATGTGCGACTGCATCCATCGCTGTAGCGGCCAGGTGATGGCGATGATGAACAGCGCCAGCACCAGCGGCGCGAACACGCTGGCCGCCTGATAGGCGGCGAACGCGACCGCCACGGCCGCCCCGATCGCAAGGGCGACCTTTACTTCAATGCTGGCTGGCATCGCGAGCGTCCTTCCGCCATCCAAACGACACTATCGCAGGACCGTTTTCCTCAAAGAGGGCGGTCATTGAAACATGCCTGTAACTCGAGCAGGATACGACAGCCTGTCTGTCAGCACTTTTCCTCACCTGCGCCAGCATTTCCATGGTCGATAGTCGCGGGGGTGAAGTTGGTCGGTCCGAGAACGCCAATGAAACGCTCGTCGCTCGCGGCCATCGTGCTGTGCGCCGCAGCGTCTCCTGCATTTTCAATCGCCGCATTTGCCGGCTCAGCCCGAGACTACCTCAACGCGCCGGTCGATGCCTGGATGATCACCTACAACGCCGGCTACGTGACGTCCGTTACGCCCGAGGACGGAACCGATATAACGTCGCGCACGGTCTCGAAAGCGCTGCTCCAATCGGTTGTTCTGACCCGCACGATGGACTTTTGGGGCCGTGCGGGCGGACTCTCGATTATCCTGCCCTACGCCATCGCGAATACGAGCTCCAGCGCCTTTCAGGCAAGCACGAATGGCGTGTCGGATGTCGCATTCCTGTGGCAAATAAACCTTTTCGGCGGCCCTGCGCTCACGCGCGAACAATTCCGCGACTTTGTCCCGCAGACATTCTCGAGTTTCCATCTCTACATCGGAACGCCGCTCGGCACCTATGATCCGACCTCGCCGATCAATCCGAGCGCGAACCGCTGGATGGTGTCGCCTACCATCAATTACAGGTACACGCCGGACCGCGGCCGGACGTGGATCGAGACATATTTCAACGGACAGTTTTTCACCAATAACGATCGGTTCTTCGCGAACGGCGCACAGACGCTGGCGCAAAATCCCATCTTCCGCGTGGAGGAACACATCAGTCGCAATCTGACCGACAGGTTCTGGCTTTCGGCCGACGCTTACTACAATGTCGGCGGCGAGACCAGCATCGATGGTACGCCACAGGATAACGCCGCGAGCACGCTGCGGAGATCGGAGCCGGCATGGGACTGCGTTTGTGGCGCGGTGCCGACCTCGGGCTCAATTACGAGCGCGTCGTGGCCAAACCTGCCGGTGAGCCGGACTCGCAAACCATCCGCCTCTCGCTCAGGCAATTCTGGTGAGCGCGAGGTGGCGATTGCGCGCTCCGAACCTGCGTCGCACGACCCATCGATGAGCGAGATTTCTTTACCTCCAACCAACTTCGGCCTGAGCGACAGACGACAGTCATAACGAAACAGGAGAAGACGATGGAACGGAAAGCCGTGGAACGTCGAACGCTGCTTAAGGGCGGCGCCGCCGCATTCGGCATGATTGGAAGCGGTGCCGCGGCCGCAACGGTAGCTGGTGCACGGCCCGCCGTTGCCGAGGCGGCGCACGCGCCACTGCCGGAGCAGATCCTCACCGCCGTCGAGCGCTTTCGCGCGACCGTTCCGGCCGATTTCGATCCGGACTATGTCGAGCACGCCGTCATACCGTTCTTCCTGACCAGCATCTACGAAGGCGAGCGGCCGATGTTGCCGATGATCGACGTCAGTTTCAGCAAGGAGAACGCGCTGCCTTACGATCTCTTGGGCCTCATCTATCACGACTGGAAGCCGACGCCCGAGGCGGGCGTGACGGTCTTCCTGCAGGGTCTCGAAAAGCGCGGCGAAAACAATTTGCGCAAGCGCATCTATTTTTCCGGCGTGACGCCCGATCTCTACAAGCCGATGTACGGGGCCAAAGTTGCCGCTTTCTTCGACAAGATTTTGGATCAACAATTCACCAACAAGCCGTTCATGCGGCACTACCTCGATTACTATTTCGACCTTTACTGGGACCTACACCTCGGCGTCACCGGCGACGACATTCCTTTCGAGGTGCGGCAGATCGGCGAGGCCTTCAATACCGTTCTCGCCTACCGCAATCCGCTGTTGCCGATCACCCATGACAACTACATGAAGGTTCGCGAACTGCTCGATTTCTTGAAATCGTGGATCGACGAGCGCATCGGCGATAGCCAATCCGGCAAGATCAAGAACCCGGAAAAGTCCATGGCCTGGTACTGGCTGAAGAATGCCGGGGATGGCAGTCATTTCGCCAAGAGAGACGTCGTGTTCGAGTGCTTCCACAATTTCGTGGCGTTTAGCCAATGGGGCAACACGATTTTCGGCATCATGTCGCGCCTCGCCGAGGACGGCGGCGACCCGGCGGTGCGGGCGGCTTACCAAAAGACCATGAGCGGCAATTTCGACGCTGCTGCCGGCGCGCCATTCACGCCGCTCGAGCTGTTCGTGATGGAATTGTTCCGTGTGATCTCGCCGAACGGCGGCAGCATCTCCGTCATTCGCGATGCGCGGACAAGCGCCCACGGCGCGTCTCCGCAGCAAAAGTTCGGCTTGCCGCTGGAGCGGCATAGCTACGTCACCACACCGCATACCAGTACGAGTTTCGATCCGGTCCACTGGAAGGATCCCAACACGTTCGACCCACAACGATACCTGCGGGTTCCGACCAGCGCCCAGATCAACGATGATAAGTGCCGTCAGATCGGGCTGGCGCGCTGCCCCTTCGACATCACCAATTTCGAGGTGAAGGATGGACGCAAAGCCAACATCACCAACAGTGGCTTCGGCACGGTGTTTGCGGTCGTCGACGGCGCCGGTCATCCGGTTTGCGACTATGCAGGCTTCGCCCCGTTCGGTTTCGGCTATCGCCGCTGCCCGGGTGAGCAGTTGACAATCCAAGTTTTCGAAGACTTCCTGCGCAAGGTCTGGCGCGACAAGATCGCGTTTCGCAAACTCAATCTGGCAAATCCGGGTCGCGTTCCGATCGGGCCGAACACCGTGATCTCGGACGATATCGGCTTCAGCCGATCGGCATAGAGCATGTTTTTCGAAGGAACCAAGCGCTCATCAAGGCCGGACCCGTTCCGGCTACCCCCGTCTTTGCTCTGCCCGGAATTCAAGACGTACATACCCGCGACAAGCGTGGGTGTGACGATCCCCGCAAATCCAATCGCGCCCTAGCGCGCCGCGGCGTCCCGATGCAGGAGATCTCCGATCCGTTGCCGATCGACCTGGCGCTGCAGGGTGGCGGCTCGCACGGCGCGTTGACCTGGGGCGTGCTCGATCGCCTGCTGGAAGAAGAGCGGCTCGACATTGTCGCCATCTCCGGCACATCGGCGGGCGCGATGAATGCCGCGGTTCTGGCCGACGGCTTTACCGAAGGTGGCGCTGCCGGCGCGCGCGCGGCGCTTCGTTCCTACTGGCAGGAAGTGTCGCGCGCGGCCGCACTGAGCCCGCTGCAGCGCTCACCGCTCGACCGCATGATGGGGCGATGGACGCTCGACACCTCGCCGGCCTACATCGCCATGGACCTGATGTCGCGCGTTCTGTCGCCCTACGATCTCAATCCGCTTGCCTACAATCCGTTGCGCAATATTCTCAATCAATCCATCGACTTCGCGCGGCTCGGGCGTTCGCCGATCAAGCTGTTCGTCACCGCTACCAGCGTGCGCACCGGCCGCGGGCGGATTTTCCGCAATGCCGACATCACCGCTGATGTGCTTCTGGCTTCGGCCTGCCTGCCGACGATGTTTCGCGCCATCGAGATCGACGGCGAGCCCTATTGGGACGGGGGCTACGCGGGCAATCCGACCATTACGCCGCTCATCCGCGAAAGCGATGCGCGCGACACCATACTCGTTCAGATCAACCCGCGCGAACGGCCGGAGACGCCGCGCTCCGCCTCGGACATCCTCAATCGGTTGAACGAAATCTCCTTCAACGCGCCGCTGATGAAGGAGTTGCGCATGATCGCGCTCTTGCGCCAGGTGGCGGATCCCGGCAGCGGGGAAGGCGCGCGCTGGGCGCACATGCGCGTACACCGGATCGTCACCGACATGCTGGCGCAGTTCGGCGCCTCCTCAAAACTCGATGCCGAATGGGAATTCGTCACCATGCTGTTCGCCGAAGGACGCCGCGCGGCCGGCGAGTTCTTGAAAACCGACGGCGCACATCTCGGCCAGCGCTCGACCCTCGACGTGCTGCTGAGCGAGTGTTGAGATGGGACTGCTTGGCATTCTCATCAGCTTGGTGCTTCTGGTCTGGCTCGCCTTCCGCGGCTGGAGCGTGCTGGTGGTGGCGCCGGCGGCAGCCTTGGTCGCGGCGGCCTTTGGCGGCCAGCCACTCCTCGCCAACTGGACGCAAATCTTCATGGGCAACGCCGCGACGTTCCTGGCGCAGTTCTTTCCGCTGTTTCTGCTCGGCGCCGTGTTCGGCAAGCTGATGGAAGATTCCGGCTCGGTCACGGCGGTCGCGCGCTTCATGACCGATAAGCTCGGCAAGAGCCGCGCCATGCTTGCCGTCGTGCTCGCCGGCGCCGCCGTCACCTATGGGGGCGTCAGCCTGTTCGTCGCCTTCTTCGTGCTCGCCCCGATGGCGCAGACCTTGTTCCGCGCTGCCGGGATTCCCGGCCGGCTGATGCCGGCCGCGATCGTGCTCGGCACCTCGACCTTCACCATGTCGGCCCTGCCGGGCACCCCGTCGATCCAGAATGCGATCCCGATGCCGTTCTTTGGCACCACGCCGTTCGCCGCGCCCGGACTCGGCATCGTCGCGGCGCTGATCATGCTCGGCTTCGGTTTGTGGTGGCTTGCCCGCGCCGAACAGGCGGCGCGCCGCCGCGGCGAAGGCTTCGGCGCCAAGACCTCGGCGCAGCCCGACGCCGCCGCCGACGATGAACACGTGCGCGAACGCGCCACCACCGCGCGCGAGTTCGATCCTGCCGAAATTCATCGCGGCCATCAGAGCGACACGACGCCGACCGCCTTCATCGCCGCGCTGCCATTGGGTGTGGTCGTAGCCGTTAATCTCACCATGTCGTTTCTGGTCTTGCCGCGCCTCGACTTCACGTTCCTGTCCGAGGAGCGCTTCGGCGGCACCTCGATCACGGCGGTCGCCGGCGTATGGTCGGTGGTTGTCGCGCTTGCGGCGGCGATCATCGTCGTGGTTTTTTGCAATCGCGGCCGTTTGCCGGCCTTGCGCCAATCCGTCGATGCTGGGGCGAACGCATCAGCGCTGCCGGCGCTCAGCGTCGCAAGCCTGGTCGGCTTCGGCGCCGTGGTCGCGGCCTTGCCGGCCTTCGTCGCCGTACGCGATTGGGTGGTGGGTATCGAAGGCGGCCCGCTGGTCTCGCTCGCGGTCGCCACCAATGTGCTGGCGGCGCTCACCGGCTCGGCCTCCGGCGGGCTGACCATCGCGCTCGACGCGCTCGGCGCGACCTATATGAAGATCGCAGCCGAGACTGGACTCAATCCAGCGCTGATGCATCGCGTTGCCGTCATCGGCTCGGGCACGCTCGATCTCCTGCCGCACAACGGCGCGGTCGTGAGTCTGCTGGCGATTTGCGGCGTCTCGCACCGCCAAGGCTATGCCGATATTGTCATGGTCGGCATCGTTAGCGCGATCATTGCACTCGTCGCCGTCATCGTTCTCGGCAGCGCGTTCGGATCGTTTTAGGGCGGACTGGCTCGGCGCCAGCACCGAATGGCCGGGCGTCGTCCCCGCCGATGTCGAGATCGACGATCTCGATTAACTCACCGGCTGATTATGCCGCGGTCGCCGCAGAGCCACACGCCGTCGCGGCCTCGCCGAAACAGTGTAGCCACTACAACGGCGGGTCTTCCTCGTCTTCGCGTTTGAGCGTGATCGTCGCCTCTTCCAGATCGAGCTCACGCTCGATGCGCCGGCGCGCTTCGTCGGTGATCCGCCCCTCGCGCAAGAGCTGGTAGATGTATTCACGCTCGGCATTGATCAGCTCGGCGCGCAGCGCCAGCGCCGCCGCGACCGCCTCTCTGCCGTCGGCATCCTTCGGTACCTGCCGGGCGCGATTGGCTTGGCGCGAGCGCAGGAGCTCGAGAACGCTGGACTCTGTGCTCCCGTCCCTGGCCACACGCTCGAGCTCGCTCTGCGCCACGTTGAGCGTCTCGATCCGCGCCTTGAGCTCGGCGTCGCGTTCGCGCCGCCGTTCCTCGTCGGCATCGCGCGGCAGCGCCAGCCAGCGCACGATCGGCGCCAGCACCATGCCCTCGCCGACCAGCGTGACCACGATGACGCCGAACGCGATAAACAGAATGAGGTCGCGGTCGGGGAACGGCGCACCGGCGCTGGTGGTCAGCGGCAGCGCCAGCGCCGCCGCCAGCGAGACGACGCCGCGCACGCCGGTGAAGCCGAGCATGAACAGAAATTGCCAGGACGGCGCCGGATCGCGACGCGCCAGCGATGGGCTGAGCCAGCGTGGCAGATAGGCTGCCGGATAGACCCAGACGAGCCGCGCCACGACGATCACGGCGACGACGAGCGGCACCGCCAGCGCCAGCTGGTGCAGCAATATCGGTTCGGACCGGTCGATCAGCGTCCGCAACTGCATGCCGGTGACCAGGAACAACAACCCTTCCAGCAGATAAATGAGCAGGTCCCAGAAGAAGATGCCCTGCAGCCGCGTCGCCGCCGGAATGAGCAGCGGCCCGTTCCAGCTCACATAGAGGCCGGCCGCGACTGCTGCCAGGACACCCGAGCCACCCAGGTGCTGCGGCACCAGAAAGGCGACGTAGGGTGTCAACAACGACAGCGTGATCTCGACGCGAGGATCGCCCGCCCAACGGCGCAACCGCAAGCTCGCCCAGCCGACGCCGATGCCATAGGCGATTTCGCCGACGACGATGAGGGCGAATTCGCCCACGGCGGTGCCGAACGAGAACAGGCCGGTGCCCACCGCGGCGACGGCGAAGCGATAGAGAATCAAGGCGGTAGCGTCGTTGGCGAGCCCTTCGCCTTCGAGCACGACGATCAGCCGGCGCGGCAGACCGAGACGGCGCACGACGGCGAGTGGAGCGACCGCGTCGGTCGGCGACACAATCGCGCCGAGCACGAAGCCGACCGCTAGCGGCACGCCGAGCAGATAGTACGCCGCCACCGCGACCGCTGCGGCGGTGAAGAGGACCAGGCCGAAGGCGAAAAGTGCGATCGGCCGCAGGTTGAACCTGAACTCGCGCCAGCTCATGGCGACGCCAGCCGAGTAGATCAGCGGCGGCAGGATGCCGAGCAGCACCAGTTCCGGCGCGAGCGCAATGCGCGGCAGGCCGGGGATCAGGGCGAGCGCGATGCCGGCGACGACCAGAAGGATGGACGGCGCAACATTGAGCCGCCGCGCCACCAGGGCGACGACCACCAGGACCGCGAGTAGGAGCAGAATTGTTTGGATAGTCACTGTCATGAACAGTCGAAATGACCCGCCTGATTATCGAATGCAAGTGTCTCCTGGCAGACGGAACACCTACAAAAACCGAGATTTTGAAATTTAATTGCGTCGTCATTGCGGGGTGCGGCTGCAGCCGCAAGCCCGGAATGCCAGCCACAGGTCGTCGAGATTGACGCTGAGGTCGTTCTTACAAAAAACTCTGCGGGTCGATGTCGACGTCGAGCTTGAGCGAGCCCTTAGGCTTCGGCGCTTCGGCAAGCCACTCGCGCATATAGGCCGAGAGATCGCAGCCGCGCGGCGCCTTGATGAGGAGACGCAGGCGATGACGGCCGCGGATCAGCGCCAGCGGCGCCTCGGCCGGCCCGAGAATGCGCACGGCTTCATTAAGCGGCGCCGCGCGCGCCAACGCCCGCGCAAAGCTTTGCGTCTCGTGCTTGTCCTCGCCTGAGACGACGATACTCGCAAGCCGCCCGAACGGCGGATAATGGGCGCGCTCGCGCGCCTCGATCTCGGCATCATAGAACGCCTCGCGGTCCTGCGCGATGAGAGCGCGCATCACCGGATGTTCCGGCTGATGCGTCTGCAGGTAGCCATGGCCGATGCCCGTATCGCGGCCGGCGCGCCCGACCACCTGATGCAGTAGCTGGAACGTGCGCTCGGCGGCGCGTGGATCACCATTGGACAGGCCGAGATCGGCGTCGACCACGCCGACCAGATTGAGCTTCGGAAAATGGTGCCCCTTGGCCACCAGCTGGGTGCCGATGACGATGTCGAAGCGGCCGGCCGCGACATCGTCGAGCTCTTCGCGCAGACGCTCGACCGTGGCGACCAGATCACTCGACAGCACCAGGAGCCGCGACTGCGGAAACAAGGCGCGTACTTCCTCTTCCAGGCGCTCGACCCCGGGCCCGATGGCGACGAAGGAATTCGCCGCCTGGCACTTCGGGCATTCGGCCGGATGCGGCATGCCGAAGCCGCAATGATGGCAGACGAGTTGCTTGCGAAAACGATGATCGACCAGCCAGGCGTCGCAGTTCGGGCAGGCGAAGCGAAAGCCGCAGGCGCGGCACAGCGTCAGGGGCGCGTAGCCGCGGCGGTTGAGAAAGAACAGCGCCTGCTCGCCGCGCTCGATCGCGGTCGCCACCGCGCCGGCGAGCGTTGGCGCGATGAAGCGGCCTGGCGGCGGCCGCTCATGGCGGAGATCGATCGCCGTGACCGACGGCATCCGCGCTCCCCCGAAACGCTCAGGCAGGGCGAGCCGGCGGTAGCGGCCGCGCCGCGCATTCACTTCGGTCTCGAGCGACGGCGTCGCCGACGAAAGCACCACCGGGAACTGCGCGACGTGACCGCGCACTACCGCCATGTCGCGCGCGTGATAGTGCACGCCGTCTTCCTGCTTGTAGGCCTGGTCGTGCTCCTCATCGACCACGATCAGGCCGAGATCGGCGTAGGGCAGAAACAGCGCTGAACGTGCGCCGACCACGACAGAAACGTCGCCCTCAGCGACGGCGCGCCACGTGCGCGCGCGTTTGCGCGGCGTAAGCTCCGAATGCCACTCGGCCGGACGCGCGCCGAAGCGCGCCGCGAAGCGGTCGAGGAATTGCGCGGTGAGCGCGATCTCCGGCATCAGGATCAAGCTTTGCCGGCCGGCGCGGATCACGTCCGCCACCGCCTCGAAATAGACTTCGGTCTTGCCGGAGCCGGTGACGCCGTCTAGCAGCGTCACTGCATAGCCACCCTTGCGGATGGTCGCTTTCAGTTCGGTGGCGGCGGTTTGCTGCTCGCCGGTAAAATCGGTCACAGCGAAATCGGCATCGGGCTTTTGCGCAACCGGCTCGGGCGGCAGCACCACCGTCTCGAGCGTGCCTTCGTCCACCAGGCCGTCGATCACGCCCGCGCTCACGCCCGCTTCGCGCGCCGCCTCGGCCTTGCCGCGCACCATGCCGTCGGCCAGAAGCGCAAGCACGCGCTCACGCGCTGCGGTTTTGCGCTGCGGCGTTGCGCCGGCAAGCCGCACACCGACGCGCTCGCGCGGGGGCGGCAGGTCCTCGCCCATGCGCAGGCACATGCGCAACACCATGCCGCGCGAGCTCACCGTGTAATTCGCCACCCACTCGACGAAGCTGCGCAGTTCCTCCTTCAGCGGCGGCAGAGGAAGCTTCTCCTCGACATCCTTAAGCCGGTTGTCGAGCCGTGGATTGGGTTTCGGATTGTCCGCCCAGACCACGGCGGTGGCGTCGCGCGCGCCGAGCGGCACCGCCACGATGTCGCCGGGCGCAAGCGACAGCGTCTCCGGCACCCGGTACGAATAGGCGCGGTCGAGCGCGACCGGAACGAGGACATCGACGACGCGTTTGGCCATAAGAAATCTTCAGTCGAGCGTGATCTTTTAGGAAAAACCGGTGGCCACCAATCGGGTCAAGCCCCAAGGGCAGGCTTTTCCGGATCACGCTCAGGGTGTTCCGATTCCACCGCCTTTAGGAAGGGGAAAGGGCTCGAGGCTAGGGTAAAGCGTGACGAGCGTAGGTAGTCACAATTCCTTCTCCGAAAAGGGGGAAGGCCGGCGCGCAAAAGCGTGCCGGGGAGGGATCTGTGGCAAGAAAGTGGTCGGCAACAACTCCCACCCGGCGGCCTCCGGCCGTCGAACTCCGCCTTTCGGGGGGAGAAAACGGCGGGACGCCGTCGCCCAAGCTCGCCGCCGAAATCGAGAACTGGCTGACGCATCTCGGCGTCGAGCGGCGCTATTCGGAAAAGACCCTGGAAGCCTACCGGCGCGACGTGGCACAGTTCGTCAATTTCCTCACCGAACATCTTGGCGGCCGCCCGTCGCTCAAGAACCTCACCGCGCTGATGCCCGCTGACGTGCGGGCCTTTCTGGCCAAACGCCGCGCCGATGGCATCGGTAGCCGCTCGCTGATGCGCACGCTTGCCGGCCTGCGCGGCTTCGCGCGTTACCTCGAGCGCAATCACAAGGGCCGCGTCGCCGCGCTTGCCGCCGTGCGCGCGCCGAAAATCGGCAAGACGCTGCCGCGGCCGCTGCCGGTGCCGGCGGCACGCCGC
>Ga0210383_10005583_pt1 | contig 11033 bp, 8 predicted proteins | sample IncBWC14OmetaG_FD_160072 | JGI IMG/M metagenome (GOLD analysis project Ga0210383, IMG submission 160072) | Forest soil microbial communities from Barre Woods Harvard Forest LTER site, Petersham, Massachusetts, United States - Inc-BW-C-14-O ...
AACATACCTCCACTCCACCACCACTCCCAAACCACATCCAACCCATTCGCGGACATTGTCGCACATAGCTTCAGCCCTGGTAGCAATCCCCACCAAAGACGGTCAATTGATCGAATTTGACCCTTTACAAACTTCGCCAGGCGCCCTGGACGCACTGGAGGGCATCACGGACAGCGCCAAGAAGCAGGCGAGGGTGGAGATGGGGAGGTTGGTGCAGGCTGCTGTTGATAAGTGGAAAATTGGGTAATCTGAGGATTGTTAACTTTCTTGCTTGGACTACAGTGATTCACATATCTATTACTTTCTTTGTTGGCGCGTGCGCAATTCATATCATATCATACCACATCATCTGTAGAAACAAAGGCCAATACAATGTGTACTGCTTCTGCTTGTACCGTTAATCTCCTTTCTACTCATCGTACCTATCCATCCAAGACCTCCAAATGAGCTGGGCGGCACTTGTATCCATCGCGATCTCGCACTTTGACTAAGAGTGGGGGGGTTTTAGAATTGGCGTTAGTGTTTGGATGCAACCTGGAAAACAAAATATTAGAGATGATTGGTGGAGGGGGAAGAAGTAATCGACAGACCGCGAGGCTTGCTGCTGAAGCTCGAATAGCTGTGCGACCGGGATAGCACCAATGGCGAAGCCTTCCCCTCTGGAGAGGGAGAAGTTCCCAGTAGTAATGTACCCGATAATGCTGTCTTTCGGGGGCTTGATATCCGATAGCTTGAAATCAAATCATTAACAAAACTGGACATAGCAATCTTAAGCACATGTACACTAACCTTGACTTCGTCGGCACTCTCCTCATCCAATAGCCCAACGCCAGCACCCTTCCTCTTCTGCAGAACTCTTCCCCATTTCCCAACTTCCTCGTCCCCGATAGCGTAAATAACCGCCAAATCATTTGGAGCGCCCCTCGCACACACCATCACCCTAACGGACACGAGAGCTCCTTTCCACAGGTCATCCGCCTTTATGCTTGCATCCAGCGGGTCCTGGTTTCGCTTCAATCGCAATTTATTGATTTCGGACAGAAGCCCTGCTCCGTGATTGAAGAGTTTTGACACGGTCGAAAGGATATTAGGCACGTCTGCACCTCTGAGTAACCAAGGTCGAACTTTCCTCCCCTCTACGACTTCTTCTCCTTCAATTCCCTCCTCCCGTTGTGTCGTAACAAACTCTTCCATCCCTCCCACTCCAACTGGTCTCTCCTTCTCAAGGCCCAAAACCACCGTCCAATCTGCCCTCCAAGCACTCCTTGTCCCCAACTTCTCAAAATTCGCTCTCTTCGCAGGCGGTTTCCTCTCCCACCTTGCTCTCTCCTCATTCTCCCTTGCCTCCGCATCCACAGTATATGCCTTCGTAAATGGATAGTCGCGGGGAAAGTATATAGTCCCAGCTTCGAAGGATTGAGTCTGGCGCTCCCGTTGACCACTTACCCGCGTGCCAGTGAAGATAAGGGAGGAGAAGAAGGCCATCGACCATCCGGAGGGGATGACGAGTGTCCAGCCGTGGAGGGCTTGGCTGTCTGAGGATTGGGTAGAGGTGGGACCTTCGAGGGAGCGTTGGATTAGGAGGACGGGAATACGGTCATCTTGGCGGAGGGGGCTTAAAGACGTGCCCGGAATGAGGTTCTACAAGGGCAATAACTGTTCGGGATAAGGATTTGGGGAAGAGAGCAACATGTCCTCACTTTGGATCGCCGCTCGTCAAGGTCTTTTTTCTTGTACCGAGGCTTTTTCAGCCCTGTTCGAGTCGTTTCGTCCCATATCCCACTTTGCGCTAGGGTGGATGCAGGGAGTGTCATCATAGCGGACAAGACGTGTCCTGAACCGGATGCTTTAGGTTTCGCGTTCTTTGGTGGAAATCTGTTCACATGCAAGGGTTGAAGATTGAGGATCAAGTGTATCAAGAAATAGTACGAACTTGAGTCGTGGGTCATTAACCTTGAAACCGATAATCATGCCACGGGGGACTGACCCGGAAGTCTGTAAGTCTGTCAAGGACGACCAGAACTGGCGCCCGTCCTAGGGTTGAGTAACGTACTTCGTGTTCCGTCAAAAAATACACACCTTTTTGAATTCTTCCCTCTTATCTTCAGCAACAGGAGTCAATGCACCCTTGATGACTTGGTTCGACTTTGGCCCCATAATTTCAAAGACATTGACCTGTCCCCTCAAGTCTGCCAGCTCGATTTCTACATATTTTGAGCCTGTGTCTGCGGATGTGCTCCTGACTGCGCCGAGCGTCAGCGATGCGGTGGTTTGAAGGGCCGAGAAGATGTCATCGAATACGGCGGGATGGGAGCGAATCCAAACAGTCCGAGATATGTCAGCATGAGGAATAGATTGTGAGCTTGTTTCTTTTTCTTTCCCTTTCCTTTTTCGTTTCCGGGTCTCTGAGCCACTAGCCGCCTCGCTAGTTGGGTTTGACGTTTGGGGTGTTGCTGACGGTTGGCTGGCTTTCGAAGGATCACCGGGGGAACTTGGATCTGGAGGTGAAAATACTGGTTTCCAAATGATGGTAACTGGAGCAATGAGATCAAAGGGATAGGCTCCGCACTTGTAGATGTGAGTCTCGAGGGTGCGTGCTCCTGTCAAATACCTATGCGGAAGGACACGATTCTAGTTGGGCTTGTCATGATCTGTCTAAATTTATGGTTACCTTTTAGCTCCGGGACCTTGGCCCTGTGGATCACAGCAAATTTCCAACACCATCCTGAGAATTTTTTCAGGGCCTTTGAGTTCTATTAGGGAGTAGTACGATGCGTCATGAAGAATAGAGCTATGGATGGAAGCTCGGTGAGATGGACGGAAGGATTTTTCTGTAGGGTGTTGTGCCTAAGAAACCAATATCATTTATTAAGTATGCTGCAGTAGGGAACGCGATAACGTACCAATCTGTATCCCCACTTGTTCTCCATTTTCATCCGCTTAGTATGCCATATGTGAGTTTCCAACCAAACCTTGTCGCCTTGAATGTAATTAGGGTCTCAGCATGAAAAGACAAAATGGAGGAGACATACGCTGACGTTTCAGGAAAGACTCGGTGCGGCTAATTCGCTTTTCCATTCCACGTTTAGGCATTGAACGGCCTAAAGCCTTCCGTCTGACAGGATCCATCTTGAACAGTATAAGTGTTCTTGGATTTACCAGATGGAATCGAGGTGCTCACTTCGGCGCGTGCTTTTTCACGAAGGCGGAGCGGGACACGACGAACGTCATGGCTAGCCGCTCTGCGACGTAGATGTCGAGGCAAGGTTTGCCATGCTCGCTGTGTTGAGCTTGCACTGAAGAAAGAACTTCATCATTCATACATTGCTTCAGATGGATCGCTTCAAACTGCCCACGCTGCTGTTTTCATTGCCGTTTGCATCGCGTCAATCTCAAATGCTCGTGCCTGTTATAGTTTCGAGAACTTTAAAAAACCAGGAATGATTCAATTCAACAGCTTGGATACCTCGGCAAATTTCTCGACATCAATCGAACTTGGTAAACGTTTCATGCCTTGAACACAAAGCATGTCCCATCCTTGTCACTGGAAATGCGACGAGATGGCATTTAACTCACTGTCAGTCACCGCCGACGTAGACGGCCCAGCTACAGCATTTTCTGGGACAGCCATCGAAACCACTGGCTGAACTGCGATGGTACGTGCAGCATCCATCTTCTGTTTCTTCCTTTCGCGTGCAGTTTCCCCGACGACTTGTTCATTCTTGCGCTTAAGAGCCATTGTAGCGAGGTATGAAGAACAGATGACGCCACTTGAAAGTAATCCAAGAGCAAAATATCGAACGCAGAGGTGAGGCTCCCGCTACAACTTGAACTAGAAAGAGTATTCAAGCAGATTCCCCGTGATTACGTTGTGCAATAGTCTTACAATCGCCGGTTCAGATAATCGGAGCTGCCAGTGAAGTCAAAGTATTGTACAGAAATGAACTTGAAATTTCTTTTACGTTGAACCGTGACCGTAACGTTGTTAAATTGAGGTCACGTGCCTTGACAGTCTAGCAAAATTTCATCCTTGATCACACCGGCAACGGCAAGCTTCTGCTGACTGGCATGGCCTCCTCTCTACGCTGCCTTTCGATCTCACGGAAGACGGCAATAACCTCGAAACCCCATTTCCTCTCCACATCTTGCGTTGTGAGGAATGATGTCGCACCAAATCTTGGGACTCTTCCAGTCCAAAAGAAACCTATAGGCGGCTTCCGCGGAGGGTTAGCCGTATTTGATAGCTTTCACATAGTTCATTGAGACCAATTTATTTCCATATGTTCCTAGAATCGTAGGCTTTCTCTTCGGCTTCTCACTCGCATCTTCGTTCGCGGCATACCACCTGCTAGATGAATACAAACAAGCCTCAGCTGCACTGCAGGCCAGCGTGGAGGAGTTACAACTCAGCACAGAGAAGGTCTGGCCTTGGTTCTACGTTCTCGTGATCGATCTCACCTCAGAGTCGTGGTTCTCAAGGTTTCTGTACATGTTAGGCGAATCGAGGCCGTCGAGAAGGACCTAAAAGCATTGGCGGAGAGTTCTGCTTCGAAGGACGATATATCAAGAATCAGAGCAGAAATGAAAAAGCTTTATGATGGACTGCACATTGGTGAGTCCTGGACTTGTTTGATGCCATTGTGTTGTTATATATTCGTTATTGTATGAAGAATTCTTAGACCTGCGATCACATGTGTGGGGTATCCGTAAGTGGCCGATTTTACTACCCATACGATGACTTCGAGTCACTGACTCTTGCGAAAAACAGAGCAAGATCTCCATTCTCTATCGAAGAAGGAATCTACTTCAGTTCGCATTTAATATTGAATGCCCGTCGATGTATACTCAAGATAGAAATGCACCCAAGTCGATCGTTGACAGGTAGTTTTCGCTTGTGAGTATAAAACACTTCCCTCGCTTTCAAAGAGAAGGATTAAGTAGTCAAGGTTTGTCCATTGTCTTAACCTTAACCTGTTTATCCGGACTTTTAGATGAATTTTCTCACCAATCGTCAATATTGCTTCCAAGCAACATCATGACCAAGCGGTCGGTGCCCCAGAAGAGACAAGAGTGGAATAACCAGTCCTTGTAATCTTCCTTTCGAAATCGACGTTAGTCGGGATAACTTCTGCTGACACCGACCACACAGCGTAAACATGATTCTCATCTTACTTTTCGAGACGCCATTTATCAACACGCCCCTTCATGCCCCTTTGCAAGCTATGAGCTTGGTGCTGATCACACGGTTGATCAATTATTAACAGCGACAACGACGCACATTTTACATGATGCCACACTTTGCCCACCAGATGCCATCTAGGCTAGGGCGCAATTTGCCTAAAACCGAACCAAGTATTTCCCCGGTAGAACGCATTCAACGATGAGGTCTGGGACTCCTGCTGGTCCCGAGCCAAGACCCTCTCCATTGAAAGTCCGTGACTTCACTCTCTCAGGAACACCAACGCAATTTCGGCCAAACTATAGCGCCGTGTCTGAAGATCTGAACCCTGGACTGGTGGTATCATCAATTTCAAGAATGTGGCCTCTCCGGTACCAACGTTCCTTACGGATTATTTATTCCGAACGTTCTCTGAGATGCCTTTTTTTCCGTTCATTTTCCTCCTGCAAAAAGCAGGTTTTTTATCCCTTGTCCCCTACGATCGTTTAGTTATATAAGTGATGTCGATCAACAAGAGCCTGGCTAACCAAAAATGGTCCTGTAATTTCCCTATTCTGCCACACATATATAGTATGCGCCATGCAAGTCTACTTGAACTCAGTGATCAGCGTGCGTCAGTATTCCAATATTTCAATGCCGCTACTCCCACTCTGCCTCCTGCTCTAACCATAACCTTCACGCAATATCAGATTCTTTGATGGTTAGCCGGAAGATGTGACTTCCCCCTTCATCCACATGTGCCACTGTAAGGCGACTCCTTGCTGTTTTTCCCTTGGCGTTCTTCACGACTTTCCTCGCGCTCACCTCCACGACTCGGACAAATGTCACCGTGACCGTGACGGAATCCAAGGCCCGCCTTTCCTGTCTCCACTCCTTGGACAAATAGTTCATGGTGTGACTGGCTTGGTCACCGCAAAGGTGTCCATTTACTTTACCTCGAACCAGAGCACTGGCAAGGGCATTTAGAAATGATTCCCAGGGTTCAAATGGTTTCAATAAGACTATATCCGTGGTGACCAGTCGACGACATGCGTGTCTCCAACGGATTGAACATTTTTTCGACTTCGACTACGGTCTTGAACAAAGTCTCTGTTGGGGACATCATCTCCTTTAGTGGAGAGGTCGCAGAATTCAGATTCACTTCGAGGCCAAACGATCTCTCCGCTACGAACTTACATAAGTCCCCGACCGACATCGCCGTTATTTATCTCCTCGAATGATCCTGTGATCCCTTGGTCAAGACAGGAGCCCCCAACACAACAGCCGTCTGCTCTGGATATTGGTACGGATGGCTTCTTGTCGGTACCCAACGCTAAAAGTCGTAATGAGACTGAGAATGCCACCTTGGAACAGGACAAATTTGGTATGGACTTTTGGGAAAACCTCGAAGAGCAACTTGTCACAGTGCTAATGCCAATCGCTCTTGAAAATCGATTTGGCGAGTTTTAGGTTCATGGAAATTGGCCCGTAACAGGGAAAAACAGTCGTGGAGGATGGACAATTACCTTGGGGAATAATTTTTCACTTGAGCTTGACGTTGGGTCCTTGTAGCATCCCCTATGCCAACCCTGAAACAATGATTGTTGGACGACCTCTGGACGGAACGAAGAACCCCAAAGTTTCGTACAGCAATTTCCACTCCGAGCCCTATGATCGTCATTCCTACTCAGCTATTCTCAAACCCTCAGGATGCCTGTGAGATCACAATTGGCGATTACAACGTGAGCATCGTCACTTCGCGGCATAGACCCGGATAATGCTGGTATCATTTATGTCATAGTTGGAAAACCAAATTCTCATCATTTGCTAATGGTTGCCGCACAATGAAACCCAAAATCTTTGAGCAGCAACATCGCAGCAACACCTTGATTATTGAGCATGGGAGACTACAATTCGAAAGGCCAAGCGCCTTATACATACGGTACATATGGGTGGAGGCAAATGTGAGTTTATTGTGTTTCGTTGCGGTGGATGGAATTAATATTTATTGGGTACTGAATGGAGGAAGGACCTGGGGAGGACGGACATTCATATCTTACATTGCAATGAACTGGATAAATTATATGAAGCAACAAGTCCTCAGCTAGGAACGAAAGCGATGATAGCAGGCGTATCCGATGACCTTCCTAGGATAAACCAAACGATAAGGTATTAAAGTAGGGCTACAGGAAAAAGCAGAGATATGTAAGTGCAGGAGTGAAACTTAGTATGGAGGATATGAAAGTTGGTATTATTTCGGGACAGGTGTCGGCGGAACGCGCATTACAATGAACCCAACGCGCCGCGTCCAGTGAGCAACAATTCGATGAATCGGAAAAGAAAAGTCATTTCGTGAAACGACTCCTGACCGGAGCTTCCAGCTGCTGAGACCTTTTCGAATGGTCTCAAAGCGAGAGACCACTTCATCCATTGTGGGTCGCTTGGCTGGATCGTCTTGGACCATATCTGTCACCAGCGAACGCAGAAATTCGAAACCAAGTTTTCCTGATTGACTCATACCATCTCCCTGCCATGCATTAGCTTGCGGTGAACACATGTAGACAATTGACACGAACATCTAAAAAATCCCTCCTGATGAGATTTCCAGCATAATAGACATCCACAGGGAATGGATCGCAAGGATCCGCAGACCGACTATACTCTGGTACTGTTTTATCGCCTCCTAAGATTGGGTACTCTAGGGGAGGGCCGTCGGCGGGGTTGTATTTCCGAGATATTCCGAAGTCGATGAGATAGTATTTAGGTGGACGCTGGGTGCGAGTGAAATGCCGAGCTGGGCCTTTGCGGTCCCGTGTTCTTTCTAGACTTTGGGGATGATATCCTTTGGGATAGAGTTGGCTTGGGTCCACCATAAAATTGCGGCGATTGCAGTCCCTGTGTAATTTACAGTCAGGGTGACGAAAATGGACCAAATTTGACCAACCGATGAGCTACGTGATGTTGATGCATGAAATGCAGACCCTGTCATGTTTATGTCGGCACATAGTGTCTGAATAAAGTCACTGGAACCATACCTCAAAGAATTGCCTGATGCACTCCACGGCTTCCCCGATCGTATCAAACCGCGGACTATCATATACTCGTAAAAGAGGCATTACAATGACGATCAAGTCAGCGTCATCTGGCACTGCTAATATTTGAAGGATAGGTACACAGTGGTTCCGAGGGTCCGTTGCAAGTGGATCTGACGAAAAAAAATCGGCAATTTCTGCTTCGTACGGATGTCGAGACCTTGAAACCCTTTTCAACCCCACTGCGGCACCATCCGATATTCGAGTGGCATCAATGAGCTGGTCATGCTGCTTTGGACGTCAACGACGCCGGGTAGCGAGAGTGGATGCATTACACACAATTAACCAAACCGAATCTTCGAATTTAAAGGACGGCTTATTTGTTCCTTTCCATGGTGGTGTCCAATCGGGCATATAACGAGGTCTCAGCATGTAACCAGAGTCCTGTAGCCATTTCTGGTGATCCCTCCAGAAGATCTCTCCAGTCGTAAGATTCTTGTCGCCTGTTGATGTCGTTGACTCGACCATGCAGGGAGACGTAGAAATCAACGCGCAGACAAACGCTGTTGTGTAAGGTATACCAGACAACTATCTTTTCTCAGAAATTATGGCGTGGAGCTCTGAACACTGAGCAAAAAAAGTTATTTATGTAATTTATTTTAGTACAATGGAGTCATGCTTTGTCACTGCATTCATCCGAAAGTGTCATAATTGCAGACTCGTTGTGCTTGGCAACAACCGCTTCTTATGAGCAATGCTCGCACATTCCAACATCCTGACTGCCTTTCACAGACGATCTATTGTACTTTGCTTCCCACTTAAACCGTCATCAAACATTCTTTGGATGTTCTTCAATTTCCGGACACTCTTAGGCCTCTCACCACACCGCATCGCATGGGTTTTCTAACGAGTTATGCTGCCAATACTGCAGCGAACGGTAGCCAAGGGATCATTAGCTATGCCAAAGCATATACCACAAATGGACGCATGAAACAAGGGTGGAAGGAAGCGTCGATAGCTTTAGAAGCACTCGAGAAACATCAGAAATATCTTGAAGCGCCTGACCTGAAACTATTTGCTGAGAGACTGACCTTGTAAGCAAGTATTTTAAGGTGGAGACCGCTATACTTACTCCTTTCTTTGTAGGTTGGAGGACAGAAGAAAGCAACTCTTGGAGAAATCTAAACCGGTAAAATGGCCATGGACCCATTTCGATGAGGCAAAGGAATTCGCAATATTCGCCGAACAGCTAAGAGATAATGTGATTGTGAGCATTCTCCATGCCCCTCTTGCCGTTCACCTGACTGGACCTCCCTTCCATTCAGAGCACATCGGAATCTGCGATACTCAAGCACTTATCATCGAACAAAATAGCGAACGACGAGTATACTGACTATCAACGGGTGAGGAGAGCCGTTTTCTGATTGGTTTTGCCACCCCAATTTATTGTCGTTCTAGAAATCGCTGGATGAAGTGATCCGGAGACTTCTTCAAGAAGTAGACACTACTGCTGCTGGACGGTCAGTAGATAATGATGAGTCCGGTTCGCAACGCGTACTTTCACTGTTACAGGCTTGATCTCACCGTGGTTTTGTTTGATCAGCTGTTGACAATAATCCGTTTATCGATCCCACAACACCCACCAACGGTAACTTCCCGCCCAGCACGCATAAATTTGACGACCAGACGACACCCACAGATAGTGTCTTTCCTAATAGCGCTACCAGCGTCATGACCGCCGACTCAGTTCTCTTCCCTGATAGCTCTAGCATCATGACCGCTGACTCCTCTCGTCCCCTCATACCTCCCACCGTTCCATCTCCTGCGGTTCAATCTGATCAAAATCGTAGTCTCTTTGGCACTTTTGCGAGGCGAAATTCTAGAGTTATCAATGGTTATCTTGTACGTAATATTAATAGGGGAGGTCAGAGTAGACCCTTAAGTGACCCTTAAGGTTCTGAACTGCTTACCACTTGTAACACGCGCGACATCAAAACACTGCACTTCATTACACCTAGCTCTAGAGCACTTTCTAGCACGTATTCTGTTCAATGCAAAACCCACTATTCCCAATGAACACAATTTTGCGTGACATTATACTTCCGGCTCCAGATCATGATCATGTACAACTGCTTGGCACAAATTGAATTTACGGGCCAACCAAGAACCTTTTTGCCTCGGACTTTTCTCAGCATCACCACCTGACTCCGACATTTCGCATCTACAAATCCCGGGCTCCCCTCTTGGTCACCACAGACTATGGACCCATGTGAGAATGGACTGTAATGAAGATGTTCTAAGGACTTACATTGTCGGTGAGCGAATTCTGAGCATGAATAATAATACTATGAATAAACACAACGCAACATCAAGCAAGAAAATAAACTCACTGCATCATAGTCAAATGGAAATTTGTCGCGCCCTTGCCCCGTCTCGACGGTGCGGGTGACCGCAACGTTGACCACGGGTTTGCTCTCCCCGACATTGAAGCGAACAGCTGAGTTGGTCCTGGCTCCGCTCAACGAGAACGCGGTATTGCCAACCTGGCGCTGAGTAGAGAGTGTCTGTTCTTCGTTGATGCCGTGTCCACGGAAGACTTCGCGGGAGTTGAGCCTGTAAAGAAGTTCGGACGTCAGAATATGGGATGGTTCGGGAGGTTGGTCAGACAACAAATGCTTACATGGTCAGAAGACTGTTGATGTAGACTTGTGGGTAATTGGGAGCATGTCAGAACAATGGTTGGAAAGACAAGAGTCAAGAGGCACAGACGTTTGCTAGCGATTAGATGGAAGGGTATCCAAATTTGCTGTGACGGTATTGTAACGAACTGTATCATACACTAA
>Ga0210383_10005584_pt1 | contig 11031 bp, 10 predicted proteins | sample IncBWC14OmetaG_FD_160072 | JGI IMG/M metagenome (GOLD analysis project Ga0210383, IMG submission 160072) | Forest soil microbial communities from Barre Woods Harvard Forest LTER site, Petersham, Massachusetts, United States - Inc-BW-C-14-O ...
ATCTCCAAGACGAAGTCCTGTATGTCGACGGATTTGTCGACATCGACGACCACGTCTGCTCTCCCGGCCGACGGGAGTACGCTGACCCCCGTGACGGCACCCGCGACGCGCGGCGCCGGCGGGGTAGCCACCATCATGGCCTGCGCGCTTCCCAGCGCGAGACTGGAGGCGGCGATCAGCATCCTCACATGCTTCATTGCGTCCTCACTCTTGATGAATCACCGAGCACCAGCGCTTCCTGGCGACTGAAGCCGATCTCCTCGATCGTGAACACGACTTCCCTGGGCTCGATGCCGGCGACGCGCATGCGTCCGAGCGTCTGGCCCACCTTGACCCGGTACTGGTTGTCCTTCGTCGTGATGTCGTTCATCACGGCGACCGAGTTGCGCCCGGTGGGGTCATAGAGCACCGCCACTAAGCGCAGGTCGTTCAGCATCGGGCGGAGATCGCCATTGCGGAGCAGCGAAACGAACGGATCGCGTCGGCCGCCTGCGTCGTAGCTGAACACTTCACGGTTGAGCGAGACCTCTCCCTTCATGCCGCGCTGCGTGACGGAGATCGAGCGCGCGCCCGTGTCCGACGTCACCGTCGGCGGAGCCGCCGGGGCCGTCTTTGCGACCGGGGCCGCCTTGGCAACGGCGACGGGTTTCGTTGTCGCGGTCGGGGCAGCCTTGGTCGTGGCGGCTGGCGCCGCCAACGACTTCGTCGTGGTGGTGACGACCGGAGTCGTCTTGGCGGTCGTGGTGATTGGCGTGACCTTGCTCGACGCGGTCGACGCCGCCGGCGTCGCGGCGGTATTCGCGGCGGCCGGTGTAGCCGTGGGATTCTGCTCGGCCGCGGTGTGCGCATTCGCTGCGCTCGCCGCACGACCGGCAACCGCCTTCGCGCCGCTGATCATGCCCTGCGCGTTGGCACGCGTCGCGATGATCGCAACACTGGCGAGGACGAACCCGATAGATCGCATCATGACTTGGCTCCGGGTTTCGCCAGCCGCCCGTGGACCGGCTGGTCCACCGTGGCCGCGGCGCCCTTGGCGACGTAGGTCTGGATCTCGAACTTGGAGCTCAGCGCCGACTTGTTGCGGCCCGAATGGAAGCGGTCCGCGTCCTGCTGCGACATCGCCGCGAGCTTGAGGTTGACCGGGGCGACGATACGCGTCAGCGAACCGATGTTCGTCAGGAACGCCGCCAGCGCGTGGTAGTCACCGATCACGGTGATCTGATAGCGATAGGTATCGAACTGGTCGCCCGAGATCACCGGCTCCGGATCGACGCCATTGAGCTCGAGGTTCACGCGTCGCGCCGCCGTCGACACCTGCTCGAGCAGCGCCGGCACTTCGTTGGTGGTCGGCACGAGTTGCCGCATCAGCTGGAGGTTCTGCTGATAGCGGAGCGCCTGGGCTCGCAGGTCGTTCACGCTGCCCTTGGCCAGCTCGGCCTTCGCCCGCTGGTTGCCCTGCTCGAGCTGCTGGATATGCGACTGCACCGCGGCCAGCTCGGACTCTTTCGGTGAGTACGCCATCGTGTAGTAGGCGAAAATGCCGCCGAACCACACGATACAGAAGCCCAGGTAGGCCAGGTCGCGGGGGGCCTTCGGAGGAAATTGCATTGGTGGGTTACCTCACCGACAGCGTGAGGGGGATCGTGCGGATCGCCGTCGAGTCGGGCGTCTGATACTCGGCCGACAGCGAGAACTCGGTGACATCTTTGCCATCGACCAACGCGACATCCGACTTCTCGAGCTGCACGTTCTGAATGAACGGCGAGGCCTCGAGCAGCTTCATGAACCGCGTCAGCGCCTGAATGTCGACGGTGTTCCCGGCGATCCGGAACGTGAGCTTCGGCGCCGGCTCGTCTTCCATCTCGGCCTTCTTCTTCTTGCTCTTGGTCGTGGTGTCGACCGAGCCGACGACCGTGACCGCGCTCGTCTGCTCCAGCGCCGTCAACCAGGTGTACTGCGGCATCGCCCGGCTGATCTCGTCCATCACGTGCGGCCAGACGAAGCGATTGTTGTCGATGGTCTTGATGATATTCAGCTGGTGCATGACCGAGTCGCGCTGCGTCTCGGCCTTCTTCTTCTCGCGCAGGACGGCCGCGTAGCGCGTCGAGTCCTGCACATTCTTCTGCTCGGTGGCCGTGAGCTCTTGGTTCTTGGCGTCTTGCTGCGTGTACATGAACCCGATCACGCCGCCGGCCAGCAGCAGCGAGACGACGCAGAGAATCAGGTAGGGCTCTTTGAGCTGCGACGCGGCGGAGGCGACCTTCCCTCCGACATCGGGACCGCCCGCTTTCCCGCGGGCTTTCTTCCCGGCGCCTGGCAGCAGGTTGATTTCAATCATAGTGTCACGCGGCGTGGCGAAGGGCGAGACCAATCGGAAGCATCAACAGGGGCGCGACCTCGTCTGTGACGAGCGAATCGAAAGCGCCGTCACGCACCTTCAAGTTCGCCAACGGGTTCGCTTGCTCGACCGACAAGCGGAGGCGCGAGGCCAACGCTTCGGTGAGTCCCGGAATCCGCGCTCCGCCCCCGCAGGTGTACACGGCGCGCAGCTGGCCGGCCGAACGGGACGACGAGGCGAGGAACGCCGCGGCGCGCTCGATGCCGACGGCGATCTCTTCGCCGCGCGACTCGATGACCGCGTCCAGGTGAGGCGAGCGATCGAACCCTTGCAGCAGACCGTCGGCCTCTTCCTGCGACAGCCCGCGTTCGCGTTGCAGATCTTCTCTCAGCCGGCGCGTTCCGACCGCCACATCGCGCGTCAGGATCGGGACGCCATCGTCCAGGATATTAATATTTGTGACTTCGTGGCCAATGTTCACCAGCGCGACGACACCGGTCATCGCGTCCGGATAGTTCACTTCAAAGGCGTTGTGCAGCGCAAAGGCGTCGACATCGACCGTGGTCGGAGCGAGGCCAGCGTCGGTCAGCAAGCGCAAGCGGTTCTCGACGAGCTCACGCTTCGCGGCGACGAGCAGCACCGCCATCTCGAGGCCATCTGCGTCGGGGTCGAGAATCTGGAAGTCCAACTCGACCGATTCCATGTCGAACGGCACGTGTTGCTCGGCTTCCCAGCGCATCAGCTCGCGCGCTTGGGATTCCTTCACGCGTTCGATCTGGATCTTCTTGATGATCACGTCGCGACCACCCACGGCCGTCACGACGCCCTTGGCTTTCTTCACCCCCGCGGTCTCCAGCGCCTGCCGGATCGCGTCGGCGACGATCGTCGGATCCATGATCTCGCCGTCGACGATCGCGTCGGCGGAAAGTGGGGTAATCGCGACTCTCGTCAGCTCGGGCTCGCGCCCGTGCTCGATGACTACGACCTTGACGAGGCCGGATCCGATATCGAGTCCGATGGTGGTTTTCTTGCGGCCGAAGAGCCCCATAAACGTTGTCGTGTGAGTGGGAGAGACAGGTGGTCGGATCGACCTACGAACCGGTCATTTCTCCCAGTCACACGACTTGACGGGCGCAAAGGTAACGTTGGGCTTCGGCCCGATCACAAACGTGACCGTCAAGAACAGCCCGGGGCGCCCTCGATCGAGTCGGCATTGATACCGCTCGGCTTCGATGCGGCACCGCCAACCCACACGCCGCAGATATGGCCACTCGCGGTCGTGGGGACGAACGTGTTCGTGGAGGTCGCGCTCCAACCCGTCGCGGTGTTCGAGACGAAGGAAATCGCGTTACCCGCCGACACGTGGAACGAGGTCGAGAGGCTCGCCGTGGCGCCCGCGTAGGTCGTGTTGTCCGAGAAGTACGCCTCCTGGGCCGTCACGAGGTTCCGCAGGTCGGTCTTCATGGAGGCGGTGTACGCCTTCTGCTTCGTCGACGCGAACTTCGGGATCGCGATTGCGGCAAGAATGCCGATGATCACCACAACGATCAGAAGTTCGATGAGTGTGAAGCCTTTCTTCTGAGAGTATCGCATACTGTTCATTATCGGCACTCTGCTTTCGCAACTTGAGGGTGAAGTGACAGACTGTCCCACCGTGGTCCGCTAATACGACGGGCCGGGGAGGTATCCCCGGCCCGTCGGCGAAGCGGAACTTCAGGTCAGCTTACGAACAAGCCGGCGCACCTTCGATCGAGTCAGCCGTGATACCACTCGGCTGCGACGCCGAACCACCAACCCACACGCCGCAGATATGGCCGCTCGCGGTCGTCGGGACGAACGTGTTCGTCGCCGTCGCGCTCCAACCCGTCGCGGTGTTCGAGACGAACGCAATCGCGTTACCAGCCGACACGTGGAACGAGGTCGAAAGGCTCGCCGTCGCGCCAGCGTAGGTCGTGTTGTCGGAGAAGTACGCTTCCTGGGCCGTCACGAGGTTACGCAGGTCAGTCTTCATCGAAGCGGTATACGCCTTCTGCTTCGTCGAAGCGAACTTCGGAATCGCGATCGCGGCAAGAATACCGATAATGACCACGACGATCAGAAGCTCGATCAGTGTGAAACCTTTCTTGGCCGTCTTCATGACTAGATACTCCGGAGGGGGGTGTTGAGGGCCCGGTGACCACGCGTCACCGTGTACCGACGTCTGGCGGGTACTAAGGCAACGCTCAGGCCACGGCGACCTCGACCGTGTATCTCGTTGCACATCAACATATTAAGAGACTGCCAATCTCGCGAAACGTTTGGTTTGGCAGCGTGATTTGCACGACGCCTTGCAGTCTGCGGTGCCCCTTTCGACCGCTGCCGCGTTTCGTGACAGCTATTGGGTGAACAGCGTGGCGATCGCGCCAGATCTGGCGAGTGCCAATTGGCGGCGCGCAGCCGCCGTGTCCCCGCGGTCCGCGAGCATCGCCGCGTAGCTCTCGTGCAGGTGTGCGTTGGTCGGGTGGTCCGCCAAGGCGCGGCGGAGCGCGGCCTCGGCATCCATGAAGTCATGGAGCTTCTGCGCGGAGCTGGTCAGCTCGTCGATAGGGGACAGACTGTCCGGCATGGACTCGTAGGCCGAGAATGCGAGGGCGATCGCCTCGCGATAGCGACCCTGGACGCGGCGCAGGCGCGAGAAGAGCAGCAGCGTCGCGTAGTCGTCGGGACCCTTGTGCAAGGCGCTGTCGAGCAACGCCTCGGCTGTCGCGGTGTCGTGGAGGCCCAGGGCATTGTCCGCGCCTGTGTCATACGGGCCAATGTCCCGAGAATGCAACTGCCGCGCGACCCGGCACTCGTACGCGCCGGCACTGAAGTTGTGCTCCAGCGCCATCAGCACGCAGACCGTGAAATGGGCGCGGTAGGATTCCGGCTCCTCAGACACTTCCTGGATCAGGAAATGCCGCTTGTCGTGCCAGAAGGGCGTGCGCGTCCAGGTGCGCACCGCGAAGGCCGCGAACAGGGCGGTCGCGAACACGGCCACCGTGCGGGGACGAGCGGCCAGCACGCGCTCGGCGATCCATCCCGCCACCATCGCCGCGCCCACGCTCGGCAAGTACAACGTGCGCTCGGCGAGTACGACGCCCGATGGGAACAGGACGTTCGATACCGGCGAGAACGCGATGTAGAACCAGGCAATGCCGAACGCGACCGCCGGCGCGCGGCGCCAGGCCGCGACCATCGCCACCAGCGAGGCGACCAGCAGGCTCGCCCCGAGTACGACCGCCGGCGTCACCGTGGTGACCAAATCGATCGTGCGCGGCGTGTAGTCGACCTTGAGGTCGACCGGCGCGAGCAGCAACCGCGCGATCTCCGGCACCACTCGCAGCATCGTCAGCCAGCGATCGACCGGCGTCGCGTCGTCCCACGTGACCGCGGTGGCGACGAACATCTTGTGCTGGAAGATCAGGCTCAGCACGCCCGCGTAGACTGTGGCAACCAAGAGATACGCGAGATACGTCTCGCGAAGGCGCGGCGGGCTTCGCGTCGCGGTGGCGTTGGGCGCGGGACCAAGCAGTACATCGTTCAGTACCGCGAGTCCTAGAAAGACGATGCCGCTTTCTTTGGAGGCCAGAGCGAGCGCGAACCAGAGGATCGAGATGCGTTTGCGATCGCGGTGCGCGAAGAACGCGAGCAGGACAAAGGCGCTCGCCATGAGCTCGCAGCGACCGACACCATTGGACACGGCCTCGACGTGTATCGGCTGCAGCGCGAACCAGGCGCTGCCGAGCCAGGCCGCACGCCATGAGAGCGTCAGACAGAGCAGACGATACACGAGCACGCAGACGAACGCGTGCCAGGCGATGTTCTCGAGGTGAAACCACCAGGCGCCGAGATGGAGGACGGCGCGGTCGAAGACGAATGACGCGATAACGAGCGGCCGATACTGACCGGCCCCATTCCGCTCGGGCCAATAGGGATGAATGAACGCCCGCCACAGGCCCGATATCGTCGTGACCAGCGGGTTATCGTGGATGATGCCCTGATCATCCTGCACATACCCGTTGGCCAACGCGTTGGCATAGCACAGAACAGCAATGACCGCGAGACTCGCGACGGCCCAGCGCTGCCAGCGTTCCTGCTCGTCGAAGGTCTCGCTCATGGTTTTCCCGGTAGTCCGGCGACGTACACGGACTCCCGACGGAGCCGCTCGTCACCCGGATGATCGGCGAGCCCGCGCTTGACGACGGATGCGGCCTCCCGGATATCGCCTGCCCGCACGTCGGCATTGATGGCGATCCCGAGCGCGCGCAGGGAATCGGGACTCATCTCATAGGCGCCGAACGCGAGCGCGCTCGCCTCGCGCCACCGCTCCTGCTTGAACCGCACGTCGGCCAGACGGATCCACGGGGAGAAGCGGCGGGGCGCCAGACGCCGAGCGCTGTCGAGCAGCGCCGCGGCGGCATCGTAATCGTGCACGACCAGGGCCGCCTCCGCTCCGCCACGATACGGCTCGACGTCGAGGGGAAAGAGCCATCGCGCATAGCGGTACTCGTTGGCGGCCTCGGTCCAGTGCCCGGTTTGCGCGAACAACACGCCGGCCGCGTGATGGGCCTTGTACGATGTCGGCGAGTCGTGCAGCGCGGCGAGCGTCAACGCGATGTCGTCATGCCACACCGGCGTTCGCGTCCACGTCCGGGCCGCAAAGGCCACGGAGCACGCGGCAGCGAGTGCCACAGCGGCCCGAGGCGCGCGTTCCGACAGCCAATAGGCCACCCAACCCGCGATAAGCGCGGCACCGACGCTCGGGAGATACAGGGTCCGTTCGGCCATGACGACGCCGGCGGGAAAGAGCACGTTGGCCACGGGTGCGATGGCGATCGCGATCCACGCGAGGCCCAGCGTAATCGTCGGAGCCCGCTTTCGCGCAGCCACCGCGACGAGCACCAGCAGCACCAGCAACGCGGCGCCGACCACGACAGGCAGTGCGACCGCGGTGGCGAGCTCGATCACGCGCGGCCCGTAATCCATATGCAGTGTGGTCGGCGCGACCAGCAGTTGCACGTATTGCGGCACCACGGTCAGCATCGTCAGCCACCGCTCGCCGACCGTTGCACCCGCCCAGGTCGGCGCGATTTTGCTCAAGGGTTGGCTCTCGAACAAAATCACGAGGCAGGCCGCATAGAGTGCCGCGACAACACCGTAGCGCACGTAGAGCGCGAAGCGGCGCTTCCCGTCCATGAGGTCTAGGCCCAAGGCGAGGCCGAGAAACACGATGCCGCTCTCTTTCGAGAGCAGCGCCAGCGCGAACCAGAGCGCGGCGGTCCGCTTCCCGCGCCGGTGCGCGAGACAGGCCGCGAGAACGAAGACGGCGGCCATGAGCTCCGTCTGCCCGACGACGCTCGCGACGGCCTCGACATGAACGGGATGGAGCGCGAACCAGAGCGCGCCGAATGCCGCCGCGGCGGGCGCGAGCCACGCGGAGAGCAGCCGCCAGACGAGCACGCAGGCGGTGGCGTGCCAGGCGATGCAGACGAGATGAAACACCCACGGCGCGCCGCCGCCCAACCACCATTGTACGGTAAACGATGCGATCGCCAGCGGGCGGTACTGACCCCATCCCCAGGCCTCGGGCCAGTAGGGATGCGCGAATGCGCGCCACACCCCGGTCAGGCTATGGACCAGGGGGTTGTTGAGTACGATCGCGGCGTCGTCGAGGGTAAAGCCGTTGAGGAGGCTGTTCGCGTAGGCGAGCGCCGCGATCAGCGCGAGGGCAATTGCGATGGCGACTGGAGATTGTATTGCACGATGTGCCAGAGTGCCGCCAGACCGTCCTTCCATCCGATTTTCTTCCCTTCCGCGTACGTCCGCCCCGAGTAACTGATCGGCACCTCGTAGATCCGCACCTTGGCCTGCGCCAGCCGGGCCGTCACCTCGACCTCGAACCCGAACCGATCCGACGTCAGCACGAGCGACCGCGCGAGATCGCCGCGAATGGCTTTGTAGCACGTCTCCATGTCGGTCAGGTTGAGATTCGTGAGGACGTTGCTGCACGTCGTCAGGAATGCGTTGCCGACCGAGTGCCAGAAGTACAGCACGCGGTGCGGCCCGCCCATGAAGCGGGACCCGAATACCGCGTCGGCTACTCCGTCGATCAGGGGCTCCAGGAGCACCGGCCAGTCGGCGGGATCGTACTCCAGATCGGCGTCTTGCACGATGACGATGTTGCCGGTGCTGGCCGCGAGCGCCGTGCGGATCGCCGCGCCCTTGCCGCGATTCACCGGCTGGTGGATCAACGTGTCGATCCTCCCCTCGGCCGCGAGCGCGTCCAGGATCTCCTTCGTGCCATCCGTCGAGCAATCGTTGACGCAGATGATCTCTTTCTGCACCTTCACCGCGTGCACCTGGTCCAGGATCAGCCGGATCGTCGCTTGCTCGTTGTAGACCGGGATCAGCACCGACAAGCGGACGTCGCTGCGCTTGATCGGCGTACGGCCCCGAAGGCGCTGAATCGTGGGGCCGGTCAGTGGCTCGTTGAGTGGACGGAGCGTGTCGGTCATGGCGGAACATTAATGTTGTCCGGTGGCGGCCGCACGAACGCCGCTGTCGGCCGTGAAGAGCACCTCGCGATACAACTTGGTCTGAATGCCGTCGGCGAGACCCTCGATGGCGACCGACCGCAACGCGCGATAGTCCCCGGCCTTCTCCAAGCAACGCGCGATCATGAGGCGCGCCATCACGAAGTACGGCTCGAGCTCGAGGGCATGGCTCGCCAGCCGGATCGCGGCGTCGCAGTGGCCGGCCTTTTCGTAGACGGTGCCCAGGTCCATGTACACGCGCGGATCGCCGGCATACAAGCGCAACGCGATACGGATCTCCCGCTCGGCCGTTCCATACTTGTGGTTGTCGAACATCATGCCGGCCTCTCCGAAATGCGCGGCGTAGCTCAGCGGCTCGTCGACGATCGAAGCGGCGAACAATGTCAGGTTGTCGTGCCACACGACCGCGCGCGTTGACGAGCGCCAGATGCCGGCGCCGACCAGGAGCACCCCGGCCGCTGTGGCCGAGAGACGCATTGCGCGAGACCACGGGAACCAGGTGGCCGCGATCGGGAGGATGGCGCCCAGAATGAGCGCCGCGCCAACACTCGGCAGAAACAACGTCCGCTCGGCGAGCAACACGCCGGACTTGACCACGACATTGCTGATCGGCAGCAGAATGAGCCCGATCCACGCGATGCCGAACGACGCCACCGGCAGGCGCCTCCGTCCAGCGAGCGCCAGCGCCCCAACGGCCAACAGGAGTGCGGCCCCGATGGCGGACTGCAGATTGGCGTGTTGGTACAGCGGAGTGCCGGGCGGCGAGTACACGGCGGACAGATGCGCCGGCCACACCAGAAGCCGCACCCACTCCGTGACGAGGCTGAGCATCGTCCACCAACGCGTGGCATAGGTCGCATCGCGGAGCGGGATCGCCGGATTTTCGGCGACGAGCGAACCCGTGACGTGGATCCGAAGGGCGATATAGGCCACGGCGACGAGCGTCAGCGAAAGCAGGAGGAGACGTAGTGCTCTCGCCCGCTCAATGAGTGGCCGATCGTCGGTAATGACTGTGAACTCGGCCGCGACCAAAATCGCGGGTAGGACGATGGTGTACTCTTTGGCGAGACACCCGAGGGCATAGACACACGACAGCAGGGCGACATCGCGTCCGCGCAGATCACCAACGGTGCGCCGGTCGATATACCAGATCGTGGCGCCGATGACGCTCAACGCGGTGAGCAGCTCCGAGAGGCCGACGCTGTTGGCGAATACTTCGACGTGCACGGGGTCGACGGCGTAGAGACAGGCGACGATCACGGACACGGTGGGCGACACGAGCCGTCGCGCCAGCGCATAGACCGCCAGGCAGACGGCCGCGTAGAGCAGAATGTTGACGATATGAAACGGCAGCGGCGAACCGCCGCCGATCGCCCACTCCAGCGTGAACAGCGCCGTCGTCAGGGGGCGGTAGAGCGCGTGTCCTTGGTCTCTGGGCCAGTACGACTCGACGAACCGATGCCCAATGCTCCCGAGCGCATGAAACGGCGTGTTCTGGGAGATCATAGGGACGTCATCGTACGCGAATCCGTTGCGGACGCTCGAGAGCGATGCGGCCAGGGCCAGCGCCACGATCGCCGCCTTCCATCTCGTCACGTCACGCCTCGACCCCGAAACGGGACAGCTTGCGGTAGAGCGTCGACGGATCGATGCCAAGGACGTCGGCGGCGCGTGTCTTGTTGCCACCTTCGCTCTGGAGTACCCACAGGATGTACGCGCGCTCGATCACATCGAGCGTGGGTGTCGAGGGAGCGCGATCGGATACGAGCGGCTCGGACCGTCGCTCGGTCACGCGCTCGGGCAGCGCGCTGACCTCGATGACCTCGCCGGGCGTCAGAATCACGGCGCGTTCGAGGGCGTTCTCGAGCTCGCGGACGTTGCCGGGCCAGGAGAAGCTGCGGAGCACTTCGAGGGCGGCGTCGCTGACGCGCTTCTGGGGCTCGCTTCGGGCTTCCGAGGCGCCACGCAAGAACGCATCGACGAGGAGCGGAATGTCATCCCGCCGGTCCCGCAAGGGCGGCAGGTGCAATGCGATCACGTTCAGGCGATAGAACAAGTCGCTGCGAAATGCGCCGCGCTTGATTTCTTCTTCCAGATCACGATTGGTGGCGGCGCGGA
>Ga0210383_10005585_pt1 | contig 11031 bp, 8 predicted proteins | sample IncBWC14OmetaG_FD_160072 | JGI IMG/M metagenome (GOLD analysis project Ga0210383, IMG submission 160072) | Forest soil microbial communities from Barre Woods Harvard Forest LTER site, Petersham, Massachusetts, United States - Inc-BW-C-14-O ...
ACATGGATGCCAATTACTCCAACGGCAGTTCGATCTACCACGGCTTCAGCGCCAACCTGCGCAAACGCTTCAGCAATCACTATGAGTTCCTGGGCTCGTACACCTGGTCGCATTCCATCGACGACTCGACCGATCTGCAGTCCACACTTACGCCCCAGGACAGCTTTTATCCCGCGCGGGAACGGTCGACTTCGCTTTTCGACCAACGTCATCGCTTCGTGTTCAGCGGCGTTTACCAAACCGGGAAGCTGGGCGGCCGCGGCTTTGCCAGCAAGGTTTTCAGCGATTGGACCTTCGCACCGCTGATCGAAATTGCTTCGGGACGTCCCTTCAATATCCTGACTGCCAACGGAGACAATCTTCAGCTATCCTCTCTCACCGGCCGGCCGAACGTGACCGTTGATCCGGCCTGCGGCACGGTGTACAACTCCAAATATTCGCCCACCGGCAAGCTTCAGGAGCCCTGCCTCAACGGCTTCGTTGCGACCGGAACTACGCCGACGCTGCTCGAACTCGATGGCAATTTGGGCCGCAATGCGGGAATCAGCCCGTGGACGGTGTTCAACGATATGCGGGTTTCCAAGCGCATTCACTTCGGCGAGCGCTTCCAGGTGGACCTCATCGCCGACATGTTTAATATCGCCAACAAGATGAACGTGGCGGCCGTCAGTCCGCTGTTCAGCAATGCGGGACAGGCCACCGCCGCTTATGATCCGCGCCAGTTCCAGTTCGCGATGAAACTGAACTGGTAGAGCCGGGTCGTGGCAGTCGACAACGTCCCCAGGTCTTGTAATTCGAGACGGCAGGTGTGTCGTCCGTCGAACACCGGTCAAGGTGTGCCCTTTTCTCGAAAGGTTCTTGCCCATGGATGATCCCGAGATACTTGTCCCGGCGCCGGCCCCGCAAGCGCCGCACACCGTCTTCCGCGGGCCCAATGGCATTCGCGCGGGTTGGCGGGTGCTAATCTTCCTGGCGATCGTTGGGGCAATCTTCGTCCTAGTTGCCGCGATCTTGCGCCTTCTCTCTCATGGCAATGCTCAGATTGGAGGCCTATCGCAGCTCACACCGCTCGGAGTGAGCATCTCCGAAGGAGCACTTTTTCTCATTCCTTCGATCGCCGCGCTGATCATGGCGCGGATCGAGCATGGCAAGTACGGCGAGTACGGTTTGCCCGCCCGCTCCGCATTCAGAAAGGACTTCTGGATCGGAACTCTGGTTGGTTTTCTGTCGATCAGCGGCTGCCTGTCGGGCATCTTCGCATTTCACGGCTTCCGTCTTACCGGCCTGGCAATTCAGGGGAGCACGATTGTCTCCGCGACCGCCGCCTGGGGCGCGACGTTCGTGCTGGTAGGCCTGGCGGAGGAGTTTTCGTTCCGCGGATACCTGCAGTTCGCCCTCACCACCGGCATGGGGTTCTGGCCGTCGGCAATTTTGCTCTCCGCGCTGTTTGGGGCCGCGCACATGGGAAACCCGGGAGAGACCAGGTTTGGATTGTTTTCGGTGGTGCTATTCGGATTGCTGTTCTGCCTGTTTCTGCGTCGCACAGGTAATTTGTGGTGGGCCGTCGGATTTCATGCAGGATGGGACTGGGGCCAGACCTTTTTCTATGGCGTGCCCGATAGCGGCCTCGCTCCGTATCACAATCTATTTGGCTCAGCCTTCGATGGACCGCGCTGGCTCACGGGCGGCAGCGTGGGTCCAGAGGCCAGCGTGTTCACTCCCATCGTGCTCGGAGTGGTTGCGCTTGTGTTCGCGAGCATCCGTCGCGAGAACCGGTATCAAGTCTCGCGCCCGATGCCGCTCAGAACTGAAACACAATCCCCGCGGTTGGCGTAACCGGCAATCCTTGCAGGGTTTTGACCTGCGCCTGTCCGGTGTTGGGATCAATCACCGACGAGTAGACGAAGCGCGAGTTGTAGTGGTTGGTGAGGTTCAGCACTTCGCCATACACGGTCAGCTTCCAATGAGCAAAGGCCCAGTCCTTGTCGGCGCGCACGTCGAGCCTCCGATAGGGAAAACGCAATGTCTGACTCCCGACCTGCTGGTAGCTGGTTCCGACCAGAACGAAGATTCCGGTGGATACCGGGAAACCCGATCCGTACAGGAATTTCCCGCTCAGGTTCACGCTCGGTCTCAGCCGGTACATGGCAAACGCGTTGAGAGAGTTGCGCTGATCTTCGAGGCTGGGAGAGTACGCCGACGAAAGGACACAGTAAGGCGAACAGGGGAAGATCGGATTATTGATGTTGTACTGCCTTTGTTGCGCGCTGGCTAACGTGTATCCCAGCCATCCAGAGAGGCGATTGGCGCTGCGTCTCTGCACAACCAGCTGCACTCCGCGGGAATAGTCGCGTTGGAAGGTGGAATTTCGCAGCGGCTCAGCCGAGTGTGGGCAGGCGCCCGAAACGGCATCCACCGTCTGGCCGGGAATCAGCGCCAGCGAGAAAGAGTCCTGACGGTCAAACACCTGCAGGCGGATGCGCGTGTTCTCTCCGAGCCGCTGCTCGACCGCCGCACTGTAGTGGTCCGACTTCTCCGGCATGTTGCCCGGCGTGAGGCACATGGTGGACCACTGCTCGAGGCCGGGAAACTGTTGATATTGTCCGGCTGCGAGTTGGAACTCAGTCGTGGCGGTGGCGCGCACGGCCATGGAGCCTTGCGCCGACAGGGGATGGTAGTCGAGCTGTTCGAGACTGTCCCAGCGCACGCCAGCGAGCAAGTGCAGCCGCCCCTTCGCAGCCGACGCCGCCTGCTGAACGTATCCACTGTGGCGGAATTCGCTTCCGGCGCTTCGGGCGCTTCCGCCGCCGCCGAGGGTGTCGTAGGAGGCAGAGGAATAACTCTGTCGCACCCGACGAGTCGTCCAGCCTGCTTCCAGAACCTCATCCTTGGCCCAGTTCCAGGTAAGGCCAGTTCCGCCCACCCATTCCTGATGGTCGGTGGTTTCGAGGATCTGGCTGGCGGGATTACGAAGCTCTTCGGGCTCACGAAAGAAAGCGCCGCGTGCCTCGACCAGGAGATGCGGATGGATCGCCCATCGCCATCCTGCGCGCGCCAGAGCGAAGTCACTGCGTCCGGTTGCAATGGTGTTGCTATCCGCCGCGGTAGAGTCGTGTAGGTCGGTATGCCCACCCGTGGCGAAGAAATTGAGGTTCTGGCGAGGAGCGATGTCATCGTTCAGTTTCAAGTCGCCATCGTAAAATCCGACATTGGCGGCGTTCTCCACCCGGTTCTTGATCAGGTAGTTGATGTAGCTTTTCCTGGCCGAAACCAGCCATGAGCCATTGCGCTCGCTTCCGAGCCCACCTTCTGCCAGAACTTCGCTGGCCACGATGCCCGCCGAAATGCGGAATAGGGGGCCGCCACGGCTGCCTTCGCGCGTGCGGACGTCGAGCGCGGCGCCGGCGGCGTCGCCGAATTTCTCGGGATACGCCGCCGGCATGAGTTTCATTTCCTCTACGACTTCGCTGGTCAAGACGCCCAGTGAAGCGCCTTCGGCGAAGTTGCCGATCTCGTGAAATGGATTCGGGACCAGCACGTCGTCGATATAGATCGAGACACTCGAGAACGGCGCTCCCATCACGGAAAACTCGGCGAAGAATTCATTGTTCCCTTCCGCGGAAACCCCTGGCAAGGTCTGCACGGCGCGGAAGGGATCGTCGGCAAACACGGTCGAGGTCTGGCGAATCTCCGAAGCCGTCAGATTCATTTCCGTCGTCGCAGGCGAGTCCGAGGCCTGGAACACGTCGCCGCGCACTTCGACTTTGTCGGTATGGTGAAAATTGTCGGGCACCATGGTGATGGCGAATTCTTTGATGTCGGCCGCGCCCCCAAGTTTGATTGGAATAGTCAGCAGGCGGTACCCGACGGCATTCAGCCGTAAGGTGTAACTGCCCGGCGGGAGATCGGCGATGTCGAACTCGCCGGTCGGCGAGGTGTCAACCCCGGTCTTCGTCTCCCGCAGGAACACTCGAACGCGCCCCAGCGGTTCTCCACCGAGCAGGTTGGTGACCTTGCCCTTGATTTCGGCGGCTTCGGCGGTTAGCGCAAGCAGCAGGAGCACGGCGAGACGAAGGCCCATATCACTCCCAACCTGGATCAAGACAATGCAGCATACCTTAGTTGCGTTCGTCAGGGTGGTACACTTTTCGTTCACCCATCCTTGGCGCTTGCCCGGAGCAGTTCCCCAATGTCTGATCAGATGCCCACCCCGCGGACGCGTGTCGTCCGCGAAGCCGATCGCGCGGTTTACGATCGCGAGACCGTGTACCACATCCTCGACGAAGGTTTTCTCTGCCACGCCGGCTTCGTGGTCGACGGCCAGCCGTTCGTGATACCGACCTCGTATGGCCGCAAGGACGCGAGCCTCTATCTTCACGGTTCGGCCGCCAGCCGCATGCTGCGCCAGATTAAAGAAGGAGTGCCAGTCTGCATCACGGTTACGTTGCTGGAGGGACTTGTGCTCGCGCGATCCATTTTTAATCACTCGATGAACTACCGCTCGGTGGTGATTCTGGGGAAGGCCTGTTTGCTGGACGATCCCGAAGAGAAGCTTGAGGCGCTGCGCATTCTTTCGGAACACATTTTGCCCGGGCGCTGGGCGGACTCCCGCCAACCGAACGAACGCGAACTGAAAGCAACGTCGGTGCTGCGGGTAGCGATTGAAGAATTTTCGGCGAAAGTGCGCCAGGGCCCGGCCATCGACGACGAGGATGACTATGCTTTCCCCACCTGGGCTGGAGTCGTGCCGCTCGAGATGGTGGCAGGCGCGCCGATTGGGGACGCAAGGCTGCTGCCGGGGCAAGAAGCGCCGTCGTACGCGACAAGCTACACGCGAAGGCGGTAATCCAAACTTTTCGAGCCGTCTCGGCATGGCTGAAGGCTTTGACATGCCGGCGGGAAATCTGAAATCAACGCCTTGTCTGCGGGACTTGCGCGACGATTCCGACGACGATGACAAAACCAGGTGAGAACCGCAATGGACTCGAATATTCTGTCGGCTTTATGGTCGAGTGAAACTCACGGCGCGCAGCTTCCCGTCCAACTCGCCCACTTCCGCTCCCCGGGGTGGACTGGTGGTCTGCGCAGCTGTATATGCTGAGCTGCTGCCCATCCATTGGTGAACCAGCATTCGGTAAACCAGCATTTCGTGGATGAGTTCCTGGCCGAAACGGGTGCCTCCGTGGATTTCAACTTGGAACAACAGATGTGGCCAGCCGCCGCTGGGGGCGCCGCCCTGCCTGGGGCGGAGGCTCCCCGAAGCGATGGCTGATTGACTAGGTCGTCGCCGCGCACGCTGTGCTGCGAGCCGACCGACTCATGACGCTCGACCCATCGCGCTACAAGCTGGACTTCCCCAAACTGCATTTGGTCTGAGTTCTCAGTCTCCCGAACTAGGAACCGACACTTGAGGCCTACGGGATCAGGAGCAGCTTCCCCGCAATCTTGCGGGCTTCCAGGTCTCGATGCGCTTGGGGAGCATCGGCTAGCGGGTACGTCTTCGCGATCCTCAGCTTGAGCTTGCCGTTGGCGATCATGGCAAACAGCGCGCCGGTGCGTGCCAGCAATTCCTCGCGCGTGGCGGTGAAGTGCGCCAGCGTGGTGCGCGCCATGTACAGCGATCCTTTCTCCGACAGCTTTGCCGGATCCACCGGCGGGACCGGGCCGCTCGACATGCCGTAGAGCACGAGCATTCCCCGCAACCGCAGGACGTTCAAATTCTTCTCAAACGTCGCCTTGCCCACACCGTCGTATACCACGTCGACGCCCTGGCCGCCGGTAAGACGCTTCACTTCGGCTTCAAAATCCTGCTGGGTGAAGACAACCACTTCATCCGCGCCGGCTTCGCGAGCCAGCTTGGCCTTCTCCGCGCTCGAAGCGGTACCAATGACACGGGCTCCGATCGCGCGCGCCATTTGCACCAGCAACAGACCGACGCCGCCCGCGGCCGCGTGGACCAGCGCAGTCTCTCCCGCTTTCAGTTTGTGGGCATCGTTTGCCAGGTAGTGCGCGGTCAGCCCCTGCATCATCGCAGCGGCAGCTTGCTGATCGGTGACCGTCGCGGGCACAGGCACCAGGCTGTCGGTGGGCGCTGCCACATATTCGGCGTACGAGCCCAACGCGCCGCTCCATGCCACGCGGTCGCCGACCTTCGCCGTTTTCACCTGGGGTCCGACCGCCGACACCACACCCGCGCCTTCCTGCCCGGGGATGAAGGGCAGGGGCGTCCGCAAAGTCCCATCGCGGAAGTGACCATCAATCGGGTTCACGCCGGCAACTGTGATCTTCACCACCGCTTCGGCTTGCTTGGGCTGCGGAACGGGCACTTCGGCGAGTTCCATCACCTCGGGTCCGCCGGTGTGCTGCACGCGAATTGCTTTCATTCGTCTCCCTTAAAAAGGAACTTCGCTGTCCGGCGGCGGCAGTTTTCGTCACTTGCTGCGTGGGCGGGACGCCGGCGCTACAAAACCTACGGGATCAACAGCAACTTGCCTGTCGTCTTTCTTCCTTCCAGGTCACGATGGGCGCGCTGGGCTTCGGCCAGCGGATAAATATGCTCGATTCTCAGCTTGAGTGTGCCGGCGGCTATCCTGCCGAACACCGCGCTTGACCGGGCCACCAGCTCTTCCCTGGTTGCGATGTAATGGTGGAGCGTGGGCCGAGTGACATAGAGCGACCCTTTCTGCGACAGGGCAATTAGATCGAAGGGAGGCACGGCGCCGCTCGAGCCGCCAAAAAGAACCATGTATCCGCGGGGACGAAGGACATTCAGGCCCTTTTCAAACGTCGTCTTGCCGACTGAATCGTAGACCACATCGACGCCCTTGCCGCCGGTCAGGCGTTTCGTCTCGGCTTCAAAGTCGGCCTGAGTATAAAGAATGACTTCGTCCGCCCCCGCCTCGCGAGCCAGCTTTGCCTTCTCGTCGGTGGAAACGGTAGCGATTACGCGCGCCCCGATGTGATGCGCCATCTGCCCCAGCAGCAGTCCCACGCCCCCAGCGGCGGCGTGCACCAGCGCGGTCTCGCCGCGCTGCAACGGATAGGTATCCTGTGAGAGATAGTGCGCCGTCATACCTTGCAGCATGGCCGCGGCCGCCTGCTGATCGGTAACGCCGTCAGGAACGGGCACCAGGCGGTCCGCCGGCACGGCGGCATATTCCGCATAGGATCCCAGCAGCCCGCACCAAGCGACGCGGTCGCCCTTCTTCACCGAGGTTGTCGCGGACCCTAGGGCGCTCACGACGCCCGCGCCCTCTTGTCCGGGCACGATCGGCAGGGGAGCTTTGTAGCGCCCTTCGCGGAAATACACGTCAATAAAGTTCACGCCCGAAGCGGCTAACTTCACCACCGCCTCATTCGCCTTCGGCTGGGGAACTGGCAATTCCACCAGCTCCATCGCCTCCGGACCACCAGGTTGTTTGACTTGAATAGCTTTCATGGGAGTTTCGGTTCGCGAATCGTCCGGATGGATTCCGGCAACAGGTGATTCTACATGCCGGGGGGAGTTACGCTCTCACAGGCCGTCCAGCGTCGATCGACGTTCTTGCAGGAAGCGGCGGACTGCGGGATCGCGCTCCAGACCGATCGCGATGTCGTATGCCTGGCGGGCTTCCCCATAGGCGGCGGTCTTGGCCAGCAACTCCGCGCAAGCGGCCCAGTAGGGTTGGTATTCGGCGAGCCGCGCATCGGCGGAAACCTGGGGCATGGCGTCGAGGGCGGCGCTGGCGCCATGCAACTCGGCGATGGCTAGAGCGCGATTGATGGCGACCACGGGTGAGCCGGCCAGGGCGAAGAGCGCATCGTACAGGCGCACCACCTCTGCCCAGTTCGCACGGCCGGTGCGGCAGCGGTCGACGTGCGCCGACTGCAAAGCGCCTTCCAACTGGTAGCGTCCAATGGAGCCCAAGGCACTCGCACGCAACAGGAGAGCCTCGGCGTCAGCGATCATTTGCGCGTCCCACAAATCCGGATCCTGTCTGGCGAGCGGCACGTACTCGCCGTCCGGACCACGGCGAGCGCGGCGCCGCGCTTGCGCGTGAAGCACGAGTGCAAGCAAGCCTAGGGCCTCTGCCTCCAGCGGCAGCAACTCAGTCACGAGCCGGGCTAGAAACATGGCTTCGTCGGTGAGATCGCGGCGGGCGACATCGGTTCCACCCGGGTCGGTCCAACCTTCGGCAAAGGCGGCGTAAACGGCGTCCAGTACGGCGTCGAGGCGGCCGGGAAGTTCCTCGCGCTCGGGAACGCGGAATGGGATGCCAGCCTGCCGGATCTTCTCCTTGGCTCGAACCAAACGCTTACCCATGGCCGCGGGAGACGTAAGAAACGCCGACGCGATGGCCTTCGCATCGAGCCCGAGAATCACTTGCAGAATCAACGGCGCTCGAATCGCGGCAGCGATCGCAGGATGCGCGCAAACGAACATGAGCGCAAGACGCTGATCGGCAAACTGGTTGGGAATTTCCGCGGCGATCGCCGCAGCGCCCAGGCCTTCCGCGATCCCGTCTAGATCGTCGCCAGCGATCTCATGCCGACGATGTCCCCGGTAGACATCGACGAGCTTTCGCCGGGCGACCGTCAGCAGCCACGCTTCAGGGTTCGCGGGACAGCCATGGCGCGGCCAATCCGCCAGCGCCGAAGCGAAGGCCTCCGACAAGGCGTCCTCGGCAGACGCCACATCGCCGGTGCGGGCCGCGAGAAAGGCGATGAGCTTGCCGTAACTGCGGCGCGCGACCGCTTCCGCGGTGTTGCGCGCCTGCTCATCGCCTCCTCGCGAGTTCATCGGATTCGGATCCAATGCAATCACGCCGGCATGGCCCAGATGGGGCGCACCTCAACCACTCCGTGGCCCGCCGCCGGACAACGCGACGCCCACGAGATCGCAGCATCGAGATCTGGAACATCAATCAGAAAGTAGCCGCCGAGCTGCTCTTTCGAGTCGACATAGGGGCCATCCAGCACCTGCGACTTGCCGTTCGCGATCCGCACAGTTGTCGATGCCGTGCTGGGTTGCAGGCGGTTGCTGCCGGCGAGCACGCCCGCTTTGGTGAGTGCCTCGGCGTACGCCATGTAAGCCGCCGCCCCTTGTTCCTGCTCAGCCTTCGTCATTTTGGGCCAGGCGCCCTCGTTCACATACGCCATCAGAATGTATTTCATTTCGGTTCCTCCGTTTTTGAGTTATGTGCGGGACCAACGTCCGCTACTAGAATGACGCTCGAACACGGGCGGTTTGGACAGCTCTGGGCAACTGGCGTTCGTAATAGTACCAACGGCCCAAGGTGTTCATGCAAAATCCGGTAGGATGATGCGCGGCTTGGCCACTTCTCCGGACGGCCGACGACTCTGCTACACTGGCACGTCTTTTCGCAAGGAGCCCCTCCATGGCAGAAACAAAGCCCCAGACCCTGGCGAATCACGCTCGCTGGGATCCGCCGTTTCACTTCTTCATTCTTCCCATATTCGCGCTGGGACTGATCCTGAGCCTGATCCATTTTTTTGCCCACATCACACATGGCGACATGCGGGATCACATCCATTCGTTCCTGCTGATTTTGCTGGCGCTCGCCCTGCTGACCCTGATGTTAAAAGTTCGCTTCTACTCGATCAAAGTGCAGGATCGCGTGATTCGCCTGGAAGAGCGGCTACGGCTGACCCAGCTTCTGCAAGAACCGTTGCGTTCCCGCGTCCCCGAGCTCACGGAAGGCCAGCTCTGCGGGCTGCGTTTCGCGTCAGATGCTGAAGTCCCTAAGCTGGTCGAGCGCGCCTTAAACGAGAAGCTCTCCCGGGCCGACATCAAGAAAGCGATCCAGAACTGGCGGCCGGATTACTGGCGGGTGTAGAAAGAGGCGTCGGACTTCCGACCTCGGACCTTCGGCCTTGAAGCAGGCTCCGATCCCGCCAACCCAGGACTTACTGAAGCAACCAGGAGTTGAGCTGATGGCTTCGCTTACCGATGCTCTGGTCGAGCAGCGGCTGGCTGGGAGATATCTTGCTTCCCTCGCCGCATTCCATGACGCCACCCTTCCGATCACATCGGGGAGTCGGTGATCGCGTAGGACATGAGGGGGGCCATAAGGGAGATAGACCGCCAGTTTCTCGGTGGCTCGATCTAGGCGAACGCTGCGTACAGGCTACCTTCTGGAGCCCTGAAGTGTGCCGACCGTCGGGCCCGATGCGCGGATGAGAAGTGGGCGTCAGACTTCGGAGCTTGGACCTGGAACCTCGGATTGACAGCTTTGGTCTTTAGAGCCTGGGCGGCGACAACTGCGGCAGGAGGACTGGTCATCCAACTTGAGGTCTGAGGTCTGAGGTCTGAGGTCCGGAGCCGGAAGGCGGCCTCCTCGGTAACCTTGGCGAGCGGTGCCGAAAGTAACCTCCGCGTCATGTTTCGGCGATTGACCGGAGGGGGACCGCCGCGTACGATTTTGATAGAATTCATCGGACGTTCATCTAGGGAGAGCGCCCAAGTCATAGAGAAATATGCGATTTGTGAACTTCTGTGTCCGGACGGCTGGGCTGGCTGCGCTGATTCTGGCTGCCTCGGGCTGCCAGACTGCGCAAAAGCCAGTATCTTTGCTGCCTCCCGGAAACACCCCGGCCCTGAAGCCAATTCCAGCGCCGCCCGCACTAGCACCCGTTCCACAAACTGCGGCGGCTCAAGAGCAAGACGCTCCGACGCAACCACCGGCTGCGGCGGAAGCCACTTCGACGGCGCCCGCACCCGCTTCTGATCCGGTCGCAGATTTGATCGCCCGGGCCGAAAAGGAATTCCAAGCTGGATTGGCAAACCACGAGGCGGGCAAAGTCGAGGAGGCCAAGCAGAATTTTGATAACGCGCTGAATGCGCTGCTGAGCAGTAGTCTCGATATTCGCTCTGACGAGCGTTTGGAAAAGGAGTTCGACCGCGTCGTCGCCGGCGTCAATGAACTCTACCCGGGCGGCACGAACGACTCTGAGGCGCAGCAGAAATCCGAGCCGGCGCCGATCGACGAAACGAACGGCATCACCCCTGCTCCCGACGCGGGTGTGAAGGCC
>Ga0210383_10005586_pt1 | contig 11030 bp, 6 predicted proteins | sample IncBWC14OmetaG_FD_160072 | JGI IMG/M metagenome (GOLD analysis project Ga0210383, IMG submission 160072) | Forest soil microbial communities from Barre Woods Harvard Forest LTER site, Petersham, Massachusetts, United States - Inc-BW-C-14-O ...
CGGACTCGGGGAAGTCGCCCTTGGCCGCCGGCAGCACGGCCACGGGCAGATCGCCGGCGATCGCCAGGTCCCGGACCTGGCCGGTGACCCGGTACCTGGCGGCCAGGTGGCCGACCAGCAGGCTCGCGCTGGAGGCGGCGGCCAGCAGCCGGCGGGCGCGCCCGGTGAACGCGGCCACGACGGCCGGATCGGCCTCCTCGGCGCCCTGCGACAGCCGCCTCGCCGGGGCGAGCACGGGTATGTCGGCTACGTCGGCGGGGATAGTGAGGTAGACCGGGCGGGAGGTGCGCAGCGCGGTGGCCAGCACCCGGTCGATCTCCTCCGGGGCGGTGTCCGGGCGCAGGTCGGCCTGGGCCGCGGTGACCTCGGCCGTCATCCGGGCGAAGTGACCGTAGTCGCGGCGGGGCTGGCTGTGATGCAGCGACACGGCTGTGTCCCTGGCCGCTAGGGCCGGGGTGCCGACGATGTGCACGACGGGAACGGATTCGGCGTAGGCGCCCGCGATGGCGTTCAGCGCGGCCAGCTCGCCGACCCCGAACGTGGTGACCAGCGCGCCGATGCCCCGCAGCCGGGCATAGCTGTCGGCGGCGTAGCCAGCGCCCTGCTCGGTGGCCATGCCGATCCAGGCCAGGTCCGGCCGGGCGGCAATGGCGTCCAGAATGGCCAGGTTGCAGTCCCCGGGCACGCCGAAGACCGAGCGCACGCCGACCTCGGCCAGGCGGGTCAGCAGGTAGCCGGCGACCGTGGTGATCCGCGGCGCGGGGATGAACGGGGTGTCCGGCGAGGTGGTGGTGTTCATGGCGATGCTTTCCTAGCGTTCCTGATAGGGCGGGACGGGGTGGTTGGAGCGGATCAGGTCATTGGGGTCGACCGCAGCCTTGATCCGGCGGAGCCGGTCGTAGGCCTCGGGAGTCCAGAAGCTGGCCGGGTCACGGCGGGTGTCGGCGAGGTTGAGGTACATCTGCCTCGCCGCCCACGGGCTCATCGCGGCATGCGCTGCCGTAACCGCGGACGCGACCGCCGAGACGGCCTGCGCGGTCGGCGCCATGCCCCCGGCGAACAGGGCATAGTCGGCGTCTATCGCGGCCAGCGCGCCGTTGCCCGGCCGGGTCCGCTTCATCTCGCCGCCGACGTGGATGAGCTCGACCGCCATCAGCGCCTGGCAGGCCTCGCTGCCGAAGGCACGGACGAACTCCTCGATCGCTTCGGCGGGCAAGCTGGCGAGCATGAGCCAGTCGGCCACGCTGGGGACCGGGTGGTCGGGGTCCATGTGCAGGTGCAGGAGTCCGGCCGCCGGGATCGTCTGGACCGTGTCGGTGACCGGCCCCAGGGCCCGCAGCGGCGCGAGCAGCGCGTCGGCCTCGGCCGGGGCGCCCAGGTGGATGACGGTGATGATGGCGAACGACCGGCCGCGCAGGTGCCCGGGGACGTCGGGGATCGCCGGGAAGCGCATCATCCCGGCGGCGGAGGTGAACTCCTCGGGCGGGTCGCTCTGGGTCAGGTCCCGCCAGGCCTGCAGCACCTCGGAGGCTGACTCGCCCGGCCACCACAGCTGCCCGGCGTAGACCTCGGCGATCGGGAACAGCCGCAGCTCGATCGCGGTAACCACGCCGAAGCTGCCGCCGCCGCCGCGCAGCGCCCAGAACAGGTCCGGCTCGGTGCACGCGTCGGCGCGGACTAGCCGGCCGTCCGCGGTTACCAGCTCGATCGCCTCGACGTTGTTGGCCGCCAGGCCGTACGAGCGTCCCAGCCAGCTGATCCCGCCGCCGATCGTGTAGCCCACCACGCCGACGTCCGGCGAGGAACCGGCCAGCGCCGCCAGGCCGTGCTCTGCGGCGGCCTCGACGACCTCGTGCCAGACGGCGCCGGCCTCGGCGCGGGCGATCCTCGCGACCGGGTTGATCGTGACCTGGCGCATCCGGGCCGTCTTGACCAGGACGGTGTCCTCAAGCGAGCCGAGCGGCCGGGCGTTGTGGCCTGTGCCCTGGGCCGCGACCCGCAGGCCGCGCTCGCGGGCGAAACCGATGGCGACCACGACGTCGTGCGCAGATTCCGGCAGCGCGATCGCGGCGGGATGCTGGTCCACGGCCAGGTTCCACGCCCGGCGGGCGTCGTCCCAGCCGGGATCGCCGGGCATGAGAATGGTGGTGGTGGCAGGGGAAGCCAGAACGGACATGGAAGTTCCTTTGGTCGGGTCCGGGCAGGTCTGCCCGCTCGTCCTCGACGCTACGGACCTCAAGCCCGCGGCAAATCCGCTGCGCGCACGGATAATTGCCGCGCTCGGCGCGCCCGGCCCGGCGCGGTATCCGTAGTACTACTGAGGCGCGGCCGGCAGCCGCCGGGCCAGGTCGGCCCGGGTACGCACGCCGAGCTTCCGGTAGATGGAGGCGACGTGCGTCTCGATGGTCCGCACGCTGACGAACAGCGCCGCCGCAGCGTCCCGGTTGGTCGCGCCGTCCGCGATCAGGCCGGCGACCCGCCGCTCTGTCGCGGTCAGCTCGCTGCCGGATCGTTCCGCGGCGACCCGGGGGAGCTCCTGCTCGATCTGCGCGCGCAGCGGCCGGTGGCCCATGTCGGAGGCCAGTTCGTAGGCGCGGCGCAGCGCGTCGCGGGATTGCCTGCGGGCCTTGCGCCGCCGCTCGATCTGGCCCAGCACCAGCAGGCTGCGGGCCAGCTCCGGGCGCAGCGGCGAGGACCCGTGCGCCGTCACCGCGGCCCGCGCGGACACGGCAGCGGTATCAAGGTCGCCGACTGCCGCGGCGGCCAAGGCGTCAACCCGCGCTGCATCACCGGCCAGGGCCGGGCGGCCCAGCCGCAGGCCGATCTCCCGCAGCCGGCCGACGATCCGCCCGGCCTCATCCAGCCGCCCGAGCGCGACGTACGCCTCCGCCAGCAGGTGATCCGTCCGGCAGCGAAGCCCGGGGTCGACCCATTCGCGCTGGTCCGCGCACCACGCGGCCAGCTCGAAATGCGGCACAGCGGCAACGGCGTCGCCGCGCCACATGCTCACCTTGCCGCGCACGCTGGCACCGAAGCAGCGCGCGGACTGCGGCTGGGATTCGTCGTCGGGAAAGCGCTCGTCGGCGAGGTCGGTCGCCTCGTCCAGGTTCCCGGCCGCGATCAACAGCTCGCAGCGCGGTTCGATGTGCCAGGCCGACAGCGGCCAGTCGTACCCGGCGGCGGCCCGGTCGGCCTCCTGCAGGGCTGCCGCGGCCGCCTGGTAATCGCCCGCCAGCTCCTCCGCCGCCGCCAGATAGCAGCAGAAGAGCGACAACGCCCAGTCCTCGCCCGCCTCCCGGGCGCGCGCGACGGACCGCCGCAGCGCCGCCCGCGCGATGTCCAGGTCGTCGGTGTACCACGACCACACCCCGCGGTGCAGGTCGGCGGTGTCGTGCTGCCGCAGCGCCGGCAAGTCCGCCTCCAGGCGCTCCGCCCGGTCGAGCAGCCCGGTGTCCAGCCCTTCGGCCGCGAAAACCTTCGCCACCACCAGGCTGACCAGGGCACGGTGCAGGGCCGGGACAGCGGCTGGCCCGGCCGCCTCGGCGTAGCTGATCGCCTCGGCCGCGGCGGCGCGCCGGCCGCCGCGGATGCCGTAGACCCAATCCGACGCCAGCGCCAGCACGAGCGCCCGCCTGCGCGGATCTGATCCGGCGGCAGCGGCCGCGTCCGTGACGATGGCCGTGGCGGCCGTGTGACCGTGGACCAGGTCCGTGTTGTCGACCAGCAGCGGCAGTGCCCGCTCCAGGTCCTCCGTGGCGAGGCTGCCGATGTCTAGCGCCTGCAGCTGGGTCAGCGACTGTTCCACCTCGCCGGCCAGGTACAGCAGCTCCCCCGCTCGGATCCGGCGCCGCACCAGCGCGGCGGCCTGCGATGCGGGCGTGAACGCGACTGCCTGCGCGGCGAACTGCCCGGCCGCGGCGTTACCGGCCCGGGCGTGCGCGGCGGCGGCAGCGGCGTCCAGGGCGTCCGCGACGGCACCGTCGGGGTCCGTGCCGACGGACAGGGCCGAGAAGTGCGCGTACCGTTCCGGGTTGGTGGCGGCGTCGGCCAGGCGGCGATACAACTGCGCGCGCCGACCCGGCGGCAGCGACTCCACCGCGGCGGCGCCGATCAGCGGGTGCGCGGCGGACAGCCGGTCCCCGGTCTCAACGACGACGCCGGCCAGGACCGCCGCGTCCAGGGCCGCGGCCGGCTCGCCGAGGTGATCAAGCACGGCCTGGACCTCAGACATCGTGATCCGGCCGGCCGCCGCGACCACGGCGAGCGCCTGCGCGGCCTCCGGGCTCAGCGAGCGAGACAGCCGGTCGGTCAGCGTGCGTGCCAGCGGCGGCAGCGGGCTCTCGGCGTTCTCCAGGCTGGCCGAGACCTGCAGGGCCCAGAACGGGTTGCCGCGCGACTGCCGGGCGACCAGCCGGGCCTGCGCCGCGGTGACCGTCGGGGGCAGCAGGTTCTGGATCTGCCACATGTCCAGCGGCGCCAGCTCGACCTTCTCCGCCGCGGGCAGCGCGGCCAGCAGGTCCCGCCAGCGGCGCGGCGGCGGCGGCGCGCCCGCGGTCAGCGGATCGGCGACGGCCTCGGTCCTCGCGGCCATCATCAGGGACAGCGGCCCGCCGGGCAGGCGCCGCAGCGCGAAGGTCAGCGCCTCCAGGCTGGCCTCGTCGAGCCACTGGACGTCATCGATCCCGATCAGCACCGGGCCCGCGGCCAGGCAGCCGCGCAACGCCGCCAGCAGCGCCAGGCCCACGGCGCGGGCGGCGGGCGGCTCGCCGCCCGCGGGCCGCAACAGCAGCGCGATCTCCAGCGCCTCCAGCTGCGGAGCGGGGATCTGCCCGGCCACCATCGGCAGCACGTCGACGAGCAGGTCCGACAGCCCCGCGAACGACAGGTCGGCCTCGCTGGCCGACGGCTCGCTGCGCAGCAGGCGATGACCGGCCGCCGCGGCCGTCTCCATCCCGGCCCGCCACAGCGTGGACTTGCCCGCGCCGGCCTCACCCTGGATGGCCAGCGCGGCGGGCGAGACCCGGCCACCTTCGGCGAAGTCGCGGACCCGTCCCCATTCGGTCGCCCGCACCAGGTCGCGGGAAACCACAGCCATATCCACATCCCATCACGGCCGCGGCGGTCACGTCGATTCACGGGCAGCTACTGCCGCGTGCCGGCTGTGCTTCTGCGCGGTTCTTTGGCTGACTCATTATGAGAAACCACCGCCCGTTCGGTAAATCAAAGGCATTGACCGGAACGGCCGCTGGTGACCGGTCGCCAGACGGCGGCCGGGTTCCCCCCGACCGCGAGGATGGCGCGCTTGGCAGCGGCTGCGCGAACACAAGACAGGCGTGCCGCCGCGCGCGGCCCGGCCGACGGGCGGAGCCGCCAGCTTCGAACCCGACCGACCACCAGGGTTCGCCGCGCACCACGGTCTCGGTGAGTTCGGCCGCGCAGTCCGCGGCCCGGGTGCTGATCGACCGGGCCGACCCGCGACGTGGCCGCGGTCAACGCGCCAGAGTTTCGACAGGTTGATACAGGACCGTAGGTCAGGTGAGAAATCCTGGCGGAGTCCAGAGCACAGCCGCCACGGCATCACGGCGACAAGCCCTTGGGCCGCCGCGTTGTCACCCGGGTCGCTATCCATTCCGAATCCCCTCATAGCAAATTGGTCAGCTTCGGCTGCCTGCCACCTGGAAGGCACGCCGGGTTGCCCCACCCGGAGGCGCAACTATCCGGGGCCAGCATCCGTATTCCTGAGCAGCGCACATCGCCACACAGTCTTTGACCCGGTGCGCCGGGACGACCGGTGGGCTGATAGTCCAGAAAAATCGCCGCCCCCCGCGGACTCGGCCCGCCCGAACCAGAGTTCGCAACGACCTTGGGGCTGGCCCTACAGTGGCCCTAGGACAGCCAGGATAGGCGGGGTAAATGCAGGGGAATCGCTGGGGCTCTGCCGGGGATCTTGCCGGACAAATCAGCAGGTCAGCGACTCAGTAGTATTAGCCCGGAAGTGCCGGAGCGGCACTCTGACACGGAAGAGGTCACTGGTTCAAATCCAGTACGGCCCACACATCTTGAACTGGCCTTTTGATTGTAGTGGCCCTATAAGGCCTGGTCTCTGGCCCTACGTGTTGTAGGGCCAGAGCCCCTCGTGCGAGCCCTCGTGCGAGACCCCCGGGAGCCCGATTCCTGGGGGTCTCTTTTACGTCGGTCAGGCAGCTTGCTCGTCTTGGACGAAAAGGCGGCTGACGGCCTGGTTCATCGCCTTGAGGATGAATGCATGGTCCTGGGTGAACAGGGTTCCCGTATATGTTTTTCGTGGTTTCTATCTTGCTGTGGCCCATTTGGTTGGTGACCTGCATATCGGTCGCGCCTGGGGGGATAAGGAGGCTGGCGCATACGTGCCTTAGCTCATGGGCGGTGTATTTGACGATTCCGTCTTGGTGGGCCGTGGTGAAGCCGTGGGCTAGCTTTAGATAGCGGCGCCACATAGCGTAGCCGAGGTAGCCGCCGCGTTCCCCGTTGATCAGCCTTCCGTAGAGCCTGCCTTCGGAGCACTCGCGTCCGGCTGCGCCGCTTTCGGCGAGGCGCCGAACGGCAGGCATGGCGATGTCGGGAATAGCGACGACTCGTTCGGCGGCCCTGGTCTTGAGGTCAGCGCGGATATCCCGTCGCCCGCCGGCAGCCTCATTGTCACGCGGACCGGGTGTCGGGCAGCCATCTTCCTCGTCGCCCAATTGTCCCGCTCGCGGCCACCGCGTCCAGGCCGCCCTGCGGGCGTCGCTACGCGATGGCTTCGCCAGCCTGGACCCGGCATCCACTCGCCAGGTTTTGGCGCCTACGGGGAAGACGGAGTGGAGTAGTCACATAAGAAAGCGGTAGGGGTCAGTACCGGGCCTAGATGGCTTTAGCTGGTCGGCATCAGCAGGTCAGGTTGGTTCCCGGGGCTACGCCCAGGATCTGGGTGAACTGGGTGTAGAGGTTGACCCGGTCCTGCATCTCGCCGGGATTGCCGCCGTCGCATTCCAGGGTGCCGTTGATGCTGCGGATGGTCTGCCCGAAGCCGACGCCGTTGACCATCGCGTCGTGCGCCGTCATGGTGTTCGGCCCGTTCTGGGTCATCCAGTACCACAGGGCGGTCTTCCACGACACGGCCGCGTCCGTGGCCACCAGATCCGGGTTATCCAGCAGATCGATGCCGAGCGCGTCACCGGCGGCCTTGTAGTTAAAGTTCCAGCTCAACTGCAGCGGGCCGCGGCCGAAGTAGGCGGCATTCCCGGCCGGGCAGCCGTAGGGCTGGCTGGGGTCACAGTAGTCCGGGTAGTTGGCGGTGTCCTGCTCGACCACGTAGACCAGGCCGGCGGTCTCGTGGCTGACGTTGGCCAAGAACGCGGCAGCCTCCTGCTGCTGGACCGTTTCGCCCCCGGTGGTCGCGAACGCCGGATACGCGGCCATCGCGGCGACCAGGCCGTCGTACGTGTAGAAGGGGTTCCGGTCCGGAAACATCTGGCCGAACTGGGCCTCGGAAACCACAAAGCCGGCGCCGGATCCGGTTCCGGTCACCTGTTCTGGGTTCCACTGCTGCGAGCCGATCGGCTGCCAGTATTGCAGAAGGCTGCCGCCAGGACCCTGAGCGGCGATCACCGTCGAGTCCCCGACCTGGGCGACCGACGGCACCGAGAAGGTGGTGCCCGGCCCGGCGACCTGCTCTGGGTTCCACTGTAGACTGCCGATCGGCTGCCAGTAGAACAGAAGGCTGTTGTCAGGGCCCCAAGCAGCGATCACCGTCGAGTTCCCGACCTGGGCGACCGACGGCGGCAGGAAGGTGGTGCCCGGCCCGGCGACCTGCTCTGGGTTCCACTGCAGACTGCCGATCGGCTGCCAGTAGAACTGGATGCTGCCGTCGGGGGCCCCAGCCGCGATCACCGTGGAGTCCCCGACCTGGGCGACCGACGGCTCCCCGCTGGTGCCGGGCCCGGCGACCTGCTCTAGGTTCCACCCCTGCGAGCCGATCGGCTGCCAGTACAACAGAAGGCTGAGGTCGGGGCCCCGAGCCGCGATCACCGTCGAGTTCCCGACCTGGGCGACCGACGGCGGCGAGAAGGTGGTGCCGGGCCCGGCGACCTGCTCTAGGTTCCACTGCTGCGAGCCGATCGGCTGCCAGTAGAACAGAAGGCTGAGGTCGGGGCTCTGAGCCGCGATCACCGTCGAGTTCCCGACCTGGGCGACAGACGGCCACTCACTGATGGTGCCGGGCCCGGCGACCTGTTCTGGGTTCCACTGCTGCGAGCCGATCGGCTGCCAGTAGAACAAGAGGCTGCCGCCGGGGGCCCCAGCCGCGATCACCGTGGAGTTCCCGACCTGGGCGACCGACGGTCGCTGGAAGGTCGTGTTGGGCCCGGCGACCTGTTCTAGGTTCCACTGCTGCGAGCCGATCGGCTGCCAGTAGAACAAGAGGCTGCCGTCAGAGACCGTAACCGCGATCACCGTCGAGTTCCCGACCTGGGCGACCGACGGCACCGACAAGGTGTTGCCCATCAGGTCACCTGCTCCAGGTTCCACTGCTGCGAGCCGATCGGCTGCCAGTAGAATAGAAGGTTGCCGTCGGGGTCCGAAGCGGCGATCACGGTCGAGTCCCCGACCTGGGCGACCGACGCCGACACGGTGGTGCCCGGCCCAGCGACTTGTTCTGGGTTCCACTGCTGCGAGCCGATCGGCTGCCAGTACAACATAAGGCTGCCGACGGGGCTCACAGCGGCGATCACCGTGGAGTCCCCGACCTGGGCGACCGATACCGGCACGACGGTGCGGGGGCCGGCGACCTGCTCTGTGTTCCACTGCTGCGAGCCGATCGGCTGCCAGTACAACACGAGGCTGCCGTCGAGGTGGCCAGCGGCGATCACCGTGGAGTCCCCGACCTGGGCGACCGAGTACGCTCCGGTGGTGCCGCGGCCGGCGACCTGCTCCGCGTTCCACTGCTCCGAGCCGATCGGCTGCCAGTAGAACGCCAGGCTGTGCTCGGGGCCCTGAGCCGCGATCACCGTCGAGTCCCCGACCTGGGCCACCGCGGGCGCGTTTTGGATGGTGCCGGGCCCGGCCACCTCCTCTGGGCTCCACCCCTGCGAGCCGATCGGCTGCCAGTAGAACAGGAGGCTGCCGTCGTCGAGGCCCTGAGCGGCGATCACCGTCGAGTTCCCGACCTGGGCCACCGCGGGCACGTTTTGGATGGTGTTGGGCCCGGTCACCTGCTCTGCGTTCCACCCCTGCGAGCCGATCGGCTGCCAGTAGAACAGGAGGCTGTTGTCGGGGCCCTCAGCGGCGATCACCGTCGAGTTCCCGGCCTGGGCGACCGACGGGAATGAGAAGGTGGTGCCAGGCGCGGCGACCTGCTCTGGGTTCCACTGCTGCGAGCCGATCGGCTGCCAGTAGAACTGAAGGCTGTTGTCGGAGCCCAGAGCGGCGATCACCGTCGAGTCCCCGACCTGGGCGATCGACGGCACCCCGACGATGGTGCCGCTGAGTGAGGCCGAAATCGGCAAGGGTGATTCCGGCATTTCTGCGTTGTGCATGGAGTTCACGATTCCTTACTAAGCGTCGGCCCGGGGATGAGGCCGCCTTCACTGGCCCTGTGCCGGGCACCCCGGTTGTAACGGTTTCGCCCAGTCAATGGCGAACGATCCGCAGTTACTCCGTGTCGGTCCCGGCGGGCGCCACTGCCTCCCGGTTCCATTGCGGGCTGCCGATGGGCTGCCAGTAGAACAAGACGCTGCCGTCGGGACCTTCAACGGCGATCACCGACGAGTTCCCGACCTGGGCGACCGACGGCGCCGAGAAGGCGAATTCCAGAGCGTCCACATCCTCTAGGTTCCACTGCTGGCTGCCGATGGGCTGCCAGTAGAACTGAAGCTGGCCGTCGGGACCTTCAACGGCGATCACCGTGGAGTTCCCGACCTGGGCGACCGACGGCGCCGAGAAGGCCGAACCCGGCCCTGCCACAGTCTCTTGGTTCCACTGCTGGCTGCCGATGGGCTGCCAGTAGACCTGAAGGCTGTTGCGGGGCCCTTGAACGGCGATCACCGTGGAGTCCCCCACCTGGGCGACCGACGCCGCCGAGAAGGCGGAATCGTAACCGTCCACAAACTCTTGGTTCCACTGCTGGCTGCCGATGGGCTGCCAGAAGAACAACAGCATGTTGGGGCCAGAGTAATGGTTGCTGCCGGGCAGTCCAGGGGGGGCGTCGGGAAGTTGAACGGCGATCACCGACGAGTTCCCGACCTGGGCGACCGACGGCGCCGAGACGGTGTTACCCTTGCCCGGCTGCATCACAATCTGTTGCTTCCACTGCTGGCTGCCGATGGGCTGCCAGTAGTACAAAAGGCTGCCGTCGGGACCTTCAACGGCGATCACCGACGAGTTCCCGACCTGGGCGACCGACGGCGCCGAGAAGGCGAGACCCGGAGCGGCCACAGCCTCGAGGTTCCACTGCTGGCTGCCGATGGGCTGCCAGTAGAAGAAAAGGCTGTTGTTGGGACCTTGAGCGGCGATCACCGACGAGTTCCCGACCTGGGCGACCGACGGCGCCGAAGAGATGAAACCCTCGCCCGCCTGTACCACAATCTCTTGGTTCCACTGCTGGCTGCCGATGGGCTGCCAGTAGTACAAAAGGCTGGCGTCGGGACCTTGAACGGCGATCACCGATGAGCTCCCGACCTGGGCGACTTTCATCGTGGGCTCCTCTCGCGCCGGTGCAGGATAGGTGGGCTTTCATTCATGCCGACGTTCTGTGCTTGCTGGTCCCCCGCCCGGGCGAAGCCGTTGACGGTGCTGGGCCACAGCGGGCCGTCGTTCCCGAGGCCCTGATGCGCCATGAAGACACTCATTCTGGCTGCCTTTCTCCTGATTCCCGTTGCGGGATTACGTCCACTGTCGGTCTAAGGGGTAGGGCACCACATCGGCTGGCTGACCAAACCAGGGCCGCGGAACGCCTTAGACCGGCGGGACGGCCCCTTAATGGTCCCGCCCCGCGCGGCAGGGCCCTTCGACGA
>Ga0210383_10005588_pt1 | contig 11029 bp, 6 predicted proteins | sample IncBWC14OmetaG_FD_160072 | JGI IMG/M metagenome (GOLD analysis project Ga0210383, IMG submission 160072) | Forest soil microbial communities from Barre Woods Harvard Forest LTER site, Petersham, Massachusetts, United States - Inc-BW-C-14-O ...
AAACGCAGTAAGGCGAGCGCCCGGTTGGCGTCCCACCGAAAACGAGTGCCAAAGATCGGCGAGGCCAGTGCCGCCTGCTCCAGGATCTCCTGCAACGTTTCCACTTGCAGGTAATGAAATACGTCGCTAAGAGGAAAACTATGCTGTTCGGCCAGGGCGATGTTGATTCCGTTGTCAGTCGCTGCAGCCTGCAACTCGAAGTTGAACGAGCGGCAGAAGCGCTTCCGCAACGCGAGTCCCCACGCCTTGTTAATGCGTCCGCCAAACGGCGCATGCAGGATTAACTGCATGCCCCCACCTTCATCGAAAAAGCGCTCCGCAATGATGGTCGTCTGCGTCGGCACCGCGCCCAGCACCGCCCGCCCCGCTACGACATACTCGATCAATTGCTCCGCGCCCGAGTTGTCCAACCCGCACTCGGCCTTCAGCCACGCCACCGCCTTCTGCACCTCAGGACTCGACTCAATCCCACGGTAGTGCTGGACTTGAGATTCTGGGTAGAGCTGGCCTTCAGAGCCTGCCCTGAGCGTAGTCGAAGGGCCAGCGTCAGGCCCGTTATTTTTGTCATTCCCAGCGAGCTCTAGCTGCTGTCGGTTTTGGGTAGAGCTGGCCTCCAGGCCAGCTGGGTAGAGCTGGCCTTCAGGCCAGCGTGCAGCCGCTTCATTTTTTTCATTTCCCGCGGGCTTTAGCCCGCGGCGAAAGGGCGCGGCTTCAGCCGCGCCGCGACTCACTCTACCGTCGTCATCCTGAGCGGAGGCGGCACCCTCTGCTGCCGGAGTCGAAGGACCCCTATTGCCACGATGATCTCCGGGCAGGCCGATTTGAAAGGGCACGCCTTCGGAGGCTGCTGCAACAAGCGATTCTGGGTAGAGCTGGCCTTCAGGCCAGCGTGCAGCCGCTTCATTTTTTTCATTTCCCGCGGGCTTCAGCCCGCGGCGAAGGGGCGCGGCTTCAGCCGCGCCGTGACTCACTCTACCGTTGTCATCCTGAGCGGAGGCGGCAGCCTCTGCCGCCGGAGTCGAAGGACCCCTATTGCCACGATGATCTCCGGGCAGGCCGTTTTGAAGGGGCGCGGCTTCAGCCGTGCCGTTACAGGCCCTGAAATCATTGGGCTTTAGCCCCTGAGGTACCTCCTCCGGTCTCGTTCGTGCTGGCAAAGGCGCTGTGTTGGGCAACAGGTCGCTCAATGTCTCTCGGAGCCGCGCCACGTATTGCGAAAGCTCGGCCGTCCGCGCTGGTGCCTCGCCAAGCCAGAAGGGAATTGTTGGCGGAGCGCCGTGCGCATCTTCCACCACCACGCGGCCCGACTTCGACTCTACCCGCGTTACGCGCCACGACGTATTCCCCAACAGAATGATGTCGCCTGCATTGCTCTCGACCGCGAAGTCCTCGTCCACCGTGCCGATCGCAATCTCTTCAGGCTGCACCACGACGCTGTACAGAGCGGTCTCCGGAATCGCGCCACCGCTGGTAATCGCCGCCAGTCGCGCGCCACGCCTGGCCTTCAACTTTCGATTGACCATGTCGCGATGCAGATACGCTCCGTAGCGGCCCCGCGACGCCGCGATGCCTTGCGACAACATCTCAAGAATCTTTTCGAATTCCTCAGCTGTCAGATCGCGATACGGATAAGCACGCCGCACACACTCGAACAGCTCCGTCTCGTCCCAGTCCTCGCAACTGCACATCGCCACGATCTGTTGCGCTAGGATGTCGAGCGGCTTCTCGGGTACTGCAAGTCGGTCCAGGTCGCCGCTGCGAATCGCATAGACCGCCGCCGCGCACTCGACCAGGTCGTCGCGCGTCGTCGCAAACAGCCGGCCCTTGGGAATCGCTCCCCGCCAGTGGCCCGCGCGTCCAATCCGCTGCAACGCCACTGAAATCGCCCGCGGAGAGTTGATCTGACAGACCAGATCGACGTTGCCAATGTCGATTCCAAGTTCCAGCGACGCCGTTGCCACCAGCACTCGTATTTCGCCATTCTTGAGTTTGCGCTCCGCTGCGAGCCGTAACTTTCTGGCCAAACTTCCGTGATGCGCGGCCACCAGCTCTTCGCCGATCCGTTCACTCAGGTGCAGCGCTACTCGCTCCGCCAGCCGCCGCGTATTCACGAACACCAACGTGGATCGATGTTGCAGCGCCAGCGCCGCGATGCGGTCGTAAATCTCTCCCCACATTTCATTGGTTGCAATGGGACCAAGCTCGGAAGCTGGCACTTCTACGGCCAAATCGAGCGTACGGCGATGCCCGATGTTTACCACTGCGGGGGCGGGACGTCCTGCGCCAGTCAGAAAATGCGCCACCAACTCAATCGGCTTCTGCGTCGCCGACAGTCCAATGCGGGTCGGCTCACCCGCGAGCATGTCCAGACGTTCCAGCGAAAGAGACAGGTGTGCTCCCCGCTTGTCGTCGGCGACCGCATGAATCTCGTCCACGATCACCGTTCGCACGTCTCGCAGAATCTGCCGGCTCTTTTCAGCGGTAAGGAGAATGTAGAGAGACTCCGGCGTAGTCACGAGGATGTGCGGCGGACGCTTCAGCATCTCGCGTCGTTCTTTGGCCAGCGTGTCGCCTGTGCGCACTGCGGTGCGGATTTCCGGCATCAGCATCCCGCGTTCCGCTGCCAGCGCGAGAATCTCGCTCAACGGACCTTCGAGATTTTTCTGGATGTCATTCCCCAGCGCCTTGAGCGGAGATACATACAAGACCTCGGTTCGATCCACCAGGTCGCCTTCGAGCGCCTTGCGCACCAGCCGATCAATACAAATCAGAAATGCCGCCAGCGTCTTGCCCGAACCCGTCGGAGCTGAAATGAGCGTTGTGCGTCCCGCGAGAATTTCCGGCCACCCTTGTTCCTGCGGCTCGGTGGGCGAGCCGAACTTTCCCAGGAACCATTCCGCGACCAGCGGATGGGCCCAAGCCAAAGCCAGCGAAACTGGGACTTCCTGCGGGGGCATGCCGGTCATTCTAGCCGCTTTCTCGATTTTCGCCAATTGTTCGCTTTTAAAGGCATTATAATTAATGTTATAACAACGCTCCACACCCCGCCCCAACTGCTAACATGACCTCATGTCCGAGGAACGAGCGAAGAAGATCAAACTCATCATCTTTGATGTTGACGGCGTCATGACCGACGGCACGATTTTCCTGTTTCCGGCTCCTGCTGGCGCCTCCGGTGCGGCTACCCAAGACCATCGCGATCAGATGGCCGGCCACGGCGGATTCGCCATCTCCAGCTCCTCAATTATTGAAGCTAAAGGGTTTAACGCCCACGACGGCACCGGCTTTTCGCTTGCCCGCTTGGGCGGTTTGAAAACCGCCATCATCACCAAACGTATCTCCGAGACTGTCGCCCTTCGCGCCCGCGACCTGAAAATCGAGCACGTTTACCAGGGCCAGCAGGACAAAGCCGCCGCCTTCTACGAAATTCTCCGCAAGGAAACCCTTACGGCTCAACAAGTTTGCTATGTTGGCGACGACATTATCGACCTGCCGGTCATGCGCCTTTGCGGCTTGGCGATCGCCGTCAAGAACTCGCGGGAGCAAGTTTTACGCGAGTCCCACTACGTAACCCCCCATGAGGGCGGACACGGCGCAGTGCGCGACGCCATCGAATACATTTTGCGGGCTCAGGGAACTCTGCAACGCGTCATCGACGACTACATTGCGTCCCGCAGCCACGATCCCACCACCAAAGTTCAATAGATCGCCGAAGCCGCAAAAACAAAAGCCCTCCGATACGCAGGGGCGAGTTGCACATCGGAGGGTTCAGTCGTTTTCACGACCATTCTCAGGGTTGTTATCATTCGAAACACCCGACCCATCAGGAAGTTTCGCTCTGCCCTCGAAAAGAACTTTGCGACTCGCGCCTCTCGCCGTACAATCCCGAAACGGCATTGATCCAGATTGGTTTCAGATCGAACCGCGCGAGGTAGTGAACCACGAACGCCACGGCGACGCGCGCGGTGTTATATGGTAAGTAATAAGTAGTACACAGATTGGCAGACGGAGCGTAGACTTTGGGGTCTTGTTTCCGGAAACGGAATTGGCTCCTAAGTCGCTTTTTGTTATTGGGTTCGCTCACCGTCGCGGGTGAGCCAGGTTGTTTGAGTGCGAGCCAGGGTGGAGATCAGTTTCCCAATGAAGAAACACGTTTTCATTTACGGAGTGTTGTTGACTTTGATAATCGGCTTGCCCACTGTCGGCGCCTCCGCGGCCACGATTGCTCCGCCCAAGAAGCCTCATGCCAAGCCTACTCACCACGTGACCGAGAGTCCGGCCACGCAGAAAAAAATGGCGCGCATGAAGCACGGTACCCGCGCGACCGCCGCCAATAATCGCTCGACGGTCGTCCCCGCGTACACCGCCACCAAGCGAAAGAAAAAATATTACGAACGCTTCTACGCCAGTTCCTTCGCCAACGATCAAGTCGAAGGTGACGTCACGGTTGGTGAGGATCCCATAGTGCGCGCAGCCGCCATCGAAGCGCTCGGCGACATGAATGGAACGGTTGTCTCCATCGACCCCGACAGCGGGCGCGTACTGGCGATGGTCAATCAGAAGCTTGCACTATCGGCTGGAGCTCAGCCGTGTTCCACCATCAAGGTCGCAGTCGCGTTGGCGGCGCTCAGCGAAAACATCATCACTAAAGACACCGAGATTCAGCTCGGCAAGTACTACCGCATGGATCTCACCACCGCCCTTGCGCATTCCAACAATGCCTACTTTGCTGCGGTTGGCCAGAAGCTCGGCTTCCAGCGGGTCAGCTATTACGCCCACCAATTTGGTTTAGGCGAATTGGCAGGCTGGCAAATTCCCGGAGAGCATCTGGGAGCTTTTCCCGCGACCGAGCTCGACGCCAAGCTAGGCGGTGTAGGGAAGATGTGTTCCTTCGGCGAGAGCATCTCGCTAACGCCGTTGCAACTCGGTGCGCTCATGGCGGCCGTTGCCAACGGTGGAACCCTGTACTACCTGCAACACCCGACAACTCCCGACGAGATTGCGAATTTCGCTCCCAAGGTCAAACGCAAGCTCGACATCGGGCCCGTCATTCCTGAAATCTCCGACGGCTTATCCGGCGCCGTTGAGTATGGCACCGCTCGATTTCTGCGCAGCAGCTTCATCGAGGAGCCCGTGCTTGGCAAGACCGGCACTTGCTCGAAGAACGGTACCCGCTATGGCTGGTTTGCTTCGTATGCCAATACCGAGTACGGAAGAATCGTCACCGTGTTCTTCCTGGAAGGTGGGCGTCCAACCTTTGGACCCAAGGCCGCCGAACTCGCCGGACACTTTTATCGCAATCTGTACGATCACGATTACTTCGCCGTGAAGAGTTCCGCTGTTCCGGTACGCACTTCCGAAGCTTCAAGTGCCGGAGTTGCGCACTAGCCGTTGTTCTGGAGTCACCGAATCCCATACGAAAAAGGGTAGAGCTGCGCTTCAGCGCAGCGTCAGTTGGCCTTTTTGATTTGAGCCGGTTTTAACCCGGCGGTACCGCCTCCGGTCACCGTGCGGGATCACACGGCGCTGGACTGCCCCACCCCGCTCATTTCTCAAGTGTTCCAGGAATGTTCGACTAAAATCGGCCGTCACTTTGCCAGCGGGTTGGATTTCTGTGTCTGCAACTGCTCAACAGCGCGCTGGTAAATCATTTTGGTTGCGGGGTCCTGTGTTTCCGTCAGCTTCTTGCTGGCCCACTGCAACGCAGCCGCGCGTGATGGATGTGGATAGCCTGGTTCCGCTTCGCTGATGCGCCATTCACCGTTGACCTGGGTGACCGTAAACCGCACGTCCTCGATCTGGTTCGCTGAGTCCTGCGAATAACCTTCCGAAAGGTCGTATCGGCCGAGCAGCCGATAGTGGACCGTCACCTCGTACTTGCCATGCCCGGCAACCGGTTCGTTGTCTATATCGAATCGCGACGTCGTCATGAACAGCAAAAAGTCAGGATTCGTGCGCCACGCCACCAGCGGCTCTAGTTTCGGCCAGTCCGCCGGATTCAATCTCGCACCCGCGTAGTCCAACCTGCAGTACTGAGCGACCAACTCTCGTACAGCGGCAGGCTCAAGCTTTGGATCTTCGTGATTAAGGGGCATGCCGAACTGCGCGCCGGCCCGGGAGGCCAGCCCTACGAGAATCGCAAACACAAGGAACCTGACGCGCGACGACGGAAGCATTCTGCAACCTCAAGGTCCTACTGTTCCGTACTTCACCAGCATAGCGCGTCCAGGTTCCAGTAAATGTAAAGCCCGGCTGAATTGCCGGGCTTTTGGACTGAGCAGTGCTGCTGCTTAGGCGCGCGCTGTCTTCTGATCGCTGAACACCTGGCCATCCTTGATGTGGATGATTCGATGAGCGTACTCGGCAATGTCGTGCTCATGGGTCACAAGCACGATGGTGTTGCCTTGCTGGTGCAACCTGTCAAACAAGGCCATGATTTCCACGCCCGTCTGCGAATCAAGATTGCCCGTCGGCTCGTCAGCCAGGATGATCGATGGGCTATTGACCAGTGCTCGCGCAATCGCGACGCGCTGCCGCTGGCCGCCTGACAACTCGTTGGGCTTATGGTTCATGCGCGATTCCATGCCTACGGACGTAAGCGAGGCCTTGGCCCGCTCGATCCGCTCTTGGGCAGGGATACCGGCGTAGATCAGCGGCAGTTCCACGTTATGCAGAGACGTGGCTCGTGCCAGCAGGTTGAACGTCTGAAATACGAAGCCGATTTCCTTGTTGCGGATTCGGGCCAACTCGTCGTCATCGAGTTCGCTGACCAGTTGGCTATTCAGCCAATATTTGCCCTTGCTCGGCGTATCCAGACAGCCGATCAGGTTCATCAGCGTCGATTTTCCCGAACCAGACGGGCCCATGATGGCCACGTATTCGTTTCGCTGAATTCGAACGTTGACCCCGCGCAGAGCGTGCACCTGTTGCTCCGAACCCATGTCGTAGGTCTTCCAAAGGTCTTCTGTGCAGATAATGCACGATTCCGGAGGGGCGCCCGTTTGCGTCTCCGTCAGTGCTACCAATTCCGTGGCCATCCTGTTTTTCTCCTCGATCGGCATCTGGTCGGCGTTGGTCATCGTGGCAGACTTTGTCTTCCTGCCGGCCCATCCGGCGGCAATGTCTAGGACTCTTCCTTCTTCGTCGCCGTCGCGTTATCCACTTTCACGCTTGCCCCGTTGCGCAGCGTCCGCAGCACTTTGTAGCTTCCGGTGACGATCTCGTCGCCTTCTTTCAGCCCGTTCATCACCTCGATGTCCGTGGTCCCGCTGATACCCGTGGTTACAGGTACGAAGACCGCGTCCTTTTTGTTCTTAAGGATGAACACGCCTTGTAGCTCTTCCTTCGGGTCGCCCTTGGTCAGGCTTGCGGCCTGGACCTCAGCTTCCTTGGACTTCTTCTCCGGTGCCAGTTCGCTGCGCTGACGTATCGTCAATGCCTGGATCGGGATAGCCAGTGAATTGTTCTTCGAGGCCGTCGTGATCCGGGCAGTCGTTGACAGTCCCGGCAACAGGTTCGAGGGAGGATCCTGGATCGTCACCACCACCTTGAAGTCCTTCGCTTCCTGGCCGCTCGAAGTCGACTGAGCGGTCGAGACCCCCGTCGAACGCAGCACCGCGTTGTCGCCAATCTCGGTAACGATTCCCTTAAACCGCTGCTTCGGGATCGCGTCGATCGAAACCTCTGCTGCCTGTCCCAGTTTGACGTTGACGATGTCCGTCTCGTCAACCATCACTTCTGCCGTGATCACGGAAACGTCGGCAATCGTCATCAAGGTGCTTCCGGGTGCGTTCTGGATGCCGATGACCACCGTCTCACCTTCGCGCACAGGCAGGTTAGTGATGACGCCATCAAACGGCGCGCGGTATTCCGTCTTGCTCAATACATCCGCGGCATGCCGCAAGTTCGCGGCATTTTGGCCGATGTGGCTTTGCGACGAATTCATCTGCGCCTTGGCTTGTTCCAGCTTGGCTTTGGCCTGTCCCAACTGCGCCGTTGCCGTGCCGTAGGCAGCCTTCTTCGTGTCAAAATCCGCCTTCGCAATCAGTTGGGCCTGGTACAACGCCTCGCTGCGGTCGTAATCCAACTTGGCCCGCTCATACTCGGCTTCGGCCTGCCGCTGATCCGCGGTTGCCGTGTTGACAGCCGCCTGCGACGCGACGTAATCGGTCTGCGCAACCTTCAGCGCTGCGTCGTTAGCCGAAAGATCGGCTGCCGGCTGAACATTCTCCAGCGTGGCCAGCATCTGGCCCTCTTTGACGCGATCGCCTTCCTTCACGTAGAGGTGGGTGATCTTGCCGAACGCGTTTGCGCCGATGTTGACGTAAACCTTCGGCTTGATTTCGCCCGACGCCGTTACCACCGAAGTGAGGTCCTCGCGAACCACCTTCCCGGTTTGTACCGTGACCACGCCCTTGCGGCTTTGCTGTACCGTGAACCCGACAATGGCCAGAAATACGACGACGGCTCCGATAATAAGTGCGAGTTTCTTCCAGTTTTTCATCGATCCTCAGTCAGACGCAGCTGACTCTCTTCTGTACTCGAATCTGTAACTTAAGTACGAATACCGACAGTGAAAGGTTCCTGCTGACCGTTGCGCTTTGCAGACTGATAGGCCACTACCGGCGTGGGAACGCGCTTCCGCCGTTGCTTCCTTTACCGACTGGATTCGGGGCTTGCCCAGACAACAGAATTATATCTGTTCCGCGTCGTGGAATCGATATTCTTCGACCAATCCCGATGCCGGGAATTGTGTCCGCGGGTGCCCCCTACTTTTACTTTCCACGATGCGACTTTCCCGCCGCGTCTGGGTTACAGATGTCAAGGCTTCGGGGGCTCAGCTAAAGCCCAGGGGGATTCCGTGAATCCTTGCTTTAACCGCAACAAAATCTTACAATTTAGTGGGTTTCAGTGTCTCTCCAGGAGTCCGTGGCTTTACATGAAGTTTAGCGCTACCCGCCTCGCATTTTTGTTGATTTCGTCCCTTTTCTTGACCGCTGGATTGGCTGTGGCGCAAAGCGCAGCTCCGGCGGCTCAAGTCGCAACTCCGGCGGCTCAGACTTCGACTCCGCCACCTGCTGACAAGTCGGCCATCCCAGCAGCGACAACAGCCCCTGGGACGACCGCTCCGGCGGCGGCAGCGTCCGATTCCGGCGCCGCATCCACGTCAACCGGTACCTCAACGGATCCGCTCAAGCGACCGCTGACCGAAAAGCAAAAGAAAGCCAACGCCAAGGCACTCAAGCAGGAATTGGGCTCGACCTACAAGAAGTGGCTGAACGAAGACGTGCGTTGGATCATCACGCCGGAAGAGCTTTCGGCGTTTAAGCAGCTCTCCAACGACGAAGAGCGCGACCAGTTCATCGAACAGTTCTGGCTCCGTCGCGATCCCACGCCCGACACCGTCGAGAACGAGTACAAGGAAGAGCATTACCGCCGCATCGCGTACGCCAACGAACATTTCGCCTCCGGTAAGCCCGGATGGATGACTGATCGCGGACGCATTTATATTGTGTTCGGGCCGCCCGACGAGATCGATGCCCATCCCTCTGGCGGCGATTACAACCGCCCAATGGAAGAGGGCGGCGGCGAGACCTCGACCTATCCGTTTGAAGATTGGCGTTACCGCTATATCGAAGCCATTGACAAGCAGGAAGTGATGATCGAGTTCGTCGATACGTGCATGTGCAACGACTACCACATGACGATCGATGCAAACGAAAAAGACGCTTTGCTGCACACGCCGAACGCCGGCCTCACCATGTACGAGGAAATGGGTCTGACCAGTAAGGCTGATCGTATCGCGGGTATTGGCAATAACAACCTCGGTCCGAACTCAGGCTTGGACACCACTCAGCAGTTCGACAAGATCGACATTTGGGCGAAGCTCAATACGCCCCCCAAGGTCAAGTTCAAGGACCTCGAAGAAGTCGTCAGCCACAAGATCAACGTGAACCTGATGCCCTTCGACATCCAGACTGACTTTGTAAAAGTGACGGACGACACTGTTCTCGTGCCGGTGACCATCCAGGTCAAGAACAAAGACATTACCTTCGTGAACAAGGACGGCATCCAGCGCGGCACGGTCAACATTTTTGGCCGCGTGACCGGTCTGACCGGAAAGATCGCACAGACCTTTGAAGACACAGTGCAGGTTGATGTTCCAACCGAGTTATTGGGAAAAACCCAGGAACACAGCTCGCTCTACTGGAAGGCCTTGCCACTGCGTCCCGGACGCTATCGCTTCGACGTCGTGGTGAAAGACGTGAATGGCGACCGTGTCGGCACCTGGAGCAGGGGCGTCGCGGTGCCGGAATACAACGAAGACAAGCTCGCGTCATCCTCGATGATCCTGTCGGACCACATGGAAAAAGTACCGGCCAAGAGCGTCGGCGCGGGCAATTTCGTCATCGGTCAAACCAAGTTTGCTTATCCCCACTTGGAGCCCTCGAGCGGCACTCCGGCGAGCTTCAAACGTGATCAGCGGATCAATTTCTGGATGCAGGTTTACAACTTGCAGTACGACGAAAAGTCCAAGAAGCCTTCTGCCAAGATCGAATACGAAATCATCAATGTCGCCAACAATCAGGCCGTGCTGCATGCTTCCGAGTCGACGGATACAATGGGCAACATCGGCGACCAGATAACTTTGGAAAAGAGCCTGGCATTGACTGCTTTTGAGCCAGGCATTTACCGTTTGACGGTAAAAGTCGACGATAACGTGTCGAAGCAGCAGATTGCGCCGTCAGTGCGCTTCGCTGTTGAGTAAGTCGGTAACAGTTCGGGTCGGCGTTCCGTGCGTTGGGTTCGCCGCGTTCTTGATCCCGGGGATCCTTTGTTTGGGGGTGGTGTAATGACCCGAATATGGGGATGGTTGGCCATCGCGATCTCGCTCTCCCTGAGCGCTAGCGCAGGTGTGGCTCCCGGTGCGATCTCCGGCTCCGTCAAGAACTCCAGCGGCGTCGTGCAGATGGGCGCAGTAGTCGAGATGCTGGCTCTCAGTACCGGCCAGCAATTGCTGGCTTACACC
>Ga0210383_10005589_pt1 | contig 11028 bp, 11 predicted proteins | sample IncBWC14OmetaG_FD_160072 | JGI IMG/M metagenome (GOLD analysis project Ga0210383, IMG submission 160072) | Forest soil microbial communities from Barre Woods Harvard Forest LTER site, Petersham, Massachusetts, United States - Inc-BW-C-14-O ...
GATAGGGGTGTGGTGGTCATTTCCGAAGGACGCCGAGTTCCACTGCAACTCAAGCCGGTATTTCATAGTCCTTTCAGCGAGTTTAAGGCAGTCCACTACCCGCAATGACACCAAGGGTGCTCCTGGACGGTGTAAGATTCTAGTTCCGGAAGCCTGAAGCCGGGCGCCGGCAGCCGAAAGACATGCCTGCCACCATCCTCGATGGAACCAAGATCGCGCACGCCATTCGCAGTGAAGTGGCTGCGGAAGTGAAAACCATGGCTGCCGCCGGGGTGCGTCCGGGGCTGGCCGTCGTGCTGGTCGGACACCATCCCGCCTCCGAGATTTATGTGCGCGGCAAAGTCAAAGCCTGCGAGGAAGTGGGCCTCCACAGCGAGAAACTGACCCCGCCCGAGACCGCCACGACCGCCGAGTTGGTAGCTTTGATTGAAGATCTGAACCGGCGCGACGATATCGACGGCATCCTGGTGCAGCTGCCGCTGCCCCCGCAGGTGGATGCGAAAAAAGTGCTGATGAGCGTCGACCCGGCCAAGGACGTCGACGGATTCCATCCCGTGAACGTCGGATTCCTTTCCACGCAGCGTCCCGGCCTGGTTCCGTGCACGCCTGCCGGTGTAATTGAGATTCTGAAGCGCAGTAACATTCCCATCGCCGGGCGCGAAGCGGTGGTCGTGGGTCGCAGCGACATCGTGGGCAAGCCCGCCGCCATGTTGCTGCTCAACGCCAACGCCACCGTCACCGTGTGCCACTCGAAGACGCATGACCTGCCCGGAGTGTGCCGGCGCGCCGATATCCTCGTTGCCGCCATCGGACGCGCCGGAATGATCACCCGCGATTTCGTCAAACCCGGCGCAACCGTGATCGACGTGGGCATGAATTCCATTACCGACGCGGGGCAATTCCAACGCTTCTTCGCCGGCAATGCCCAGAGGCAAGCGAGCTTCGGCAAGAAAGGGTCGACGCTGATCGGCGACGTCCATCCCGACGTCGCCGAAATCGCCGGCGCCCTGACGCCCGTGCCCGGAGGCGTCGGCCCGCTGACCATCGCCCGGCTGATGTTCAACACGGTGAAGGCAGCGAAGATGCGCCGGGGAAATCAAGTCCCAGAATTGTCGCGAGCATAACCACAATGACGACCGCTCGGAGAAGTTGTTATGTCTCTGCGTCCTCAGCGTCCGCTGTGGGGAAGGCTTGTGATTTGGGAGCCTCATGCTGAAAGTTGGCCTTACCGGAGGCATCGCCGCCGGAAAGTCGGTGGTGGGTGAGATGTTCGTCGCGCTGGGCGCACATTTGGTGCAGGCAGACCGCATTGCCCACGCGCTCATGCAACCGGGGGAATTGGTCTATAGCGAAGTCGTCCGCCACTTCGGCCGCGAGATCCTCAATCCTGACGGCAGTGTCAGCCGCGCCAAACTAGCCGAGTTCGCATTCGGCCCCGCAACCGCTTCCGAAGGCGCGCGGGCTTCGCGGATCGAGGAACTGAACCGCATCGTGCATCCCGCAGTGATTCGCAGTCAGGATGAGTGGATGGAGGAGATGGGTCGCCAGGATCCGCACGCGATTGCCATGGTGGAGGCGGCGTTGCTTTTAGAAGCGGGCGCCGGCGAGCGTTTCGATCGCCTGGTGGTCGTCACCTGCGGTGAGGAACAAAGAGTGACCCGCTTTGCCGCCCGCCAGAAGATGGATCTCGAAGCTGCCCGCAAGGAAGTCATGCGCCGCATGGCCGCCCAACTCCCGGATGAGGAAAAAATCAAAGCCGCCGACTACGTGATCGACAACTCGGGTCCGCTTGAGCAGACGAGAGAACGAGTGAGGCTGGTGTGGCAGGAACTTCAGGCGGACAAGAAGAAGTCCTAAGGCTAGTTTCCATTCCACCCGTGAGCCAACTGTCCTAGTGAGCGAAGCCGAACCAGCTCGGGACTCCCCGAAAGTTGCATAGGTCCCGCGCGGCAGAGAACGCTGCTCAGCATGACAGCGCGGTTCCGTACGCCTAGAATCTCGCTCATGAAGCCCAAGACTTTGTACCTCGCATTCTGCCTCGCCGGCTTGCTGCTTCCTTACTCCCAGTTTGTTCCCTGGGTATTGCAGCACGGATTGAATCCTGCTCTTTTTGCGCGAGAGCTGTTCGCCAATCGCATCAGCGCGTTCTTCGGTACGGATGTCATTGTCTCCGCTGTGGCTCTGCTCGCGTTCACCCGAATCGAAAGCAGCCGCGTCGGGATTCGACGGCGCTGGCTCGTAGTGGTCGCCGTGCTCTCAGTGGGTGTTTCGCTCGCGCTGCCATTGTTCCTCTACCTGCGGGAACTAGCGACGGAGCCGACAGCGCCCGCCGCTTCGAGCAGCGCCTAGGGGACATGAACTCACTCTATTATAAGTTCGCTGGTCGACCGAGCTCAAAGTCCGGGTCGCTTCGGACCAGGCTCAGGGGCAGCCACCTTCCCCGTTGACAACCTTTGCGTCCCGGATGATTTGATGAACGGATCGCTTAGGCGCTCTAAATCGATCGAACGAATCGGGTTAGAGCTGGCGTGCTTAGTACCGATCCATTGTTTAAAATCACTGTAGGGATCTTTCTACCCCCCGACTTCGTATTGAACTTCGGATAGGTTGAAATCATGAAACTCATGCGCCCGTTGATCTTTGGGCTCGCCCTGGCCGGCGGGTTTTTCTACTTCACAACCTGGCGGTCCAACTCGCAGGCCGGGGGATTGCACTCTTCCAACTGGTTCAGCCATCCAGCGCAGGTCGAAATCACCGAGGCCGCTCCTAACGAGGCGCTCGACGGCGAAGAGCAGAACAATATCTCCGTCTACAAGAAGAACATTCCGTCGGTGGTGAATGTTACGTCGCGCGCCATGACGTTCGACTTCTTCTACGGGCTGGTTCCGCAGGAGGGCCAAGGCTCGGGATTTGTGATCGATAAGGAAGGACACATCCTGACCAACTATCACGTAATCGCCGAAGCGCGGCAGGTGGAAGTCACCATGCACAACCGCAAGAAGTACAAGGCGACGGTGATTGGAACCGATCCGCCGCACGACCTCGCGGTCATTCAGATCAAGGCCCCTGACCTGATTCCAGCGATCCTGGGCGATTCGCGCAACCTGCAGGTCGGCCAGAAGGTGTACGCGATCGGTAATCCGTTTGGCCTGGCGGGAACCATGACTCGCGGAATCGTGAGCTCGATCCGTCCGGTGCGCGAGCCCAACGGCGCCATGATTGACGAAGCCATTCAGACCGATGCGGCCATCAATCCCGGCAATTCGGGCGGCCCGCTGATGAACTGGCACGGCGAGGTGATCGGCATCAACACGATGATTCTTTCGAACGCAAATCAGAGCGCCGGCATCGGCTTTGCCATTCCCATCAATACCGCCAAGGCCGTGCTGAACGATCTGATGACACTCGGCCGCGTGCGCCGTCCCGCACTGGGCGTGCGCACCATTCCGATCAGCCCCGAACTGGCGGACGAGATGGGCTTGTCCGTCGACTACGGCCTGCTGATCATCCAGGTAACGCCCGGCGGCTCGGCCGATCAAGCCGGGCTCAAGGCTGGGTCGGAACGCGCCTACTTGGGAAATACCGCGATCATGCTGGGTGGCGACCTGATCGTAGCCATTGACGACCAGAAGGTACAAGACGAAGAGGATCTGTCGCAGATGATGAACAACCACCGTGCGGGAGATACGGTGAAGGTGACCATCTACCGCAACAAGAAAAAGCTGGATGTGACCGTCTCGCTGGGCGAGGCGCGGCAGCAGGTGTAAGAAACGTAGCGGCCTGCTCTCAGCCTGGAGTTTTGAGCCTCTCCAGCCTCTCCTGGCGCGGCGGCGCCAGTTGTTTATTTCCCTCGTGGCTAGGGCCTTTCTTTCTTGCCTTGAAAACAGCACGATTCCTCTGTAGTCTGTCCTTCTGCCTATGACTGCCGTCCTTTAGGTCTGCGAATTGCTGCGTTGAGCGAAGCGCGCACCAGTGTGCGCGGCGGCGCTCCTGCCAGGTTGTCTCACTACGAGCGTTCCCAAATCAGAAAGGATTTCTCCCATGCAATTCGTGGATAAGGCACTCGCTCGCCGTCTGGAGTCGGGGGAAGAGATGCCGCAGGTGTTATACGCGCGTATGTTTCAGAAAACGCGGCCCGAGATCGGCGCGGCCGAGGAAGAGATTTGCGGCGGGCATATGGTGTTTGCCGGACTCGGATCGCCCATTGGGCGGGCGACCGGAATCGGGTTGGACTGTCCAATCACCGCCGTGGATATCGATCAAGTGGAGCAGTTTTACCGGGCGCACAAGGCTCCGTCGCAGGTGGACTTGTGCCCCTTGCACGACCCTTCGGTATTCGAGATGCTTAAAGAACGCCGGTATGCGATTGCCGAACTGAACAATGTGTTGTACCGGAAACTGGATGCGGCCGAGAGGTTTCCTCCGCCTCCGCCGGGATGCGAGATTCGGCGCAGTCTCATCGAAGAAGCCGACGCCGCCGGCGCAATCGTGGAGGGAGCATTCTTTCCCGATGGCGCTCCGGAGGCTTTTCAGGGACTGATCGCGCCGTTCTACCGGATGGACCAGGCATTGGCATTCATAGCCAGTATCAAAGGCACGCTGGTGGCCTGCGGAACAGGGTTGGTCATCCCCGAGCACAGAGTCTTTGCCTTGTGCGGCGCCGGAACGCTTGCCGGGTTTCGCGGACGTGGCCTGCAAACTGCATTGCTGCGTGCCCGCATGGCGGCCGCCGTCGACGCCGGATGCGAGTACGCCGCGGTGGTCACGCAGGGCGGGAGCATCTCGCAGCGCAACGCTGAACGTCTGGGCTTTCGCGTGGCCTACAGCAAAGTGACGGTGATCAAGCAGACCGAGGTGTAGTGCCGGCATCCTGCCGGTTGTCCCGGCGGGCGTCTCGCCCGCCGGCACTGGCGGAGCCACGTTCGCTCGTTGCGTCCACGGCCGCGTCCATAGCATAGTGGAAGCGATGATTACCGAAACCCCCGTCCTCGAAGGCAAGCACATCCGACTGGAACCGCTCGAGCACCTCCACGTCGAGGGATTGGTGGCCGCGGCCGGAGACGACGCCGAGTTCTACCAATGGAGTCCTGTCCCCCGGGGCAAGGCTGCGGCGACGAATTATGTAGACACGGCCTTGGCGTGGAGAGATGCGGGCAGCGCGGTCCCGTTCGCCATCGTGCGAAAGCAGGACGGCATTGTCCTCGGTTCGACGCGCTTCTGGAACATCGAACAATGGTCGTGGCCGCAAGGTCATCCCTCGCACGGGCGCAGTGTCCCAGACGCGTGCGAGATTGGCTACACCTGGCTAACCCGCTCGGCCACCAGGACGGCGGCCAACACGCAGGCCAAGTTCCTCATGCTGACGCACGCCTTTGAAGTATGGCAGGTGCTGCGCGTCTGCTTTCACACCGACGCCCGCAACCAGCGCTCCCGCGCCGCCCTTGAGCGCATCGGCGGGCAGTTTGAGGGGATCCTCCGCGCCCACCGGATGGCGGCCGACTTCATCCCTCGCGATTCGGTGCGCTACTCGATCATCGCGGCCGAGTGGCCCGACGTGAAGCGGCGGCTCCTTCAGTTCGTCGATCGTTAGTTCCACCCGATTCCTTGCGCACTCGAGCAGCGCAATCCACCTGCGTTGCCAACCTACGCAATGGTTTTCGGTTCGAGCCCGTAGGCGTCCACCCACTGATCATACGTCTGCTGTTTGGCCGGCCACTGGAAGCAGAGCCCGTAGCCGTCAGGATCGGTAAACCAAAGCTGCTTCATGCCGTAGGGCGCGATCTTCGGTTCTTTCAAATTCAGGCCATGGGCGCGCAGGTGCTGGTAAGCGGCGTCCAGGTCCTCACATCCGAAAAACAAGCAGGTGTCGCTGTGCCCGGTGGTCCTTACGGAATCGGGTGCCGGCGGCCGCTGGTCGGCTTCATAGGCGGTATTGAGCATCAGTTCTGCGCCGTTCAGCTTCAAGTGCGCCCAGTTGCAGTCGTCCCCTGGTTCAGACGTGGCGGAAACGTTGAAACCCAGCACGTCGCGATAGAACTGAATCGCGGTCGGCATGTCGAAAACCTGGATCAGCGGAGCGATACCGTGAATGTCCATTGGCGAACTGTCCTCCCGGCCTAGCCGAAAAATATAGCAGAAGATTGCAATCTCCCGATTGCGACCTCCACCGTTTGGACGCGCTTTGCCTCCCACGGTAAGCGAAAGAGATTCTGGGGTGCGATTTATGAGAGATTAGTCTGCTGAGAATTGAAATGAACGTGGATGCCATTCGCGCGTACTGCCTGTCGTTTCCGGAGGCAACGGAAAAACTCCAATGGGGCGATGCCGTGTGCTTCAAAGTCAGGGCGAAGATGTTCGCCGTGCTGGGACTGGACCAGGTGCGGCTAACCTTTAAATGCGCGCCTGAGACTTTTGGCGAACTGATAGAGCGCCCGTACATGCGGCCATCTCCCTACCTCGGTCGCCACCACTGGGTCATGCTCGACCGGCTGGAGGCGCTCGGCAACGAGGAAGCGAAACAGCTGATCCGGCAATCGTACGAGATGGTCGCCGCCAAAGCTCCGAAAGTCGCAAGCAGGAAAAAGGCCACAAAAACGCGGACGAAGAAGCCCCTGCCGCCCCCAAAGCGCAAGAATCGTTCTCGCACAAGGAAGGACTAGAGCGCTCGTCCCGTATGCTGTCGTATGCTGTGGCCTGATTTGACTCCGCTTGCCGCAGTCGGCTAGCCTCAGAGTTCGCCCCCGAGGTTCCAAAGCCGTTTGGCCTGCATGCGATCTCCGCATAAATCGTTGATTTTGTTGTTGATGGCGCTGGGTGCGGCGCCTGCGCTCAGGGCCGCCGTTCAACCGGCACACGCGCGCCACGCGATTGTCGCCAGTGTGCATGAATTGGCGTCTCAAGTTGGCGTGGAGACAATGCAAGCCGGGGGCAATGCCGTCGACGCCGCGGTTGCCACCGGATTCGCGCTGGCCGTGGTGCATCCTCCCGCCGGAAATATCGGCGGGGGTGGCTTTATGCTTATTCGCATGGCCGACGGGAAGACGCACTTTCTCGACTACCGCGAAAAGGCTCCGGCGGCAGCGACCCGCGAGATGTATCTCGATCCGCAGGGGAACGTCATCCCGGACGCCAGCGAGATTGGTTATAAGGCGATCGGCGTGCCGGGGTCGGTAGCGGGGATGGTTTACGCCGAGCACAAGTATGGCAAACTGACGCTCAAGCAGGTGATGGCTCCGGCCATCCAGCTGGCGCGCGAAGGATACGTGCTCAGTTGGGAAGAGGCCGGCGATCTGCAGGACCGACATCTGGCTGAGTTCCCGGAGTCGCGTCGCGTATTTCAACGCAACGGCGATTTTTACAAGGCGGGGGAGACGTTTCGCCAGCCCGACCTGGCGCGCACGCTGCAACGCATTTCCCAGAAGCCGGATGATTTCTATCATGGTACGCTCGCGCGCGAACTCGCCGCTGCCCTGCAGAAGGGCGGAGGACTGGTTACCGCCGACGATCTGGCGCACTACGAAGTGAAGGAGCGTGAGCCCGTGCGCGGCACCTATCGCGGATATGAGGTCATTAGCGCGCCCCCGCCCTCGTCCGGCGGAACCGTGCTGATCGAATCCCTGAATATCCTGGAAGGCTACGATCTCCGCACAATGGGAAACCGCTCGGCGCAGTCGGTTCATTACACCACCGAAGCCTTCCGGCGGGCATTCTTCGATCGCGCCGAATTTATGGGCGACCCTGATTTTGCGAAGATCCCGGTCGCGCAGTTGATTGATAAAAAATATGCGGCCGCCTGGCGCGATGCCATCGATGCCGCGCACGCCAGCCCGAGCAAAGACCTGCGGCGGCCGGCGGTGTTCAGCCAACTCGAACAGTATGCGGCCTCCCACCCGCCAATGGCGCCTCCTGAGTCGGACCACACAACGCACTACTCTGTAATGGACGCGGAAGGCAATGCGGTCTCAGTGACCACGACCATCAACGACTGGTTCGGCTCGCGTGTCACCGCCGACGGCCTCGGCTTCCTGCTGAACGATGAGATGGACGACTTTTCCGCTAAGCCGGGTGTGCCGAATTCCGACGGCTTGCTCCAGAGCGACACCAACGCGATTGGGCCCGGGAAGCGTCCGCTGTCGTCGATGACTCCTACGATTGTGGCGCGCGACGGCAAGGCCGTCATGGTTCTCGGTTCTCCGGGCAGTTCCAAGATCATCACCACCGTGGCCAATGTTCTCATGGGGGTAGTGGACTACGGTATGAATATTCAGGAAGCGGTGAACGCTCCCCGCTTTCACAATCAATGGATGACCGACGTAGTCAACGTGGAACAATGGTTTTCGCCCGACACCATCAACCTGTTGCGGCAAATGGGATACAACGTTGAGATCGGCCTTCGCTATGGCACCAAGGTTGCGCCCTACTGGAGCGATGCGGAGTGCATCGCGGTCGATGCCAAAACCGGCGAGCGCTTGGGCGCCAGTGACGGCCGCGGCAGCGGAAAGGCAATAGGATACTAAGGTACGGATAATTGTTGATGGTTGTCGCGCCGGCATCTTGCCGGCTGTCGCGAGGGCATCTTGCTCTCGCACCGGCGGGCGAGACAGCCGCCGAGACTGCGGCGCTGCAACGGGCCAACAATTTTCCTAAGGGACGACATGCTGAAAGCGGTTTCCACCTATCTGTTCGTGAAGGAGCGGCTGCATCCCGGCATTCTGGATGGGCTGGCTCGCAGCGGCGTGCAGGCGGTCGAGATTTTCGCGGCGCGTCAGCATATCGATTATGCCAACCGCAAGGCGCACGTCAAAGAAATCGCCGACTGGTTCCGCGGCAACGGCATTCCGTTGAATTCGGTCCACGCGCCTCTGTACTCCGATTACGAATGGGGACGGGCCGGGGCGCCGCCCGTCAACGTAGCCTCCATCGACCGCGCCGCGCGAATCGAGGCCATGGACGAGATCAAGCGGGCTCTCGAAATTGCCGAGCAGATTCCCTTCCGGTTCCTGGTGCAGCATCTGGGAACGCCGAATGAGAGTTTCAGCGAGAAAAAGTTCGAGGCCGCGATGACCTCCATCGAACACCTGCGGGCGTTTGCCAAACCGCTCGGTGTCCGCATCCTGCTGGAGAACATTCCCAATGAACTCTCGACCCCTGACCGGCTGGTAGAAATGATTCGGGGTGCGCATTTCGACGATGTCGGAGTCTGTTTCGATTTTGGACACGCGCACATGGAAAACTCGGTCCGCGAAAGTTTCGAGATTCTGCGGTCCCACATTTGCTCGACCCACGTGCACGACAACGACAAAAGTAAAGACTCACACCTGTGGCCGGGGCAGGGAACCATCGACTGGAAAGAAGCCATGGAACTGCTGCGATCCGCCCCGCAAACCCCGCCGTTGCTGCTGGAACTCGGGGAAGACGAGAAAGTGAATCCCCTGGAGAAATTGGGCGAGACCTTTGAAAAACTGGAAGGGGCGTAAATTCAAAAAGTTCCCAGGTTTCATAGTTTCAATGTTTCACTGTTCTGCGCTTTCGCGAATTCTCTTTGCAACCCTGAAACCTTGTAACTTTTAAGCCTTGCAACCCGGAAACCTTGCAACCTGAAATTATGTCGCTCGTCACCACCATCGCAGAAATCGGCAAGCACGAGGGCCAATCCGTCACCATCCGGGGCTGGCTCTACAACCTCCGCGAAAGCGGCAAGCTTCTGTTCCCGCAGTTTCGCGACGGCTCCGGCATCATTCAAGGTGTCGTGCCGAAGAACGCGGTCCCGCCAGAGGTATTCGATGCCATCAAGACACTGACCCAAGAATCGAGCGTCATTGTCGAAGGCAAAGTCCGCGCCGACAAGCGTGCCCATGGCGGCTACGAGCTCGATGTCACGAACGTGCAGGTGGTTCAGCGCGTGCCCGAATCCTCCCCGTATCCAATTACTCCCAAGGAGCACGGCACCGACTTCCTCATGGAGCACCGCCATCTTTGGGTTCGGTCCCAGCGGCAGGCGGCGATTCTGCGCGTGCGCGCCGAGATCATCAAGGCGGCCCGCGACTTCTTCGACGAACGCGGTTTCACCCTGACCGATCCTCCCATCATCACTCCGGCCGCATGTGAAGGCACCAGCACGCTCTTCCCCGTCGACTATTTCGACGAGCAAGCCTTCCTCACCCAGTCAGGCCAGCTTTACGTGGAAGCGACGGCAATGGCTCTGGGCAAGGTGTACTCGTTCGGTCCCACCTTTCGCGCGGAAAAATCGAAGACGCGCCGCCATCTCACCGAATTCTGGATGGTCGAACCGGAGGTCGCCTACGCCGAACTCGACGACGTGATGGAACTTGCCGAAGGCCTCATCACCTTCATCGTGAAGCGCTGTCTCGAGAAACGCCGCCCGGACTTGCAAACCATTGGCCGCGATATTTCCAAGCTCGAAAGAATTGAAGCGCCATTTCCGCGCATCAGCTACGACGACGCGGTGAAGAATCTCCAGGAGGGCCACGCCAAGGGCGCGCTGGAATCCAAGTTCGAATGGGGCGGCGACCTCGGCTCGCCCGACGAAACCTACCTCTCGGCCCAGTTCGACAAGCCGGTCATGGTGCATCGCTATCCCGCCAAGGTAAAGGCGTTTTATATGGAGCCTGATCCCCAGCGTCCGGACCTGGCGTTGTGCGTCGACGTACTCGCGCCCGAGGGTTACGGAGAAATTATCGGCGGCTCACAGCGCATGGCGTCATACGAACTGCTCCTCGAGCGCATCCACGAACACAACCTGCCCGAGGAAGCCTTCCAGTGGTACCTAGACCTGCGCAAATTCGGCAGCGTTCCTCACGGGGGCTTTGGAATGGGCATTGAAAGAGCCGTCGCCTGGATTTGCGGCCTGGAACACGTGCGGGAGACGATTCCGTTCCCAAGGATGCTGTACCGTCTGTATCCGTAGAAGAGATCGAGTAAGTGGATGATTGAAGTAATTGAGTAATTGAGTAATTGAAAAATGCGAATCCGGGTTCTTTTCAAATCAACCAATTACTCAATTGCTCA
>Ga0210383_10005590_pt1 | contig 11027 bp, 9 predicted proteins | sample IncBWC14OmetaG_FD_160072 | JGI IMG/M metagenome (GOLD analysis project Ga0210383, IMG submission 160072) | Forest soil microbial communities from Barre Woods Harvard Forest LTER site, Petersham, Massachusetts, United States - Inc-BW-C-14-O ...
AGGATACTGCCGAGGAGGCTGCACTCCCAAAATCCAACCGGAATAATACTTTTTTTCGCACGTTCCGAAGCGATCCACTGGAGGAAGAATCGCACCGAGAAAACCGCGCTTCCCGTCCACCCTACGATTTTCCAAGGCGTCACCACGATAAAAGCCAACACTGCTGAATGGATCAACCACTCCATTCGCGGATATCGCATCGATTGGCCGGATTGACAAGGCAGGAGGCGCGGGTTGTCTGCGCATGGTCTCGCTTTGAGTACCTGCCGAAACCACCGGGAGGCTTTACTTACGTCTCAAGATTTGCCTATCGGCTCAAGATCGGGAGTCTTTGGGGGTGGCGTGGGGGATTCGATGTTCCGGTCGCCGCCATCATCCTCGCCGTCATGCGGATCAAAGAAAAGGTCGAAGGCGAGAAACAGCGCTTTCGAATAGCGAGCGAACCAAAGATTAAAAAACGGGATCGGAAGAATCGTCAGGGTAAGGACCAGCCAGATGGGCAGGTGCAAACAGAAATCCAGCACCAGATAAATGACCAGACCGAGCAACGCTCCCACGCCGTAGTTGATGGCGAAGATGGAGAGCAGGAAATATCCGGGTTCGCGTTCGAACGGGTATCCGCAGCGTGGGCAACCGTCGAGCGGCATAAACCAATCTCGCAGAGTTCGCACCCGAGACCACGGTACAAACAACGGTCTTTCACCGCACGTTGGGCATTTCAAGCCGAGGGCGTTCGACATCATCCAACGCAACCGTTTCACTGAGTAGTCCGGCGGTTCCATATGATCCAAAGGGGAACCCATCGATGCAGCCTAGTCTCGAAGCGCGCTGGTGCAAGCGGGGAGTGCGGAGGATCAATCGCGGAGAAACGATCTCAGGATATCCTCGCGCCCTTCTGGTCAGGTGTCTCTGTTCTCATTGACCCGGGGAACTTGAGCGAGAGAATATGTGAATCATGCCGGGAATTGACAGACCGAATCGTGTCCTTGTGACTGGGATGGGAATAGTTTCACCACTCGGTTTGGATACCAGCGCGAATCTCCGCTCGCTGCTGGACGGCGAGGACTCCGTGGCCTTGGTTAAAAGTTTTGATGTCACAAAAACACGATGTAAGACGGCAGGACAGATTCCCGATGAATGGCTGGAAAATGCGGCTCCGCCGGGGCGTGTTTCGGATCGCCTGCATCGTGGGGCCCGGATGGCCGCCCTGGCCTTGCGGGAAGCTTGCGAAATTGCCAAGGGAGCTCATCCCGAACTGATGGTCGTCGGTACGACGGGTGGAGGGATGAGCTACGGAGAGCTTTTTTACCGACGCGCGCTGGCGACCAAATCCAGGAAGGGCTTCGCCCAGCTGGTCGGAAATTACACGCCGCAAAAACCGATCCAGGACGCGCTCCAACTGAACCGATTGCGAATCCCGACCCAGATTCTAACCAACGCCTGTTCTTCGGGTGCCAATGCGATTGGGCACGGATTCGAGCTGGTCAGGCATGGGCTACGTGATTGCGTCGTGTGCGGAGGTTACGACCCGTTGTGCGAGCTTGTTTTTGTCGGCTTCGATTCTCTCCAAGCCGCTACAGCGGAAAAAATCCGTCCCTTTGACAAGAATCGTACGGGATTGGTCCTGGGCGAGGGAGCAGCCTTTTTAATTCTGGAGACGGAGAAGAGCGCCGCGCGTCGCGGGGCCATGGCCATTGCGGAAATGGCCGGCTATGGAGTCTCTACCGATACGTATCATCTGACTCAGCCGCATCCGTCCGGAATCGGCCCGAGCCTCGCGATGCAAAGAGCTCTTGAATCGGGAGAAATACCGGCGGCTGCGATCGATTATGTGAACGCTCACGGTACCGCGACAATTTTTAACGACGCAACCGAAGGCGCCGCAATCTCGGAACTTTGTGGAAGAGTTCCGGTCAGCTCCACCAAATCGATGATGGGCCATGCTTTAGGGGCCGCTGGCGCGATCGAAGCGGTATTCTGCGTGCTGGCATTGCGCGAACAGTTTCTTCCGCCGAACATTAACTTTGTTGAGCCGGATCCAACGTGGGAGTTTGACGTTGTTGGCAATGACTCCAGAACCGCGCCTTTGAACTATGTGCTTTCGAATTCGATCGGGTTCGGCGGAACGAACGCCACGCTGATTCTGAAGCGAGTATGAATTATTCTATCCAGGGAATCGGAGCCGTCACGCCTTTGGGGCCGACAGCCCTGGAAACATGGACAGCTCTCTGCCGCGGACAGCAGGCGCCCAAGACCCTCTTTGCGAACGGACTCTCCGGTCGAAATTATTTCTGCTGCCGGGTTCCAGCGAAGTTCATTGCGGACGCAGCTCGCCAACCTCGTCTGCGACGATCAGGGACAATCTCACTTCTCGGAGCTGCGGCGGGATTCGATGCGTTTGCGGATGCCGGGCTGAAACCTGGCAGCGGCTTGAGCACTCGAATCGCTGTCGTGTTCGCGATTTGTTCGGGTGGGGTCAACTATACTCGCCGTTTCTATCACGAGATCGTCACGCAAGGCGCCCACGGCGCGAGCCCGTTGTTGTTCCCTGAAACGGTGTACAATGCCGCAGCAAGCCATCTGGCGGCGCTGCTCGGTGTCAACGGCCAAAGCTATACCTTGGTCGGAGATTCCTCGGTCGGTTTAGCGGCGATTCATTTCGCCATCGAACTCTTGACCATGCAACGGCAACTCGATCGTTGCCTAGTGGTGGGCACCGAGGAAGCGGACTGGCTATTGGCCGACGCGTTCGCCTGTTGGCGGATGGCGACAAAGCGGGATCAATTCGAGGTGTACGGACAATCCGGTGGAACAATTTTTGGGGAAGCCGCTGCCGCGATCCTGATCGGGCGGACGGGACCATTAGCGATCGCCAGCTCCTCGCCCGGCCTGCCGTTTCATACATTTCGGGAGAGTGAATCGGCGGCGAGAGAGATGTTTGGGCCCCTCCAAGCAGGGGGTTCGCCTGAAATGATTGTCAGCAGCGCCAACGGCACATTTGCGGATGAAGTGGAGCGCAAGATTTTCCGCGAACTTTACCCATCCGTCCCGGTTTATGCTCCGAAACCAGCACTGGGCGAGGCGCTGGGTGCGAGCGCTTTGCTCCAGGTTGCCATCGCCGGTCTGGCGCTCCGTCACCAGCAGTTGCCGGGGACTCTTTCGGCTGGCTCCAAACTCCCTAACATAAACCGGGAAACCCGTGCCTGTTCCTCTTGTCGGGCTTTGGTGACATCGGTCGGGTTTAACCAGCAGGTAAACGCATTGAAGTTGTGCTTGGCACAATCGCCGTGTTGATCCTGCTCGGCGTTTAAGCCATACTGCTTCTCTATGCCAAGTAAGCCGGCGCCTCCCAGTCGCTCGACCGCCGTAGAAGATTATCTCGAGCAGATTCTCGACCTAATCAATACCAAGGGCTACGCGCGGGTGGCTGATATCGCCCAGGGCCTCCGGATTTCGCAGGCAAGCGTAACCAATATGGTGCAGCGATTGGATGCCGAAGGGCTGCTGAAGTACGAAAAGTATCGAGGGCTGGTCCTGACCACGACCGGAGAAACTTTGGCTCGCAATATTATGCGGCGTCACCAGCTTCTGACAGATTTCCTGCGCACGCTGGGGATCACGGAGGAAGCGATTTATCACGATGTAGAGGGCATGGAACACCACATTAGCCCTCAGACGCTGCAGGCAATCGAGGCCCTGTTATCCGAGCTGCGACAAAACCCAACGCTGGTTGCCCGGGTCAGATCGCGTGCTCACGGCAGCTGAACGCTCCCCGTCGAGTCGGACGTTCTGTCTTTTATGAAGCAAAATGTAGTTTTCACCCTAGCTGCTGCGGCCCTGTTGCTTGTTGGATGCCAGACCACCGGGGATCAGTTTACCCAATCTCAGGTTCTTCTGAACCAGACGATCGCGCGTGAGCCTCCCGGAAATTATTTCATTGGAAGACGATTTTACCGTCGAAACTATTTCTTCTGGGGATACATCCGTCAGCCGAGTCAGCCATGGAGCAGCGCCAAGCTCGTCATGCTGAATGAGCAGAAAATGCTGGCACCTGATCGCCAGGCAAATACTCCGGGCTCCGACAGCAATTATGAATATCGCCTGCAGGGATATTTTTCCGGGCAAACAGTTTACGAACCCGCCTCGAACAGCTTCTATCCGGAATTTGTCCTGACAGGGTACAAAGTTATCTCCGATCACCCACCGCAGATTTTCCGGGAACCGAAGGCTCTGGATCCCGACCGACTTTATATCGACAAGCCCCAGTAGATTAGTCGATCCTGGGGGGTGCCGTTCGAGGAGTATGGGCGAGACAGATAAGTTCGAACATTTTGTAATCATGCGACAAGCCGATGGTTCCTTGTGGGAACTCGGCCGGGGTGCCATGGGTGTCACCTACAAGGCTTTCGACACGAATCTGCGGTCGGATGTTGCGCTGAAGGTGATCAATTCACAGTTTCTCAATAGCGACACGGCGCGCCAGCGTTTTCTGAGAGAAGCAAGGGCCGCGGCCAGTCTCCGGCATCCGAACTTCGCAACGGTTTTTCACCTCGGCAACTCTGAAGGCGGATTTTACTACGCGATGGAGTACGTGGAGGGCGAGACCGTTGAGCGGCGCGTCCAGCGAGAAGGTCCGTTGCCGCCGGAACTGGCTCTGAGGATTACTCGGCAGGTCTCCCGTGCGCTCATTGCCGCGGACCGTCAGAAACTGGTCCATCGAGATATCAAGCCGTCGAATATCATGCTCGTCGTCGATGACGAAGAGGATCACCTGCTGGTGAAGGTGATCGACTTTGGTCTGGCCAAGTCGCTCGTTGCTGCAGCCGATCAATCGCTGACGGTATCGATGGGCGGATTTGTCGGTACACCGCATTTTGCCAGCCCGGAGCAACTGGAAGAAAAGGAGATCGATATTCGGTCGGACATCTATTCGCTCGGCGCGACGCTCTGGTTCACGCTCACCGGCCGCCCTCCTTTTCACGGTTCGATGATCAGTGTGATCAATCAACACCTGACTCATCCGCTCTCGTCCGATGTTCTTGCCAAACTCCATCCTCGAATTGCGATGCTCCTGGAAAAAATGCTCGCCAAGCAGGCGGAGGACAGATTTCAGTCTCCCTCGGAGCTTAAGCGGCAGATCGACGAGATTTTGAGCGATTTAAAGGGCGAAACTCCAACATTCGCGCCGATTGGACGGACCAGTGGCGCCGATGCGCATTCAGGCGGTCCGGCGACAATCGGGGGGACGAGTACTTCTGGTTTTGCTACTGGCCAGCTGATTCGCGACCGGTACCAGATCTTCGGGCAATCTCCGTTCGATAATAATCTGTTCAGGGCGAAAGATCTGCATTCCAATCGCGTTGTCGCCCTTCGGCCGCTTCCGGTGGCGCTCCGATACGAAAAGGCTCGACTCGATCTCCTGCGCCAGGAGGTCGAACGGCTCCGGACAGTGCATCATCCGAACCTTCTTGAAGTGTTCGGCCTGGAGCCCCATGACCGTGGATTGTTCATTGTCACCGAATGGATCAAGGGATTTTCGCTGCAGGAGCTTTTGCGCGTGCGTCGTGTCCTGGCGTGGGAGGAAACTCTGCGGATCACCAAACCGTTAGCGAAGGTTCTGGATTTTGCCGCAGAACGGAAGTTGCCGACTAGCGGAGTCTCATTGCGGCACGTGTTCATCGAAATTCCGCACCTCCCGGAAGAGCCCGACGAGCTCCAGCGGACGCCGGTGACGACGTGGCCGCCATTTATCGTGAAAGTGGATGCGTTGAGCCTTAGTCAGAATGCGCCGGAGAATCTGGCTGAACCGGCTCAAACAATTGTGCACGCGGGCGGATTCGATCTATCTGCTACCCACGTTCAGCAGCTTGCCTGCGTTATCCATGAACTTTTAGGTGGCGTCAGGTCCGGTTCTTCAACCGCCTCGTTCGCTCACAGATTGAATCCGGTGGCGAATCTTTCCGAGACAGGAAACATGATTTTGCGACTTGGAGCGACTGAGCCGGCCCGCTTTACGATGGCCGGCGATTTCCTGGCGGAGCTGGAAGCCGCTGAAGTCCATCACCAACCGGCGGTGGTCCCTCCCTTGACCGGCAGGGCGTCGCCGGGCCTCTCGCAAACGCCACGGACGCCTCTTCCAGTCCCCGAATCGTCCGAGGACAGCCAGCCAAAAACCTCTCCTGTTCTGCTTCGCATTCTCCTGGCCGTGGTCGGCATGTTTCTCGTCTGCGCAATCGGGGCAGTCATCGGCGCCAATTTCTTTTTTCATAGGCCTGAAGCGTCGCAACCCCTTTCGCAGACAGGTAGCGTGACTGTGACAAGCAAACCGGAGGGTGCCACGGTGAGATTGAACGACAAGGCGATCGGTAAGACACCGCTGACTTCCTACGCGTTGCCAAAAGGGAAACACGTTCTCGAGCTCAGCATGACGGGCTACGAAAACCGGTCGATCGATGTCGAGATCAAGCAGGGAAGCCTCAATAACCTGGGGCTCGTCCCGCTGATGCGCGAAGTTGGCCAACTGTCGCTCAAGTCAGATCCCGCGAATCTCCCGATCGAGATCGCGGATCCAGAGCAGAAATCGAGCTTTGGGAATACCCCGTTGACCCTCGATAACCTGCCCGCAGGGAAATACACCGTCCGGATCAAGCGTTCCGGCTGGCCGGATTATGTTCAACAAGTCACTGTGCAGGCGGGCGCTCCGATAGCCGTCGAACACACCTTTAAAGGGGTGAATGTGACTCTGAAAAGTGATCCTGCTGGAGCGATGATTTTCGTCGGTTCAGCCGAGCTAGGGAAGACGCCGCTCACGATCGAGCTCCCGCCAGAACCGGTGGAGCTAGTCTCTCGTATTGGGGCGCTGGCGCCGGTTTCGCACGAAGTGGTACCTGATCCGAACGGCACCAATGTCGTCGAGTTCAAGCATGAGTATGGGATCATCTCGCTGACCAGCAATCGAGACGATTCCGAGGTCACCGTCGGGACGATCAACCTCGGAAAATTGCCGATCGAGGGAATATTTCCACCCGGCCAATACCAGATCGTCGTTCGAGCTCGGGGTGTCCCCGATCAAGCGCGGGTCGCTGAGGTTGTGGCGGGTCAACACGTCGCGATGGAAATCAATTTCAACGTTGCATCGCGAACCGCCGCCATCATGACTCAAAAGTCGGGTCAATCAGATGAGGAGTCCGATGGAGATCAAACGACGAGACAAGTTCGTCAGCGAACGGGGCGATCTGAGCAGACACCGACCTACCGCACAAAAGAGGATCACGACCGAGCGAAGGATGCCGCTTTCGATCGGTTTGACGCCCAGTGGGAGGCCCGAAAAAATGCCCTTAATCGCGAGAAAGACTACGACGATTATCAGATTGATCACTCCGAAGGCGCCGCCAAAGAGCGATGGAAAAAGAAGAAAGACGATGTCAATCGGCGATTGGACCAGCTCGATGATCAGAAAGATGCCGCGAAACAGGTCTTGAAACGGCAATGGAACGACTAGCTTGTTAGCTTGCGCTGGTGCAGAACTTTGTACGCTTCGCCCATCCCGGATTCATTCGCGATATATTGATCCGCAAATCTCTGGTTTGTTGATCGCGGTTTAGCCCATTGTCGGATAAAATCCGCCTGAGTCACCAGTTGGGCGGTTTCGAATCCAAGCTGCTCGCCCCATAACTTGAGATCCACAAAATTGACATCCGCAGTGAGATCCTGGCGACCTGGGCGCAAATATATTCCCATCCCGTCGATCCGTTGATGACGAAAGTAAGCGCGGAGCGTTCCGCCGGGTCTGCGATGATAGATTTCATCTGGCGACCCGCCGTAATCGATCGTGAGCATCGCGCCCCGATGCAAATGGCGATCCAGATTCGTCAGCCAGTTCCGGTAGGATTGCAGTGTCTCAACGCGCTGACCGGTCGCGTATTTCTTAGCAAAAGTTGAGCTGGCGGGAAGCACCTGGCTTTCGGAGTGCTCTTCCCTCCACAGGTCCCCGTCGAGCCCCAGGGAGATCTCTTTCCAAGCCTGCGCTTCCCGTTCAAATCGCTGGCACGGGAACGCGTCGACAAACTCGTTGGAAATCAAGATGGCTTCACCTTTGGCGGCCCGCAGAGCTGCCTCGACAGAATCTGTCCACTGGACATGTCTTCCCCGTAACTCTTGCTCCTGGATTTGCCGAAGCCTGCGTGAAACCTCAACGATCTGATACCGGACGCGTTGCCAAGGCATGAATGCTTGGAGCACTCCTGAAGCGAGGCGGCCCGAGCCTCCTCCGAGTTCAATGACCTGTGCGACCTGCATGGACAGCCGTTTTGCCTCCGCTTTCAACCACCCAGCGACGCCGCGGATTAGGGAGTCACCGATCGTCGTTCCGGTCGAAAAATCACCCGACCTGCCGATCGCCGAAACGTGCCCCGTGTAATAGCCGTGAACCGGATGGTATAACGCGAGCTCCATGAACCGCTCAAAGGTGATGCGACCGCCCTCGGATCGTACGGCGTCGGCTAACCAAGTCGACATCAGGTTTTGAATTCAAGTGCCACTACTAAACCTCAGAACTCCAGGCTCCTGTTTCAGACCAGTTTCGGGATGAATTCTTCTTTGCTGGAGATCGAACGGACAAAATGAGTCAGCAGCACGACGCATCGCTCCACGTCGCTTAGATCGACCATTTCGACCGTTGAATGCATGTAACGCAGCGGCACTGACAGAAGAGCACTAGGGATGCCGCCTCTCATCGCGTAGACATGGTCCGTGTCAGTTCCGGTCATGCGTGAAGAGGCTTCGTGTTGGAGTGGGATTTCGAGCTCGTTTGCCAACGTGATCAACCGTTTCACTACCTCCGGATGATTTGCCGTGCCGTGTGTGACTGTCGGGCCGCTGCCTAGCTTGATGGAACCATGCTTGTTCCGATCGATTCCTGGTGAATCTGTTGCGTGCGTGACATCGAGTACGACCGCGACGCTCGGTTCCAGCCGGTACGAAATCATTTTCATGCCGGAGCCGCCAATCTCTTCCTGCACTGCGTTCACCGCGAACACGGTCGCGGAAGGACGGGAGGCATTTGTGGTCAGATTTGCCAAGACCTGTGACAGGATGAAACCGCCGATCCGATTGTCAATCGCGCGCCCGACAATCCGGCCGGGAACCAGTTCTTCCGCGATATCGGCGTAAATCGCGGGATGACCGACGCGTATACCGCGCCCTTCCACCTCCTCTTTTGAATTGGCTCCGATATCGACGTTTAACTCGTGGACTTCCGGAATCTTTTCATGCTCTTTGTCGCGTAAATGGATCGCGGTATTTCCGATCACACCACGCACTGGACCTTTGTCTCCTAAGATCGTCAGGCGTTTTCCGCGCGCGATGGCCCGGTCGCTGCCGCCGATTCGCGTGACATACAAAAAGCCTTCTTCGGTGATCTGCTGAATCATGAACCCGATCTCGTCCGCATGAGCCTCGAGCATGATCCGAGCGGACGATTCCCCTCCGGCCAAGGTGGCCCAGACGTTGCCGTAGGCGTCATTTTCAAGTGAATCCGCAAACGGTCTGACATAGTTCATCCAGGTTCTCTGACCCTCGGACTCGAAGCCTGCCGGGCTCGGAGTGTTCAGGAGCGCGAACAAGAATTCCTTTGTTTTGGTGTTCATAAATGACGATCGAGTCTCCGAAGGTAAGCGAAGCCTCCGGCAATGTCAGTATCAGTTGTCAGTTGTCTGTTGCCAGTGTGATTCCTCTTCCGTGATTCCCCCAGTTGCAGGGCCCGAAAGCATCGACTGCATCGATGGTAATTAATTAGCCCAAAAGGACGAAGTTCGATTTCATATTCCGAAAAGAAGCGAAAAGCGCTGGCAACTGGCAACCGACAACTGGCCACTGGCCACTGCCTCAGGGAAATTGAAGAAACAGCCGGCCGGCCCGTCGTCGGCAGATGACACCGCGCGGCAGATTGATTTTAGCAATTTCCAGACGGTTGAGAAGGGATCGCACTGCCTCTATCTCGTCGAAGCCGCAGTCTTTGATGTTTTGACTTCGGAGCCAGCCATGGATCGTCCGGCGCTGGAGAGCTACTGGGAATTCTCGCAGCTCCCGGGCGTCAAGTTCCGCCTGGCCGTCCATCTCCGGAAGAAGAGATCTCAAAAACTCGCCTTCATCCGCCGCGAGTTGGATGGTACGCAAGAGCGCACGTTTGACGGGCCGGCCGGTCACTTTTTCGATCTCCGGAATCAAGTCGTGCCGGAGACGATTGCGAACCATTTGCCGGCTCAAGTTGGTGGAATCTTCGCGGAACTTGAGACGGAAGGCCGCGGCAAATTCGCAGATTTCGTCTTTCCAGACCTGCAGCAAGGGATGGCGAATCAGGAGATTTCGTGTCCCAATCGTGACCTGAGATTCCGCCTTGATGGCTGCATTATCCAAGGAACCGGTACCCCGGAACAAGTTGAACAGAAAGGTCTCTACCTGGTCATCCGCGTGGTGGGCAACGAAGAGAGAGGAAGCCGAGAAGTGCTCCGCCGCTCGGGCAAAAAACTGGAGTCGCGCTTCGCGTGCCGAAGCTTCGAGCGAGCCGGTCGCGGGCAACTCGGCCAAGGTTTCGGTGTGCAGTGGGAAACTGAGCCGGCGAGCGAGCCGGTAGACGAACTTGCTGTCTTCCAGGCTCTCGGCTCCGCGCAGATTATGATTCAGATGGCATATCACCAGGTTCCGAAAACCGATCATTGGCAAAATATGAAGCAACACGCGCGAATCGACACCGCCCGAGACCCCAACCAGATGCCGTTCCTCCCTGGGATAGCTTAAAGTCGCTGCCTTCACTCGATCCACCCAGGGAAAGCGTTCGGCGTTCGGCGTTCGGTGTTCCGCGTTCACCGTTCACCGTTCACCGTTCACCGTTCTGCAGGTTAGGCGAAGCATCCCATTTGTCCGATTTTGAAGAAGCAAAACTGCACGCTTTGCCGCCGAACGCCAAACGCCGAACGCCGAACGGCGAACGGTGAACGGCGAACGGCGAACGGTGAACGTTACTTGGA
>Ga0210383_10005591_pt1 | contig 11026 bp, 11 predicted proteins | sample IncBWC14OmetaG_FD_160072 | JGI IMG/M metagenome (GOLD analysis project Ga0210383, IMG submission 160072) | Forest soil microbial communities from Barre Woods Harvard Forest LTER site, Petersham, Massachusetts, United States - Inc-BW-C-14-O ...
CAAGGCTGCGACACCCCAAGCATACAACCCGGCGGCGACGTCGTCGAAGACGATGCCCCAGCCGGCAGGAAGGCGCTCCAACTGGCGCGCGGGAAAAGGCTTGGTGATGTCGAAAAGCCGGAAGAGTAACAGGGCAATCAGCGCGTGGCGCCAGTCGGCGGGGCTGCCCAGAAGAGCGATCCACTGGCCTGCCACTTCGTCGATGACCACAAAGCCCGGGTCGTGCCGGCCGCTTTCGCGGGCGGCGATGGTGGCGGCGGGAACGCCAACTGCGATGGAAATCACAATGCCGCCAAGAAGAATAAGAAAGAGAGTGGTGGACGGAGGATGGAACCCCCAGGCGAAGCCGGCCCACAGAAGCAGCGCGGCCACCGATCCCCATGTCCCGGGGCCCGGTTTGCCCAGGCCGGCGCCGAAGAAAGTCGCAACCGACCAGGCCCAAAGCGTCTTGCGGGCAGCGGCGGGTGGCGCAGGGGACTCGGCCCCAGGGGGTTCCGTCGCGGCCCTATTCATCTCCCGGCCCTTTGTTCTGGCCGCCGGCCAGGCCTCCCAGGTCCTCGAGGACTTCGGGATCAAGTACCGGGGAACTGATCTTGTAAACGCCCATAGCCCACTTGCCGAGATCGATCTTGCGGCAGCGATCCGAGCAGAAGGGAAAGTCTTCGTCCTTGGCTTGAACAATCATGCCGCAGGTGGGGCAATGGAGAAGCTTGGCGGATTTTTTCTTTGTGGGAGCCATTTTCCTATGTCTCATTATCTCGCGGTGGGGCAGGAGGGCGCACGGCGACCACGACCCCGCTCGCCCAGGCCATGGGAGCCACGATAAACCGGTGATCAGTGGCCAGCCGGTCCAGGAGTACGGGCACCTTTTCGGCGTGACCGTCGGGCCAGTTCGGCTGCGGCAGCATGTCGTCGATGACGTAAAAGCCACCCGATTTGACTACCGCGAGGGCGTCGTCGAGCGCTTCGTACTTTCCGGGCATGGCGTCTGCAAACACGAGGTCGAAGCTTTCCGGAGGCTGCCGGCGGAGGAAAGACGCGCCGTCTTCAGTGGCCAGGCTGAGACGCGGATCGGAGCCGAGACATTCGCGGGCCACCGCCTGGACCTGGGGGTCGGTGTCGACGCTGGTGAGGGTGGACTTCGCATCCATGCCGGAGAGCAGCCAGGCTGTGGCAATTCCTGTTCCGGTACCCAACTCGAGCAAACGGCTGGACGGCTTGGACGCGGCGAGCGCACGTAAAAGAGCGCCGGTGCGCGGTTCGGAGGCCATGCTGAAGTTGAGGGCTTGGGTGCGTTCCAGGATCTGGAGGAGTGCCGAGGGCTGCTGAATGTAGCGGAGGTCGTCCATGGCAGGACAAGTGTACAAGGGTCGGTGTCGCTATTTGAGGTGCTGCACGAAGTCGTTGAGTTGGTGGAGCAGTGAGTGCCAATCGGCTGACGCAGCCTGCTCCCCGAGTTTGCCGGCTGCTTTGGTGACTGCCTCGGTCGCGATCTTTTGAACGAAACTTAAGCTGCGCGACAGGATGGAAGGGCTGGGAGCGGGCTTTTCGAGTTCCGCCTTCGCGGATTGAACTTCGGCCTCAAGAAGGCTTGCGTCGCGCCCTGATAGGTCCAGGTCCTCGCGGTGCCGCATGACCTTTTCGAGAAGGGCAAGGATGGCGGTGTTGTCGTTGATGGTCTGGTGTAGCTCCACCTTCGCATTGCCGCTCGGAAATGCAGCGCAATAGACCGGCGCATTGAAAACATTCTGCGGTGTGGTCGCGATCAGCATGGCTTTGATCAAGCGCTCCGAGACGAAGGATTCCAGATATTTCTTCTCGGTATCAAGACGGAGGATTTCGTTGTCGCGCAGAGCAAGTTGCGCGTGGTACACCTGCAACGCGTCGGACCTGATCTTTTCAACCGTTTCAGCGTCGGATTCGCCAACACTGATGGAGATCTTCGCTCCGCCACCGGTCTCTTCAATCGACTTGAGTCGAATATTGGCATCCTGGTGCAGCGAGGCCAAGTGATGGAGCAGGGCCGGCAGTGTATTCAGTTCGAACTTGGAGACGCCTCCCTGGTAGAAAAGCTCGATGCAGGCTTGATCGGAGTGCAATCTCTCAAATTCTCCCGGCTCGTAGGCGGTTGGTTCCTGCGCTTCTTTGTCCCAGAACGCGCGCTTGCAGATGATACCCGCGATCCTCCAGCCGGATCGCTGCGATTCCCATAACATCACGTCGTTGGCGACGCACTCAATCAACGTTGCCTGGAGTAGAGTCGCGACACGCAGGTCGGTCCCGGTCAGAATCGCCCGCGTCAAGTCCGTGAGCGTCAGGCCGGTTCTGAAAAGAGCCGCGCCGGTCAGGTTCGCTTCGCTCAAATCGGCATGGTCGGCATGGGCCGCGCGCAAGTCTGCTCCGCTCAGGTTGGATCGGCTGAGGTTTGCAAAGCGCAGATTGGCGCTATTCAGGTTTGCTTCAACGAGGTCGGCACTTACGGCATACGCGTCTCTAAGGTCCGCCCATCTCAGGTTGGCCAGGGCCAATCGTGCATGACTCAGGTTTGCCTTCCACAACTTTGCTTCGCTCAGGTCAGCTCCAACCAGGGTCGCGCCTTTGAGGTTGGTTGACTCCAGATTCGCCTTGCTCAGATGCGCGCCAGTTGCATCGGCGCCGCTCAGGTCTGCGCCGTGGAGGTCCGCCTTTTCAAGGATTGCGTCGCACAGAATTGCGTCTTTCAATTCAGTGCCGGCCAGGATTGCCCCGCCCAACTTGGCGTTCGTAAGATCGGCTCGCCTTAATTCCGCGCCGCTCAAATCGGCCTCCCTCAAGTCAACGCCTGCAAGATTGGCTCGACTTTCTTGGGAACTGCGAAGCTTGGCCCGGAATAGATTCACGCCTCGCAGGTTGTATCGACCCAGAGCGATTCCACTCCATTCGGCGCTCTCGAATACTATCCCGCTGAGGATGATTTTTTCGCCGGGGTGCTGTTTGCGCCAATCGTTCCAGGCACTGGCACCCTCGCGAAGCTTCGCCAGATGATCTGGATTAGCCATGGCGGGAGCATAACAAGCCAAACGCCTGCGAGCACCAACAAAATGAAGGGAACGGGAATCGACCTAGAGCGGTCCGGCAACCACGCGAGCCACTACGTCGTACTCGTACGCTTCGGTGATTTCGGCCTTGTAGAAACGGCCCGACTCGAGCGTCTCCAGATCGCCGAAGTCGTTGATGTAGACTTTGCCGTCGATTTCGGGCGCGTGGAATTCGGTCCGGCCTTCCCAGAGCATCGCCGTTTCCTCGCTCTCGCCTTCGGCAAGGATCACCAATTCGCGGCCGATCCACTGCTGCTTGGCGCGTTTCGAAATCGATTGTTGCAGCTTCATCAGGCGGCGTTTGCGGGCCTCGATGGTGCGTTTGGGAATCTTCGCATCGAGGGTATGTGCGCCTGAGCCCTCTTCATCGGAGTAGCTGAACACGCCGAGCCAGTCGAATTTCCCCTCGCTGACAAACTCCTCCAAAATCTCAACGTCGCGAAGCGACTCGCCGGGGAAGCCGACGATGAACGAGGTGCGCAGGGCGATTCCCGGAACCGCGGCCCGGACTTTGTCCAGAGTCTTGAGAAAAATGTCCGCTCCCGCGCCGCGCTTCATCCGCTTGAGAACGTCGGGTGAGGCGTGCTGCAGCGGCACATCGAGGTATTTGCAGATGTTGTCGTGCTTGGCGATGGTCTCAAGCAGTCGGCCGGTGATGCGGTTGGGATATGCGTAGAGAAAGCGCAGCCACCGCAGGCCTTCGATCGCGGCCAGGCGGTCGAGCAGTTGCGCCAGTCCGTCCTTCAAACCCAAATCTTCGCCGTAGCAGGTAGTGTCCTGGCCGATCAGCGTGATCTCACGTACGCCGCGGGCCACGAGCTGTTCGGCCTCGGCAACTACCGACTCGAAACGGCGCGAACGGAATTTGCCGCGCAGGTTGGGGATGATGCAGAAGGTGCAGGGATGGTCGCACCCCTCGGCAATCTTGATGTACGCCGATGTCTGACCGGTTGAAAGCATGCGCGGCGTTGTCTCGTCATAGAGATACGTCGGCAGCAGATGCGCGGCCCCTTGCCAGTCGTCGCGGCGGAAGCGGCCTTGCTGCTCGCGGAGCTGCCCTTCGAGCCTTGAAGCTGTTGACTTACTCTTGTGGGAGCCGGAGAGCGACTCCTGGCCCGCTCGTATGTCGCCGTGGCCATTGCCGCCAAGAATGTTGAACAGGGACGGCGGTGCGAGCGGCGCGGGTGCAATGCCCGCTGCCTCGAGAATCGATTCCAACTCGCCGGTGCCGACCACTGCGTCGACTTCGGGGATGTTCTTGCGGATTTCGTCGCGGTAGCGCTCCACCAGGCAGCCCGCAACGATCAGCTTGGTTGCGCGGCCTTCGGTCTTGTGACGCGCCATTTCGAGAATGGTGTCAACCGATTCTTGCTTCGCGGTATCGATAAAGCTGCACGTATTGACGACCAGGATGTCGGCGTCTTCAGGCCGCGCAGTCAGGCGCGCACCGGCGCGATCCAGCAGGCCCATCATGACCTCTGAATCGACGAGGTTTTTGGGGCAGCCTAACGAAATAAAGCCCACGGTGGGCGCCGTGGGAGGGAAATCTTGGCTCACTTATCTATTTTAGCTGGAAGTTGACTCAAGAAGAAGTCGGCGAGGACCAAGTAGGGGTAGAGGCTGGTTAACGGGGCTGGCTAATCACACCTGAATGTGGTGCGAGTCACAGACAGTTTGATCGACCAGCGCTCCAATAGCCGTCGCAGTACCGCATTGCCACACGCGCGAACCCAACTACCTACACTCAACGTTTGCGATCTTCGACTCGCCTCGACAACTCGCTGATTTGAAACACAGGAAAGGAGTCTTGCATGTCCCCCATCGTCACAAAACCTGAATTTCGGGCTCCGTCGGACGTTTTGGAAAAGGAAGTTGAGCGGCTGAACGTTCCGCTGGCAAAGACACCGCTGGCCGTCGTGGCTACGCCCCTCCTTGGCACCTGGGTCAACTGCAATCATCAGGCACCCGGCCTGGTGCGGCTGATGATTTCCGCCATCGGCAACGGCGTGATGGTCCACGGCTTTGGCGCCTGCACGCCCACCCCCCTGCGACTGAGGCGCTGTCCCCGGTCATATCTATGCAGACAACGTTACCGCGCCCCCGGCTGTGGCGTTCTCGGGGGTCTATACCTTCGCATTCAAGCAGACCACGATTGTAGGACGCCTGCTGAATGGCGCTATGATTGTCGAGACCTTCGACCACTTCACCGACAACAGCGGCCGGGCAGATTACTATTCGCTCAATATCCTGGCCCAATGAGGGTTGGTCGCTAGCGTAAGCACGAGCGCGACCTGGTGGGCGTCGGTTCGACGCGAACGGGCGCCCACATTTTCACCTCGAAATCCTTAGACTCGATCGAGATTTTTGAAGATGTCGCGGATGTTTCCATTGACATCATCCTGCAGTGGAGGTGTATCCGCATCGCTGAAGCGCGTATGACCGCTGGCCTGGATTCGGGCCAGGAACTCCGCGTACTGATTCGATTGCAGCGACCGCAGCGAGGCCACGGTGAATCGCTCCTGCATCTCCGCGACGGTCAGGCCGGCTTTCTTGCCTTCCTCCACCTTCCCGGTCAGTTCCTCAATATAGTTGCGCTGGTTCGTCATCACCACGCGGTCCGATTGCATGGGGCCATGGCCGCCGAGAACGTATTTGAAATCGGCGCGCATGACGTTATCGATGGTCGCGGGCCAGGCGTGGGGAAACCCGTCCCCCAGGTTGGGAAGCCAGCCATGACTGGCGTCCCCAGTGGCCAGCGCCCGCTGCTGCGGGCAAAAGACAAACACGTCGCCGGCCGTATGCGCATGGCCGTGAAACTCAAGGTGCAGATCGAAAACGGGATCGCGCAGCAGATACGAATCATCGAACGTAATCGTCGGCAGTTCGAGTGGGTAGTCTTTGAGTTCAGCCTGGTACGACTGCATCTGCCGGATCTGTTCCGCGCAGAAGGCCTTTTCGGCGGCCGAGTTGGAATGGGCCGCCCGCTGCTCCATCTTGTCGATCTGCTGCGGGACCTCCTCGAGCGAAGCCTTCATGCGAGCGATCGCAAGCTCCGACATGAGCTGCTTCGTGGCGTTGGTGGCAATGAAGTCGACTTTCCCGCCGGTCTGGCGATAGGCATGGTCCCCCTGCGTATGATCCCAATGAAAGTGTGTGTTGATGACGTAGCGCACCGGCTTGTCGGTCAGTTCGCGCCTGATCTGCGCGACCAGCGCTGCGGCCGCCGAGGGTTTGGAATGGGCGTCGACGACCACCACGTCTTTCGATCGCACGAAGACGGCGCCGTTGCAGTTGATCATGGCCTGGGGCCGGGCCTTGGCAAAGTACACGCCGTCGGCGGCCTTCTCCAAATCAAAGAGCTTGTCGTCCGCCGGCGCCGCTGTGGCACGCGCCCATGCCGCGCGATGCCAGGCCAGCTCCACAACGGAGGCGCCCGCCAGAGTCCCTCCCATGAGCAGGCGCAGAAAGTCGCGCCGCGAGGTGGAGTGGTTGTCCGCATGAGGATGCTCGTGAGGGTGGCGCGCGTGGCTATGAGGGTGGTTGTGGGGGGTGTGGCTGTGGAGGTGGTTGCTCATCTGATTCTCCATGTTTTCCTTGGCGGGGAAAGGATACCGCGTCCGGCATAGAGCCACGCGCTTCTGAGATACTTTCGTTCCCGGACCCCCGTCGCGAGGCCTCGAAGCCGGCGGGCCACGGGTGTTAAAATCAAGTGTGCCGGGTCCTACGCGACGTAATCCCGCCAACCCCGCCAGGTCCGGAAGGAAGCAACGGTAACGGGCTAGTACGGGCGCAGTAGGTCACCCGGTACTTTGAGGGCGCCGAAGGCGCCTTTATTATTGCCCGAGGACAGTCTTCATTTGTTCCGTGCGGCTGAATTGAAGTGTCACGATTGATGTCGAGCGCGAGTCTCCGTCGCAGGGTTCGCGCGCCCAGGAGAATGCCTTGACTCTCACCGTTCGTCCCGTGGTGGGCCGGCGCGCCAAGATTACGGCGCTCGGCACCTACGTCCCCCCTCAAGTACTGACCAACCAGGATCTGGAAAAAATGGTGGACACGAACGACCAGTGGATCCTGGAACGCACCGGCATTCGCGAACGGCACGTGCTGGCGAAGGGACTCGGCACCAGCGATATGTGCGTGGAGGCGGCGAAGAAGTGCCTTGCGGCACGGGGCATCGAGCCCAGCGAAGTTGAAGTCATCATCGTCGGAACCGTCACCCCGGACATGATGTTCCCCTCCACAGCCTGCCTGGTGCAGGACAAGATCGGTGCCAAGGGAGCTTGGGGATTCGATGTTTCGGCCGGCTGCTCGGGGTTCGTCTTTGCGTTGCAGGCGGGCGTGAAACTGGTGGAGAGCGGCGCCCATGAAAAAGTCCTGGTGTGCGGCGCAGATGCCAATACGCGCATGACCGACTATACCGACCGCGCTACCTGCATACTCTTCGGCGATGGGGCGGGCGCTGTGCTGCTGGAGCCGGCGGAAGAAGGCGAGATCGGTATGATCGACTTCGTGCACGAGATCGATGGCTCGGGAGGCGTGGCGCTGAACCTGAAGGGCGGCGGCAGCCTCAATCCCTCCACCCACGAGACCGTCGACAAGAAGATGCATTACATCTACCAGGATGGTCAGGCTGTTTATAAGTTCGCCGTACGCAAGATGGCTGAAGCCACGACAAAGCTGCTTGAGCGCAATGGCGTCACCGGCGCTGACCTCGGCTGCTTCATTCCTCACCAGGCCAACAAGCGCATCATTACTTCGACCGCAGACCGGCTTTCCATGGACCCGGAGCGCGTCATCATCAATATCGATAAGTACGGCAATACATCCGCCGGGACCATTCCTCTGGCCATGGAGACCGCCATCGAACAGGGCAAGCTTAAAAAAGGCGATCTCGTGCTGCTGGCCGCGGTGGGCGCGGGGTTTACCGTCGGCACGGCGCTGCTGCGCTGGGAAATCTGAAGCAGCTATCAGCTTTTAGCTTCCTCATCACAATGATCCTGTCATCCTGAGCGAAGGTCGCCGCGGCGACCGCAGTCGAAGGATCTGCGGTTCCGGCCACTCCATTTGAGAAACCCATCGGGGGCTAGCTCTGTGGCATCTCCGCCGGCGCGGTCACCGTCGCCCACCGCTCCGCAATCCTGTCTCCCTCGAAGCGCCATTCCACAAAGCCGTGGAACTCGATCCGCCGGCCGGTTGTGGAGTTGGTGCCTTCCCATCGGTTGCGGCAAACTACCCTGTCGCCTTCCGCAATCATCTCTTCGATGGTGATGTGCAAATCGGGAAACACCCGGTACATGCCGCGCATCATCGCCTCGTCGGCCGCGGCCCCGGTGGGGTTGCCGGCCGGCCCGTCGTGGTCAAGAAAGTCCGCGGTCATGTTGTCGCGAATCACTTCGGGTCTTTGATTGTTGACGAAATCCTCGAAATGCTTCCGCACCCGCGCCTTCATCTCGCTTGTGGACAGAGAGGTCGCCATGCATGTCTCCATTGCCGGGATTATATGCGAGGCGATTTACGCGATAAAGAAACATGGCCGGCAACTATGATTCGGCGAAGGGAGTTCAAACCGCCATCGCGTTCAATGAAAGGTCATACGCGGGAAGGATGCCCAATTCGGCTGCTTTGCGGAAGAAGCAACGCATGCCTTCCAGGCACTCCTCATCGAGAATGTAGTGAATGTTGGAAGTGAAGTAGGAACGGATGACGTCTTCGGGAAGTGGGAGGCGTGCCGCCCATTCAGCCGCCAGGGCATCGATGTTCTGCAGGCCGTGGTCGCGGGAGCGGATCAGGTGCTCGGCAATGCCCTCGTCCAAAGCGCTGCTGCATGCAATGCCCCAGACGGCGGACACGAAGGGAAGACCGTTGACGGCGTGCCACTCCTCGGCCAGATCGTGGTAGACAAGTTCCTCCCCGGTTCGTTCTTCGCGGTTGGCCCTCTCTTCAAGGGCCAGCAGCGCGGGGTCTCCAATAACAATGGCAGCTTCGGCCCGATCGAGCATCGTGTCGAGTTCCCCTGGCATCGGCACGAAGTCGACCGATGAATTCCCCCAATGATGAAAAAGGATCCGGGCATGCGCGATGGTGGTGCGGCTGGCCGTGTCGGCAGCCACCGTGCGCAGCGTGGCCAGAGGCCGGCTTGCGCGGCGGACCAGCAGCAGGGAACGCACGCGGCGCTTCGACGCGATTGTGCATCCTGGAAGGACGCGCAATCCAGGCGTGACCGCAAGCGAAGCGACTGGAAGCAGCCCGATGTCCGCAGTCCCGCCCGCCAGCCGATCGGCGCATTCCGAGGGAAGCATGTAGTCGATCTGGTATCGCGAGGCCAACTCGCTTTTGAGCGGCGGGTGCTCGAAATCCCACATCAGTGGCGCCGGATTGAGGAAGCGAATTGCTGCAATGCGCAGACGCTGCGGATGGGACTCAGGCACATCTTGAGTGTAAATTGCCGCGCCCAATCGGATTGATTCTGCCTTGGTGCTTGTATCGAAGCGATGTCAGACTCTACCCGGCGGGACACGTTTTCTGTGATGGTCGCGCTTGACTTTCATCGTGGGCCGGGGTAACTTGAGCGCAATTACCAATGAAAGGTACCCTTTTCTCTTCGAGCCAGAGGCTACCTCTGTTTTGCGCTCTCAGGAGACAGGGCATGTCAAGATGACTTCAACCGAGGCCACCGAGCCCCAAAGGGCTTCGCACATCGAAGAGGACTTGCTGGCATGGCTGGCGCTGGCACTGTCACCCGGGCTCGGTCCGAAGCGCATCCTGGATGCGCGGAAGGAGTTGCGGTCGGCGAGTCAACTGTTTGAGCTCTCGCTCACGGACCTGGAGGGACTTCGATTTCCAGCCGAGACAGCTCACTTCATTTTCGATGGCAAGGCGCGCCGAGCAGCAGAGGAGGAATGGGCGCGGGTGTCGTCGTCGCAGGGGGCTACTGTGCTTAGCTACGATTGTCCCGCGTATCCTGAACGGCTGAAAGAGATTTACGATCCGCCTCCCGTGCTGTGGGTGCGTGGCGACGCGAGCCTGCTGGCCCGGCCGTCGATTGCCATCGTGGGTACGCGCCATCCTTCTCCGTATGGTACCGGCGTGGCGGAGATGCTGGCGCGCGATCTGGCCGTCCGGCGCCTCCTTATCGTCAGCGGAATGGCGCGGGGAATCGATACCTGTGCCCACAAGGGAGCGCTCGCGGCCCGCATGCCTACGGTGGCGGTATGGGGAACCGGCATTGACGTCGTGTATCCCAAAGAAAACAAGAAACTCGCCGAAGCCATTCTTGCCGCGGGCGGCGCCATCGTGAGCGAGGTACCCTCGGGGACGTTCCCGGCTCCCCAAAACTTTCCCCGCCGCAACCGGATCCTGAGCGGATTGAGCGTCGCGGTACTGGTCGTGGAGGCGGCGGAGAACTCCGGGACCCGCGTGACCGCCCGCTGCGCTGCGGAACAGAATCGCGATCTGTTCGCTGTGCCGGGAAACGTCACCAACAAGAATTCATGGACGCCTAACACGCTGATTAAACAAGGGGCCAAGCTCGTGGCCACTTGGGAAGACGTGTGGGAAGACCTGACCTCGCAGGTAAGGCTGGAACTGGAGGCGGAAGCGGGTCTTGCATCCAAACCCGAGGCTGCGGCATCTCTTTTGCGGACCAGGGTTTGAGGCCCGAAGAGGCGATCTTCCTCGAAGTGTTGCGCGCGGACGAATCCTTGCAGATCGACGAAATCCTCGAAGTGCTCGAGGCTCAATTAACGTCGTCAGAGGTATTTACAGCTCTTTTTGAATTGGAAATGGCGGGACGAATTCGGCAGTTGCCGGGCAAGAATTATGTCCGGACACTGTAACCCGATCCTGCCATGACTCAGCCAAATATTGGTTCCGCCCGATTTTTTTTGATATCCGCGAAGTCGTTTGCGCGTACAGTGTTGAGAACGCTTTCGCTCGAGGATGCCGGCCGC
>Ga0210383_10005592_pt1 | contig 11026 bp, 8 predicted proteins | sample IncBWC14OmetaG_FD_160072 | JGI IMG/M metagenome (GOLD analysis project Ga0210383, IMG submission 160072) | Forest soil microbial communities from Barre Woods Harvard Forest LTER site, Petersham, Massachusetts, United States - Inc-BW-C-14-O ...
TCGCCCGCCGCAATGACGACGTCAGCTCGATCGTCGGCCGCGAGAGCGCCATCCTCGCCTTCGGCAAAGACAATCCGTATGCCCGCGAAGAGGAATACTCCACCGTCGCCGCCGTCAAGCGCGACGACCTGGTGAGCTGGCACCAGCAGTACGTTTACCCCAACAACATCATTTTCGGAATCAGTGGTGACTTCGATCCTAAGGCCATGGAAGCCCGTCTCCGCCAGACCTTCGATTCCTGGCCCAAAGGCCCGCAAGCCAAAGAGCCCGACGTCAAGTTCACTCCGCCCAAGCCCGGCTATTACTTCGTTGAGAAGACCGACATCAACCAGAGCTCCATCGCCATGCTTGACCTCGGAATTCTGCGCAACAACCCCGACTACTTCGCCGTCTCCGTGATGAACGAGATCTTCGGCGGAGGCTTCTCCTCGCGCCTGTTCAACAACGTGCGCGCCGCCAAGGGTCTTGCCTACAGCGTCGGAGGAGGAGTCGGCACCAGCTTCAGCCATCCCGGCATGACCGACGTTTCTATGCAGACCAAGAGCGGCACCACGGTTGCGGGCATCGAGGCGCTCTACGAAGAAATCGACAAGATGCACAATCAGGCCGCCGACGCCAAAGAGTTACAGCAGGCCAAGGACGACATCCTCAACTCATTCATCTTCCGCCTCGACACGCCCGGGAAAGTCTTGCGCGAGAAAATGGCCTACGAGTTTTATCACTACCCGCTCGACTTCCTCGAGCACTACCGCGCCGAAATCGAAAAAATCACTGCAGAACAGGTCACCGCCGTCGCGCGCAAGTATCTGCAGAAGGACAAACTCGCGGTGCTGGTCGTCGGCAACAGCTCCGAATTCGACAAGCCGCTCAGCAGCCTCGGCCCCGTGACCAAGGTCGACATCACCATCCCGCCGCCCCCAAAGGAACTGATGGAGCAGATGCAACAGCAAGGCCCCGGGCAACCGTAAACTCATCATCAGAAGCGGACCGAGTCCGTCGGGTACCCCACTCAAGCTTCCTTTGCTTGAGTGGGGGTTTTGATTTGCCGTCTGCCCTCATCTACTTCGCTGCTCCATGGTCGTAGCTGATCGCCCGTGATCTTCCGCACCCCGTCTTTGTTCTGCCACACGTAAATGAACTTCGCTTCTCCACATTTGTGTACACTCTCCCCCACGAGGACACATGAACCCAGGCAGACGGGCAGGCTTGCTCTACGTACTCACGTCGATCGTTGGCTTCTTCGCCATGGGCTATGTGCCCGATCGCCTGATCGTGCACGGCGACGCAACCGCCACGGCGGGTAACATTGCGGCCCACGAGATGCTCTTTCGTCTCGGCATCGCGGGCCAACTCATCGGCTCGGCCGCTTTTATTTTCGTGGCCCTGGCTTTGTACGAACTGCTCAAGGGGGTCGACCAGCGCCAAGCCTCACTCATGGTGCTATTAATTGTGGTCTCCGTTCCGATCGCGTTTCTGAATGAGGTGAGCAGCGTCGCCGCCCTCATCTTCGTGCGCGGACCCGACTTCCTCTCCATCTTCGAGAAGCCCCAGCGCGACGCCCTGGCGATGCTGTTCCTCAATCTCCATCATTACGGACTTGTGGTCGCCGAGATGTTTTGGGGGCTGTGGCTCTTCCCCCTCGGACTGCTCGTCTACCGCTCGCGTTTTCTGCCGCGATTCTTGGGCGTCTGGCTCATCCTCGCCGGAGTCGCCTGGGTAGTCCTCAGCCTCACCGGCATATTGTGGCCGCAATACGCGAACAAGGTGGATGCCTTTTCTAAGCCCGCCGTTATCGGTGAGATCGTCTTTATGTTCTGGCTTTTGCTCGTAGGCGCTAAACCCAATCCACTGCCCGATCCAGTCTCATCGTCAATGACCGTCTAGGCCGCATCAGTTTGCGGCTGTCCAGGAGGTGTCATTCTCTTTGGCTCCGCGCCAAGTCCTAGGTTCCCTGACCTTAATCCACTTCCTTGTCACACTCCTGCGTGACCCACGTCCTTTCACACCCAGCCGGGTCTCGCGTAAAACCGTTTCCCTGAGGCGAGGGATTTGTGTCCCTCGTGTGGCCCACGCACATGCCGCGGGATTTCCGGCTCTTTGACAGATCATCTGCGGGCTCGTGGCGCGTAAAAAGGTCACTCGCCGTCTAAATTCCACTAACTCACATGAAACCAATGGCTTATACCTAAAGTCATACTTGTATGTCTTGTATGCACCCGAACATACATACTTTACATACAGCTATTGGTCGCAAAAAGCGAATAGATGACGAAAGTTGTCCCGCTAAGTCCTTATGGCTGAAATGGATAGATATAACTACTATTAATTACAATGACTTGCGAGCAATCTTTGGCACTGTCCGGATTGTGTGTTGATGCGATAGGCAAAGCAAAAGGGCCGCGCCCTCCCCCGAGAGTCGGCCCCCCGCCAGAATCACACTCTCCGAATGTGCGCATGTGAAAGAGGCGCAACTAGTCTAGCCCAAATTTCGGCAGTTGCAATACTACTTAGGGGGGATTGGGAAGCCTGTTGACAACTCATGGCTTTATTAGAGATTGGGCGCACGCGAAAGAGGTCTGGTCGTCTCCGTCGGCATCCTTATAGGTCGTTTCTGAGATCATGGGCGTCCCGTATAACTCCCAGCCCTCGCTCAGATACTTAGTGACCTCCTCGGACAGTTCAGTCGCGGTGTTACTAACGCACATAACGTACTCGCTAGCTTTCATGCGCCCTCCACGTTGGTTTGTTCGCTGTCGGCACTCTTTTCTGAGCGTACGATCTTGCGCTCGACGATCTTGAGGGAATCTCTAAGGTCGTCAATGTCCTCTTTGCTGAGTGAGCTGGGCCACTGGAATACTGCCTTACTGCCATCAGAGAGCGGAACCACAAATTCCTGCATAATGTTTGTTTTCGGCGGCGATTGGATTTGCTCTCCCACGTTCGTGCGGGTCGGCTGCTGAACATTCGCAGACGGAGATGCAGGAATCAATTCGTGTATTGGTACGGCTCCATGCTGCCCGTCTACATACGCCCAATTGCCGTCCGGCGAGATTCCCTTTACCCGTTTTGACTCTGGGAATCCGAGAACGCCGTTGTGCTCCCACTGGACATAATCGCCGATCTTCGGCGCGTATTTTTCGCCGCTCTCGCCGCCCTTATCTGAAACCTCCGAGGTCACTGTATCAGACTCCGAGAGTTTTGCAAATGTGATTGTATCCCTGTACTCTCGAATAAACCCATCAACAGCGTTCTCGTTGAATGGCGTAGGCCACTCCAACAGCAATGTATGCTTGAGCTGCGCGTCAGACGGTAGATCGGTACCCCACTTTTCCCAGAGCTGCTGATGAATCTTGGGCGCAAGAGCTGCTTGTCTAATTAATTCTGCCCGCTCTTTGGAATCAGGCCGCTCATCTAACAGGATGCGAAGCGCATTCTGAGTCAGCCGCACTTTTCGTTTGTCGCCGATTCCCTCGTCTTGAAGCAAGCCAAAACTAATAACGGCAGCAGCTGTCTGTGCTCCCACGCTGCTATCTTCCTTGAAACCCCAATGCTTCATGGCGACGTTAATATTGGCGGCGTTGCGCTGTTCTTTGGCGAAGAACTCTTTCGCACGAGCGATAGCAGCTTCTAGGTTGATATAGGGATATGCAGGACTTCTTGTTCGCTTCCTTTTCGGGTCGGTCGGGGTAACGCTGGCGCTGTCGGGCATATTGAGCAGCCTCCTTGTTTCAGTTGCTACTTTACCATATTATTTACTTGTGTCAATCGCCTTTTACTTGTTTTCTTATTGACACACTGTCGGTAGTGGTCTAAGATTCGAACATGACGCAGAAAAGCCAGCAACCGAACGCTCCGAAGGCGCATGATTGCTGGCTTTTCGCTTGGAACGGCGCTGTAGGGAAGTGGTTAAACCCAGTCCCCTTGAAAGGGAACTCCCGCCCGGGATACGTCGGTTCGAATCCGTCCAGCGCCTCCAGAAAGGTAGGGCCAATGCCGCCACCACCATGACTCCATAGCCACAAGACGAAACCACAAACCTAACAGCGCCCCGCTTTCCGCGCTAACGGAAGGCGGGGCAAGACAAGAAATCGGAAGGCCCGATCTCAAGTCCCTCAAGACGATTTTCGGGCTTTCCTTCGCGAAAAGCAAGGAAAAAGCCCATGACGTGCAAACGTTGTAACCACGATACCGCCCGTAAGTTTGGCAGCTACGGCAAACGCCACATCCAGCGTTATCGCTGCTCATCCTGCAAAGCAACATTCTCGGAACCCGTCCCCAAACTGGGGATGCATTACACCCCGCCGGAAGTGGCGGCGAACGCTCTCAGCCTGATGCTGGAAGGCATGAGCGTCCGCGCCATTGAACGGTTGACCGGACTGCACCGCGACACGATTCTCAGCTTGATGAATACGGCGGCAATCAAAGCCCGCGCCGTTCTCGAAAAGCACATCTGGAATATCAGCCCCAGGTTTGTGCAGATGGATGAAATGTGGGGCTTCGTGCATACCCGCGAACCTCACCTCAACGAACACGATCCCGCCGAATGGGGCAGCACGATGCTGTGGCTGGCAATCGACAGCGAAACCAAACTGATAATCAGTCACCGCATTGGAGACAGAAACGGGATTAACGCTCATGCCTTCGTGGCCGATCTTCGCGCCCGCACGGAAGGGCGCTATCAGGTGACATCCGACCAGTACAACGCCTACGTGGGCGCGATGCGCGAACACTTCGGACTGAACGTGGACTTCGGCCAACTTCGCAAAATCTACAGCAGCGGAACTGGCGACGGCTGGTATGGCAGCGGCCAAGTTGTTGGAGCAGTCCCACATGTCAAAATCGGCAGGCCGGATTTCAAGCGCATTTCGACTTCACACGTCGAGCGCACCAACCTCAGTGTTAGGATGCACCTTCGCAGATTCACGCGCCTAACAAACGCGCACAGCAAGACGCTGGCGAACATGAAAGATGCCGTGGCGTTATACGTCGCGTTCTATAACTTTTGCCGCGTACAGAAGAATTTGAAAGGAACGCCCGCAATGGCCGCGGGTTTGAGCGACCATGCTTGGAGCGTTCAGGAATTATTCGCTTAACTTGCAGAGACAACGGAAGCTGAAACTTTGCGACGCGACCCATTCACCACCCGAACAACTTCCTTCTTTGGTTCGGGGGGTGCCTCGGGCTCTGGTGGTTTTAGATTTAGGCTTAGTTGGCTTCCCTCAAAATCGAGTCTGGCGCGATTGGTAGCTTCGGGATGCAGAGCAAGATCCACGCGGGCACTATGATGAATGATGTCCTCTATGCGGACAATTCTTATCCTGTCGCATTTGATTCCGCGGTTCACATTCTCATAAAGGCCGGCGGCTCTCGCATCGCGTTTCATAGGTTCGGTGGCCCGCTCCAAAGTTATAAGACAGGCAAGAGTTGCTCCCTCCTTCTCCATGTCACCTCTCAGGGCTGCGATGTCTTTTCGGTTTACTCCTCCCGATTTAGCCTGGATGACCATTTTTGCAGCATTCAGATCGCCGCCATTCCAAAAGTAGTACACGCCGTCTATGCCCCCATCAGCACCCTTTTTCTTTTTGATAACCGCACGGTTGTTCGTGTAGGTGAGAATCGCCCACTTCTCAAATTCCTTTCGAGTGCGATCATCCTTCTTGTTCGCCAATGCTCTTGCGGAAGCCATGTCCTTTGGTATGCCGTCAAGAACAACGGCATCCGCCACAGGTTTACCAAACTTGTCCTCTAAGCGGGCCAGAATCGTGGCGATGGCATGGTAAGTGATGTCAATTCCAATCCAGTTTCGCCTTAGTTGCTGGGCAACTGCCACCGTCGTTCCGCATCCGCAGTAAGCATCCAAAACGATCTGCCCTTCTCTGGTGGAAGCGCGAATAATCCGAGACAGCAAGCCCTCGGGCTTTTGTGTCTCGTATCCAAGGCGCTCTTGATCTCGCGGTGAGAGCCATCTAACTTCTTCGTCAATTCCGTTTTCCGTGCCGAAAACAGTTCCACTTGTGTAGGGCTGATATGTCCACAAATCTGAAAGCGGCTGGCCGTCATCGGGTGTTAGGTAATGTTCATAGATCGGCCACGCCTGTCCTTCGATGATTTTGATATACCCAGCCTCATAGAGACGGTCAAATTTTTGATGCTGAGACAGTTCCGACAAGTCCTCCCCTAAGTCTTCCAATAGCGCCCGTGGAACTGCCCAATGCCGCCCTTTGGCACTGGGATCAAATCCGCGCCACGGCTGACCAGACTCCCCGTTTCTCAGTCCTGACCCCGTGAGTACATTGCCGTAATAGTTGGTTCGATAGCCCCGCTCGTCCTGAACGAAGTATTCATTAACGTGACCCCGCATGTAGGAGCGCTTAGCATGAGTCCACGTGTATTCGCTGGGCTGGGCAGATTTCGTGTAGAAGAAAATCACGTCGTGAATTGGCGCAAACCGCGTAGTTTTGTTGTGCGATCCTGTTCGCCGCCAGATAATCTCATTTTTGTAGTCGCCGCCATTGGGCAAGAATATTGCGTCAATGATGAGCTTGAGGTAGTGACTCGAAGTCGGGTCGCAGTGTAGGTAAAAGCTCCCACTCGGAGCCAACACGCGATTGATCTCCGCCAGCCTTCGGGCAATGCTGACCAAGTAAGCTAGAAGGCTGTCCTCCCCGAGGACATTGTGCAGGCCAGCAATAAGTTCGATGGTCTGGGCTGTAAATCTCCCGGCTATGTTCTTGCGTATCTCGTCGTAGCCCTCGCGCGCCTGATCATCCCACGTCCATGTATCAACAAATGCCTGTTCCTGTGCCAAATCTTCATGCCCGATGCGGTTGTAGATTTGGTTATAGTTGCGCTTGGAATTAAACGGCGGGTCTATGTAACAGAGGTGGACGGATTCGTCCCTTATCCTATTGCGAAGTATCTCCAGATTGTCGCCATAGTAGAGACGATTAGGCGGCACAGGGTCTCCCTTGGTGAGCCGGGGAGCAATTCTACCCCGTTTTTCCACAGATGCAACAGTTTTTGTGCAAATCTTCGTCGCGGTTCGTGGCATTAGTCACGCCACCAACACGGTTTTAGGACAGTGCCCAATCTTTCCCTAAGCCATTGAAAACACAAGAAGGTGTAAAACGAATGCTCGCGAACCCCACTGCGCCACGTCAGACCACCTTGACAGGTCCTTTCTGCAGCGCTATGCTAGGCGAATAAAAAGCGAAAGTCGGTGCGCCGTATGCCTGCCTCGCTGCTACAAATCCAGACCGAAGATCCCGATGCCCCCGCCCAGTTGGTCGGAATCGCCAGGCTCGCCGCTCACGGAGAATCTCTCCGCCAGGGCCACCTGATCGAGTACTTCACCCTCCCCGCGAAGTCTCTGCTCAATCGTTGCACCAGCCAGCGGGTTCCCTTCCAATGGACGATCAACCCTTATCGCGGCTGCGAATTCGCCTGCAAATACTGCTATGCACGCTATACCCACGAGTTCATGGAAATGCGCGACGGCCTGGACTTCGAGCGCAAGATTTACGTCAAGCAGCAGACCGCGTGGCTTCTGCGGCAGGACCTGAAGAGGGTGAAGCAGGGCGAGCAGATCGCCCTCGGCACAGCGACCGATCCCTACCAGCCGGCCGAGAAGCGCTTCGAGATCACGCGCGGCATCCTGGAAGAAATCGCCGTGCATCGCGGCCTCGAGTTGGGAATCGTGACCAAGTCCGACCTCATTGTTCGCGACGTCGAGCTTCTCCGACGGGTAGCCGAGCACAACCGCCTCTACATCAATCTCACCATCACGACCTTGAATACGAAGCTGGCGCGCATCCTCGAACCGCGCGCCCCTCGTCCCGATTTGCGGCTGCAAGCGGTTGCGAAACTGGTGGAGGCTGGACTGAATGCGGGAGTCATCTGCTCGCCGGTGCTTCCGGGAATCACCGATTCGCCTGCTGCGCTCGACAAGCTGGTGCGCGCCACCAAAGAAGTCGGCGGGAAATATATCTACGCGAATCCCCTTTTCTTGAAACCGTGTTCCGCGAGCATTTTCCTGCCGTTCCTAGAAAAAGAATTTCCCGATCTCGTAGCCGACTACCGCAGGCGCTACGCCGATCGCGCCTTCGTGAGCAAGGCCTACAGCAAACGGTTATCAGCCTTGATGGCAGCACTAAGACAGAAATACGGAATCAAGAAAGAGGTAACGGACAGGGGCACCGTGTCAGCCGAGTACCGAGCGCAAGATGTGCAACTCGGGTTGTTCAGCTAACCGCTCACGGAGGAGGGATGTTTCACTGGTCGAAAAACCGCATCAATCCTCTGGCCGGCAAGTCCGGCACGAGAAATTTCTGGGTGTCCCCGGTCGCTGACGCAAGCGCCTCGGCCGCGCCATATCCGCTGCGCACCGCCCCTTCCATAGTGGCGGGCCATCCGGTCGCGGTCCAGTCTCCGGCGAGAAACAATCGCTCCCAAGGAGTTGTGTGAGAAGGACGGTAAGCATCACTTCCAGGTGCAGGAGAAAACGTCGCATGCACTTCTTTAACGACAGTCGCTTTGATCAACGTTGCTTCGCGGACGCTCGGGAAGAACTCCGCGAGTTCCCTCATGGCGAGTTCGATGATCTCGTTGCGGGACTTGTCCAGCAGCGTCTTCGACGCGCTGACCACCAGTTCGAGATAGCTGCCGGTTTCGCTCGATTCGCGTCTCGTGTTCAGGATCTTCGACTTCTGAAACATCCACTGGATCGTCCGTTCGAGAAGGACAGCGTGTTCCAAAGGGGTGATTTCGCGATCGAACCAGAGGTGAATGCCGGTAATCGGCACGGAGCCGAAGTGTCCCGCCTGCTCTCGCAACGGCTGCATCTCCGGAGTGTCAGGCAGCAACTTTTCGATGCTATTGAAAGGAGTCGCCAATATCGCAAAGTCAGTCGACACTTCGTCGCCGCCGACTCTTACACAGACACCGCCCTCGTCCGCTTGCAGCGAATCGACCGACGCCCGCAGATGAACGCGTCCACCACGGACTTCGATGTACGATGCCGCCACGCCATACAGCTCCGACAACGGCACCGCGGGAAGCCCCATACGCCCGGCTTCCGCCGACTTCAGAAACGAATCGCGAAACACCAGCGCGGCATAACGAACCGAAACCTGGTCAAGATCATCATTGAGGGCACTGATAAGAACCGGTGCCCAGAAGCGGTCAATGGCCTGCTTCGTCTGTCCGTGCCGCATGAGCCACGACTGAAAGTCTTCGTTATCGTCGGCGGGAAGCGCAGGCATCAAGGCCAGCAGCGCTCGCGAGATCGCCAGCTTGTCTTTCACGTCGAGAACCGACGACGCAAGAAAGGATGCGGCAGTATGCATCGGCGCAGGTAGCCAACTTGGTTTGAGCGTTGAAGTCGGTCCGTTCGGCAGAAGAAACGTAATCTCGTCGTACCAACGAATCTGGTCTTCTACGCCGAGCCGTTGGTAGAAGTCGATGAGGTTGGTGCAGCAGCCCAGCAGCACATGCTGACAGTTGTCGACCACCTCACCTGTGCCGGGAAGCTCGTATGATGACGCCCGTCCGCCCAGATAAGGCCGCCGTTCGAACAATTCGACGTGATAGCCCGCATGGGCGAGCGCGCATCCGGCGGAGATTCCCGCCAAGCCTCCACCAATCACCGCGACGCTGGGCCGCTGATTCTGGCTTGCGAAGCTCATGTCAGGCGGCGCACAAAGCCCTTTGCCAGGATGCCGACCTTTTCGCCGGTGCTCAACTTCACGCGTTCGGAGAATACGTCGTATCCCCGCGCTTCGATGCGATCCAGCAGCCGCCGGTAGATTTCGACCAGCGTCCACAGTGCCGGCTGGCTGTTGTCGTCGATCATCGGGAGCAACTCGTCTGCCGAACGATACAACTCGCGCGCGCGCTGGGCCTCAAACTCAAGTACCGGCCGAAACGCCGCAGCAGCATTGCCATTGTTGAGCGCGCTTGCTTCTACGCCAAAGCGGCGAAGGTCTTCGCTGGGCAGATAGACTCGGCCAAGAGAACTGTCTTCCTTCACGTCGCGAATGATGTTGGTGAGTTGGAACGCCACTCCTGTCTGTTCCGCGAGCTTTTCGGCGCGTGGGTCGCGATATCCAAAAATGCGGATGCAGATCAGACCAACGACCGAAGCAACGTGGTAGCAGTAGTCGTAGAGCTGCTCGAAGGTTTCGTACTGCAATCGCGAATTCAGCGGACCGACCGACGAGAGCTCTTGCGGGGGCAAGTCCATCGCAGTTCCCTGCACCAGCTTTTCCAGCAGTTCCAGCGGGATGTTGAACGTCTTTTGCGTATCGGCCAACGCCATCAACACCGGATCGTCAGTCCGCTCGCTTCCGATGACGCGATGCAGAGCGTTCATCCATTCCGCAAGTTTTACCCGCCGCTGGTCGCAGGGGACGCTGGGATCATCGGAAATGTCGTCGGCGTGCCGCATGAAGGCATACACCGCCGAGAGCGCATTTCGCTTGCGAAGAGGCAGGACGAGGAAGCCGTAGTAGAAGTTCTTGGCAGCCGAGCGGGCGATGTGCCGGCAAACACCGTAAGCTGCCCGCAACTGCAGCGGGTGTTCGCTCACAACATCTTTCCCACCGCCGCTCGCGCCACAAGCCATAGCTTGCGCGGCTTGGAGATCGACGGGCGGCTCTTCAGCACGTCATAGCCTTGCTGCTCGATAGCGTTGAGGATCTCGAGGCCGCCGCGGCTGAATAGATCAAGGTCAGTCGCGAGGTGCTTGTCGACTTTGCCGATCAGGGGCAGCCCCTTCGCGAACCACTCGCGCGCACGCGCCACTTCGAACTTCATCATCGCGAGGAATTGCGGCGTAGCGCGGCGGTCGGCGATGTCACTCTCGCTGACACCGAACTTCGTCAGGCTCTCGAGCGGCAGGTAGATGCGGCCCTTGCCGTAATCGACGGCGACATCCTGCCAGAAGTTCGCCAACTGCAGCGCGGTGCAGGTGTAATCGGAAAGCTGCTGGCGTTCAGCATCGCGGTATCCGCAGAGATAGAGCACGAGA
>Ga0210383_10005594_pt1 | contig 11023 bp, 18 predicted proteins | sample IncBWC14OmetaG_FD_160072 | JGI IMG/M metagenome (GOLD analysis project Ga0210383, IMG submission 160072) | Forest soil microbial communities from Barre Woods Harvard Forest LTER site, Petersham, Massachusetts, United States - Inc-BW-C-14-O ...
GCCTCAAAGCGCACTGCTGAACTACCGAAGCCGCGCAAAGCGATCGCGGCGTCGCCGAGAGCACCGGTCAGAACCACCTCGCCGACCGCCAGACCAGGAACGGCGGGCGGGACGGTCACGTGCAGATCGCCGGTCATCGTGTCGCCGGACTTGAACACATAGAGCGCGTCGGCCTCGGGCTTGGTGAGACCGTGGCCGGTGAAGTGGTTCCAGCTATCGCTGTCGCCGTTCCAGATGATCCAGTCGCCGTTGGTGATCGACTCACCCGCGATGCCGGGGACGCCGGCGGGTGCGATCTCGGGCAGGGCGGGATCGGCGGTCACGCAGGTAAAGAGATCGCCGGGATGGAAATTCGTGTTGCCGATCAGGTCGGGGTTATTGGCCTCGACTTCCCAGAGCCCGATGAAGCGAAGCGGCACTTGCGCGGTGCCGCCGGCCGGCCCCGGCTCGTTGCCGGGGATGAGCAGCGCCCATTCATCGCCGGTCGCCGTCGGCATGGTGTTGGTGCGCTCTTGGCAGACAAAGAGGTGATAGCCGAAGCGCACCAGGTCGCCGCGCTCGTAGGTCTCGCCGGGCACATAGACGCCGATAAAGCGCATCCCCGGCACGGCGATCGGCGGGGAGACGTCGCCGTCCTCGTATTGTAGCCGGATGATGCCCGGCGCTATTTCCTCGACACCGGCGAGGCCGGCGCCGCGTGGCCCCGGGTCGCCCTTTTCGCCGATCCCCGGCTCGCCCTTGGCGCCCGGTAGGCCGCGCTCGCCGCGCTCGCCGCGCTCGCCGCGCGGGCCGGTCTTACCGCGCCCGCCGCGCTGTGCGGCAAGTTTCCATTCGGCCGAGGGTGGCGCCGTCGTGGCAAGCTCGACGACGCAAACCCAAGTCGACCCGTCGAGCGCGACCTCATCGTTTAACTCGTAGGTCGTATCCGATTGATAATGGCCGCGATGAAGCGGAACCGCGAGGCGGAACGCGGCTTCGTGGACGGTCCCCGAGGAAAGCCGGTTAGTGAGGGAAAAGGCGCGCGGGTCGTCGGCGTCCACTTCGCCGACATAGCTTTCGGTACCATCGGCGAGGACGCGCCAGGCGCGGTCCTCGGGGTCGGGCGCGGTGGCGGTGCGCTGGACCGCCTGCCAAAGTCCACCATGCGCCGTAACGCACTCACCGGCGTCATAGACCCTCCCCGGAATGTAGAGCCCCGCCGGCGGCACGGTGCCGTCCTTGCCATCGCGTGGCCGCGGGATCAGCGCGGTTTGCTGAATGATGCGGTCGGGGATCGCGTGGGTCTCGGCGGTGACCTCGGCGGCGAGTTGCCGGACCGCCTCGGCGCTCTGGCGCATCGCATCCTCGGCGCGCCGCAGATTGGCGTCGACGAGTTCGCGCATCCGCTCGGTCGCCTCGACCATGCGCGCGCCAAACTCGGCCTCGAGCGCGGCGAGGCGCTCGTCGACCTCGGCGCGCAGCCGGGTCAGGACCGGCGCGATCGCGCCGACGAGGTCAGTGATAGGTCCGTCCGCTCCGTCCATAGACCAGTCGCGGCAAGCGCGGCGGCGGTGCGCCGGCGAAGACCTCAGCCATCAGGGCGTCGGTCAGGGTGGTGGGGTCGAGCGGCGGCGGCGGCGGCAATTCGCGTTGCGGCGCCTGCGCCGGCATCATCGGCGGTTTTGGGGTGAGATCGGTGCGGCTGGCGAGTTGCTCGACCGGGACCATCTGCTGCTGCATGAAGATCTGGTCGCCGCCGGGAAGCGCGTTGAGACCCTCGATGCGGCGCGCCTCGTTCGGGGTCCGCAAGCCGCCCTGCACCGATTTGGTCAGCGCCTCGGTGCGCTGTAGCAGCTCGGCGCGGAACATCTGGTCGAGGTCGAATTCGAGATATTCGGTGCGGCCGTCCATGCCGAAAAACTGCGACAGGCGCTGTTCGAGCGCCCGCATATGCGACGAGAGGCAGCCGTTCCAATATTGCCGGGTGAGCTGTTCCGACGAGTTGTAACTGACGTTTTTCAAGTCGCCGATCATGAACCCCGGCACGCGGTAGACCCGCGCGACATCCTCGACGGTCCAGCGCAATTGCTCGATCAGTTGCGCGTCGACCGCGCTCATCGTCAGCGCCTCCCATTTGAGGCCTTGCTCAAGTACCGCGACGTCGCCGGCGCCTTCCTCGCCGGAAAAGAGCCGCTGAAACCGTTCCTTGATCCGATCGGCCGCTTGCTGGTCGATCTTCGCGTCGGTCGACAAGATGCCGCTCGGTCGGGCCATCCGGTTAAAGAACCGGTCGGTGCTGCGCAGGATCGCCAGCCCGGCGCTGCAGCTGGCGGCGGCGGCGACCAGCGGCGAGACGCCAAACAGCGGGTCGTTGAGCGTCAGAATCCGGTGATGGAACATATCGCGCGGCGGGACCATCACCGTGGTGTTGAGATCGGCGAGCGGTTGCTGGCCCACCTGATAGAAGTAATCGGCCTGACCGCTGAGCCGGCTCACCCACACATAGTCGGGAAAGAGGCAGTGCAACTTCTCGACCTGGTGGCGCCCGTTGCGGATCGGGTAGAGGTAGCCGTTGCCGCGATAGAGCACCGAGGCGACGAGCTGTTTGATGAGGTCGAACCCGGTCTGATAGTCGTTCGGCTCGTCGAGCACCGAAGTTGCCCACGAGTGGCGGACCTCGTGACGGCTCTCGCCGTCGTCCCGCCAATGGCGCATCGGCAACCGGGCAATGTCGCTCGAAATGACGTCGATCGCGGTGTAGAGCGGCGGGAAGCTGAGCCCGCCCAATCCGCTGCCGGGCGCGTCGCGGCCCGATTGCCACCAGTGCTCGGGCCACACCAGGCGCAGATTGGTGGCACCGCTGCCAAGCTGACGCTGCACCCAATTCGTCACGCGGGTGAGCATCGCGCCGCCGAGCATTAGCGGCGCACCCGGCGTCCGACCGTGGTTGGCGAGGCGTGGCTGGTCATCGGCTCGGTCTTGCTGTCTTCATCCGCTTCCGGTGGCGGCTTGGGCGGCTCCGGCGGCCGGTGATCGGGGATGCGCGAGAACAAGCCGAACACCGCGAGGCGGTCATACTCGGCTTGGTCCTCTTCGCTCTCGACCTCGATGATGTCGCCGACGCCGAGCAGCTCGCCGTGCCAGAAAACGTCGGGGTAAAGGCATCTGAGTTTCATGCGTCCTCCCACAAAAAAAGGGCGGCCCGAACCGGCCGCCCTCAGTGCCCAGACCCAAAGTGGTCATTCGGCGGTGTACGCGAAAACCACCGCGACGTCGTGCCGACGCGCCCAGGTGTGCCGCATCCTGATGCGCATAAACACCATGTCGTTTTGGAACGCGCTGAAGAAGTTGTTGGTCGCGTCGGGCGGGGTCGCCGGGTTGGCGTCCGACTCGATCGAGGCGTGCTCCGACGCATCGATCATCGGCAGCATGTCCTCGGCCCAGATCAGTTGCGAGGCGTCCATCAGCGCATAGGCGGTGTTGGGCGTGGCCGCCGGCGGCGGACCCGGCCAGGGGATCGGGATATTGGTCGAATCGATGATGGGATACCCAAGCAAGGTGCCGGCATCGACCTCGGCCTTGAACGCGAAGATCTGCTGATTGGTGCGCAGCAAGCGGAGATATTCCTTGGTGCGCGCGTTCATCACCCAGACCGGCGCCCGCATCGGGACGTTCATCCGGCGCAGCTCGTAGATCATGTTGCGCAGCGCCACGGTGACCGCCGGCACCGCAGCGTCGTCGTCGTGCACCGGGATGTAACCGCTCCCCGCACCCGCCACGACGCCGCCGAGCGGGCCGCGACCGATGAGGATGCCCGCCGGCCCGGCGCCGGCCGCCGCCACCGAGAACCACACGGTGTCGATGGTGCGCGCGGTCCCCGCTGTCATGTCGTCGCGGATCATCTGCTCGATCCCCGGGTCCGACCGCGTCAGCAGCTCGTTGGTGGTCGGCACGATGACCGCGAGCTTGCTAGGGGTCAGCTGCAGCTGGGCAAAGTCGAGCCGCTGCACGCGGATCGAGCCGCCCTCTCCGACATAGCCGCCGGCGACACCGCCCTGCTGCCGCGGGATCAGCAAGGTGCCCGCGTTGTTGAACTGCAGCTGGCGCATCCCCGGCATCCGCGCCACGATCAGCATCGGGCGCAGCATCTCGATGAATTCGGCACCGAGGTGCTCGAGGCGGACGAGCGCCCCGGCATTGGCCGGACCTTCGTTGGACGCCATCGGCGGGGTATTGGGCGCGCGGGTTACCCAGCCGTTCCACGCGGCGTAGCGGATAACCTCGGTTAGCTGCTCGTCGCCCCAGCGCCAAGACGCATACTCGGCCGCGCCGTGGCGGCCGGCGACGCACATGGCGATCGCCATGCGGGTAAACCCGGCGCCCTTGTAGTCGTCGAGCCGGGTCATGTCGCGGCCGGTGACGGGCTGGCGTGGCGGGATGACGGCGAGCGCGGTCCCCGGTCGGGCATCGGGGATGGTGTGGGTCACCGGGTGCGCTTGCCGCGCGAGCAAGGCCTCGGCCGCGGTCAGCCGTTCGAGTTGACCATCGACCCCGGTGATGCGCTCGCGGACGTCGTCGAGCGCCAGGTTTTCGGTGTCGTTGAGATCGCGATTTTCGGTGAGCGAGGGCTGCAGCGCCGCCTCGAAATTGGCGACGAGATGCCCACGCTCGGCCTGCAGCGCAGCAATACGCTGAGAAAGCGTTGACATGGCTTAGGTTCCTCGGATCAGGTCTTTCGGGATGGGTTGAGGAACCCGTAACACCGGGCAAACAGGCCGGCTTAACCGGCCTTGAACCGCGCCAACTCGTCGAGCCGTATCGTCCGCCGGGTGAAGTGGCCCACAAGCTCCGGGGCCGCAGGGGACGGGCTCGCCTGATCGGGGCGGAATTCGGGAAAGACGCGGCGCAGAAACGCCGGGTGCGCATCGATCGAACGCGCCAGTTGCACCGCGTCAGGATTGGCGGGCACGCTGCACAGCGACAATTCGATCAGCTGCGAGCGCAGAAACCGGTAGCCGATCCAGCGGTGTTGCTCGTCGTAGCGGTCCTCGGCTTCGAGCGGGACAAAGCCGACGCTGACCGCGCGCAAGGCTTTGATCTTGGTGAGCCGGAACAGCTTGTCGACAAACTCGTCGGTGCCGTCGGGCAAGAATTCGACGCGGGCGACGGTCCGGCTCAGATCGGGCGTCGGGGCGAACTCGCGCACCCAGCCGATCGGCGTGGCCCAACTCTGATGACCCCAGAGGAACACCGGATTGCGCCAGAAATCGCTCAGCTCCCACGACTGCTCGATGACGTCGCCCATCCGATCTTCGCGGTTGGACGAGGCGATAAAGCGGCCGAAGCGGTCATCGCCGACCTCGAGGTCGGCCTGTTTGGTGACGTAGCTGGGGGCGGTCACGGTCAGACCTCCAGCGGGTAGTCTTCCTCTTCGTCGCCGGTGTCGACCTCGATGGCGACAATATCGACCGATTTTTCTTCGTCCTCGTCGTCCTCGGCCTTTTCTTCGTCGTCCTCGTCGTCCATCGCCTTTGGCGCGATCGTCGGATCGAACGGCTCCATTTCTTGCTCGCGGCTGCCGTCGCCCACGGTGGCGCCGCCGTTTTCCATGTCGGGTGAGACGACGGTCCGCAGGATGTAGTCGGCGGCGCGGATGCCGTGATCGCCGCGCCAGTCGTCGCCAGCGGGCGAAGCGGGTACGCGGCCGGTCGGCGATACCATAGCGCGGGTGAATTCGCGGTCGGTGGTGCTCAGATCGCGGGTGCGGATGCTCGGTGCGGGTGTGTTCATTTTCTCGCCCTCGTTAGCGGTGTGATTTCAGCGGGTTGCCAAAAAGCCGCCCTCGTTCGCGGTCTCTGGTCGACATAGCTCGCGACGCCGATCGCTCGGTGTCGTGGTCTACGGATTCGCCATGATGGAGACAGCCGCGAACGCAATTCATCGACTGTACCGTCGGCCATACAGCCATCGCGCGTTTGCTGTCAACGCTTGTGATCGCGCGGGCGGCGGGCTATGTTGCGGGTGGTCTGAGTACCCTGCACTAAATCCGGCGCCTTCGGGTGCCGGTTTTTTTGTGGTCAGCTTGTGTCTATTGACGCCGCGATTTATATTTGGGGGAGGAGCGGGCAACCCCCATGCAAGTTCCTAAGTGCCTCCCTGGGGACAGGCGCCGCGTCAATCGATCCTTCCGCGCAAGTTGGATCGGTTGGTGCGGCGCTCTTGCGTTGGGATGCCTTTTTTAACGAACAAAGTGCTATTCTAGGAGCGGATCGAAGAAGTGCGCTGACACTCCTCCGACCCTGACCACGGAGCCCAGGATAGGAAGGCACCAATGGCTAAAACCAATTCTGACACAATCGACCTACGGATGCTCGGTCGCCAGATCGTCGAGACGCGGCTGAAGGTCGGGCACCTTGAGGCGCGGGTGAACGAGACCGCGCGCGACATTAAGGTGCTGCTCGTGATGAGCCAGAACCTCGACGAGGCGGTCAAAGACCTCAACCGGCAATTCGGAGAGTTGATCGGCGCGCTCAACAGCCGCATCGGCGCCATCGAGAACCGGCTGGATCGGGTCGATGGCTGACGACAATCCTACACCAAACCCGGACCTGCGGATGCTCGGCGAGATGATCATCGCGCTGCGCGATGAGATGCGGGCGGCGCGCGAAGACCTCCGCGTGATCCGCGTCCAGTTGCGCCGGATCGAGGACCGGATGGAGCGGCAGGACGAGCTAATCCTGTCCCTCATGCGGAGTGATCAGGATTTGGAGCGGCGACTGCGGGCTGTCGAGCGGGCGCAGGAGGACGCATGACTTTCCGGATGCTCGGTCGCCAGATCGAGAACCGGCTGGATCATGGCGTGGTGTAGAGCCTGGCACGCACGGCGCAATCCTTGGCCTCGAGGAGCTTGCGCAGCGCGACTGTCCGTTCAGGGTTGCGCGGCAAGGTTTGCGTTAGCCAATCGGCAAGATCGCCAAACGGCCGGCTGACGGTTTGCAAGTCCTCGCGCAAATGGGCGTAGGCGAAAAACTGCATCATCGGCTCGGTGTCACTCATGTTCGATCCTCCTTTGCGCAGCGCCAGTAAGCGCGATTGCTCAAGTAGCGGCGTGCGATCGGCGAAGACAAAGGCCAGCCACAGCGCCAGCAGCCCCCACGGCACGACGAAGGTAAGAACATCGTCGTCACTCGGGAACATCGGTGTCGGGGATATGCCGCGCGCGATCAATCACCCCGCGTTGGCTTTCACGGTGACCGACGAGGATTTCCGGTTTCTCGGCCGGCGGCTTGCGCGGCGGTTCGTATCGCGGCGGCAATTTCCCGCGTCGTTTCAGCACCAGATAGACCGCGAATAGATCCTTGAGGCTCGCGGCGACCAGCCTGTCGGCATTGGGCAGCACGTCGAGGCGCAGCACGTATTCGAGGTTGCGGATCGGCGCGCGCGGCAGCTCGTCCCAATAGACGCACGGGTAGGATTTACCCATCACCTTGGCGACGACGAAATAGGTCGGGCGAGTGGTCATGACGCCACCCGAACCAACAGCCGCGCGACGCGCTCGGCCTGCGCCTGCGTCGCATAGGAGCGCGTGACCAGTTCGTCATAGTGGCATGGACATCTGCGCCGGACATACCAGCCGGGTTGAAATCGCGTAGCCGTCGGTAGCCTGTAGGGCGGCGTCTCACGCTTAACCACATCGAGCCAGCACGCCGCGTTGTGATCGTCCGGCTCGGGCGCGTGCGACCGCCGCAACAGCTTCTCGCGCGCACCGACCGCGTCGATCGCCGCCTCATAGGCCGCGGTGAATTCCGGTGTTCCCGGCTCGGCGCGGATGCGCACCACGCGGGTGTCGCCTTTGGCGACGCGATGACGCACATAGCGATACATCACAGCCCCGTGTTGGTACGCATAGAAGAACGGCAAGCCGAGGCTCATAGCCCGCTCCCCTTACACTCGCGGATGAAAACGTCGATCACTTTGCACGCCGCGCGGGCCATCTTGGTCGCCTCACACACCGCGCGCGTAAGCTCGACGCCTTCGGGCACCGTGACCCGGCGTCGTTTCAAGTCGATCACCAGAACGGGGCCGGCGGGTCCCGCGAAGGTCAGCGTGTGCGTTTCAAAACCGTCGCGGATAGTTTTCACAGCGGATCGATCCCGAGATCGAGCGCGGCATCGAGCCAGCGATCGAGCGCGGCGCGGCTGGTCAGCCCATCGAGACCGGCGCGCAGCTCGTCGATATCAGCGCCCCCGAGCCAGTCTCCCGCCATGATCCACTGGCGAAGATAGGCGCGCATCGCGGCGATCTGCTCGTCGGTCATCAGCCGGTGTCGCAGATAAGCTTCGATCGCCGGCGCCAGCACGCCGCTCGTCTCGTTGCGCCAATAGCCCGGTGCTTCGATCATCATCATGACATTTCCCCCCAGATAATGGCCGCGAGCGCCTTGAGCGCGGCGATCGTCCAACTCCGTATGGTTTTGGGGTGCACGCCGTAATAGCCGGCGAGCTGCGTCCACGATTGGTCCTCGACGACGTGTCGCTCGATCATCGCAAAAACCGTCCGGCCGATGCAGTTCCGGATCGCGTGTAGCCGGTTGAGCGCATCGATGCGGCGGATCGAGGAGACATCAAACCCGAGCGCGCCACCTTCACTAAATGTCATCGACGTCGCCGGCCAATCGTCGGCGATGACGATCTCTGACAAGGTCCGGAACAACGCGGCGGCGCGCCAGACCGGAAAGCTGATCGCGCCATCGATCAAGAGCTGATCAAGCCGGGTCCGGACGCGCCAGAACGGTCGGAACGAATGTTCGCCGATCGCCGGCGCCTCGACCGCGTGGTGTTGCTGGAAGTATTTTGTCGGTTCGCTCACGGCCAATCGTCATCAAATTCCGAGTCGTCGGTGCAATCGCGATCGAGCAGCGGCGCGACGAACACGACGACGATCACCCAACCAATGAGCAACCACGCCCATGTCTTCACCGCTCTTTATCGCGCGACAGCTCGACGAGGATCGTTAGGGCCTGGTCGAGATGCTCCTGTTCCGCATCCCGCTCCCGCCGGCGCCGCCCACCAATGCTTCAAATGCGTCAGCACCGCCTTGATGCGGCGTAGCTGAGTTTCGGTCAGCTCCTCGTTCATTCTCACCTCGTCCGGTCCAGCATCGCGGCCCAGATCACACGCAGCAGCCCCTTGCGGTAACGCACGCCGTGATCGCGATCGGGCGCCGGTCCTAATGCGAGGTCCAACTCGGCAAGCCCGGCGGCGACCATCTCGCGCGTCGGCGTCACCAGTTCGGCGATCACCAGGTCGACGACGGTCTCGCAATATTCGATCGAGTAGCCCTTGCGCAGGAGCGCGACGATCGCCGCACCCCGCGGCGTATCGATCATCATCGCAAGCCGGCCGTACCCAAGATCAGCGACAACAGCCACAAGGCGATCGCCAGCCAGCCGAGATGCGGGCGGCCCCACGGCCGCTGCCACGGTTGGAAGGCCTCGATCAAGGCCAAGATGAAGGCGGCGATCAGCAGAATTAAACCGACCATGGCGATACCTCCGGTTCCCATGCGGCGATCCTGCCGCGCAACGGGATTTGCCAGCGTTCAAGCTGGCCGAGCACGTTGTCGACCGAGTAGCAGACCGCGAGATCGCGCACCGCGCCGGTCTTGCACAGTTGCGCAAAGCGCTCGACCTGGCCGACGACCTCGCGCAAGCCGTGCTTGGTCTTGACGATCCGGGTTTGTGACAGTTGCCCGCCGCGCCGCTTCAACTCGATCAGCCAGACGCCGTTGTAGAAGACGAAAATATCCGGCAGTCCTGACTTCAGCCCGCACTTCACATACCGCGCCGCCTGCTGCGGTGACAGTTCGACGACGCCCGCCGGGTAGGTGAACCACAACGCCGGCGGCAGCAGTAACGCATCGAGCGCGGACGCCACCGCCTCGTGAATGTCACGCTCCAACGGCTCCGGCGCGGTGAGATGGAAGCGCGCGGCCATAACGGCTATGAATGCGATCGCCGCAGGGGGGGGTCCCCCGCGGCTTTCGAAGGAGGACACGGATGAAAATCCATGTCTTCCTGTCCTGGGGCCGGATGCGGCTGCGGCTTAGCTTCCGCATCCACCTGTAGGACAGGGCGCCGGGAGAGCCTAGGAACTCTCCCGGTTGCCCCGGAAAGATACGGCAGAATGCCGGGAACGGCAATATGGCGGGCCGCAGCGCTCATGCGGTGCCGATCGTCGCGTCCGCTTGGCCGCGCCATAGCTCAGGATCGCCGGAGAGGTGTTGCCGCGCCGCGGCGAGCGCCTCATCGACCTTTTTGCGCGGTCGGCCGCGTCCGCGTTTCACCGGCTGTTCGGCGAACGGCTTCGGCTTGTCGACGGTCGCGGTTGCGATCGCGGCTTCACCGAGCGGAAGATCGGCGAGCATCCCGAGCGCGTGACGATACTCGTCGAGAAGCTGGTAGCGCGACTGCCGCGCCGCCGGGTCCATCCGTCGCTCGCGGACAATCTCACGCAGGATCGTGGTGTCGAAACCCGCCTCCTTCGCTTCCTTGTACACCTCGCGAATGTCAGCGTTGAGCGCGTCGCGGTCGTCGTGCAGGCTCTCGATGCGTACTGAATACGATCGCAGCGCCGAGCCGATATGATCACCGTCCATGTGTCAGTGTCTCCTGTTGAGTAGTGCCAAAACCATATCTTCGCGCCGCTGCCAGTCTTCATCGGTGACCGAGGGTTCACGCTTTTGATGACGGGCAGTCATCTCGGTAAAGGCCGCTTCCGCAATATCGGACGCGGCCCCAAAATCACCGTCGCGAATTCTTACAAGCGCCAGCAACGCCGGCGTTGTCATGTCATCCAGCAGCTTGCGCAACTCGTAGGGCCAATCGACGGCCGGCATCAGTTTCCCTCCCTATGGTGGTGGTGGAGGTGGATGATCCGGCGATTTACCTGGCGGCGGTTCTTTGTCTGGAAAGAACACTGTCTTGATTGGTTCGTCGAGGTCGCAGCCCTTCTCAACGGCAGTAGAACGGAGCAGCACATATTTT
>Ga0210383_10005595_pt1 | contig 11022 bp, 10 predicted proteins | sample IncBWC14OmetaG_FD_160072 | JGI IMG/M metagenome (GOLD analysis project Ga0210383, IMG submission 160072) | Forest soil microbial communities from Barre Woods Harvard Forest LTER site, Petersham, Massachusetts, United States - Inc-BW-C-14-O ...
GCTTTGCACCGCTTGGGCTCGTTCTTGAAGCCCTTGTCGGAGAAAAACATCTGCTCGCCGGCCGTGAAAACGAATTCAGCTCCACATTCAGAGCACTTCAGGACCTTATCGTGGTATTCCATTGCGCTGCTCCACTGTGCTGGGAGAGGACTGCAGCGAGCAACTCACGCCAGACGATCGGAAGGATTCGCCTACGATTGATGCGATTCCCACGTCACGTCTGGCACGAACTGCTTAAATGGGCCCAATTAATGTTCGCTTAATCCTGCTCACGACGTTGCTTTTTGCGGAGACGCTTACGCGAGAGAGCTTCCTTGGCGCGACGCTTTTCTCCGGGCTTCATGTAGTAGCTGTGCTTCTTGATTTCTTTGATGATATCTTCCGACTGCACTTTCCTCTTGAAGCGCCGGAGTGCATTCTCCAAAGATTCACCCTCTTGAATGACAACTTCTGCCACGCGTATTCACCCCCATCCCTTTTAGTGTGTGTGATTGTCTTGCTGGATTCACACCAGTGTAACCGGTACACACCCTGCCCGGCAATCAGCAACTTCTATCCAAGGCTATCCCCCAAGTCAAGGGATAAATTGTATAAGCGGCAATCGGCGTCGTTATGTAACTACATCGTAAACGGTTATCGAAATTGATAGGAGTGCGGATTCTGCACCCAGCGCTCCTTCGGGGTCGCTTGCCGACATTTCACGCACCCCTGAAATTCTTGCGGTAGAATGAACTTCGGATCGAATAGATCGAGTATTTTGTTAGATGATTCGGATCAAGGACTTCGCAACGTGCCCCTGATGCGTAATGTGCTCGGTGTCCTGCTGGCAGGCGGCCAGGGCGAACGTCTATGGCCATTAACGCGAGACCGCGCCAAACCTGCCGTTCCCTTCGGCGGCGTTTATCGCATCATCGACATTACGCTTTCGAATTGCCTCAATAGTGAGTTGCGCCGCGTGTTCGTTCTTACGCAATACAAAGCCCTCAGCTTGAATCGTCACGTCCGTCGCGGCTGGTCCCCGCTTATGGGACTCGGCGAATTCATCGAAGTGCTTACTCCCCAAATGCGCGTTTCGCAGCACTGGTACCTTGGCACCGCCGACGCCGTCTATCAGAACATCTACTCAATCGGCAGCGAGCAATCGAATTACGTTTTTATATTGTCCGGCGACCACATTTACAAAATGAACTATCAGAAAATGCTCGAGCAGCACGTCGAGGCAGGCGCGGACGTTACCGTCGCGACTCTCGAAGTCGACATCGACGAAGCCGCAAAGAGATTTGGCGTCATCGAGACGGATAAGAACTGGCGCATCGTCGGGTTCGAAGAAAAGCCCGCACATCCGAAGGCTTCGCCAATTCATCCCGGCAAGGTCAACGCTTCGATGGGCGTCTACCTCTTTAACACACAGCTTCTTGTGCCTATTCTGATTGCCGACGCGGAAGATCCCACGTCTTCGCACGATTTTGGTAAGGACATTCTGCCGCGCATCATCGATAAATACCGCGTCTTCGCCTACAACTTTCAGGATGAAAATAAGAAGGACACTTCCTACTGGCGGGACGTTGGCACTGTGGACGCCTACCACGAAGCAAATATGGACCTCGTATCCGTGTCCCCGGTTTTCAACCTCTACGACAAGAGCTGGCCGCTGCACACCTGGCAGCAGCAATATCCGCCGGCGAAATTCGTTTTCGCCGATCCTGAGCGCACTGGCACCGCGATCGATTCAACGGTTTGCGGCGGCTCGATCATTTCCGGCGGGCGCGTGGAACGCAGCATTCTGGGCTACGACGTCCGCGTAAACAGCTACAGCGACGTGGAAGACTCGATCATTTTTAATCATGTGAATATTGGACGCAGTTGCCGAATTCGCCGCGCCATCATCGATCGTCACGTCAGCATTCCTGAAGGTACTGTAATCGGCTATGACGCGGAAGCAGATCGTGCTCGTTACTCGGTCAGCGAAAACGGCGTCGTAGTCGTGGTTCGCCCGGAATCCATGCTCGAAGAACCCGAATAATTTTCGTATCTCGTTGGCCGATTCAAGAATTTCCCGTAGACTGCACTCCTTTGCTCGTCCTTCGGAGGCCACAATGTCCGCCAAAATTATCGCCGTTCATGCCCGCGAAATTATCGATTCGCGCGGCAATCCCACCGTCGAAGCGGACGTTCGCCTGGACGGTGGCGCTCTCGGCCGCGCTGCCGTGCCTTCCGGCGCATCCACCGGCGAGCACGAAGCCAACGAGCTTCGCGACGGCGACAAATCGCGCTACCTCGGCAAGGGAGTGCTGAAAGCCGTCGGGCACGCGAACGCGGAGATTGCGAAGGCCGTCACCGGTTTGGACGCGACCGACCAACGCACACTCGATCGCCGGATGATCGAAGCCGATGGCTCGGCCAACAAATCAAAATTCGGTGCGAACGCGATTCTCGCTGTCTCGATGGCCGCAGCGCGCGCTGCAGCAGCCGCCGCAGGCCAGCCTCTCTACAAATATCTCGCGCGCTTTTCGAGCGATGCTTCCGCGAACACCCTTCCCGTCCCGATGATGAATATTTTGAACGGCGGCGCGCACGCCGACAATTCTGTGGACGTGCAGGAATTCATGGTGATGCCGCTCGGCGCGCCAAATTTCCACGAAGCACTGCGCTGGGGCGTCGAAATTTTCCACAATTTGAAATCCGTGCTGAAAAAGAACGGCTATTCCACGGCAGTCGGCGACGAAGGCGGTTTCGCTCCTAATCTGAAATCGAACGAGGAGGCGCTCGAGCGCGTCCTCGAAGCCATCGCTGCTGCGGGGTATAAACCCGGCGAGCAAATTGCTATCGCGCTCGACCCCGCGTCGAGCGAGTTCTACGATCGCGCCACGAAGAAATATATCTTCAAGAAATCTGACAAGTCACAGCGCAGCTCCGAGGAAATGGTGAAATTCTGGGAAGGATGGGTGCGCCAGTATCCAATCGTCTCGATCGAAGACGGCCTTGCAGAAGACGATTGGGACGGCTGGAAAATCCTCACCCGCGACATTGGAAAGAAAATCCAACTAGTCGGCGACGACGCTTTCGTAACGAATCCAAAAATCTTCGCCCGCGGTATTTCCGAAGGCATCGCAAACGCCATTCTCATCAAGCTGAATCAAATCGGCACCGTAACCGAAACCATGGAAGCCGTCGAGATGGCGCGCAAAGCCGGTTACGCCTCTATCATTTCGCACCGCTCCGGCGAAACCGAAGACGCGTTCATCGCCGATTTTGCCGTCGCGATGGGCAGCGGACAAATCAAGACGGGCTCAGCCTCTCGCACCGACCGCATCGCAAAATACAATCAGCTCCTGCGCATCGAAGAAGAGCTGGGGTCCGCGGCCCGTTTCCCCGGCCGCAAAGCTCTCGCAGTGCATTAACAGTGCGATAAAGGAACATTTCCATTCGAACTTTTAATCTCGCTCTAATCGGCTTCGGAAATGTCGGCAAGGAATTCGTGCGCATGCTTCTCGCAAAACGCGCCGAGCTTATCGATAAGTATGCAATCGAGTGGCGCCTCACTGGAGTCGCCTCGCGCCGCATCGGTTGGATTGCCGACTCCGCCGGTCTCGACCCTGAAGCATTGCTCGCCGGCCAATTCCCTTCCATACCTGCATGGAAAACGCCGCACAATCTGCACCAATGGCTCGCAACCGCCGACCCGCAAGTTTTCTTCGAAGCCTCATCTCTCGACTGGCGCAGCGGCCAACCTGCAATCGATCACCTGAAAGCCGCGCTCGAATGCGGCGCCCACGCCGTCAGCGCGAACAAAGGGCCCATCGTCCACGCCTATCGCGATCTTTGCGCACTCGCGAAAGCCAGAGGCCGCAGATTTCTCTTCGAATCCACGGTGATGGATGGCACGCCAATCTTTTCCATGTTTCCGCACTCGCTGCCTGCAGTTGAGCTTCGAGGTTTCCGCGGCGTGCTGAACGCCACCACAAACGTCGTCCTCACCGAGATGGAAAAAGGTCTCACACTTGAGCAAGCCGTGAAAAGAGCGCAGGAAATCGGCGTCGCTGAAACCGATCCCTCAGACGACCTCGATGGTTGGGACGCTACTGTAAAAGTCGCAGCGCTTGTGATCGTGCTGATGGGAGTCGATATCAAGCTCGATCAAATTGAACGCACCGGAATTCGCGGCATCACGCCAGAGCAGGTACGCGCCGCCCGCGAATCCGGCATGCGCTACAAACTAATCTGCCGTGCCGAACGCACGCCAAGCGGCATTCGCGCAAGCGTGAAGCCGGAGCAACTGCCGCTCACCGACCCGTTCGCGCTTCTCGAAGGCACCACGTCCGCCGTCCGCTTCGATCTCGATGTCTTCGGACTCTCGATCGTCGAGCACAAAGCCGCGGTCATCGCCACAGCCTACGGCCTACTCGGCGATTTCATTCGCGCCGTCCAGTAGCGCTCTTTCCTCACTCGGCGAGCGTCCCTAAGAATTTAATGACCACTTCGCAGCCCTTGCATTCATCGTTTCCCGTGCTAGCCTACCGTCGCTACCATGCCGAAACGTCCAAAACCAATCATCCTCACCGTCCTCGACGGCTGGGGCTTTCGCGCCGAAACGAAAGGCAACGCCATCGCCCTCGCGCGCAAACCGAATTACGACCGCCTGCTCGCCGATTTTCCGAACACGCTGATTCACACCTCCGGCCCTTTCGTCGGCCTGCCCGAAGGACAGATGGGCAATAGCGAAGTGGGCCACCTCAACATGGGCGCGGGCCGCATCGTTCACATGGACATCACCCGCGTTGACGCGCTGATCTCCAGCGGCGAACTCTTCCGCCAGCCGCTTCTTCTCGAAGCCATGCACCGAGGCCGCGAACGCCAGCTTCATCTCATCGGGCTTCTGAGCGACGGCGGCGTTCACTCGCATATCCATCATCTCTTCGAGCTTCTGCGCATGGCGCGGGAAAATAAAGTCACGCGCGTTTTCGTTCATTGCTTCATGGACGGCCGCGACACGCCCCCGAACAGCGGCATCGATTTCATCCGCCAGCTCGAACAAAAAATGCGCGAGTACAGCGCCGGCCAGATCGCTACCGTGATCGGGCGCTATTACGCAATGGATCGCGACAATCGCTGGGAGCGCGTCGAGCAAGCATATCGCGCGATGGTCCATGGCGATGCCATAACGAAATTCAGCGACCCCACCGCAGCTGTGCGCGCGAGCTACGAGAAAGGCGTTACCGACGAATTTATCGTCCCCGCCGTGATTACCTCCGAAACCGTTCCCGGAAAACCAGCCGCACCGCGCGGCACGATTCGCAGCGACGACGCCGTGATCTTCTTCAATTTCCGTGCCGACCGTGCCCGCCAGATCACTCGTGCTCTCGTGGAACCCGGCTTCGACAAATTCTCAGATCCCGCACGCCCGAAGGATCTGAAATTCGTCGCCATGACGCAGTACGAAAAAATCTGGCCATGGCTCCAGTACATCATCGGCCCGGAAAAACTCGAGCACATCCTTGCCAACGTTTTCGCCGAAATGCAGTACGAAAACCTTCGCGTCGCCGAAACCGAAAAATATGCGCACGTCACCTATTTCTTCAACGGTGGCGTCGAGAAACCATTCTCCGGCGAAGAGCGAGTCGTCGTTCCCTCACAGAAAGTCCCCACCTACGACCTGAAACCGGAGATGTCCGCGGCAGGCGTTGCAGATACCGTCATCCATGCAATCGAAAAAGGTGACTTTGACGCCATCATTATGAATTTTGCAAACGCGGACATGGTCGGTCACTCCGGCAAGCTCGAAGCAACCATCAAAGCCTGCGAGACGGTCGATGCCTGCCTCGGCCGAATTTTTCAGACGCTGCGTCCCCGTGGCGGCGCGTGGATCATCACCGCGGATCACGGCAACGCCGAGACGATGATCGATCCCGTTACCGGCGGCCCACACACGTATCACACGACAAATCCCGTCCCGTTTATTCTGCTCACCGAAGACGGGCGCCTTCAGCTGAAGCCGAATGGCTCGCTACGCGATATCGCGCCCACGCTGCTCGGCGTCCTCGGCCTCGGCTCGCCAGTCGAAATGACTGGACAAGACTTGCGCATCCTGCCCGGCAAGTGAAAAATCGTGTGATCACATGGAGTCGGTGGTGTGGCGTCATCTGAGATCCTTCGCTTCGCTCAGGGTGACAAAGCTGCGTTGGTGGCGATCGAGGTATATCGGTTGTGGTGAGCCGTGCTAGTGAACACGGCCTAGTGAGCCGATTCGATGGCGAAGGCAAAAACATACAGCGTGTACATCTTGGCGAGCTACACGCGCACTCTGTACACGGGCGTTACAAACAATCTTTTGCGGCGAGTAATCGAACACAAGCTGAAACGTGTCGACGCATTCACTCGGAGATACAATGTCACGCGATTGGTCTATTCCGAGCAGTACCGCGACATCGGCCTTGCCATTGCCCGGGAGAAGCAGATCAAAGGCCTATTGCGCAAGAAGAAAATTGCGTTAATCGAATCGAGAAACCCAGAATGGAAAGATCTGTCCGATGGCTACATTCCAGATCCTTTACCCACACAAAATAAGTAGAACCGTTGTCATCCTGAGCGAAGCGAAGGATCTCAGCGTCAATCTTCGCCTCGCCTCTCGCGTCGTGCGCCGCCGTGATGCCAAAGGATACGCCCAACGATGATGCGCACCACGCCCTCACAAACCAAGCTCCTCATCTGCGTGTCACACCCCTTCAAGCTCTGGAACCCGCCGGCCGAAATGCCGGAGCGCATCCGCGCGCGCTGGCCCGAGATGCGCGTCGTCCATTTGCCGAAGTACGACAGGCTCGCAGAAGAACTGCCCGACACGGACATCTTCGTCGGCTTTTCCCTTCGCCCCGAACAGTTCGGGCTCGCGCGAAAACTGAAATGGCTGCACTCGACGGCTGCCGGCGTCGGCCAACTCATGTACTCCGAGCTTCGCGAGAGCGGAATCGAAGTAACGAATGCAAGTGGTGTCCATCGCATTCCAATGGCCGAGCACATCCTAGGCACTCTGATCGCGCTCGCGCGACGCTTCCCGGACAGCTTCCGCCATCAACAGCAATCGCATTGGAGCCAACACGAGTTATGGAACGCTTTGGTTCCTCCGCGCGAGCTCCGCGGACAGATTTTGCTTTTCATCGGCTTCGGAGCGATCGGTCGCGAAGTGGCGAAAGTCATACGGCCGATTGGAATGAGGGTCTGGGCCGTCACGCGTTCCGGCCGCGCCGAGGAAGGACTCGCGGAACAAGTGTTTCCGGCATCAAAACTCCACGAAGCGCTTCCGCAGGCGGATTTCGTTGTGCTTGCCGCGCCCGAAACGCCCCAAACTCGCCACCTGATCGGCGCGCCCGAGCTCGCATTAATGAAACCATCAGCCTATTTCTTAAATGTTTCGCGTGGAACGCTGGTAGACGAACCCGCACTGATCTCCGCGCTCGAACAGCACAAAATCGCAGGGGCTGCGCTCGACGTTGCCTCGCAGGAACCATTGCCGCCGGAAAGTCCGCTGTGGAAGCTAGACAACGCGTTCATCACTCCACACATCAGCGCGACCAGCGAACACCTCTGGGAGCGGCAAACGGATCTATTGATGGAGAATCTCGAGCGCTGGTTTTCAGGAAGTGAATTACTGAATCGCGTAGACCTAAATCGCGGCTACTAGTCTCTTTGTTTGCATGGAGGACCCACCCGCTTCGTGAGCGATAGATCCCACCATAAAGGTGCGTCATCCTGAGCGAAGCGAAGGATCTCAGCGCCAACCGCAGCTTGCGCGCCCCGACGTTGCCCTACTGACTTCCGCCCGCACCCGCCGTCACCTTCGGCGTATACCCGTTTCGCGCATACACGTTTACCTTCTTCATCTTTCCCTTTTTGTCGGGCAGCTCAAGAGGATTGCCGCTCGCGTCCACGGCTTCCACCTTCAGCTTGTGGAATTTTCCGTCCGGAGGAGTTGTCGGCGCAAACCCCATCGAATACTGGCTGCGAAGAAACGCGCCCACCTGATTGAAGATTTCCGGCATCTCTCCCTGGAACCGTGGAAACCACGCGTATCCGCCCGTCATCATTGCGAATTGGTTCAACTGATTTTTCGCCTGCAGGTAGCTGACGCCGCCGCCAGTGGGCGTCTTCAAATCGATATCTTCGCCCATGCCCACGGCGAAAATCGGCACGTCCGATTCCTTCACTCGTTTGTACGTTTGGTCCAGCGTGTGCTTGCTAAACGTGTCGAAGCCTGTCGCGAGAAGCAGAATTGCCTTCTTTCCCTTCACGCCGCGAAGCTGATCGAGCGTCTCAATCACGGCATCGAATAAGCACGCCTCATGAAATCCGGGCACAAACAGCTGAGAGATCGCTTGCTGAATTTCACCTTTGTTTTGGGTGAAATCCACCGTCACTTCTGTCTTGATGTCGAACGTCTTGAAAGCAACCCAGTCTTTCGGCGTCAGGTGCTGAAGAAATCCCCAAGCCCACTGCTCCGATTTGTATCCAAAAAATCCGTAGTAGCGCGCGCTGAACTCCATGACGATTACGACCGTGATTGGCGCTTCGGTCGGCGCAAAATTGGTCACTTGCTGCGGCTGGCCGTCGTCGAGGATTCGGAAATTTTCCTTCTTCAAATTGGTGACGATGTTGCCTTCGTGGTCCGTCACCACCGCGTCGATATTCACCACGTTCGATTCCACGGCAATCGCAATTTGCGGCTGTTGTTGAGTCTGCCCCTGAGGTCCGTTCTGCTGTCCGGTCGGCGGCTTCGGCGGCTCAGCCTGCTGCGGAGCCGGAGCCTTCGTCGGTCCCTCTTGTTGCGCGCGGGCCGTCCAAGCGCCAAAAGGCACGCCGAGCGCTGCAATCAAGATTCCGATCAAAACGGCCAGCACCCACCTATTCATTCGCATAGGCTCCTCTTCCCGGTTGCTTTGATGCTGCCATGGGCTCAGTTGGATGGTCAATTGCAATCCAGAAAACCGCCCGTCGGCGCCCGCAAAGATGTCTTCTGGCGCCATGCTAAGATAAATGACCGTTTGATTTGCTCGACGGTTTCAAACTACTTCGGAGGCAAGCGGATGGCGCGGACCGCAGCTCGAATTGCTATTCTTGTGCTCGCTGGTGTCCTTACTCTCTCAGGTTCCACGCTCGCGCAAGCTCGCCGGCAAGCTCTCGCGCCTCAATCGAAGGCTCCGCAAACCCCCACTCCGCCGGCATTCGATCTCGCTAAGCTTGACGGCGAAGCTCTGGTCTGGCTCGAAGGCCTGATCCGCATTAACACGACGAATCCGCCCGGTAACGAAATCGTCGCCGCAAAATATGTCGCCGATATTCTGAAACAGGATGGCATCAACTCCGAAATCATCGAAACCACGCCGGGCCGTGGATTTCTAGTTGCGCGGCTTTCCGCCACCGCCGTGCCGGACCCCTCTCGCGCCCTCCTACTCATGGGCCATCTCGACGTGGTCGGCGTCGACAAAACGAAATGGACCGTCGATCCCTTTGGCGCCGTAGTGAAAGACGGCTACCTCTACGGTCGCGGCGCAATCGACGACAAAGCAATGGCGGTCGCGAATCTTGCCGTCTTCATCGCGCTTAAGCGCTCCAGCGCGCATCTAAATCGCGATGTTATTTATCTCGCGGAAGGCGACGAAGAAGCCGGCGGCACGAACGGCATGAAAGTCGCCGTCGAAAAATACTGGGACAAGATCGCCGCAGGCTTCGCTATCAACGAAGGCGGCTACAACGTGCAGAAAGACGGCAAAGTTCTCTACATGGCCGTTCAGGCAAGCGAAAAAGTCTCCGTCAGCGTCGACGTGATCGCCACCGGCGTCTCCGGCCACGGTTCCCTGCCTCGGAAAGATAATCCCGTCGTCCACCTCGCAGCCGCAATCGCAAAAATTGGCGCGTACGAAACGCCCGTACAACTCAATTCCGTCACTCGCGGATATTTCGAAGGCCTCGCAGCCGTCGAAGACGATGAAACCGCCAAATGGATGCGCTCGCTAGAGACCTCCGACCGGGGAGAGCACGCCGCGCGCTACCTTTCGAACACAAACCTGCTCTGGAACTCGATGATGCGCGACACGATTTCGCCCACCATGCTCCAAGCCGGCATCCGGGCTAACGTGATTCCGTCCGAGGCACGCGGCGTTATCAACATCCGCCTGCTCCCCGGCGATATGATCACCGTGCTGCTCTCAAAACTCACGCAGCTCGTGAACGATCCGCAAATCCGTTTCGAAATTCAGCCCGGTGGCGGTGAGGCGGCTCCATCCTCGTCTCTCACCACCGAGCTTTACAACATAATCACCGCGGCATCAAAACAACAATTTCCGGGCGCCGCCGTAATTCCGTTTATGTCGCCCGGTGCAACCGATTCTTATCCGCTGCGCATGCGCAGCGTCGAGGCCTATGGACTGATGCCCTTCCCACTTCAGGAAAATGATTTTTTGCGCATGCATGCCGATGACGAACGCATCCCCGTTGATTCGTTCCGCAAAGGCGTCGACTTCCTCTATGCGATCGTCAACAATTTCGCGGTCGCGCACTAACTCCGATGATCGAACGCCGCGCCAAGATTGTCTGCACGCTGGGACCAAGCAGCTCAACTCCGGAGATGATCGATCGTCTCGTTCGTGCCGGTATGGACGTGGCGCGCCTCAATTTTTCGCATGGCGCTCCTGAAGAAAATGCAGCTCGCGTCGCTGCTGTTCGACGCGCATCTGCGCACTACGAAAAGCCGGTTGCGATTCTCGCCGATCTACAGGGGCCCAAGATCCGTACGGGCGCGCTTGAGCGCGGCGTTCCAGTTCAATTGCATTTCGGGCAGAAGTTCACGATCACCACCAAAAAGCTTGCCGGCAGTTCCGAAGGCGTCAGCACTACATTTCGCGAGCTCCCGCACGCCGTTCACAAGGGCGATCGGATTCTGCTGAGCGACGGAAATATTGCCATGCGCGTGATTTCCACGCGTGGCAGCGAAGTGATTTGCCAGGTGGAGAATGGCGGCGAGCTTCGCGAACA
>Ga0210383_10005596_pt1 | contig 11022 bp, 10 predicted proteins | sample IncBWC14OmetaG_FD_160072 | JGI IMG/M metagenome (GOLD analysis project Ga0210383, IMG submission 160072) | Forest soil microbial communities from Barre Woods Harvard Forest LTER site, Petersham, Massachusetts, United States - Inc-BW-C-14-O ...
ATGCTAAGTACAAGTGACCTAAAAGGACCATATCTCCTCGGACATCGTCTAGCGAAGGTAGCCTCATGCCCCTGCAGTGGCGCCCCATGAAACCGAATGACGTAGCGGGATGTGCTGAAATAATCAGTTCACATCCCATAATTGGCCGGCGCTACGGTCCCGCGATCAAAGATCTAGCCCGAGCCTGGCTTCACTTGCTGGGATCGGAAGCCATGACCACCGCCGTATTTGAAGAGGTCGAAAAAGGCCGAGCCACTCTTGCTGGCGTCGGTGTAGGTGTGTTCGTGCGCGACGAATTTATTCGCGAGTTGAAGAAGCCACGACAATTTTGGTTTGGTCCCGAATTGGCCAAACGCGTCCTCAACGGAAATTCGCCTGTGCTTTCCGAGAAAGAAGTTCGCGAAGCGAATTCAGGCGAAGGCCTTAACGAACTGGTTTGGGAAACACTCCCGCATATCAGCTTCGCGACAAGAGCCGACATGTATCACCTGATGGGACACGCCTATATCGAGATTCACCGAGGATTTCGTCTGAAGGAGATGATCACGTCGCAAGCTGAGAGCCCGGAACGGCTGCAGTGGGCCATCGACGCGGGCGGCCTCTTCTGGGATTCCAAGCGTGCGCGGTATGTGAAATCGCTTAAGAATGGATCCGGCAAATTTATCCAAAACCCTCATATTGTCGGTATCACGCGGGATCTCGAGCTCGGCCGGCCAGGCTCCTGGGTCGGCACACTGTTTGACTACCGACCACCGCGCTTTTATTTTAGCGCTGGCGAGCAGCGCATGCTGATCTGTGCAATCTCCGACCCGGCGGGAACGAATCCAGCGCTGGCCAAAATACTGGGCGTTTCTCTCCCCACGGTGAAAAAGATGTGGCTCTCCATTTATGAACGGGTCTCAGAGATTGCTCCGGAATTGATTGCCGGAAACGCCATAATCGGCGCCGACAATAAGCGGGGCAAGGAAAAAAGGCGCCACCTTCTCGCCTACCTGCAGGACCACCCGGAGGAACTTCGTCCCGTATTGCGACGGCCAAGCGGCAAAAAGTCCCACCATGAGTCGCCCTCTTTGCATACTTGAATTGGCCTCAATCTAAGGCCGGGAGCTACTCTTCAGATATCAATCTTCTTCGTGAATTCTTCGCGGCGAACATGCTCTGGGCATCGGCTGTTACGCGGGAAGTCCTTCCACAATCGAATCGGCGGCAGCGGTGGGGATGATGCGGCTTAGCCGCCAGCCGGATGCCGCGAACAAATCACGAAATTGTTTTTCGGTGCGCTCGCACCCGCTGGGAAAAATCAGCATTTGCAGGTCGAGAAACTTTCCGGGAGAGAAGTCGTTGCCGGGATGAATTACATTGTCGACCACGAGGAGGCGGCCGCCGGAATTCACGTTTTTGCGACAGGCTTTTAGAATCTGGATGCAGCGATCGTCGGGCCAGTCGTGAATGATGTGTTTCATAATGTAAGCATCGGCGCCCGCGGGAACCGACGAAAACATATCGCCAGACGCAAGAGCGCAGCGATCCATCACAGGCTTCAACGGTCCATTCTTGGCTCCTTCGAGAACGTGCGGCAGCTCGTAGAGCGTCCCTTTCATCTGCGGATTTCTTTTCAATATGGTTGCAAGCAGAAGTCCGTGTCCGCCAGCTATGTCCACGATGGAGTGAATGCCGTCAAAATTGTAGCCATCGGCCACGGCAGGGCTATCGATCATGGAGATCTGAGTCATGGCGTCGTTGAAAATCTTCCCTTCCTCGGGATTCTGTTTCAGATATTCGAAGATGTGAGAGCCGTAGACTTTCTCCATCGCTTGCTTGCCGGTTCGAACGCAGTGTTCCATATTCGACAAGCCGCGCGCGTGCCAGTCTCTGCCGTACATGATCGCAAACGCCCGCAGGCTGGGGCTTGCGTCACTGCGCAACACCGCGGACGTCGCTGTTTGCGAGAACTTTCCGTCGGGTCCTTCCGACAGGACTCCGACGCACGCGGTAGCGCGCATGAGGCGGTAGAGCGCTTGCGGGTCGGTTCCGATTTCTTTTGCCATGTCTTCGGCCGATTTGGGACCCGCTTCGACGAGGTCCGGGATACCGAGTTGGGCGAGGCAGGAAACTGCGGCCGCGACGTGAGCGCCGTTTAACAGTTGAAATATGCCGACGTGAGCAGGCGGAGTTTGGGGCTGTGCCGTCATTCGTTATTCACCTAGATTTCAGTTTTAGGATTTCGAGCTGCGGAAGTATACCTTGAACGATTCTCAGTAACGGTGCCGGACTTGTTCAGGGGCAGAATCCCTTAGGACTTCGCTTTCTTCGGAGATTTCGACTTGCCGGAGTTGTTGAGCGAGACGGCCTGACGAATGAGAACCTTGAACTCGGACTCGTCAACTTTTTCTCCCTCGTGGATGTCGATCGCCCGGCGGACGTTTCCATCGAGACTCGAGTTGAAGAGACGGGCCGGATCCTTGAGAGACGCCCCTTTGGCGAAAGTAAGCTTCACGACAGTCTTGTACGATTCGCCAGTGCAGATGATGCCGTCATGCGACCAAACCGGAGTGCCCATCCACTTCCACTCCTCGACGACATCCGGGTCAGCTTGCTTGATGAGCTTGCGCATTCTGCTGAGGGTTTCACCGCGCCAGTCGCCGAGTTCGGCGATTCTCTGCGAGATGAGCTCCGATGGCGATTGCTCTTGTCTCGCGCCCGGCTTTTTCATGTTCTCATCCTAGAAGATCCAGATACGTTTCATCCGCGAGATCGTGGAGGAAAGTCATGTAAGCAAGAATTTCCGTTTTGGTCAGCTCGCGTATGAATCGTAAAGCTCCCTCGACCCTCGACACAAGAAATTTGTGACTAGAGCAGTCCCCGTCAAGACTGGTGGGTGACGCGGTGCGAGATAACTGCTGTGAACAGGAGTTTTCACCCTTTTTATTGAGCGCGCAGAGTCGCCTGCTACGAAGCGGGCCCGGACGGAGCGGCAACTGACCAGTGCGCATTCCGGAATTGCCATCGGCCTTCGCGATATTCCACGACTCCCGTAAAGTAGCCGGTTTCTTCCATGCGCTTGCCGGCAGCTTCAACGATTACCTCATGCCACGTGGAACCCACGACCGCGAGATCAGCCGTGAGCGGATCGACTCGTAGATCATCGCCCCAGCGCAGTTCGATGTGCTTGATCGTACGCGCGAGATCTGGAATCGCCGCCATCGCAGCTGCGCCGCTTGAGTAGACCAAGTGACCGTCGACCGCCATGAAGAATGCCGGGACGTCAGCGAAATGCTTCCGCCAAGCTACCGGGCCGTCTTCCGTCACGTCATGAGCTACGGTGCGAGTGAAGCTTCGCACGTCATCCTCCACCGCGGCCGCGCGCTCAGGCGTGAGCGAACGCGATTGCGCGGCCACAGTTTGCGCCGCGCCGCAGAATGCCGATAATAAAATTGCAAGGATTAAAATGCTGTGCCGAGTGCGCATCGTTAGTCCTTTCGCATGGAGTTTCCGAGTTCGAACTCTGCTTCGCGAATCCTATGCTTCCCACATCCTGGACACAATGAATTTGCCGAGCGCAGCTGTCTCCGGGGCGAGACCTCCGATTCAAGCTGTCGGTTCACGGTTTCACGCTACCCTTAAGGAAATCAGCGCATCTCGCACACATGCGTCTCCGCTTCGTGGTAGCTTAGAGGGCCGAAAATGCCGGACTACTCGCTGAAAGCTCACCTTCATCGCCGCAGCCGAAAGCGCGATCTTCACTCTTCCGGAAGAGTCGCGCCGGTGCTTGGCATGTTCATAGCCGCGAGCACTTTCACATTTTTCTTCTCCTCCTCAGGGCGCGCACAGCAAACTCATCCTGCGGAGACACCTGTCGTGGTACAGCCGGGAGCGCCGGGAAAACCGAGCAAGACACTGCCGCCTTCAACGAAGGCTACCCTGCCGCCTTTATCGAAGGCGGACGTGGAGTTCATGCAGGGCATGATCATGCACCATACGCAAGCAGTGGAAATGACGGCGCTGATTCCGTCGCATACGCAAAACAAGGAATTGCGGTCGCTGGGCGCGCGAATCAGCAGCTCGCAGTCGGACGAAATAAAATTCATGCAGCGCTGGCTGGCGGCTAGAGGAGAACCGATTTCCATGCCGATGCCCGGAATGGCCGGCATGCCGGGCATGGACAAGAACACCGACAAACCAGGGCAAGGAATGTCTCCGATGACTCTGATGCCCGGCATGCTAACGCCGGAACAGATGGACGCGCTGCGGAATGCAAAAGGCGCGGAGTTCGACCATCTGTTCTTGACGGGAATGATTCAGCATCACAATGGCGCGTTGATCATGGTGAAGGATTTGTTCGACACTCCGGGCGCGGGCCAGGACGCTGACATCTTCAACTTCGCGACCGATGCGGACAACACGCAGCGCGCCGAGATCAAAATCATGCAGTCGATGTTGGAGAAAGAACCATCGGGGTCGCAAAAATGATAGCCAGAGTCGGACGAGAAATAATTCGAGGAGAAAAGATGAACCGAGTCCCCAGCATTGCTTTCCGCGTGGCGGTAGCCGCAATTATTTTATGTTCCGGTATGAGCCGCGTGCACGCGCAGGCCGCCGCACCCTCCGCACCCGCGCAGCAGGCCGCGCCGTCGCCGCAAGCAGAAAAGAATCCGTTCGCGCCGGAACCCGCTCCGCCGCTGCCTGTCGGAATGACGGGCTCGGATGTAAATGATCCGCGTTACAAGCTCACGCCAGGACTGTACGACGCCGGCGAGACTTCAATGGGCATAAAGCACCTCCTACTGCTCAAGAAGCCCGACGCTTTTCAGCTCGGAACGACTGACCCGGATGATCCAAAGGTGCAGAAGACGCTTGGCCAGATCGGTATTCCTGCGCTCGCGAAGATGCCGAAGTCTTTGCAGGTCGCGATCGCGGAGCTCGCTTTCGCAAATTCGGACATCGCGTTCCAGGGCAATCACCTCTTCATGGGCAATTTTTACGGCGTGAATATTTATGACGTCGCAAATCCGGCGAAAGCCTCGTTGGTAACCTCGATGGTGTGTCCGGGCGGGCAGGGTGATGTGTCAGTGTATGGAAATCTGATGTTCATGTCGGTGGAAATGCCGAATGGACGGGTCGATTGCGGCACGCAGGGTTTTCCGCCGGATCCTCCAGCGCCTGCGGGACAAGAAAAAATGCGTCGCCCACCTTCCGCGCAAAAAGACCGTTTTCGCGGCGTACGAATCTTTGACATTTCGGACATCAAAAACCCAAAACAAATGGCAGCCGTGCAGACGTGCCGCGGCTCACACACGCACACGCTGGTGGTCGATCCAAACGACAAGGACAACGTTTATATCTACGTCTCGGGCACATCGTTCGTCCGCCAGGCGGAAGAGCTGGAGGGATGCTCAAGCGAGACTCCGGACAAAGATCCGAATACAGCGCTTTTTCGAATTGACGTGATTAAGGTTCCGGTGGCTGCGCCACAGGACGCGAAGATCGTCTCAAGCCCTCGCCTGTTTATCGACCCGCGAACGGGTGCGCTCAACGGCCTCAACAACGGCGGCACTCATGACAAAGATGACGGAACCACGAAGCCGAGGGACACGGACCAGTGCCACGACATAACGGTGTACACCGCGATTAGCCTCGCCGCAGGCGCGTGCTCGGGTAACGGTATTCTGCTGGACATTAAAGATCCGGTCCACCCAAAGCGCCTCGATGCCGTGAACGATCCGAACTATTCCTACTGGCACTCAGCTTCATTTTCAAACGATGGCACGAAAGTCGTGTTCACCGACGAGTGGGGCGGCGGGCTTGGTGCGCGGTGCCGTCCGAACGATCCGAACAAGTGGGGCGCGGATGCGATCTTCCATCTCAGCGACAACAAGTTGAGCTTCGCAAGCTACTACAAGCTGCCCGCCGCGCAGAGTGACACCGAGAATTGCGTGGCTCACAACGGTTCGCTCGTCCCCGTCCCCGGCCGCGATATCGAAGTGCAGGCCTGGTATCAGGGCGGCATCTCCATGATGGACTTCACCGACGCTGCCCATCCCTATGAGATTGCCTACTTCGACCGCGGGCCGATTGATCCGAAGATGCTGGTCCTGGGCGGCGACTGGTCCGCCTACTGGTACAACGGCAACATCTACGCTTCGGAAATTGCGCGCGGGCTGGATATTTTCGAGCTGACACCGACGAAATTTCTTACGCAGAATGAAATCGATGCGGCGAAGACGGTCCGTGTAGCGGTGCAGAATGTGCAGAACCAGCAGAAGATCGAGTGGCCCGCGAACTTAGTCGTCGCGAAAGCATATGTCGACCAGTTGGAGAGGTCGCAGGCGCTGCCACCAGCCCAAATCAAAGCTCTGCGCAGTGGAATTCACAACGCCGAGGCGTCACACATGAGCCAGAGCAAGCTGGCGAAGCTGAGCGCAATGGCGCAGCCGCTCGAAAAAAGCGCCGCCACCGCAAAGACTCCGGCGGACGCGACGCGAATGCACGCGTTAGCAGACATCCTGAAGCATCCGTCAGCCTGATCCGCGCGGATAAGCAGAAAGTCTAACCGCCAGTTAGCGGTCCGGGACTCACTCGCTCTGGCCTATTAGGTTGTACTTCCGAGTCTTGTTGTCCGGAAACAGAAACTCATAGGTTTGATACGTCTCGTATGAGGTCTTGTGCGTGTCCGTCACTAGCTTCGCTTTGTAGTCTCCGGGCAACAAGACACCATAATATGGGCCTGACAAAAGACATTTCTTCCCGTCGATCGTGACGCTCAGTTGCAACCAATTCGCGTTCCACTCTGATGAGCTGACGTGGACCGTTATCGGATAGTCCGCCGGGCCCGGTGTGGCCGCTGCGAGCGGGATGAAGGGCAAGATCAAAATTGGAATAAGCAACACACTGATTAGCAACAAAAGAATCGGCGCGGTACGCTTCATATTTCCTCCGTGTATTGCAGACCATTCGTTAGGACGCTAAATTTCCTCGCAGGGTTACCGTTTCGCTCGTTCATCGCAGCCACTTTCAGATCGTGACTTGCGTGCTAGTCTAAAGACTCAACGTCATGAACGACCTTCTCTCTTTAGTCATGCACCACGGATACATCGTCATCTCAGTGGTTGTCTTTGCGGAAGCGATCGGGGTGCCGGTGCCGGGCGCGGTGGCGCTCGTTGCGGGCGGAGCTGCGGTGGCTGCGGGTACACTGTACGGCCCGACAGCGGCGTTCTTTGCGATCGCAGCGATGCTTCTGGCCGATTCATTGCTCTACGTGATTGGCAGCCATACGGGATGGACGTTCTTGAAATTCCTGTGCCGGGTTTCAGCCGATCCGGAAACATGCGTTCTGCTGGCCGCTGAATCGTTTTACAAGCGCGGGCGCGACACGCTCCTCGTGGCAAAGTTCGTCCCCGGCGTGAGCACGATGGCCGCACCGCTCGCCGGAAGCATGAAGATGCCATTTTTTCAATTCCTGGGACTGGACTTCCTGGGTGCCGGCGCCTACGCGCTCGTGTATGGCGCGCTGGGATTTATTTTCCGCGACTTCGTGGCGAAGATCGTCAGCGGATTTCGCGCCGCGGGACACGTGGTGGAAATTGTTGTCATCATTGGCGTAATTGCGTATGCCTGTCATCGAGCTTCGTTGTACTGGAAACATCGCGGCGATCGCGTGGTGCCGCGAGTACAGGTGATGGCGCTCGAGGCGAAATTGAAAGCCGAAGGTCCGGGAAAGTTGCTGCTGGCTGACGTGCGCAGCCACGGTTACTACGATGTGGGGGCAGTCCGGATTCCCGGCTCGATTCGAATTGAACCCAACAATCTCAGCGCTGAAATAAAAACATTTCCGCGAAATAAGGATATGTATCTCTACTGCACTTGTCCCGCGCAGACGACGAGCGCCAGCGTGGCTCATTTGTTGCGCAAAAATGGATTCAATGCGTTTGTGATCGATGGCGGCCTCGCTGCATGGCGCAGAGCGGGAAACCCGCTCGAACCAGTCCCACCGACCGATGTAATTCACCTCCCCACTTTCAGCCGGTGAGTACTTCTTCGCTCTGCTACGCGCCACGGCGATTTCGGATTTCTAGTGAGAAGAGGTTAGGGTGCGTAGCGGGTGAAAACGTAGTCGCGATCTTTCGCGGGTCCGTGGCAGGGAAAGCAGGTCTCGTGCAGCGCTTTGTCGCCCGGCTTTCCGTCCTTAAAGTCAGCGAAACCCCAGCCGGCCGTCGCGGCGTACTTCTTCGAATCTTTGACCATGAACTGAACGTTCACGATGGACCCAACAAGGAATGATTGAGCGCCGGGGAATTCACCGGCCAGGAATTTATTGTTCTCTTCCGACAGAACGCGATTCCAATGAATCGCGGCAATGATGGCTCCGTCTGGGAACGGGAGCGTCCTTTCCTTGAAGGCTTTGATCGCGATGTCGTTGCCGAGTTGAGCGCGCAACTGGTCGGTCTTGCCTGGCACGAGAAGCTGGTCCACAGCGACCATTCTCCAATCGCGATATCCGGCGGGGATTTTTACTCCGTAGATCGGAGAGGAGTCTCCCTCGGAGTTTCCGGATGCGCGCGCCATATATGCAGCAACGCCGGCGAGAGTTGCAACTGCAAGCACCAGGAAGCCGATCCGTTTCATAGTGTTCCTCCTTTCAGAATCCTGAGCATCACCCTTCGTCTTTCCACCGGCGGGGAGAAACTCTAGACAGGCTGCCAAAGCTCGACACGATTTCCTTCCGGATCGGTGATCCAGCCAAACTTTCCAAAGTCATAGCTTTCGCGTTTTGGATCGACGGTGACACCTTCGCCTATCAAACGGTCCAGCAAGCCATCCAGGTCGTCCACCTGAAGATTGATCATTGCTTTCTGTGCCGGAGGAAAGTATGCGTTGTCTTGTTTGAAAAGAGCGAAGATAACCTGAGGGCGTTGCGTCGAGGCAGGAAACGCGAAAGCTCCGTCGGGCTTCACCAGACCGAGATGCCGCTCGTACCATCGATACAGAGCTTTTGGATCATCCGCTCGCAAAAATATACCGCCAAAGCCGGTAATTGAAGCCATCCAGCCTCCTATGAGGGACTTTGGTCCGGTGCTTCCGCTTGGAGAATCACAATGTGCCGACAGTCCGAGTAGCATTTCTATGGCAGTTATTCCTTGCCGTCAATTGCAAAATCGTATTCACGACTCCAATTGTTGGAAAAATCTTCGCTTCCATCTGCGGACAGCGTGTATGCAGCGACGGCCCGAGTTCGAAGGGATGCCTTGCCGGATCGGATTTCCACGTGCCACTAAAACCGTTCTGCGCGCCGATGTGCTCATCATCACATCGTGAATGAAGCCGCTCGAGCGGACAACTTCGATGCGTTGACGAGCTCGCGCCGGGCGCTTCGAATCCGAACTTTCTTCTTCTTCATTTTGGTAGCCTATTCTTGGGCCATCTAGCGCTCCTTCTTAGTTGTCACCTGAACTTCTGACGAGAAACGAGGCACCGGTCTTTGTCACAAGAGCCAAAGAGTCCGTCGAACGGGCCCACGCCGCCGTCATCTCGCACGTCGTCCGGCACGTCGTCCACCACATCGTCCGGTAAACCGGCGCAGCCGAATGCTGCTCGCGAAAAAGCGAGCGACTCTGGCACCGCTCACGATCCCACTAAACACGACGAACTGCGGCTTCTCGTAAACTCGCGGCACCCGATCATCACCGTCGAGACAACCGAGGAAGAGCGCCTGGAGCAGTTGCTTCTGGAAGTGGCGGCTGATTTGGGCGTGCCAATGTATGAATGGAGCGTCACTGCCGGCCTGGCGAAATGTCCTGGCGCAGCCCTGTACAACACCGAGCAGCCCGAACAGGCGCTGGCAAATATTCCGTTAATTCCGGGCGACGCTATCTTCTTCCTCAAGGATTTTGCGCGGTACTGCGAAAACGACAAAATCTGCCGCCGCTTGCGGGATCTGGCAGAGAGATTCAGGACGGCGCGCCGTGCGATTGTGATATCTGCGCCGTCGTTGCAGCTTCCCGCGGAGCTTGCCTCCGAAGAGGTGGCATTTCAACTGAGTTTGCCAACGCCGGAAGAGTTGTTGCCCGGAGTGAAAGTCGTGCTCGCCGAGTTGAATCGAGAGCAGCACCTTCCTATCGCGCTGGACCTCGCGGGGATTGGCCAACTCGCTCAAAACCTGGCCGGACTTTCCAACGAGGAGGCGATGCGGACTCTGCGCAAATGCGTCATGTCGCGGGGATGCGCCGATGCCCGATTGCTCGATGACGTGGTCGCTGCAAAGCGTCAATCCTTGCGAAGCGAAGGATTGATTGAAATGGTCCGGCACGACACCTCTTTTGACGATGTGGCCGGGCTGAAGCGTTTGCGCGACTGGATCGCAAAGCGCAAAAGCGCGTTGACGCCGGAAGGCCGGCGATTCGGGTTGGAGCCACCCAAAGGGATTTTGATTACGGGCGTGCAGGGATGCGGGAAGAGCCTTGCAGCACGAGCGGTGGCCGGCGAGTGGGGATTCGAGCTGGCGCGCCTCGATGCCGGAGCGTTGTACGACAAGTTTGTGGGAGAGAGCGAGAAGAAGCTGCACAAAACCTTGGAATTGGCGCAGAAGCTCGCGCCGGTGGTTTTGTGGATCGATGAGATCGAAAAAGCGTTCGCGTCTGCTGGTTCGAGCGGTGACGCCGACGCGGGGCTGTCGCAACGCCTGCTCGCGACCCTATTGACGTGGATGCAGTCCCGGGAAGGCGGCGTCTTTTTGGCGGCAACCTCTAACAACATCACCCTGCTTCCGCCGGAAATGATGCGGAAGGGGCGATTCGACGAGATTTTCTTTGTCGATTTGCCGGGAATGGAAGTTCGCGCGGCGCTCTTCGAATTGCATTTGAAAAAGCGCGGGCGCGACCCGTCTACGTTTGATTTGTCGAAACTCGCTGCGGCGAGCGAGGGCTTCTCGGGCGCGGAAATCGAGCAGGCAATTATTGCCGGGCTTTATACGGCCTTCGCGCAAAAGGAACAACTGACGACCGACGTTCTTCTTGCGGAGCTTCGTTC
>Ga0210383_10005598_pt1 | contig 11019 bp, 8 predicted proteins | sample IncBWC14OmetaG_FD_160072 | JGI IMG/M metagenome (GOLD analysis project Ga0210383, IMG submission 160072) | Forest soil microbial communities from Barre Woods Harvard Forest LTER site, Petersham, Massachusetts, United States - Inc-BW-C-14-O ...
GACTTGAATCTTGATCTCGCCGTCGTCAATCACACAGCCAACACTTTCTCGATTCTTCTCGGCAACGGTGACGGAACGTTTAAGCCTAAGGTAGACATCTCGACTGGCGCGGGGAGCGGCCCGGTTGCCGCCGTCGCTGCCACATTGACGAGCAGCGGATTCTCCGATCTCGTCGTGGTGAACAACACCAACGATACGCTCGCAATCTTTCTCGGCAATGGTGATGGCACGTTCAAGCCGCCTACATTTATCAATACTGGCCACGCGCCTTCATCGATTGCCGCCGCCGACTTCAATTCCGATGGCCACATCGATTTGGCAGTCACAAATCAAAACGACAATACAGTCTCGGTTTTTCTCGGCAATGGTGATGGCACGTTTAAGAATCGCACGGACTTCGCCGTTGGAACCGCCCCCGTCTGGGTATCGACCGGCGATATCAACGGCGACGGCTTCATTGATCTTGCAGTCGCGAACAACACCGATAACACGGTCTCAGTTCTGAACGGAAACGGCGATGGAACTTTCCAGGCCCAGGCTGTCTTCCCGGCGGGCAACGGTCCCACTTCCCTGGCCATTGCTGATTTCAACGTCGACGGACGGCTCGACATACTCATCGCGGATCAAACGGACAATGCCGTCTCAATTCTTCTCAACCTCGGCAGCGGATTGTTCGGCCCCAACTTCGAGTTGCCTGTCGGCACCACGCCTGTCGCCGTCGCAAGCGCCGATTTTGACGGAAACGGAACGCCGGATGCCGTCACCGCGGACAAAGGATCGAATACAGCCACTGTAATTCTGAACGACACAAATTTTACCGGCGCGACGAATCCACTCGCTGCCACTCAATTCCCTGGCGTCGAGTACCTCGATATCGGCACAAAGGTAAAAGCGACAGCAAGAATCCATCCAGACAACGAAGTTACTCTGCATTTGAATCTTGAAATCAGCAGCATCACTTCTCAATCGTTCAACGGCATCCCGGTAATATCAAACGAGTCGATCGAGCAAACGATTCGTCTGCGCGACAATGAAACTTCTCTCGTGATGGGGATTCGGCAGGAAGACCACTCGAACGCGCTGAACGGCACTCCTGGTATTTCATCCGTCCCCGGCATCGGCATGCTCGGAAGCACCCAGAGCAAGATGCAGGAAGACACCGACCTGCTGATTCTGATCACTCCGCGTTTGGTCGAACTCGCACCTCGCAAGGATCATATGATCTACGCAGGCCGCGGCGCTCCGGAAGGCAGCACTGCTTTAACCGGAGGCCGTGGTGCCGACCGCAGCGAAACACCCCTACCGCAACCCCAGGCTCCGGCCCAGCAGCAACCACCGGCACAAACGCAACCTCAGCCCCAACCTCAACCTGCGCCAGACGCGAATCCAAACAACGACGCACCACCGCAGCCGCCGCCTCAACCTTAGCGATTTCAATTCTGCGATGTAACTTATCAGACGCTAAATTCTTGGGAATTACGGAGTAGCTTCGAGGACCACCAGCGGTTGATACGTGCGCGGCACCACTGGCTCGGCAATCGCGATGAGCTGACCCTGCTGGCTGAAAACGCGCAATCGCGACGGCTTCCATTCTCCTGAGTCGAGTTGCGCAGGTGCGCCTTGCGCCGCTCTCGTCTGTCCGGGCTGTATCTGCGCGATCGACAAATTAAACTTCGCGCCGTGCCGCACGCGCTTTTCGATGATCGGAAGCACAGTCGCTCGCGCCAATTCCGGCAGCATGCTTTCGAGCTTGATTACTCGCTCGGCGATACGCCCGGCTTTCGCGTCCTGTTCCAGCTCTCCCAGCGACACTGCTTGATCGAGCGTGAATTCACCCACTGCCGTGCGCGAAATTTCCGCGAGATGCGCGCCCGAACCGTGCAGTTTCCCGAGATCGAAAGCCAGCGAACGTACATAGGTGCCAGCGCCGCATTCCACCACAAATCGCGCCACCGATCCCTCGACGCCCGTGAGGCGAAACTCAAATACCTCTACTTCCACTGGCTCGAGGTTCACCGGCTTGTTCTTCCGCGCCAGTTCATGCGCGGGCCGCCCCTTCACCTTTTTCGCGGAATATGCCGGAGGAGTTTGCTGAATTTTTCCCACGAACTGCTGCGCCAGAGCTGCAATCTTTTCCGCATCGATTGCCGGGGCGGAATCCGGTCCGAGCGGTTCGCCATCAGCGTCGTACGTGTCTGTCGCAAATCCAAATCGCACCGCGCAGCTGTAGCGTTTGCGGCGCCCGGAATAGAAACGCGCGAGGCGCGTGGCGCGCCCGAGCGCAAGTACGAGCACGCCCGTCGCCAATGGATCAAGTGTGCCGAGGTGGCCGATCTGCCGAAACCCTACAAGCCGGCGCACGAATTCAACAATGTCGTGTGAAGTTTTTCCGCGCGGCTTGTCGACGACGAGAATTCCGTCGATGGGAGGAGGCTGTGGAATCCGGGGCATAAGCTTGAACTATTTTCCCGGAGCTTTCGCGTTCTTCAGCAGTTCGTCGATGCGGCCGCCGATCTTTTCAGACTCGTCGAGGATGAACAAAACCTCCGGAGCGCGCCGCAACTGCAGCCGTTCGATCAATTCGTGGCGCACATACCCTTTTGCCGCTTGCAGCCCGGCAAGGGTCTTCGAGCGCTCGGCTTCATCCTCATCGATCAGGCTCACGTAGACACGCGCGGTGCGCAAATCGGGCGTCACGCGCACTTCCGTAATCGTCACAGGCCCTGAAAGGCGTGGATCCTTGAGTTCACCTGCCAGCATCAGGCTCACTTCGTTCCGGATTTCTTCGGCAATCCGCTCGATGCGGTGCCCGCTGGAGCGATGTCCGCTGGTCGTCATTCGCTATCCTCAAAATATTCAATCTCCCGCGAAACTAGATCGCGTCCTAAAATTCGCTCTGACTCCGACGCAATTGCTTCGAGGGATTCTTCCAGAAACTTTCCGTCGCCCGAAATACTCACCACGCCCACGCGCGATCGCTGCCACAACTCCTGATGCTCCAGTTCGGCTACTGCCACGTTGAAGTGCGCGCGAAGCCTGTCTTTCAGGCTACGCAGCACCTGCCGCTTGTCCTTGAGAGACTGCGCATCGAGGATGTGAATTTCCAGGGTGAGAAGACCGATCGGCATATCCGTGCCCGTCCGAGGGAACAGCAACGGATGAATCAATATCCGCTAATTTCGCCTGGCTTCCGCGCTTTCCTGCGCCCTTGCGCGATCCGCGACGTTGATCAGCTCGGGAGCAGCCGTTTTCTCGATCTTGAAGCACTCGAGAATGTCTCCCACCTTCACGTCGCTGAAATTTGACACGCCAACGCCGCATTCAAATCCGGCGCGCACTTCGTTCGCGTCATCCTTGAACCGCCGCAGCGAGGTAATTTTTCCGGTGTAGATCACGACGTTGTCGCGCAGCACGCGAACTTCCGCGTCGCGCTTCAAAATGCCATCCTGCACCGAGCAGCCGGCGATCGTCCCCACGCCCTTTACGCGGAACGAATTGCGAACTTCCGCGCGGCCCAGATACGTTTCCTTGATCACGGGCGCGAGCAATCCAGCCACAGCCTTCTTCAGTTCATCCAGCAACTCGTAAATAATCGTGTGCAGCCGGATGTCCACGCCTTCACGCTGCGCGAGTTCCGCCGCTTTTCTTTCCGGGCGCACGTTGAAACCAACCACCACGGCGTTCGAAGCCGATGCCAGCAGCACGTCGGTTTCGCTGATCGCTCCTACGCTTGCCTGAATCACTTTCAGTTTCACTTGATCGTTCGAAAGCTTCGGCAGCATCTCGTTCAACACTTCCACCGATCCCTGCACGTCTGCCTTCAGCACAACCGGCAAATCCTTCACGTCGCCGGCCCGCAGCTGTTCGTGCAACTGATCGAGCGTCAAGCGGCCCGAAGCAGTCTTCGCAAGTGAAGCCTCGCGCTGTTTTCCCTGTCGGTATTCCACAATGTGCCGCGCCTTCGCCTCGTCCGTTACCTGGAACTGATCGCCCGCTTCCGGCACGCCCTGCAATCCGAGAACTTCCACCGGCGTCGACGGTGCAGCCACCTTAATGGGATGGCCGAGATCGTCAAACATCGCTCGCACTTTTCCATACACCGCGCCGACCACGAAGAAATCGCCAATCCTCAACGTGCCGTTCTGAACGAGCACTGTCGCCACCGGACCGCGCCCCTTATCAACGCGCGATTCGAGAACCGTTCCACTCGCAGGCGCGTCAGGATCAGCTTTCAATTCGAGCAGATCGCCAACGAGCAAAATCATTTCAAGCAATCGCGGAACATTCTTCTTAGTCTTCGCGGAAACTTCTACCATCACCGTGTCGCCGCCCCACTCTTCCGGCATCAGTTTTCTGTCGGCGAGCTGGCGCTTCACGCGTTCCGGCTCCGCGCCGGGTTTGTCAATCTTGTTAATCGCGACGACAATCTTCACGCCCGCTGCTTGCGCGTGCGCAATCGCTTCGTCGGTCTGCGGCATCACGCCGTCATCCGCGCTTACCACAAGCACCACAATGTCCGTCACTTTCGCGCCACGCGAACGCATTCGCGTAAACGCTTCGTGACCCGGGGTGTCGATGAAAACAATCCGCCGTCCGTCGATACGCGCCTCGTATGCGCCGATGTGCTGCGTGATTCCACCGGCTTCGCCCGACGCAACTTCCGTTTCGCGAATCGCGTCGAGCAGGCTCGTTTTTCCGTGATCCACGTGTCCCATCACGGTAACCACCGGCGCTCTTGGGTGCTGATTCGCCGAGCGCTCTTCCTTTACTTTCTCTTCCTGAACGATCTGCTCTTCGAAACTTACCACCTGCACGATTCCGTTGAACGCCTCGGCCAGATTTGTCGCCGTCGAGGCGTCGAGCGCCTGATTGATGCTCGCGAAAATTCCGCGATCGAGCAAAGTCTTCAGCAATTCTTTTGCGCGAATATCAAGCTTCTCCGCAAGTTCGCGCACCGTGATTCCTTCGGTAACCACCACCTCGCGCGGCTCGCGTTGCACCGGAGCGACTGGTTCTGCCTGCGCGGCGCGACCTGCGCCCACACCAGCGCGCGTGCGCACCGGATGAAGTTTGCGCTCGCCTTCCGCATATCGCTTTTCGATAAGTGGACGGCCACGCGAAGCGGGCGGTTTTCGCGCATATAAAGGTTTGCCCGGTTCAGCTTTCGGAATTCCAACTCCGCCTGTAGCGCCAGGACGCTGTCCGCCCACCGGCCCCTGCTGCCCGGGCCGTCCGCCTCGCTCCCCACCACTCCCGGGACGCGATGGAAATCTTCCAGGAGGTCCGCCTCCCGGTCGCGGAGCACCACCAGGACGCGGCGGCCCACCGGGACGTGTTTGTCCCGGCGCTGCGGATGGACGATAACTTTGAGGAGCACTCGGACGAGGCGCTCCGCCCGATGGCGGCGCACCCGGACGCACTGGATATCGTTGACCTGACGAAGTCCCGGCCGATGTACCTGAAGATGTACCTTGCGACGTCGCGCCAGCCGGTCTTGCACCAGCCGCCGCGGGCGGAGCAGGAGGAGCCGGTCGATATGCAGGATTACCCTGAACAGGTCGTGCCGGAACAGTTGGTCGCGCAGCAGGAGCAGTTGGCGCAACTCCGGGTCTCGCCGTGCCCGCAGGCGTTCTCGCTGGAGCAGAAGGTGCACCAGCCGCAGGAGCAACTCCCGGCCGTGCAGCAGCTGGAGCATGCGCAGGTGAATGAGCGGGTGGATGTGCCACTGGATGCGAAGTCCCAGGCGCAGCACTCGGAGCAGCCGCCGTCGCGGGCGCTCCACTAGGACGCGCAGCCGGACTTCCAGGAATCGCTCCCGGCGCAGCCGGTTTCGCTGCAGTCGCAGGAGCAGCAGGAGCAGACGCAACGGGCGCAGCCGCAGCAGGCCTCGCCTCAATCGTCGGAGCCGCCGCCGGACGCGCCGCTGGCCGCTTCGCTGCCGTCGACTTCGCCTGCTTCTCGGCTTCCGCCGCAGCTTCTTTCGCGGCGAGCCCCGCGAAATGTTTCCGCGCGAGTTCAGCCTTATCGAGATCGAGCGAGCTCGAGTGCGTCTTCTTTTCGGTGACGCCGATTTCCGGCAGGAAATCGATCAGCACCTTCGCCTTCACCTCGAGTTCCCGTGCCAGTTCGTTAATTCGAATCTGATTAGAATCTGCCATCAGCCTCTGTTCTCTCCGTACTACTCAGAACTTGCGCGCTTTGCTGCATCTTCTTCCGATTCCGGCGCCGCTTCTTCGGTTTCACTTGAATTAACTTCCGTCGAATCCGTTGCAGTGCTCTCCGCATTTCCGGATTCGCTCGCTCCCGCATCTTCCACGGATTCCGCTTCGCGAACTTCCGCACCTTCCGCCGTTTCTGCACCGTCCGCAGTTTCCACAGAACCCGTTTCTTCCGACACCACTTCTGCACCGACGTCTGCACCAGCGTCTGCGCTGGCTTCCGCTTCGCCTTCCGCCGGCGCAGCCGTAGCCTGCGCTTCGAGCTCTTCGAAATAGAGCGCTACGGACTGGTGAATCTTCTCCACCATTTTTTCGCCGATGCCCGGAATTTCTACGAGCTGCTCGGGCGTCATATCCGCCAATTTCTCAATCGACGTTACGCCGTGCGCTTCGAGCTTCTCAATTGTCTTCGGACCAACTCCTGCCAACAACGTAAGCGGAGTGCCCGGCGCCGTCAGCGCAGCCATCTGCGCTTCGATTTCGCGGCGCTTCTCTTCTTCGCTCTTGATGTCGATATTCCAGCCGATCAATTTGCTCGCGAGCCGGACGTTCTGCCCCTTCTTGCCAATCGCGAGCGATAGCTGCGTATCCTCCACAATCACTTCCAGCCGCTTCTCTTCCGGATCAACAATCTGAACGCGCGTCACTTTCGCAGGGCTCAGCGCCTTCTGCGCGAACGCCACCGTCTCTTCGCTGAACGGAATGATGTCGATCTTCTCTCCGCGCAGCTCGCGAATGATCGACTGCACGCGCATTCCCTTCATGCCCACGCAAGCACCCACCGGATCAACGTCCTTGTCGCGGCTTTCCACCGCAATCTTCGTCCGCTCCCCGGCTTCACGCGCCACCGCGCGAATCTGCACCGTGCCATCGTAAATTTCCGGCACTTCCATTTCGAACAATCGCTGCACCAGAGCGGGATCAGCGCGCGAAACCACCACCTGCGGCCCTTTCGCCGCACGCTCCACCGCTCGAATCGTCACCCGCAGCCGGTCGCCTACGTTGTACGCTTCCAGGCGCGATTGCTCCCTCTTCGGCAAACGCGCTTCTGTGCGTCCCAAATCCACAATCGTGTCTGGACCTTCCGTCCGCTTTACGATGCAGTTCACGAGCTCGCCTACGCGCGTGTGAAATTCGTTGTAAATCGTGTCGCGCTCAGCTTCGCGAACTTTCTGCAGAATCACCTGCTTCGCAGTTTGCGCCGCAATGCGTCCCAACACGTCCGTCGGCTTCACTTCCGTCACTTCGCCGCCGACTTCCACTTCCGGCTGCTTTTTTCGCGCGTCGCCAATCGAAATTTCGCGCAGAGGATCGGTTACTTCCTCCACAACCGCGCGCACCGAATACACATCGATATGCCCCGTATCAGGGTTGAACTTCGAGCGCAGATCTTCCTCGGTGCGGTAGTATTTCCGCGCCGCTACGACCATCGCATCCTCAATAGCCGCGACGATCACCTCGGGCTCAATGTGCTTGTCCCGGCTGATCTGCTCGATTGTCTGGTACAGCAGACTCGCCATCCATGGCTCCCTAAAGTTCTACCACCAGGTTCGCTTTTCGAATCCCGGCGTACGGTATTTCAATCTCGCGATCCGCGAGTTTCACTCTTACTGTGCCGTCCGCGTATCCGGCTAATCGCCCTTCGAGATATTTCTGTTTCCCGACCGGCTCTTCGAGCCATATCTTTGCCAGTCGGCCGACAAATCTCTCGTAATCAGCCGGCTTGATCAACTTTCGATCCATGCCCGGCGAGCTCATCTCCAGGATGTAGCTGGGCCCCGGCACCAGATCTTCCACGTCCAGAATCACGCTCAACTGCTCGCTCACGCGCTGGCAATCCGCGTGGCTGACCCCCAAGTTTTCGGGGTTCGCCGGGCCGGGTAGCCGGTCGAGATAGACCCGCAGCAACCGCTGCTTGCCTACCTTCCATTCCACATCAAAAACTTCGAGGCCTTCCGAGCGTGCCACCCGCTCTGCCGCCTCACGTATCTTTCCCAAGTCCATACTGTTCTACGCGCGGCGCTTACCTTACTCTTCGCCTTCGCCGATACCTCTACCCTGCGTTGGATTGGGCCTCAATATCCATCGCGGTCCAGTAACGTCTTCTTCCAGCGATACTTCTACCCTGGCGCCAAAAACGCGCCCAACAAAAAAGTGGGCTTGCGGCCCACTTGGACGTGCGACCTATCTGGAAGCAACTTAGTATATGCTCGGTCCCTCAGAAAACGCAAGGCACCCGCTAAAACCCTCCCAACATCTCGTTTTCCGAGCGATTTAACCGCGCCGTCCATGTTGATGCGAACCGCTCCGCTGTTGACACAGTGTGACGCTCGCCCACGGCGCGATCCCGTCGCCGAGACGATAACCCTCGCAGAATGTGTACCGAGACGCACGGCTATCTTAATGCACGACAATCTTCGACATCATGGGGGGCAAGATGGCCTGCTTGCGAACCGGCGTCTACAAACAAGCCAGAAAAACTCTGCTCGCAGCAATGTTCGTCTCTACGACTCTTTCACCAGGCATCGACGCGCTAAATTCTTTGACATTCGCGACACACCAACCCAAGAATCAGAAGTCCCGCTTGTCCAAGCTCGCCACTTACAACAACGAAAAATGGGGAATTTCGTTTCAATACCCGAATAACTACATCCTTACCGAATTGAACAAGCCTGCGATCAACAACGGTCTGCAGTCGTCGCAGATGTTTGACGGACATCCTGGCGAGATTCAACTCGTTCAACTCGTGTTTCCCGACAATTTGTTTCCGGGAACCGATCTGAGTGGCGCCTCACTCGCGCTCGACGTGAATCGGAATCTCTCGCGGGAAGAATGTTTTGCTGCCACCAGTCCCAACTCCGATCATCCAGAACACAGATCCACTTTTGATGGGATCGAATTTCGTTGGACGGAAGCTGGGGACGCGCCATCTGCCACGATCTTCCGTGACTATGGTGGATTTGCGAATGGCACGTGCTACGAAATCCAGACGGCTATCATGACAACAAGGTTCGGACCTCCGCCAGGAATCACCCGTGTTAACCAGGACGCCGTCCAAGCGCTTTTCTATAAAATTTTGCAGAGCATCAAGTTCCATCCCGCTGGCATTAACGCCGGAGTCCAAAACATTCCAAGCATCCTTTCATTTAGAACCGAACGGCCGGAAGGCGAATCGTTTCCGCTGAACGCGCGGCGATTCTCATGGGAAGTCACCGGTGCAGACGCGGATCAGGTTACGCTCGATTTTCCATGCTCGGCATTGCCATTCACCTCCGGCGTACTCGCGCCAGATGCAACCGAGCAGTCCTCGATTCCCTGTGGCTCGATGAATCCACTCGGTTCGTTGTCAGGATCAATCATCCTGGAACTCCCGAACCACACGGGACTAATTTATTCAATCGCAGTGCGCCTTCTCGTGCAGGGGCGCGAGGCCGCCTCGAAAACGATTGACGTCGAGTTGCCGTCCACCGCGCTGCTCCTCCTGCCAACCTTTAATGGACAAGTTCTCGATAGCAGCGCGTTCCGCAGGTTCAGTCCTGGGTTGCACGCGGGTTTATTCGGCAGCGCATTTATCGACGAGGAGACCGTTTGGATTGGTTCAGTGAGTTTTCCGGCGAACACGCTCGATCCGCGCCACATCGAATTCACGATTCCCGCGTCAATCCCTGCTGGCGAATTTCCCTTGCACGTCTCGGACGCTAGAGGGAAAAGCAACGTCCTAACAGTCATCATCGAACGTCTCCGCCCGCGCATCGCATATGTTAATAATCCGCCGGGCCGCCCCGACAGCGCCGATCCCATCTTTCCCGGCCAGGTTGTTCGCATCGTCGGAAATGGTTTCACTTCGAATAACATCGTCACTATCGGCGCGACGAAAGTAGCCGGCGGGGCAGCCGACTTCGTCGGCTTCCAGTTGTACTTCACCGTTCCCACATCGCTCGCGCCTGGCACTTATCCGCTCTTCGTGACGAGCGATCTCGGCGAGACCAATCGCGTAACCATCACTGTCATTGGAGCGCCACCCACCCACTGAAATCTCCTTCCACCGAGTTGGGGGTTGGTCTGCTTCGTCGGTTTTGAATCGTTATATTCGTTTGCGTTAACGGGTGGCTAGCCTTGGGTTTTCAAAGGGTACGACTGCACTCCCGGAACACCGGCAAATGAAAATCGAAGAAGTTCTGGTACTTCTAAGACCTGACTGTACGTTTTTTCAACGGCGTTAATCCTCTTGACAAGTATTTCCGAAACAGCGTATTCAGTCACCAGCGTTTTCCAGGAGAAGCCTTCATTTCTCCTGTTGGGTGGAAAGTCCAACTCGAATTTTCATGGGTCTAATTCTGTCCCGCTGGCATAGAGGGGCGTCTATGTCTACCGGCGGGGCATTCGGAGCAACGCAGGTAGGGCTGCGGCCGTTCTCCGCACGCCTGAAGAAATCATCTCGGATCGTTGTCTTGAAAAACAGGAGGAATTAAATGAATCGAAGGATAATTGTTTCCTTTGTATGCGCCCTGATCGCGCTGGTGCTCTCTGCGCCAGTGGGTTTCGCGCAGCAAACGGCACAGCTTCCGAAGTTGAATCCGTATAGGACGCCGACGAAAGACGCGAGCACAGTGGCGGGAGCATCCCTGAAAGCTGCGTTAGAAGGCGGGCGAGTGAAGGCTGCTGTAAACGCCAACTCGTCCAACAAGAATGGCCAGCTTCAAACCTTCAACTACACTGTCACGTCGTCGCGCGACGGCAACACCTACAGCGGCCAGATCGTGGGACGCAGTCCGTTCAACAATCCGCTCGGATTCACCGA